>Ga0209530_1001204_pt1 | contig 12588 bp, 9 predicted proteins | sample BlaSpr_A8_Ref_O1_FD_187987 | JGI IMG/M metagenome (GOLD analysis project Ga0209530, IMG submission 187987) | Forest soil microbial communities from Thunder Bay, Ontario, Canada - Black Spruce, Ontario site 2_A8_Ref_O1 (SPAdes) (version 2) | ecosystem: Environmental > Terrestrial > Soil > Boreal...
GAGAATGCGATTGCGCGATTGGCGGAATCCGAGCCGCTGCGTCAAAAATTGGGAAGTGCGGCGCAGGAGTCGATGAAACCATACCAGTGGTCGAGCGCGGCGCAGAAGCTGGAAGAGTTGTTCGTGAGGGTCGTGGGTGTGGAAAAGGTATCTAGGCGGATGTGAAAGCGCCTCCTTGCCGAAACTGTTGAGATGCAGCCTGTGGGATTTTGGGAGGGGCGAGGTTACCTGTTCGAGTCATCGCGATGCCGGCGATCGTGAGAGTCGCTGCCGTGAGCTAGGCTGGAGAGATTGAATATGAAAGGTCACTGGCCGCGCCGGAAACCAGTTTCCGATTTGAGCGGCGATTAAGCGGAGAACGCTACCGATTTCGATGCTAACGATTGGTGTCAATTATTCGCAAATGCACGATTCGTCGGCGTGCATCGTGCGCGATGGCGAGCTACTCTTCGCCGTGGCGGAAGAGCGCATCAGCAGGGTGAAGCACGACGCGCGGTTTCCGGTGCGCGCCATCGATGCATGCCTTGGCTTCGCGAAGGTGCGCGCCGATCAAGTGGACGAGGTTTGCTTCGGCTGGCAGACGGCCGGGCCGGTTTTTCGACACGATTTGAAGATGTACGGGACCGGGCAGTGGCCGGCGACTTATCTGAACATTCTGAATTCCTCGCGGCATTTCTTGAGCATGTGGCACCAGGAATCGGGCGCGTGTGTGTTCGAGCGAACATTCGGAACCTCGAAGCCGCGCATGCGCTTCGTCGAACATCATCTGGCGCATGCGATCAGCGCGTATGGCTATTCGGGATTTGACGACGCGGCGATCGTCATCATGGATGGGCGCGGTGCGTGGGAAGCGACGTCGATCTGGCACGGGAAGAACGGACGGATCGAGCATGTGCAGACGATCCCGTTTCCAAATTCGATCGGCGGATTTTACAGCGCGTTCACCGAGTATCTCGGGTTTGTACCGAATAGCGATGAATGGAAGGTGATGGGGCTGGCGCCGTACGGTGAGCCTGGCGTCAAGTTGGATGCGTTCATCGACGCCGACACGAACAACGGGACGCCTTATCGTGTGCATACGAAGCGCATCAACGGTGGGCGGACGGGAGCTGTAGCGGGAATTGCGGCGGCACTGGGCACGCCTCGTGTTGCCGAAAGCGAGATCGAACAGCGTCACAAAAACATCGCGTTTGCAGTTCAAGAATATTGCGAGCGCGCGATGATGAGCGTGGTCCGGGCGGCGCTGCAGAAAACGAACAGCAAGAATCTTTGCCTTGCGGGCGGCGTGGCGCTCAACTCGAAGGCGAACGGAAAGATTCTGGCGTCGGGTATCGTCGAGAATTTGTTCGTGCAGCCGGCGGCTTCGGACGATGGAGTGGCGTTGGGTGCGGCGCTCGCACCTTGCCTCGATCAGGGCGGGCAACTGCCGAACCGCGCGATGCGTCATGCGTATTTCGGGCCGGGGTTTGAGAGCGACGCGATCGAAACGGCGCTCAAGACTTACAAGCTGCGCTATTCGACATTGAGCGATCCCGCCGCGGCTGCGGCTCAATTATTGAGCGAAGGAAAAATTCTCGGATGGTTCCAGGGGCGGATGGAATTTGGTCCGCGTGCGCTGGGTGGTCGCTCGATTCTGGCCGATCCTCGCGATCCGGAAATGACGGCCAAGGTAAACAATGCCGTTAAATTTCGCGAATGGTGGCGGCCGTTTGCGCCATCGATGAAACGCGAAGCGGCGGGAGAGTTTGTGGAGAGCGCGACGGATTCGCCGTTCATGATTGTGACGGCGCAGGTGCGTCAGGAAAAGCAAAGCGTGATTCCAGCGGTAACGCATGTGGACGGGAGCGCTCGGCCGCAGACCGTGGAGCAGACAGCGAATCCGGTTTACTGGCGGCTGATCGATGAGTTTGGAAAGCGCACGGGAGTGCCCGTGGTAATGAATACTTCGTTTAATCTGCGCGGCGAAGCGATTGTGAATACGCCGACCGATGCAATTCGCACCTTTTTCAGCTCTGGGATGGACGGGCTTGTGATCGGCAACTTTTTGGTGGAGAAATAAGTTGACCGTCGCCGAAGGGACTCTCGGACGACTTTTTCAGCGGCACTATCAGTCGCTGCGGGAAATGGGAAAGCTGTCGGTGGTCGGGCCGGTGTTGACCTGGGCGGCTTCGCGCGCGGTGCCTCGGGATTCGCGGGTGTGGATGCAGGTGAAAAGCGGACCGGCAGAGGGAATCTGGCTCAGATTGAATCCGCGGACCGCCGCGGAGACCATGAACGGCACGGGCGAACGGCTAGAACTGGAAATCGTGCGGGAGCATTTGCGGCCTGGAATGACGTTTTACGACGTCGGCGCGAATATCGGCATTTTTTCGATGATGGCGGCGCGCATCGTGGGTTCCGGCGGGCAAGTGGTTGCGTTTGAAGCCGATCCAGAGATTGCCGACCGATTGCGAGAGCACGCAGCACGCAATCTGTTTGCGTGGGTGAACGTCGAGCAGAAGGCGGCGTGGCGTGAATCGGGCACCGTGATGTTTGAGCGCGTCGATGCGAGTGTGTCGCCAGATCGTGGCGTCGGGCATGTCGTAGAAGCGAAGAATGAGCGTGTCGTTACGCTCGACGCGATTGCTTTGGATGATTGCTCGCGGACGTATCGGCCGCCGGATTTCATTAAATGTGATGTGGAAGGCGCGGAAGGCGAAGTGTTTCAAGGGGCGCGTCGGCTGCTTGAGAAGCAACGACCCCGCGTCCTTTGCGAAATTCACAACGAACGCAGCCGTGAGCTTGTGCTGAGCGAATTTTCCCGCTTTGAATACATTTGCGAGAACTGTAACGAGAATCACATTCTCGCCCTGCCGAAATGAACCCCGATATGGTCCTGCTGCTCGGTAGGAAAGACGAGCCGACCGACGCCGTTCAGGAATATTGCCAGTATTTGAGTACGGCGCTGGGCGAGCGCTCGCTGAAGAGCGAGATCGCGCGTGTGTCTTGGAATGAGCGCGGTTGGACGGACGCTGTCGAAGAACTGCGTCGAACTGCGATGAACTGGCGTGGTCGCTGGGTTTTTCTGCAATATACGGCGTTGGCTTGGTCGGAGCGCGGATTTCCGCGCCGCGTGCTGCGTGTGCTCCGGACGTTGAGCGACACTGGAGCTCGCGTCGGCGTGGTTTTTCATGATGTCGAGCCGTTCGCAGGAACGCGGACGGTCGATGTGCTGAGGCGGCAAGTGCAGTTGAGAGTGATGCGACGTATGCTGCGGTCAGCTGAACTCGCCGTGTTCACTGTTTCGCTGGATGTAGTCTCATGGATCAAATCAACATCTGAGGCGACCTTCATTCCTGTTGGTGCAAATCTTCCCGAAACATCAAGCCACGTTGAGGAAACGCGTGATCCGGGTCTAACGCGAATCGCAGTCTATGGAATCACCGGGGGGACCGCGGGAAGCGAAGAGTGCTCAGAGATCGCGAGCGCCTTGCGATTCGCGACGGAACGAGGCGCGAATCTGGAGCTGCACGCGTTCGGACGGGGAGCGGCGGAGCGCGAGACGGAATTGCGCGAGCAGTTGAAGGGTGTGCCACTCGCTCTGCGTTTCGACGGAGTGTTGCCCGCGGATCGCGTAGCCTCTGCAATACGACTTGCAGACGCGTGTCTCTTTGTCCGCGGACCGATTTCGACGCGCCGCGGAAGCGCAATCGCGGGAATCGCATGCGGCAAGCCGGTGATCGCGTATCGGGGGCTGGAAACGGCGTCCCCGATAACCGAAGCAGGAGTGGTGCTCATCGAACGCGACAATACGAAGGAGCTTGGCGAGGCCGTGCTGCGTATCGCGACCGATCCCAGCTTCCGCGAAGAACTGAGCACACGCAGCGTCCGAGCACAGGAAATGTTTTTCAGCTGGCGCGCGATTGCGGATCGTTACGTCGAAGCGATGGGACTCAAATCTTAGGAACTATTTCGAGAGTGTTTCGATCAGAACTTCCCGCTTCTTCTCGGCCACGCGGCTAAGCGCGTCGAGAGCCGCAAAATAGCCCGCGAGTGAAGCTGCCGCGAGAGCGGCGAAAGCTTCCGCCGGAAGCCAAGGATTCTGCGTCCATCGACCAGCAAGAAGTATGACCGTGCAGATTCCGCCTAAGAGAATCTGCACACCGAAAGCAATCCAAATTGAAACGCCAGAGCCACGTTGACCGTGCATCGAGCCGTATTCGAGCTTTCGCGGAAAGCTGAGCGAGACCCAATCGGCGATCGCGAACTGTCCGGTAACCGCAAAAACAAGGGCCAAAAGCGTCGCGGCGAAAACAGGAGTGGAAGGCAAACCGATCCGAATCGAAAGCAACGTCATCGAAATGGCGATTTCAAAGATCAGGATGACGGAATACATCAGATTCTTCGCGAGCAATACGTCGCGGAAACGAATCGGAGCCGTGTAGTAGTTGCGAATCCCTTTGCTTTCGTAAGCGAAGCAGTTGTATGCGGGCGTCATCAACATCAAGATGAGATAGCCCATCATGCCGGGAAAGAAAGTGTCGGACGTGATTCGCGTGTGAGTGACAGATGGGTGTTTGCCTGCGAACTGAGAACTGAACAGCAAGACGAGCAAAGGCGGCATCAACAAGGAAATGAGAACGAAGCCGTTTCTCACGAGGTATTTGAATTCCTTGGTCAGAATCGCCGCGACCGGCGGAGAGAGAAAGCCGAGCGGATCGGATTTCCGCTCTGACGGAATGGACGTCGCATTAACAGCGGCTCGCGCCGGGGCAGAGGTTTCGCTCAGTTCCTCGCCGCGATACTGAGCAGCGAAGCGGTGCCACAGGAAAGCGCTTAAAACCGCGATATAGATGAAAATCCCACCGACGCTTGACAAAAATTGCAGCGGATGACCTTCGCCCGCGGCAATGATCGCAGATCCAGCTAAGGAAGGCGGAAATGGCGAGAGATAGGAGATGAGTCGCTGCAACTGTATGGAACCGTGGACTCCCTCGGAATAGTGGATGATCGCGGGACGAATAAATTGTGCTGAAACACTGAGAAGAATAAAGAGACCGAACAGAAGCTCGCGCGTTCGCCGTCGAGCCAGCAGCCGCTCCATCCACGAACTGAGCAAGCGCTCCAATGTGATGTTCATCCAGATGAACATCACGATGACGAGGGCAACAGGCAGAAGAAGGGACAACCGAGCCATGCTGACACCGACAGCAATCGAGATGAGCCAGCACGTCCCACACACTGCGGCGAAGTCGGCGAGTCCGTACGCAAGACCAATGATGTAGAAGGTGCTGAAACGCAGCGGAAAACGCAGCAACGTGCGAAATTCAAACGGCGCGCCAAATCCCGCGATTAAAAGCGGAAATGCCTGCCAAAATAGAAAGATGCCCCAGAAAATAAGCAGGAGCCAAGCGTACTGGCCGGTCGAGACGGAAAAGTAGGCGCCCCACCAGAGCAGCCAGCACAGCCCGATGACGAATGCGCTGGCAAAAATCGCAGCCCAGACAAGTCCGAAAATATCCCAGCGCGAATTCCGCGTGCGCATGAGATTCCGCAGGATTCGCCAGCGCAGCCCGGCGACGAGGCGGACTTGAGCAAATACGCCCGGGCCGCTCGCTACGTCAGCCACGAAAGTTCTTCCAACTGGGAGCGAGTGGCGCCTCCCTGACCGACGATCGACAAGAAGATCTGCTCGAGGCTTCGCGGCGTCGAGTCATCCGATGAAACACCGGCGCGAAGTTCGTCGAGTGATCCCTGAGCGACGAGGCGGCCCTTATGAATGATCGCAACGTGACTGCAAAGGCGTTCGACGATCTCAAGAACGTGGGATGTGAGAAAGATTGTCACGCCGCGCTCGGTCATACGCGCGAGCAGCGATTTCAGTGCGCCAGCAGCGAGCGCGTCCACTCCTTCAAAAGGCTCGTCGAGAAACAGAATTCGCGGCCCATGGATTACGGCAGCGGCGAGAGCCAGTTTCTTCTGCATTCCGTGGGAGTAGTCGGCGATCACCGATTTGGGTCGATCATCGAGCTGCATAAAGTGGAGCAGTTCGTCAGATCGGCGCTTGGATGTCTCGCGATCGAGCCCATACATTCGGCCGACGAAATTCAGATATTCAGTGCCGGTTAGACGTTCAAACAATCCCATGCCTTCTGGGACCACGCCGATCTGACGTTTTACCGCGACGGGATCTGCGGCGAAATCCAATCCGAGAAGCCGCACTCGACCCGCCGTCGGAGCCAGCAAGCCAGTGAGCATCTTGATAGTCGTCGATTTTCCGGCACCGTTCGGACCGAGAAATCCGAAGAATTGACCTGCGGTGACCGAGAGATTGATAGCGTCAACCGCCGTCAGAGCTCCAAAGGTGCGCGTCAGATTCTCGGTGAGAATTGCGGGTTCGCTCATTTAATTGGAAGTAGGATGCAGCCAGCGCCGGAATCGCGTCGCTGAATTCGACTGTAACACGAGTCTTGAAGGGAGAAGCCCGAACGAAACGCGGGAACTGCCCAGGGTCAGTGCTTCGGAGGAATGGGCAGCGGGGTCGCACCGGCCAAGTGAGGCTCGCGAGCGGGCAGCGCGGCAAGGACAGCGGGAAGCTCAACACGGAATACAGCACCGCCGGTCTGCGCGTTGTAGCACATGATTTTGCCGGCGTGCTCCTGGACGATCCCAAAACAGATACTCAGGCCGAGACCCGTACCCTTTCCGACAGGTTTCGTCGTGTAAAACGGATCGAAAACGCGATGTGGCTCTTTGATGCCCGGACCGGTGTCTGAGAAAAGGATGATTACACTTCCGCGATCGCGCGCGGTCTTGACGGTAAGGATGCCGCCCTCATGCGACTCCATCGCGTCGACGGCGTTGTTGATGAGGTTGAAGAACACCTGCATGAGTTGATTGCCATCGCCGCGGACACCCGGAAGTACAGACTCGAGTTGCAACTCGATTCGCGTCTTCGGCGAACGATCGAGAGAGCGGAGCTGTATCGCGTTGGTGACGACCGTATTGATGTCGAGGAGAGTGCGTTCCGGCGGAACCTGCCTTGCAAAGCTGAGAAGGTTGCCGACCAGTGTTTTCGTTCGCCTGGCTTGGTCGCGAATCTTCGCGGCCGTGGAGCGCGCTTTGTCGGAGAGCGACGGATCATCGGCGAGCAGGTCGGAAAATCCAAGAATGGCCGCGAGCGGATTATTGATTTCATGCGCTGCGCCCGCGGCGAGTTGGCCAAGGGATACCAGCTTTTCTGTCTGGACGAGCTGCGTTTGAAGGCGCTGCAAATTTTCGACGGACTGCTCGGACCGCGTCAGCAACCGCGCGCGATCTTTCTCGGCAATGTAAGTTCGAGAAAAGATGATCAGCATCAACGGAAGCGACGCGATCAACGCGGTCAATGTCCGGTAGTCGCGAACTTCATGAGGCTCGTTGGAATAGTGCACCGCGTAAATCGCAAATAAGGGAAGCGAAAGCGCCGCTGCCATGGCGAGTCGCGAAGCCCAGTTGCGCTCTCGGCCAGCGGCGTCCCCTTTGTACTCCGCCTCTTCGTCCTCGGTAGGCTCGAGGTCGGCGCGGTTGCGGTAAGCCACGAGCCCCGCAAACGCAAGCCACAGGAACGACGAGACGAGCGGAATATCGTAAATACTCCCCGTCGAGTAGCGGTGCAACGTAATCGCAACGTTGATGGTCAGCGACGACAGCATGTACAGCGTCGCCGCGCCGAACAGATTTGCGTAGACCAGCCGCCAGGCGCCCTTCGAACGCAGCCACAGATAGCCGAGGCCCGCAACGATGACCATGTTCTGAATGTTGGTGATGAGGTCGTAGTTGAAGTTGTACTCAGCTTCCGAGGGAAGCGCGTACATCCACGGAAACACGACGAAGACGTAGAGGAAGGTCCACCAAGTCAGCAGCGAAACGAAATCGAGATAGCCGAGGCGCAACCGAAGCTCGGCCTGGCGACGGTGTGGCTGCAGCGCGAGCGCAGCCATCATCGGGATTCCCTTGAGGAAGAAGACGATATCGCCGCCCTGCAGCGTCGGGACCGATTCGTGCCGGTAAACTTCCCAGTAGGTCCAGTCGAACTCACCCAGCATCCAGAGCGTGCAGCTCAGGGCGAGCAGCATCCAGAAGATGTTACGGCGCCAATGCGGCGTCCCGGCGTTGAGCAGCAGGAATGCGTTCGCGACCAGGGGCACGATGCACTGGACGATGTTGCCGAACGTCGAAAGCTGCTGGCTTCCATGCGGATACACCAGCGACATCGAAGCGTAAGTGGCTATCGCAACGAGCCACAGCGCCATGAATGTGACGATTGACCGAGGAGAGGACATACGTTGGCTTCAATTGATTTTAGGTGGGGAAGGATGCGGCGCAGCAGGCAGGTTCGGCGCGGCATGGCCTAAGGATAACGAGCGGGGGTAACTTCGACGAAACAAGCGCGAAGGGCGGTCAGACTCGGGCTGCAATCGCCGGTTCGCTTATAACTCCAGCATCGCCTCGATCGCGAGCGACGACCTGGTCATGGATCCATCCGTAGGTCTTTTCGAGGCCCCGGCGTAGCGTCGTGTCCGGCTCCCATTTCAACAGGCGCTGAATGAGCGTGTTATCGCTGTTGCGACCGTTGACCCCCTTCGGAGCGCTCAGGTCGTATTCTCGGCGCAACTTAATACCTGCGATTTCTTCGACGATATCGACCAGGCGATTGATCGACACGGCTTCGCTCGAACCCAGATTGATCGGATCGATGATTTGCGACCGCGTGATCATGTCGATGCCCTTGATGCAGTCGTCGATGAACATGAAGCTGCGCGTCTGTTCGCCGGAGCCCCAAATTTCGATTTCGTGCCGGCCGCTGCGCTTGGCCTCGATAACTTTGCGGCAAATCGCAGCGGGAGCCTTTTCGCGTCCGCCATACCAGGTGCCCCAGGGTCCGTATACGTTATGAAAGCGCGCGACTCGGGTTTCAATGCCGAAGTCTTCGCGGAAATGGCGGCACATTCTTTCTGAAAAAAGCTTTTCCCAGCCGTAGCCGTCTTCGGCGAGCGCCGGATACGCGTCTTCTTCCTTCAGAGACGGCGCTTCAAAACCCTTTTGCTTATCGGCGTTGTACACGCAGGCTGAGGACGAATAAAAATATCGACGGACGTCGTGCTTGATGGATGCCTGAAGCATGTGCGTATTGATGAGGACGGACAGCATGCACAGGGCTTTGTTTTGCTCGATGAAGCCCATTCCGCCCATGTTGGCGGCGAGATTGTAGACCTCGGCCGCTCCACGCACTGCGATTTCACAGTTCTCTTTCAGGTTGAGATCGAGGGAAAGGTTCTCGACGTCGTCGAAGCGTTGGTACCACTGATGAGAAGGCTTTATATCGACGGCACGGATCGAGGGGCAGCCCCGACGCCGCAAGTCCGCGACTAAGGCTCCGCCGATGAAACCACCTGCACCGGTTACGAGGATTACGCGGTTCGTATCGAGCTCCATTTGACGATTGTAGTCATATATCAGTACTTGTTACCACTATATAATAGTACCGCGCTGCGACCAGACGGATCTCGTGCGAATGCCGGACTCCATGCTATTCACTTTAGAAGGCTGAGCCGAGAGAAGCCGAGGGGGATGGTTCGAATATGCAAATAGGGAAAGTCTCGGCTGATTCTTGGCGCAGAGTCGCCCGTGCTGCACCGCTTAAGTCGCGGTCTTCTGCTGCCGCAATTTGCGAGCTCGGCGGCGCGAGTAAATCACCCAAGCGAAGAGAACGAACCCGAAAAAGAAAACGGTGGCGAGTACACGCACTATTACAGTGGTCGCGTAGGGACCTGCGTGGAAATACGCCGCCGCGATCGCTCCAATGACCCCTGCAAAAAACTCTCCCAGGATTCCGCAAAGATAAAGAACCAGCAGTACGAGCACGATTTTTATCAACGTTCTCATTTATCAAACAAAAGCGGACGCATGCATCGCGTCCGCTTCGTTAAAGCTATCAGAGTGGTTTGAGATTTGTAGCACCGCTAGGCGACGGGATGCTCCAGGATCTTCGCCAATGCGTGCAGTCGCGCCGCATCAGCTGGAGTCTTCGCGGTGTCCCCGCTCTTCTCCACCGTCGGCGCCATCTTCTGCAAGTTCTTCACTTTCCCCTTGCTCAGATGAGAAGCCTCCGCGTCGTGGATCGCCTTCTGTAAGCCTGCGATTTGATCCGCAGGCATCGCCTGAGACCGATTCAGCTGATCCAGATAAGCCTTGGCGACCACCAACTTCGCCGGCCACTCGATCTTCTGCTGATTCTGCACGTTGAGTTCGGAGACTTTGATCGTCTTAGCCGCATCGAGTTCGTTCTGCGTCAGATCTTTCGTCGGCGTGAGTTCAAAGATGTCGAGCCCGCGCGCGATCTCCGACGCATAGACGTTGCCGTTATACCAATACGCCGACCAATCGCCGCCGAGCACCAACATCTTCGGATCGATCGGCCCGCGATCGAAGTACGCGATTTCGAACGGGTGCGCTGTATCGGTGAAATCCATCACCGAAATTCCTCCCTGATACCACGCCTGCACTTCGATATCGCGCCCAGGAACCGGCACGAGCGAACCGTTATGCGCCACGCAATTCTCGGTATCGCCTTGCGCCGCCGGCAGCTTGTAATAATTCGCGAACGTCAGCTTGTCATCCTTCAGGTTGAAGATCGCATCCGCGCCCCACTTGTTGGGATCGTTTTCGCGGCAGCGCGCTCCGAGTCCGCCGCCCCACTCATCGGTGAAGACCACTTTGTTCCCGTCGTTCGAGAAGGACGCCGAGTGCCAGTAGGAATAGTTCGGATCGTTCACGGCATCAACCCGCTTTGGATGCACTGGATCCTTGACGTCGAGCAAAATGCCGTTGCCAGAGCAAGCGCCCGCCGCAAGACCGATCGCGGAATAGACCGTGATGTCGTGGCACTGGTCCGTGTCCGACGGCTTCTCCGGGCCTTTCTTTCCATGCGTCCCGCCGTTGCTCAACCCGTTCATCGCGCCAGTCCGTGCGTCGATGAACACGCGCGGGCTCGAAACGATTTTTGCTTCCTGCGGCGTCGCGACCGGCACCTTAATCACATCGATGCGGAACAAAGCCGTATTTGGATCCTTATCGGGCTTCTCGCCGGAGCATCCGGCCAATTCCTCCGTCTGCCGCACAAACGACGTGCCGGAGACATAGATGTAGACGTTGTCTTTGTCGTTCGGATCGAGCACCAGCGTGTGCGTGTGCGATCCGCGGCACGTTTGCACCGCAGCCACCTGCTTCGGATTTCGAATATCCGAAATGTCGAAGATGCGCACGCCGCGGAAGCGGTCCTTCTGCGCGGCTGGAATCCTCCTCTTCCTTTCTTTGCCCTTATCTTTTGCTTCGTCAGCCGGCGGAGGCGGCGCCGGCGGGAATCCTTCGACTCCGCAATCCAGCCGCCCGTTCGGCATTTCTACCGACATGAACATCAAATTCTTGTAGACCGATACGTCTCCCTGCCCCCCCGGGCACACGATCGACGTCAGCAGCTTCGCGTTCGCCGGATTCGTGATGTCGAAAATATTCATTCCATAGAAATTTCCCTGGAACAAGTGATTGCCCTGGAACGCCAAATCCGAATTCGCAAACGCGAGCTGCGCAATGACGAGATTCATCTCCTTCGGTATCTTCGGATTGTTCATCCCGAGCTGGCTCAGCGTCTTTTTGACTTTCTCCGCTTCGGGATCCGACGTCCCCAACTGAAACGCTTCCGGCTTCTTGATGAGCGCCAGATGCTTCATCCCTATCGACGTTTCGCCGGCGTCATACAGTCCCGGTGTCAACTTTGCGCGCGGATCGCTCGCGTCCGATCCCTTCATGCCGGGCGGCAGCGTCGGTGCAGGCTCAGGCGCGAACGGATTTCCGTCATCGTCGTCCTCTTTAGCCTTGTCTGCATCCTTGTTCGCATCCGCGGGCTTCTGCGCCTCCGGAGTTGCGGCTGGCGCCGGCGGATTCTGCGCCTGCACCCGCAGTCCTCCAACTCCCAGCAAAATGGCACATCCCAGCACCCGCATCGTCAGACTCGGCAATCGGCTCATCGATTCTCCTCAGGCGTTTTCTTTTCCAACATCGACTGCATGATCTTGATCTCGGCGCGCTGCGTATTGTCGGCGTCCGTCGCGAAGTTGAAAATCTCCGCATCCTGCCCCGCGCCCGCTGTGTCGAACAAATCTTTCACCATCGTCAGCGCGCCGTTGTGGTGCTGAATCATCCCGGTCAGGAACAGTCGATCGAATTCGGCGCCCTTCGCATTGCGCAGCGCTTCCATCTGCTGCGCGCTGAGCATTCCGGGCATCAACGCCATCGCACCACCGGACGCGTCCATGCCGCGCATGCCAGCCATCTCCGTCGAGATAGGCTCGCTGCGCGTCGCAAGCCACCGTTTCATGAATTTGATCTCGCTCGATTGCGAACTGCTGATCCGCGCCCCCAACGCTCGCAAATCCTTATTCTCCGTGTGCGATGCGATCATCGCAGTCATCTCAACCGCCTGCGCATGATGCATGATCATGCCCTGCATGAACGCAACGTCCGCCTTCGAGCGCGGCGGGAGCGTCGCTTGCGTATCCGAAGGAAGCG
>Ga0209530_1001205_pt1 | contig 12583 bp, 12 predicted proteins | sample BlaSpr_A8_Ref_O1_FD_187987 | JGI IMG/M metagenome (GOLD analysis project Ga0209530, IMG submission 187987) | Forest soil microbial communities from Thunder Bay, Ontario, Canada - Black Spruce, Ontario site 2_A8_Ref_O1 (SPAdes) (version 2) | ecosystem: Environmental > Terrestrial > Soil > Boreal...
TCCGGTCACCCTCCCGGACGGCACCACGGTCAGCACCGACGACGGCCCCCGGCCGGGCACCACGTATGAGAAGGTTGCCGAGCTCAAACCGGTGTTTCGGCCTAACGGCACCGTGACCGCTGGGAATGCCTGCCCACGCAACGACGGCGCCGCCGCGTTGGTGATCACCAGCGACACCAAAGCCAACGAGCTGGGCCTGACACCGCTGGCCCGCATCGTGTCCACCGGAGTCAGCGGCCTGTCCCCGGAGATCATGGGCCTGGGCCCCATCGAGGCATCCAACAAGGCGCTGCAAAGAGCCGCCATGTCGATCAACGACATCGACCTGGTCGAGATCAACGAGGCGTTCGCGGTGCAGGTGCTGGGCTCGGCGCGCGAGTTGGGCATCGACGAGGACAAGCTGAACGTCTCCGGTGGGGCGATTGCGCTGGGCCACCCCTTCGGCATGACCGGCGCGCGCATCGCCACCACGCTGCTCAACAACCTTCAGACATACGACAAGACGTTCGGCCTCGAGACCATGTGCGTTGGCGGCGGCCAGGGCATGGCGATGGTCATCGAGCGGCTGAGCTAGGCCGCCATACGACATTGCGTCGTGGGCGTCACGACTGGGGCACCCCACGACCCGTGCAGTTCGTCGAACGCATTGCGGGTCTTGCCTATTCGGAACCCGAAACCGAGGACGCCTGGCGTCGGATACTCGCGTTCTTCGATCGCTACGTTGCCTCGGACTAAGTGCCCGCAGCCTGCGCGGGAGTCTCCGCGTGGGTGATCACGCCGTGCTCGATCAGGTGGTCGGTCAGCGGCGCCACGCCGATGGTGAAGTGGCCGGACCCCGTGAACTGGTCCACAGCTTCGGCGAGCGGCACCCGCTGACGCCGGAGCCCCGCGCCTCGAGCCGGCTTTGACGGGCACCCCGATCGTCGCGCAACATCACCGCTGCAGCGCTTCGGACTGATTTGCGAAGGTGGAGCATACCGACCAGATGGGATTAACTTGCCGGTACGCGTCAAAGACGGCACCGCGGTCGCACAGCTACCCACGGCCATCTGCGATGTTCCTGCGGCGACCATCCGTCGGTCGCACCCGGTGGCATTGAGCGGTGCCGGAGTGCAGAGCGGGGCGGTTGCGATGGCGGGCGGGACGGCCTGGGTGATGGACTCCAGGTAGCGGAGTAGGCCCTCACGGTCACCTTCGCGGCCGATGCCGGACTGTTTGAACCCGCCGAACACGATGCCGAAGTACACCCACTTTGCGCTATTGACACCGTTCCGACGATCTGCGACGATACAGGCTGGTCGGTATGTATGACTGGTCGGTATGACTGGCATCTTTCACGCAAAAAGGAGAACCGAATGAGTCGGGTGTACGACATCATCGACGCAGATAGCCACGTTCTTGAGCCGCTGTCCATATGGAGCGAATACATCGATCCCGCCTTCCGGGATCGGGCCCCAAAGGTGGTTACCGAGGACGGAGGACGGTTTCTTCGGGTGGATGAACTGTCGTTCGATCTCGGAAGTTCGGGGCTTGGCCGGGGCGGGGCGATCGGTGCACGAGATGAGGGAATCGAGGAGGAATTCACCTACGAGATGGGCCGAGCTGGCGGCTTCGACCCACACGCCCGCGTAGTGGATATGGACCTCGACAACATCGACGCTTCCTTTATTTATCCGACCGTTGGTCTCAAATTGGTTAGCCTCGAGGATGCTGAGCTCACTGCGGCACTGTGCCGGGCGCTGAATCGCTGGCTTGCTGAGTACTGCTCTGCCTACCCCGATCGGATGTTCGGCGTGGCCTTGTTGCCGATGCAGTCGGTGGAGCTTGCAAGACAGGAGCTGGAATTCGCGCGAAATGAGTTGAACATGCGCGCCGCCATACTCCGTCCGAACTCAGCACAGGCACTATTCCACCATCCGGAGTGGGAACCGTTGTGGGACGCTGCCGAAGATCAGGACATCGCGATCGCCCTACACGAGGGTGGCGCACGTGCGGCCACTCACCAGCCCGGGGTTGAGCGCTTTTTCACCTCGCCCGGTGCGCGCCACTCTATCTCGCACACGGTTGAAATGATGATCGCGTCTTTGAGCCTGCTGTGGCACGGCGTGTGCGACCGGCACCCCAAGATCCGGTTCGGTTTCATGGAATCAGGTGGTGGCTGGATCGCAGGATGGCTCGACCGCATGGATCGCCATTACGGCGACAAGGAGATGCACGATACTGGCCTTTCGATGCCCCCCAGCGAACTCTTCCGCCGAAACTGCTGGATCTCTTTCGAACCGGTGGAGCAGAGTCTGACGCCACTAGCGGATTACCTTGGGCCCACGAAGATTCTTTGGGCGACCGACTACCCCCATTCGGACGGCTTTTTTCCCGGCGCACCGAAGTTGATCCAGGACCGGCCCCTCTCGCCAGAGACGAAGGCCGGAATCCTCGCCGGTGGAGCGATGGCGTTCTACGGACTGAGCTAGCGACTGTTGATCGTGACGGCATCTGCCGGTGGGCTGGGCACCGGGGTCCGGCCGAGCTCGGTGCCCAGCCAAATACGAGATCGTGCGCCGTGCCGGACCCAATGAGGTTTTAGTTCCTTTTGGGCCCGCAGGGGTTGTAGGCCGACGTCGGCACGCTCAACTCGCGTTCTCTAATAGCGACAGTACGGAGAAGGGAAATAAAACGAGCATGAAACGAATTGGTGGCAAAGTAGCGCTTATCACCGGTGCTGCCCGAGGTCAAGGCCGCTCACACGCGATCCGCCTCGCCGAGGAAGGCGCCGATATCGTGGCGCTCGACATTGGTTCTCAAATCGGTAGTGTTTTGTATGACATGCCTGGCACGTCGCAGCTCGATGAGACTGTTGACTTGGTCAAAAAGGCCGGTGGTCGGGGCAGAGCATTCGAAGTCGATGTGCGCGACGAGGCGGCGATGAGAGCCGCCGTCAGTGACGCCGTAGACGAATTCGGAAGGCTCGATATCGTCTGTGCGAATGCCGGCATTCTGTCCACCGCCAACATCGTTGACATGTCACCGGCGCAATGGCGAGACTCTCTTGATGTGAATCTCACCGGTGTGTGGCACACCATCAGAGCCACCGCACCACAACTTATTCGTCAGGGCGAAGGCGGGTCGATGATTCTGACGAACTCTGTTGCTGGTCTTCGAGCCGGTCCGCATAACGCGGCCTACGTTGCGGCTAAGCACGGACTCATTGGCTTGATGCGAGGGGCTGCACACGAATTGGGGCCACACTCGATTCGGGTGAACTGCGTCCACCCGACGAGTTGTGCAACAGAGATGGTCCACAACGAGGTGATGAGCAAGGTACTTCGACCGGATCTCGAGAATCCGACTGTGACAGACACGATCGAGAAGCGTCGAGCGGCCCATTTGTTGCCAATTCCCTGGATCGAGCCGATCGACATCAGTAATGCCGTCCTTTTTCTCGCATCTGATGAGGCACGGTATGTGACGGGATCGAGTCTGGTCGTCGATGCCGGCGCCACCATCAAGTAGACGGAACGGGCCGCGTTGCGGCGACGCCGCTCGGCGCGCCGAGAAAGGCAAGAATTTCATGACCGACATCACGACCAGCCCACCTGGGCCGGCCACGGCCGACGTCCCGGAATATCCGATGCCTCGGGCGGCTGGCTGTCCATTCGATCCGCCCCCCGGCCTGCGGCAAGTGGCGGCCGAGGCGCCGATCACGAAGGTTCGGTGGTGGGACGGCAGCACCCCGTGGCTGGTTACCGACTACCACGACGAGCGGTCGCTATTGGCCGACCCACGGCTCAGCGCCGACACCTCATACCCGCAGTTTCCTGGTTTGACTCCTGGCTATATGGAGAATCACAGGCATGGGCGTCCCTTCATTAGAATGGATGACCCGGAGCATGCCCGGCTCCGCCAGGTGGTGGCTCCGTGGTTTTCCGTCAAGCGGGCAGAGGCGCTGCGGCCGGCCATTCAGGGCATCGTCGACGGGCTGATCGACGAGTTGCTCGCCGGCCCCAAGCCGGTCGAGCTGGTCGAGGCGTTCGCGTTGGTGGTGCCGTCGCTGGTGTTGTGCAAGCTGCTCGGTGTGCCCTATGACGATCACCGCTTCTTCCAGGAGAACACCGCACTTTTCAACCAGCGCGACGCGTCTCCGGAGCAGGGGGTGCAAGCTGGCCAGGAGCTGCTGGGCTACATGGACCGCCTAGTCGGTGCGAGGCTCGCAGACCCGGGCGATGACCTGATGTCCGAAGTGGCGAGGCGGGTCAAGGCCGGTGAGTTGTCCCGCGAAGAGGCCGCGCAGACGGGGGCGCTACTGCTGCGCGGCGGGCACGATACAACCGCGATGATGATCGCATTGAGCACCCTGGCGCTGCTGCAGAACCCGGAGCAGCTGGCGATCCTCCGGGAGACCGACGACGCTGCGATCATCGCCGGGGCGGTCGAGGAACTCCTGCGATACCTGACCATCGTCCAGTTCGGGTTGCCCAGGGTGGCCCCCGAGGACATCGAGGCCGGCGGCCAGGTCATCGGCGCCGGCGAGGGTGTGCTTGTGTCGCTCAATATTGCCAACCGAAACCCCGCCATCTTCGCCGGCCCGGACCGGTTGGACATCTGCCGCGATGCCCGGGGGCACGTGGCCTTCGGGTTCGGCGTGCACCAGTGCCTGGGCCAGAACCTGGCGCGCGTGGAGTTGCAGGTTGTGTACGGGACGCTCTACCGGCGCATCCCCACTCTGAAGTTAGCTACCGATCTGGCCAAGATCCCGTTCAAGGACAACTCGCTGAACTACGGGGTCGACGAACTGCCGGTCACATGGTGACCACAACGCACCACTGTCGGAGCAAGCCGCTGAGGAGGTTCGCATGAAGGTGACGGTCGACACGGTAAAGTGCATCGCTTCCGGGCAGTGCGTACTGGCCGCCCCCGAGGTGTTCGACCAGCGGGACGAGGACGGTATCGCTGTCCTGCTCACCCCCAATCCGCCCGCCGCCTTCTCCGAAGACGTCAGGCGGGCCGCCACTCTGTGCCCCGCCTGGGCCATCACCATCGAGGACTGAGGCCGTGCCGAGGCGGGTTGTGATCGTAGGGCTTCGGCTGCGGGACTAACCGGGACCGGAGCTCTGCGCAGGCGTGGCGATGATGGGGCGTTGACTCGAATCGGCGACGAGCCGTACCGGCCCCTACGACTTGCCGCCGGTGTCTAAGCAAATCCTGGCTGCCACCCCGGGCAGCCCAGCCGAGCCATGCTGCGCGACGAACAGCGAACAGCATCGGGCGGGCTGGGCGTCCGCCTACTGCTGGGCCGCACCGCGACGCGCTGGTGATCGCCAGCGGCGTCACGCCCGGTCGTCTGCCCGGCGCCGACACGGCCGGGTGCACCTACAGGGCACCATGGATGATGCGCTGACCCTGCGGGCTGAGCGGCTGGGTCAGCCGAAAGTGGTGGTGGTGGTGGTGGTGGGCGCGGGTCCCTTGGTCGGCGCGCTGATCGGCAAGCTGCACCGTGACCACGGCGTGGCGGCGCGCTGCGGCGGCCGCTGCCAGGCCAGTCCCGGGATCTGCGCCGGCGGGGATGTTGCTTGCTGGCACTCCCGCCTGCGCCTGCAACCCAGACACGACCCGTTCGCCGAAGTCCAGGTCCCGCCTGTCGTCACGGCCCGTGACTCTGACCGGAGCTTCTGTATACGCGACATTCGTGGTCACCAGTACGCCGGGTTCCGCAGAAGCGTTGGCTTAACGCAAGCCCTCAGGCCCGCGGCGGGGCCGCGCCACGTGCTGAACGTCTCCCGACCGCTCCCGGTCATCTATAAGGCGGACCACGTACGCCGGCCAAACTTGTTGGTCATCCGGTGCCGGGCCCGACCCTCGGGGACGCGCAAGCACCCGCGCGGCCAGACCTTTCCCGGCCCTGTTCCACGGATCAGCCGACGCCACGATGGCTTTAACGGGCCCGAACATCCGTCGCAGCGGGGGCCGTCGCCCCGCGTTACCGTACGGGACCGTCACCTGCGAGTCAGCAGGCTGTTAATTTGATGCAGGCCAGATTCGAGGTTGTCGGGCTGCGGTATACATCTGTGCATCAACACCCCGGAACCTCGGCTGGGGGTCGGACACGCCTCGGCCCCTGCCCTCAGCCGATCCAGTGTTGCGACTGCTCAGGCGTCGTACCCGGACGGGCAATCCTCAAGGATCACGGTCTTGGGCTCTAGGAAGGAACGAAGTCCCTCAGGTCCTCCTTCACGACCGAGGCCGGACTGTTTGAAGCCACCCAATGCGATACCCCAGTCACTTCGCCAGGCGTTGTGGCCAACAGTTCCAGTGCGCAGCCGGCGGGCGAGGTCTCGGGCGCGGTCGACATCATGGGTGAAGACAGACGAATTGAGCCCGTAGATGGTGTCATTGGCGATGGCGATCGCCTGCTCCTCATCGTCGGCAGGAATGACGCTGAGGACCGGTCCAAAAATCTCTTCCTGGGCGATGGTCGAGGAGTTGTCCACATTGCCGAAAACCGTCGGCTCCACGTAGTAGCCTCGCTCGAGGTGCTTGGGGCGCCCGCCGCCGGCAGCCAGCACGGCCCCCTCTGCTTTGCCTTTGGCGATATAGCCTTCTACCCGGTCGCGTTGGCGCTCAGAGACGAGCGGGCCCATCTGGCTGTTAGGGTCGAACGGGTCGCCGACCCTCACTCGAGAAAATGCTTCCGCCAATGCGTCGACCATTTCGTCGTGACGCCGGCGGGTAATGATTATCCGGGTCAGCGACGAGCAGGCCTGGCCTGACAGCATGCACTCCGCTGCGGCCAACGTGTTCGCCGCGGTGGGGATATCCATGTCGTCAAGGATCACCGCGGCCGATTTGCCGCCCAATTCAAGGGTGCAGCGGGCGATCCGCGCCCCGCAGATGGAGCCGATTGTCCGGCCCGCCGCGCTGGAGCCAGTGAAGCTGATCTTGTCGATCCGGGGATCGCGCACCAACAGCTCTGATACTTGCCGGTCGGCGGTGACGACATTGAAGACGCCGGGCGGCAGCCCGACGGATTCGGCGATTTGGGCCAATATGTAGCCTTCGCCGGGTGCCTCAGGTGACAATTTCAGCACAACGGTGCAGCCGGCCAACAAGGCGGGTGCCACCTTGTGGCTCGTGATACTGGGACCGTTCCAGGGAACGATGGCCCCGACGACGCCCACCGGCTCACGCACTAACAGCCCGAACTGGCCGCCCGCCGTGGGCCTGGCCCGCTCCTCGAATGGGAACGTGTCCGCCAGGCCAGCGTAGGACTCGAAGGTCCCAGCATTACCTGTCCCGACATGCCGGGCCATCGAATGCAGAATTCCTGACTGGTGCGGCCACACCTCGCCCAAGTCGGCGCCACGCTCTCTTAGACCCGCGGCTATGGCCTGCAGGTATCCAGCTCGCTCGGCGTGGGACATTGTTGGCCACGGCCCCTGGTCGAAAGCCTGGCGGGCGGCCGCGACCGCACGGTCCACGTCTGCTTCTCGTGCCTCGACCACACTGAAGTACACCTTCTCTGTGTCGGAATCGATCACGTCGATCATCGAATCCGAGGAAGGCCTAACCCACTTGCCGCCGATAAAGAAGCGATCTGTGTTGGCCACCGGGACAGTTCTGGGCGTTGTCAGGCTCACGTGTTGATCTCCTTTTCAGGTCGCAATCCGGCCTTGGCTACCGGGTAGCACTTGGAGGCGGTGCGCGTCGGGTGCACGTACCGGCTCGGCCGCAGATAGACCACTGCGGTGCAACTCGGTTGCTCGGGCTTTGCTATAAGTCCTCCTCGACTGGATTGCGGTCAGCGGCCCGAACGTCTTACATGCCGGTCAGACGGTATGCTAGTCGTTCGTTGTCCCAGACTCAAGCTCGACCGGAACCCGGGGCGACGCCGCCTCTGCAACGAGATGGGGACGATGACGTCGCTGCGCACGAATCACTCGCCGGTGCGCGGGGGACAATCGTCACGCCAGCGAGTCCCCGCCCGCTCAAGACCATTCCTTAATCGGCGCCGCCGCTCGACAATTGGCCGCAGCGCTCGATCGAGGATCCGGTGGTCCTTGCCGCTTGTGAGCACCTTCATCGAACCCATTTTCATTCCAGCTTGTGAGTGATCTTGCCGGGTTGACGGCTGACAAAAACAGGATTAGCATACCGGCTGGTCGGTTCGCTGCTCTGCTAAGATCAGTGCGGGCCCGCGTCGAAGCCGAGAGCCAAGGGAGGTATCGCGCCAGGATGAAGTTCGGCCTGATTCATCTATTCGCCGTGCGCGACTGGACGAACTACTACGTCAGCAGCACGGGCCCGGCATGAATCCGAGCAAAGAAACGGCGTATCTGCCCGCCGAGCTCGCGCAGCTCAACCCAAATGCTTGGACGGCTCCGTTCTGGGCGGCCGCCGCCGAGGGGCGGCTGCGCATTCCGCGTTGCCCGTCGTGCGAGGCGATTCGTATGCCGCCGGGTCCATGCTGCTGGCGATGCCACGGCACGGCGCTCGATTGGAAGGAAGTGCCAGGTACAGGCCGGGTGCATACCTTCACGGTGACCCGCCGCGCTTTCCACCGAGCACTTGCGGGTTGCGTTCCCTACGTACTTGCCGTCATCGAGCTCGACGACGCTGACGGAGCCCGAGTGATTTCAAACGTCGTCGATATCTATCCGAACGACGTGCGCGTGGAACTCAGGGTCGAGGTGGTGTGGGACCGAGCCGGTGAGGCGGTGATTCCGCGCTTTCGACCTTGTGGCGATCGAGGTGAGAGTGGGCCGGACACAGAGGATTACAACTCTGGAATCTCTAGGCTCGAGTCCCACGACGTCATCAGGAACGAGTCGTACTTCGGCGTACGCGGCCGAGGAGGTCAAGGAGACCGCGATGTCATTGCATGAGATTGGCAACCGGATGATGCATCGGCTTCGGCACCGCGGATCGCGGCGACCACTGTTTCGTCAATCCCGGGGGCCTAATGGTCGGGTCGGACAAAGCGACCGGCGACGTCGGCAACATCGTCGGGCGGTTGGCGTCCAGTGAACCTTGCCTCGATCGTGGGCGTTGGGTCGACCGCCTATTACAAGCGCGGGCAGTCCCTCCCGCGAACGTCGATGGAGCTCGCCAGTGAGGCGATCATCGCTGCCACGGACGACGCGGGCCTCCATGTAGACGACATCGACGGCTTCGCCCTGTACGCGGGCGGGCTCGACGTGCCGCTGCTCGCGCAGACGCTCGGCATCTCAGACCTGGGCTTCACCGCGGCACTTACGGGTGGAGGTGGCGGTTCCGCTGGCGCCATCGGCCTCGCCGCAGCAGCGATCGGTTCAGGCCTCGCGAATGTCGTTGTCACGGTGATGGTCGTGCAACAGGCGGCGTACCGATTGGGGCGGGGGGACGCGACCACCGGTCCGTATGCCTTACGGCCGACAGCCGAGACGGATTTTTCCGTACCGTTCGGGTGGATCAGTCCAGGACAGAAATACGCCATGTCGACGCAACGGCACATGCATCTACATGGAACGACACGGGAGCACTTCGCCGAGGTGGCGATTTCCTCACGCGCGAACGCTTGCCGCCGGCCGGGGTCGCTGATGCGAGAGCCGCTCGATCTCGACGCATACTTCAACGCACCACTGCTTTCGGATCCGCTCTGTCTCTACGACTATTGCCTCGAGTCGGACGGCGCCGTCGCGGTTGTCATCACATCGGCTGATCGTGCTCGGGATCTCCGCCAGCGTCCGGTGCGAATCCGCGGCACGGCAATGGGCGGCGACGCCCGCTACGGCCCTCCAGCGGCGTGGGCGAACGGCCCCGACGATTACGTCGCATCGGCGTTCAGTCGAGCGGTGGCCAAGCGGCTGTATGACGCGGCCGGGATGGGGCCGCAAGAGGTCGACGTCGCGCTGCTCTACGACCACTTTTCACCCATGGTGTTGTTGCAACTCGAGGACTATGGCTTCTGCCCGGTTGGGGCATCTGGCCAGTTCGTGGCTGGCGGCAATATCCGTTGGCCAGGGGGCTCGCTTCCGGTGAACACTCATGGCGGCCATCTGTCGGAGGCCTATGTCATGGGCATGACCCATGTCAGAGAAGCGGTCGAACAGCTGCGGGGCACTGCGATCAACCAGGTTGAGGGCGCCGAGGTCGCGCTGGTCACCGGGGGTCCGGCGATGGTCCCGGCAAGCGCAGCAATCCTGACGGTATGACCACGCGTCGTCTTCCCGCCGCACTTACCCAACCACACCCAGAATTCGGGGACAGACACCATCTGCCAGCGCATCCGCGATCGACGACTGTCCCTCCCGGGATAGCAAGCGGCTGTCGTTGGACGCTCCCTGACGACCTGCGCGTGCCCACCCTCGATGTCTTATGCGACCCCGTCGTCGACATCAACACCATGCCGCGAACACTCTAAGGACCAACGCATGCCACCGAAGTTGGAGATCGACGGACTACAGTTCGCGGAAGGGCCCAGATGGCACGCTGACGCATTGTGGTGCAGCGACATGTTCGGCCATTGCGTGGTGCGCTGCCAGCCTGGCCATGAGCCCGAAGAATTCGTGCGTATGCCGTTTGACAACCCTTCGGGCCTTGGATGGCTTGTGAGCGGCGAGATGCTGGTGGTGGGAATGCAGACCCAGGCGGTCTACCGCGCCACCAGACAGGGGAACCTGCAGTTGCACGCCGATCTATCGGGCCTGGCCAAAGGGATGGCCAACGACATGGTCGTCGCACCGAACGGAACGGCCTACGTCGATGACAGTGGGCTGCCTCGCTTCGGCCAGAGCGGCGCTCGGTGTTCGGGCCAGATACTTGCCGCTCACCGCGACGGCTCAGTCGTCAGCGTCGCCGAAGACCTTGAGGGGCCCAACGGAATTGTGCTGACGCCAGACGGTTCGACGCTTATCGTGGCCGAGAGTTTCGCAGGCCGCCTCACCGCCTTCGACGTAGCGCCAGACGGATCGTTGTTCTCGAGGCGTGTTCACGCCGAACTCGCGGCTTCGGCCAGAGGCGAGCAGGTTCATCCGGATGGCATCTGCATCGATGCCGAGGGCGGTGTGTGGGTTGCCGACCTTACCGTTCGTGAAGTACTGCGCATAGGTGTGGATGGAGCTGTGACGGATTCGATTCCCTTCGGGCCGCTGATTCCGGTCGCGTGCGCGCTGGGAGGGCAGGATATGCGCCGGCTCTTCGTGTGTCTCAGCGAGCACTGGGACATCGCAAAGCTGGGCAAGAGCGCCGTGAGCCGGGTGATTAGCGTCGAGGTATCAATACCCGGCGTTTGACGGCCATCGAGTCCGCCTCGGTGGCTTTTTCGGCGCAGTCGCCTTTTAGCACATCGATTCTTGAAAACACTGTTGCCCGACCTCTTTTGTCGCCGATTGTTAGTTCGGTTTTGTACAGGCCGTGGATCATCTCGGCCAGCGCGTTGTCGTAGCAGCTGCCGACCGCACCGACCGACCGAGGGCTGGATGCCTGCCTCGGCGAGGCTTTCGGCCAACCGGATCGACGTGTATGCGATCCTCTATCCGATTGGTGGACAACATCGTTCAAGCCGAGCACACCTTCTTGTTGGCTGGTCCACACGGCTCGCTCGATCGCGTCAAGGACCATCGAGGTCGCCGGGTGGCCGGCCTGGGCGCTGCAGCGGCTCAGGGTAGAACTTGCCATCCGCACACTGGTGGAACCGCCGATCACATGAGGGGCGTCCCGAACTCCACATCGTCTGAACAGAATTCAGCGCTTCTTCCCATCGGGCGTCGCGCTGCACGTAGAGGACGCTCCTGTAAGACCGACGAAATGGGGACGATGCCCCAAGCGCGGCTAGACGGGGGGCGGGGGGAGTTCCAGGTCGAAGACGCGTACAGCGTTGAGTTGCAACAACTTACGCTGGGTGGTCTCGTTCAGTCCTTTGATCTGCGGCGAGATGACATCCATGGTGTTCGGCCAGTTCGAGTCCGAGTGTGGATAATCGCTTTCCACCATGACGTTGTCTTCACCGATTGCATCGAGCATTTCCACGCCGGCTCGGTCGTCGAAGAAGCAGCCGTAGACGTGGTCGCGGAACAACTCGGTGGGCCGGATACCGGAGTCGATGAGGTCGATCACGTTCTGGTTGGTCTCCACCGACTGGGTTCCGAGCAACTTGCCCTTGCTGGTGGCGGCGTCCATCTTGCGGTACCAGTGCCGCTGCTTGTCATACACCTGCTCAGCGCGTTCGAGGACATAGGGCATCCAGCCGATACCGCCCTCAGACAGACACAGCTTGATGCGGGGATAGCGCAGGAAGTGACCGCCGAACAACCAGTCGATCAACGTGGCCGCCGATGCCGCAAGAACCATGTACGCGATGGAACCTATCGGCGGACAATCCGAGGACGGCGTCCGAATCTTCGACGAGGAGCCGATGTGCGTACACACCGGTATGCCGGCATCCTCGACAGCGGAAAACAGCGGATGCCAATAGTCGAAGTCGTGCACCGAGGGGAAACCCAGCGGTTCGGGGTTTTCACTGAACGCCACCGCCTTGGCGCCCTTGGATACGCAACGCTCGACCTCGGCGGCAGCCATCTTCGGGTCCCAGAGCGGCGCGATCGTCAACGGG
>Ga0209530_1001207_pt1 | contig 12562 bp, 5 predicted proteins | sample BlaSpr_A8_Ref_O1_FD_187987 | JGI IMG/M metagenome (GOLD analysis project Ga0209530, IMG submission 187987) | Forest soil microbial communities from Thunder Bay, Ontario, Canada - Black Spruce, Ontario site 2_A8_Ref_O1 (SPAdes) (version 2) | ecosystem: Environmental > Terrestrial > Soil > Boreal...
CTCGAATTACTGCGTCTGATACCGGTCCTGCGGGGATTGAATTCGCGGCTGATTGGAATTATCGGCAATCGGACGTCGCCTCTGGGAAAAGAGATGGACGTTCTGCTCGATGCGTCCGTGCGCACGGAAGCCGATCCTTATAACCTTGCTCCCACAGCAAGCGCCGCGGTCGCGACGGCCCTCGGCGACGCCCTCGCGCTGGCCGTCATGCAGGCCCGGAAATTGACTCCGGAAGACTTCGCGCAACGCCACCCGGCGGGTCAACTGGGGCGCAATCTGCGCGTCAGCGTCCGTCAGGTGATGCACTGCGATGCGGCGGCGATCATGTTGGCCGACGCCGAGGCCACTCACCTGCGTGTACATGCGCTCGATTTTCCCGAGAGCAAAGGCGTGTTCACCGAAGGGGCCTTGGTTCCCATAGAGGGCACCTCTCCTGGGAACTCGTTCAAGAGCAGAAAGCCGATCGTCCTGAACCGGCTTGATCCAGCCGAAATGGCCCCGGAGATGTACAGCCATGCAACCGCGGAAGGCCTGAACTCGTTTTGCGATGTCCCGCTAATTGCGAGAAACCGGTTGCTTGGAGTTTTAGCGGTCGCGAGACGCGAGGAGAATGCATTCGACGATGAGGAGGTCGCTTTCCTTATTCAAGTTGCGAATCAGGTGGCAATCGGTGTAGAGAATTCCCTCGCCTACAGCGAAATTGCCGACTTAAAGGACAGACTGGCCCAGGAAAAGTTGTATCTGGAAGAAGAGATCCGGGGCGAGATGGACTTCGAAGGAATCGTGGGCCAGAGTTCAGCTCTTCGCCATGTTCTCAATCTCGTGGAAACGGTCGCTCCCAGCGACTCGACAGTGCTGTTGTTCGGCGAAACCGGCACGGGAAAAGAATTGATTGCGCGGGCCATCCATGATCGCAGCCGGCGCAAAGACCGCACTTTTGTGAAGCTCAACTGTGCCGCGATTCCGACCGGGCTGCTTGAGAGTGAACTCTTCGGACACGAACGTGGTGCGTTCACCGGCGCGATCTCACAGAAGATCGGCCGCCTAGAGCTTGCCGATCGGGGTTCATTGTTTCTGGACGAAGTTGGAGATATTCCAATCGAGATACAGCCGAAACTGCTGCGCGCCTTGCAAGAACGAGAATTTGAACGACTTGGCAGCAATCACACAAAGAAAGTAGATGTCCGGTTGGTGGCAGCCACAAACCGCAATCTCGAGAAAATGATCGAGAGCCGCGAGTTTCGCAGCGACTTGTATTACCGGTTGAACGTCTTTCCGATTCGCATTCCACCCTTGCGCGAACGGCCCGAGGACATTCCGCTGCTGGTACGCTACTTCACCCAAAAATACGGTCGCCGAATGGAGCGAAAGATCGAATCGATTCCATCTGCTGCGATAAAGAAGCTTGCCGCCTGGCACTGGCCCGGGAATATTCGCGAACTGGAGAACGTCATCGAGCGCTCGGTGATTTTGACCCATGGCTCTGCCCTACAAGTGCCGATTGGCGAACTCGGAGGCAACGGTAATGCTGCTCTAATGTCTGGCGCGCGGGAAGCCGACGACCGCGATGGAATTCTGCGCATCCTCAAAGATACCAACGGCCGTGTCGCGGGCCCTCAAGGCGCTGCCGCTCGCATGGGCCTCAAACGGACCACGTTGATCTCCCGTATGAAGAAGCTGGGGATCGATGCTCGCAGATTTGCTTAATCCTTAGATTAGCGAAGTCCCGTAGGCACGATTCCGTGACCCTCTGTCCGCAACTCTCTGCTGTCGCCGGCCTCGACAACTGTCGAAACAGACCTCGACAACTGTCAAAATAGGCGTCGACACTTCTCGACAGGTCCTTCACTCAGACTTTTTATTCCTCGATTTGATTCAGGGATTTACGGGTATGCCACTGTCGAGTTGGGTTTGGATCTCGCATTGCCCTGACCCCAAGCGTAACTGATCAGTCCCCTAAGAAGTTCGCGCAATGTTCAAGATGTCTATAGTCGAGACCCACAACCTGCGAAGGTTGGTTTTGGAAGGCAAGTTGGTTCCTCCTTGGACCATTGAAGTGGAGAGTGCCTGGAGGAGCGCCGGAGAGCGACTTCAAGGTCGAAAGTTAGTCATCGATCTTACGAATGTAACCCTTATCAACTCGGATGGAGAGAAGACCCTTCTCGGGCTGATCAGACATGGCGCGACCTTTTCCTGCCAGGACGTACTTACGAAGCACGTGTTGCGGAAGCTAGCCCGAATATCCCGGTGCAAGCCGTAGACGGATTAGAGCCAGCAAAACAAAAACGCTGAAAAACATGAGCAGATGCACTTTGGTTGTCGATTTCCGACAGGTTCAAACGTCGTAGCTACAAGGAGGGAAGGCAAGATGATCGCTACAGAAAAGATAGCAAGCCAACCACTCACGCCATATGCAACGAGGTCGGATTTCTGCCAGATCTTCGAGAGAGATATGAACAGCTTGTACCTGCTCTCGTTTTTGCTGACCGGGGATCAATCACCAGCCGAGAGGTGTTTTGTCCGCGGCCTGGACGACTCCACGAAAGGCAATACAGTATTCAAGGAGTGGGCACAATCCTGGGCGCGGCGAAGGATCATCCAGAATGCGATTCAAATGCTCCGGCCCAAGCCAACGGACCACAGTGTAGGAGGCGCTCCTTCGGACCGTACTGCTGTGCATGCCATGATCCCTGCAGAAATGGGTGGAATTGTTGAACTACCGGCATTCGAGCGCTTCGTTTTCGTGATGTCGGTGCTAGAACACTACTCCGATCAGGAGTGCTCGCTTCTCCTCGGCAGCACTCGTGCCGATGTGTTTGGGGCACGAACTCGCGCTCTGCGGCAAATTGGTGACAAAGCGGAGTCTCACCGCACGCTGGTGAGTAGCAATTCAAATGAGGCGCTAGCAGACAAATCTAAATCCGCAATCCATCTGGAAGCGATTTCCCGCCCGGCTGTTTTGGCGTAACGGCAACACTTTTCACCAACGAGGATCGCAATGAAGGCAATGAAAACGATACTGGCAGTTAACGTTATGTTTCGCAGCGTGTATCTCACGATTGCTCCCTTAGTGCTGACGCTGTTGACTGCGGCATGCAACCGAGGGAACGTTCAGGCGGCAGCCCCTGCCATGCCCGCACCGCTCGTCAGTGTGGTCAAAGCAACGGCGCAGGATGTGCCCAAGTATCTGGATGAAATCGGCAGGAACACGGCCTTCGAGTCAGTTACGGTCACGCCGCAGGTTGGCGGCCGCATCGTCGAACGATATTTTCAAGACGGCGACAACCTCAAGAAGGGACAGCTTCTGTTTGTGATCGATCCTCGTCCTTACAAGGCGCAGCTCGACTCCGCTCAAGCTACTCTTGCGCAGACAAAGGCTGCACTCGATCTCGCCAAGATCCAATTCGCTCGCGACGAGGAGGTCATCGGAACCAGAGCCATTTCCAAGCAGGATTACGACACCAAGAGGAATGCCGTCGATGTGGATCTGGCACAGGTAGAGGCCGCGGAAGCGACCCTAGAAACCGCTAAACTGAATCTAGAATACTGTTACATTCACTCGCCTATCGACGGCCGAGCGGGCGCCCGCTTGGTCGATGTGGGCAATGTGGTGCAGGCGAATGCGACGTCGCTGCTCTCGCTCCAGCGCCTCGATCCCATTTATGCGAATTTCACCATCACCGAGAGCGATCTTCCCGCAGTTCAGAAGCAGATGTCCAGCGGCACGCTGAAAGCTGCAGTTCGGCTTCCGGTGGACACTGAAGACGCGGCTAGAAGTGGTCGTGTCGAATTTCTCGACAACACCGTGCAGAACGGGAGCGGCACTGTTAATTTGCGAGCGACCGTAAACAACTCAGACCATCACTTCTGGCCCGGCCAATTCGTGGATGTAAAACTCGTTTTGACTACGGAAAAGCGAGCCGTGTTGATCCCAAGCCAAGCCACGCAGATCAGCCAGCAGGGGCCGTTCGTTTACGTCGTGAAATTAGACGACACGGCCGAACTCCGCGCCATCAAGCTGGGACAGCGTCAAGGTGAGGATGTCGTCGTGACACAGGGAGTGGCTGCGAACGAACGTGTCGTGCTGGCAGGCCAAATGCTGGTGCGACCCGGAGGCAAGGTGCGTGTGGACGGTGGCTCTTCCCCTACTCCAGCTGCGAATGCTGACAGCAAATCCAACGGACCTGCAGGAGGCCAGTAACGTGAATCTCTCTGAACTTTTCATTCGTCGTCCAGTAATGACGGTTGCGCTGACCGTCTCGGTGATCCTGTTTGGAGTTGCGGCCTACTTTGGACTGCCGGTAAGCGATCTTCCGGCGATCGACTATCCCGTCATCCAGGTGCAAGTGAGTTATCCGGGCGCGACGCCCGAGACGATGGCGAATAACGTGGCTACGCCGCTGGAGCGCCAGTTCATGCAGATTCCCGGCCTCGAACTGGTGACCTCCAATAACGGCCAGGGATATTCCAGCTTTGTGCTGCAGTTCGATCTCAACAAGAGCCTTGACGGGGCTGCGACTGACGTTCAAGCGGCAATCACCCGGGCCCAAGGCCAACTCCCCATCGATCTGCCCAGCCCTCCCACATTCACGAAAACGAACCCGAACGACCAGCCCATCATGTATATCGCGATGGTGAGCGACACGGCGACAGAAGGGCAGCTCTACGACTATGCCAACACGCAGGTCGGCGAGCGCATCAGCATTCTGCCCGGCGTCAGCCAGGTTGCGGTCTACGGCACGCAATCGGCCGTGCGGATCAAAGCCGATCCTTCAGGGATGGCGATCCGCAACATCACCCTCGAAGATCTGACCAACGCGATCAAGAACGGCACGGCCTACACCGGCGCCGGCCAGGTCGATGGACCGCATCGCACCTTCCTCTTGCAGCCGCAGGGTCAGCTCACCACGGCCGAGCAATACGACGACCTCATCGTTGGACAAACCAACGGCGCGCCGGTTTATCTGAAGGATGTTGCGACCGCCAGGCAAAGCGTACAGGACGAGCGCATCGACATGCGCTTCTGGGTCCGCGGTTACCCGCAACCGGGGGCGACGGTAGTGGTCGCCGTATTTCGCCGCGCCGGCGTAAATGCGGTCGAGGTAGCCAGATCGGTGAACCGCCTGCTTCCGACCATCCAATCGCAGCTCCCCACTTCCGTTCTGATCGTTCCCGCTTACGACCGGTCACAGACTATCGTCGGCGGTATAAAAGATGTGCAGATGACGCTTTACATCGCCTTCGCATTGGTGGTCATGGTGATTTTCATCTTTCTTGGGCGGGCAGCCGACACGTTGATTCCTGCTGTGGCACTGCCGCTGTCGCTGTTGCTGACTTTTATCGCCATGAAACTTCTGGGCTACAGCCTCGACAATCTCTCATTGATGGCGTTGACCCTGGCGATCGGTTTCCTGGTCGATGACGCAATTGTGTTTCTCGAAAACACAGTGCGTCTGATGGAGGGAGGATTGAATGCCTTCGAAGCCTCTGTCGAGTCGGCGAAAGAAATCAGTTTCACCATTCTGGCCATGACCCTTTCGCTGGCCGCGGTCTTCATCCCGCTGGTATTCATGAGTGGGCTGATGGGGCGCATCTTCCGCGAGTTCTCGATCACCATCGTGATCTCGATTCTGGCCAGCGGAATCGTTTCGCTAACACTCACGCCGTTGATGACCTCCAGGCTGCTGGGTAATCGCGGAGTAGGCGCGAAGAAAACATGGATGGAGCGTGTTTTCGTCGCGGCGGAACACCGCGTGTTGGATGTCTACGGGCGCTCGCTTTGGTTCTTTCTTGGCAATCGCTGGATTTCAGCCGTGACTTGGGTTGTCTGCCTTGCTGGAACAGCCTACCTTTTTTATATCGTCCCAAAGTCGTTCCTGCCTGTGGGGGACAGTTCCTTCATCCGGGGTGTGCTGGTGGCGCAGGAAGGATCGTCGCCCGATCAAATGCACGCCTATCAGACCCAAGCGGAAAAGATCATGAAAGCGAACCCCGCGGTCAGCAGCACTTTCACCATGAGCGGGAATGCGGCATTTCTGGGGTCGAATCAGGCATTTCTGATTGCGTTTCTGAAGCCTCCATCGCAACGTGCCCCGATTGCGCAAGTGGCGGGACAACTGATGGGTGGGATCAGTGCATTGATTCCGGGGGCGGTGGCTTTTCTGCAACCCAACCCTGCGCTAGAGATCAGTACCGGCGCCACCGCTAATTCGCAAGGGCAATTCGCTTACGCTCTTTCCGGCATCGACCCCAACGAGGTGTATTCGACCGCCGACAAGATGATGGCGAAGATGCGCCAGTATCCCGGATTCCTTTTCGTGAATTCCGATCTCTACGACCACACTCCGAACCTGCAAGTCGACATTCTGCGCGAGCAGGCGAAGCTTTACGGTGTGTCGGAGACCCGGATTCTCACCCTCCTGCACGATGCCTACTCGCAGAACTACAGCTACCTCATCAAGAAGGCCACGGATCAGTACCAGGTAATCCTGGAAGTTGCAGACGACAAACGTTCCGCTCCTGAGGACTTGGGTAAGCTATACATCAAGAGCGACGATGGCCTGCGCATGGTTCCGCTCAATGCGGTTACCAGTTGGCACCCCATCATCGGCCCGCAGGCCGTCAACCATATCAATCAATTCACCAGCGTAACCATGTTCTTCAACTTGAAGCCCGGCTACGCGATTGGCTCGGCAACTCAATTCGTGGAACAGGCCGCAAAGGAACTTCTGCCGCCAGGAATCCAGGGAGCGCTGCAAGGTGAGGCTTTGACCTTCCGCAACACGGTTTCCGATCTGGCGATTCTGATGTTGGTGGCGGTGTTTGTCATGTATGTGATTCTCGCGATTCTTTACGAGAGCTACCTGCACCCGATCACGGTGCTCTCGTCCTTGCCGGTGGCGCTGCTTGGTGGACTGCTGACGCTCTGGCTGTTCGGCGAAGAAGCTTCGCTCTACGCCTACATCGGAATGTTCATGCTGATGGGCATCGTGAAGAAGAACGGAATTATGATTGTCGATTTCGCGGAGCAACGCGTGCGCCAGGGAATTAAAGATGATCAGGCAATTCACGACGCCAGCATGGAGCGCTTCCGGCCAATCATGATGACCACGGCCGCGGCGTTGCTGGGCGCGCTTCCCATTGCGCTGGGATACGGCGCGGATGGATCCTCCCGCCGGCCGTTAGGGCTGGTGGTAGTCGGCGGCCTGGTGGTTTCACAGTTCATCACGCTGTTTGTGACCCCGGCGATCTACCTCTATCTGGAGGAATTGCAGGAGAAAGTGTTGGATCGAGTGCCCTTCCTGCGCTCCACCCGCGACAATATGCCAGCGGCGAGTCCCGCTATGGCGCTACAGGAAGTAAATGGAGATTAGTCACATGCGTCAAAATGCAGTCCGTCCTTATTTCTTTTTTCTTGGCCTTCTGGTCGTTATGACCGGGATGATCTGTTGTACGGTCGGGCCAAACTACAAGCGTCCGGCCGTCGATGTCCCCGGCATGTATCGAGGTGCGCCGTCCGATGCGCCGACGGCCGGCGCGAATATCCAGGCTGAGCAAGCAAAGCCCGCACCGCCTAAAACCGAGTCGACTGCGCAATCGCTGGGTGACGAGAAGTGGTGGAATGTTCTCCAGGATCCTGAACTCCAGGGTCTGATTCGCACGGCCCTCAAGAACAACTACGATGTACGTATTGCCGCGACTCGGGTCCTCGAAGCGCGGGCGCAATTGGGGATCACCCGCGCCGATCAGTTTCCCTCGTTGGGTGCCGGTGGCAACATCACCAGTCAACAGAACCCCCAGCTTGGCCCGATTCCTGCTTATGAGCTGACGCAAGGGGCACTCACCGCGTCTGCGGCCTGGAATCTGGACTTCTGGGGAAAGTATCGCCGCGCGACCCAGGCGGCTCGCGCCACACTCCTGAGCAATGAGTGGGCGCAAAAGGAAGTGATAGCGACCCTGGTCGCCAACCTCGCGACCTCGTACTTTCAGCTCCGCCAACTGGATCTCGAACTCGAAATCTCGAAGCGCACGTTAGCTTCGCGTACCGATTCCTTGCAGTTGACCCAGACCCTTGAGCAACACGGAATCAACTCGCTGTTGGATGTGCGGCAATCGGAGCAATTGGTATACACGGCTGCCACCGAGGTTCCCGACCTTGAGCGCCAGATTGTTCTACAGGAAAACGCGATCAGCATCCTCCTGGGAAACAATCCCGGCGATGTCCCTCGAGGACTGAAACTCACCGAGCAGCCGCATTCTCCAGAAGTTCCCGCTGGACTTCCCTCATCATTGCTGGAGCGCCGGCCCGACGTCCGGGAAGCGGAGCAGAACCTGATTGCCGCCAGCGCGCAGATCGGCGTGGCTCGGGCAGCTTACTTTCCTCAGATCTCACTCACCGGGACTGCCGGCTACGAGAGTCCAGCGCTCACGAATCTCTTTACGGGCCCGGCCGGCATATGGAGTCTGGCCAGTTCTTTTACTCAGCCAATATTCGAGGGCGGCAGGCTCAAGTCCAACGTCCGTCTTACCGAGGCACAGCGCGAACAAATGGCTCTGTCCTACCAACAGACGATCCAAGGCGCTTTCCGGGATGTCTCGAACGCGCTGGTTGCCTATCGCAAGGATCAAGAATTTCGTATTCAGCAAGAACGCCTGCTCGCATCGGCGCAAGACGCCGCACATCTATCGGAGGTGCGCTTCAAAGCCGGGACCACCGACTACTTGGAGGTGTTGACCAACGAGACCAATGCGTTCTCCGCCGAGCTGGGATTGGCGCAAGCCCAGGGCAATGAACTGATTGCCCTAGTCCAGCTCTACCAGGCTCTGGGCGGCGGTTGGCGGCAGTAAAGCACTCGCAGATTGACATGAGAGCGGTCCCGAAGCGGTCTGAGCCGACACCGCCTGGTACCGGATTGGTACCAACGACTCGGCATGTGGGAAGTAAAATTGGTTGATGCCAACAGAATGCTGGTGTATCTGGTGCCGGAAAAAGGGAGGGGCTTGGCCGCTCCCCGCGAAGGACTAATCCTGCTCAGAACGTACAATGCAGCATGAACTTCATTCGGCGCGGGTTGGCGTTCATCGCGCTAGAATGTCAGCCGCCCAGCGATCTGCACGATACGCTGGGTTTGTGGAGCGGTGACTCCTGTTCCCAGCGTCGTGCTGGTAATTTCACCGAAAGTTGCGCTGGTAAGAGTCGTGTCCGGGTTGGCAAATTCCGCGTGGTTGAGTACGTTGAAAGCTTCCAGGCGCAGTTCTATGTTCACTCGCTCAGTAATGGCGGTGGTTTTGGCCAGCGCGAGATCGAGGTTAGTGCGGCCGGGGCCGCGGAAGAAATCCCGCGGCGTGGTGCCATAGCCGGACCCCAGAACGTCGGGCACCGGCACAAAGGCGCCGCAGTTGAAGTACAGATTTCCCGTCTCGGTAAAGGCAGAGTTGGAGCCATTGGGATTGATGCAACTCCCGGCGTGCCTCGGATTGAAGAGTGTAATGTTACTGAAGCCGGGTGCGAAATTGGCGTTAGCCAGGAAACCGTCGCCAGCACCGGACGGTCCGGGGTCCGCCGGATTTATCGGCAAATCCGAAGTGATGCTTAGCGGGAACCCTGTCCTCCAGCTGAAGATGGGGTAGAGGCTCCATCCTTTGACCAGCCGCTTTGGGCCAGATCCCCAAGCTCGATCAAACGGCAGATCCCATCCGCCACTGAAAGTGACCCGGTTCGTAACATCGAAGTCGGAGTTGGCTCGGAAAACGCGTGGATCGTAAATGGGCACCTGCGAGTCGCGGTTTCTGAATCCAGAAGCATTGTCGATGCTGTGCCCCCAAGTATAGGCCAGGGTGAAGTATGTTTTGCCAATGACGCGATTGTCGCCATTCTGCTTCGTCAGGGAAGCTTCCATACTGTTGAAACCGGCGAAACTGATGTTGGAAAACTCCGTTAGGCTCTCCAAAGGACACAGTGCGGGACCGACGCTCGAAGACGTGCAGAAGCTCGTTAGCGCGGCATTCTGGTTCTCGTTCAAGATGCGAGAAGGATTCGTGCTCAATGTGCCCAGATCAAAGGGGTTGACGTCCTCCAGCGAAGTGAGCCCTTTTGAACTGCTGCCCACATAGTTGAGCTCGAATATCGTTGCTCTCGCCACCTCCTGTTGTACGCTCAGGTTGTATTGGTAGTCGTACGGCGTGTGAAGATGGGGATTCACGAAAAAGACGCTGCCGCCGCCAAAAGGAAGAAAATCTCCGGTGGAGGGACTGAACGCAGTCTGGGGATTTGGCGGTTGCGACGGAAACGGGTTGTTGGCGAAGGGCGTCGTAGAGCTGGCCCACGGTGAGCTGTAAAAAGGAAACCCCGATGAGGTCGCAGCAGGTTGGATCGGAGTGCCAGCAACGCAGGAACCCAAGGCTGGAGATGGCTGCAAACACGGGTAAGTGACAAAAGGCTCGCTGAAGAACGGAGGCGCTCCGTTGAATTGCAGGTTATCTTCGCCCTTCAATACGTCGTAGAAGATGCCGAAGCCGCCGCGAATGCTGGTTTTGCCACTGCTTCCCGGACTCCAGGCAAACCCGATGCGCGGCGCAAAATTTGTTTTATCCGGAAAATTGGCTCCCTCGGGCGCTCCTGCATCGCCAGGGAAGACCAGACCGAGCGGCGCATTTGGAAATCTCGTGGACTGGTCCCCGGGGACAATGGAAAAACTTCTTCCCTGAGTATCGAGCTTGGGAGTGTTGTACTCATAGCGAATCCCCAAAGTCAGAGTCAGGTTGGGCCTCAAACGCCACTCATCCTGCGCGAATCCGTATGTACCTTTGCTGCGAATATTGTTGCGCGCGTTGGGGCCCTCAAACAAGTTATTGGGAGCGCCCACCAGAAAGTCCGCAAAGCTGTTGCCGGTGCCGTCGCCGCCGGCTGCAATCCCGTCAAAGCTAAAGTTGCTATCGGTGAAGAAGCCGAAGACAGTATTTTGTTGATAGCCGGAGAATCCGGCCCCGAATTTCCATGTATTGCGGCCTCTTACCCAGGTGAAAGTATCCGCAATCGCATAGGTATTGCCCGCAAGGTGAGACGGACCTGCCTGATCCGGTCCAAAGGACAGACCATTATCGAAGGACATGAACGGAGGACCATTGGGCAAATCCGAAGCAATGCCAAACTGGGAGATCGTGGGCATGCTGGAAACCGGCGAATTCCCCAGGCTGGTACGGCGCTGCGCAGTCAGCCGCAGTTCATTTAGCTGGGCTGTCGAAAGAGTACGAGTGTAGGCAACGTTCAGAAAATAGCTGTTGAGCTGGTCGATATCGGGAAAGCCAGCTACGGTAGAAGTTTCACCGGCAAACTCGGCGAAAGGCTGAAGCTGGGGGTTTCGGATGCCGCCGACAGTGGCCGAGAGCTTGTCCTTGGTGCTGATCTCAAAGTCAATCTTCCCCGTCAGCTCGTTGGTATTATTCGTGCCGCTGCCGGTGGGGAACAATGTTCCGGTCGGGGAGGATGGGACTAAGCCCGTAGCGATATAGGCTTGAGCGGCTGGATCTATCTTGGTGGGGTCAATGATCGCCTGGGCCGCGAGAGCGGGATTGGACTGAAAATACGGATTGGCCTGGAGGAAAGTAACAACATTTGGATCCGGGCCTCCGCTCACGGCCTGAGAAAAATCTCCGCTCAATTCGGCAGGCGTAAAGACTGTCTGTTCCGGCTGAACGTCCGTCTGTATCTGGCGCTGCCCCTGATAGGAAGCAAAGAAGAAAAGCCGATTCTTCCAGATGGGACCGCCGAGCGTTCCGCCAAACTGATTGCGTTTGAGATTGTTTCTGGGTATGCCCTGTTGAATATTGAAATAAGCGTTGGCGTCGAAATCGGTATTGCGCAAAAAATCGAAGGCGCTGCCATGCAATTGATTTGAGCCTGACTTGGTTACGACGCTTATAATTCCGGCGCCGTTGCGGCCATATTCCGCCGTGTAGTTGCTGGTCAAAATGCGGAATTCGGCGATCGCATCGGGGTTCGGATCAAGGACTGCGCCGTTATCGATGAGATCGTTGTTAAGCCCTCCATCCAACAAGTAGGTTATAGAATCCGTTCGTCCGCCCGCGACATTGAAGCCGTGGCTCGCACTCGTATCGTCGGGATTGTCATCGGTAACGCCGGGCTGCAAAAGGGCGAGGCTCAAAACGTCGCGTCCGTTTAGCGGCATATTAACGACAGAGCGGCTGGTCACGGACTCGCCTAGGGTCGGATTTACTGTCTCCACACCTGATGCCTGTCCTTCGACCACCACGAGTTCGGACGACGTGCCCACCTGCAGGTGCAGGTCTACTCGAAGTGACTGATTGATCTCCAGCGGAGAAGTTGTCATCTCCAGTGTGCGAAAGCTCTGATGGCGAGCGCTGATCCGGTAGGTTCCGATCGGCAGGTCCAAGACCTGGTAGAACCCATCTTTGCCGCTGGCGGTTTCGCTGACCACGTTTGTCGCCGTATTGGTGACGGTAACCTTTACATCGGGGACCACTGCTCCCGACGGATCAGTGATCGTGCCTACGATCTTGGCGGTCGCCTGTTGTGCGATTG
>Ga0209530_1001208_pt1 | contig 12559 bp, 12 predicted proteins | sample BlaSpr_A8_Ref_O1_FD_187987 | JGI IMG/M metagenome (GOLD analysis project Ga0209530, IMG submission 187987) | Forest soil microbial communities from Thunder Bay, Ontario, Canada - Black Spruce, Ontario site 2_A8_Ref_O1 (SPAdes) (version 2) | ecosystem: Environmental > Terrestrial > Soil > Boreal...
TTCCACTGTGGACCATTTATCCCGACTGGGGCTGGGGAACCGACGATAGTGAGCAGGCGTTGTCTTACGTCAAGCGTTTCGGTTCCGTCACGGTGCTAAACGGTCACATTCACCAGATCATGCAGAAGATCGAAGGCAAGGTTTCGTTCCATACCGCGATGTCGACCGCATTCCCGCAACCCGCGCCCGGAACAGCGCCCTCCGCCGGGCCAATGAAAGTTCCAGCCGAGCAGTTGCAACAGGTGCTGGGCATCACCGATGTGAACTATGTGGTCAGCGGTCGCAGTCTTGCGATCGTCGATTCGCCACTCGCGGGTTAAGGGTCTTCGGCTTTTAGGACAAGCAAGTAGGAAATAAATCACGAAAGGAAGTAAAAGAAATGACGAAGCAAAACATGTGGGTTGCAGGTTTCATAGCACCATTAATGATCGCAATATTGCTCCTGTGCGCGGGCTCGCCGAACGTCATGGCGAGTAATAACGACAAAACTTCCGCAGCAACGGCCGCGGTCAAAATCGACAATTTCGTTTTTGGGCCGCAGACGCTCACGGTACCCGTCGGAACAACAGTTACCTGGACAAACAGTGATGACATCCCCCATACGTCGGTCAGCACGGAGGGCGTGTTCAAGTCCAAGGTGCTGGATACGGATGAGAAATTCTCTTACACGTTTACCAAGGCGGGAACGTATCCCTACTACTGCACGATCCATCCGAAGATGACCGGACAGGTCGTGGTGCGGTGAGACGTGGACTCTTCGATGGCGATGCGACGGAAACTGCTTCACATCCATGGAAGCATGAATTTGCTTCCACAGAGCTGCTGTTCGCCAAGGAGCGTTGAGCGGTTATGACTGCAGAGTCAGCACAATTCGGAGTACGAGCACAGACAAATGATGACTTCGATCTTGTCCAGGCCAGCAGGAATGGGGATGTAGCTGCTTTCGAGCAGCTCATGAAGCGATACGATCGCACACTTCTGCGAATCGCTCAAAGCGTTACACGTAACCGGGAAGACTCGCAAGACGTAGTTCAGGAAACCTTCTTGAAGGCTTACCAACACTTGGGCGATTTCCGAGGAGATTCCAAATTCTCCACCTGGTTGATTCGCATCACTGTGAACCAGTCGCTTATGAAGCTGCGAAGGCAGCGCGCAATAAGGGAGGAGTCGCTGGATGAGGATTTTGGGACAGATGAAGACGTGTTTCCACGTGAGGTCATCGATTGGGCTCCTAATCCTGAACAACTCTACCGGACGTCCGAACTACGGCGGATCCTAATCAAGACCATTGAAGAGTTGCCACCGATCCTGCGAACGGTCTTCGTGCTGCAAGATCTCGAAGGCCTTTCAACGGATCAGACGGCAGAAGCTCTCAACTTGAGTCAGTCTGCGGTGAAGTCGCGGCTATGGCGAGCCCGGTTGCAACTTCGCGAACGCCTGAACAAATACTTCGGCAAGCCAGCGGAATCTTCTGGAGTGGAGTCAACTCTTTACAAGCGCCTGGCACGAGCGACGCCACATTCTCATCGTTTGGTTGCAGACCAACTAAACGCTAGATGATCCGACAGAGAACCGCGCTCGAATAAGGCCAGTGTGATGTGCCTGGCGCGTCTTACGAAAGCTCGACAAGAAATTGACAATTAAGTGACATCCATCCGCATCCCGTCGTTGTTCGCGGCAGTCTAACTTGCGTGCATCGTGAAGATCTCAGCAATTGAGAGACGGGCGTGGTTGCGGAATAAAACGTCACGAGCGCAATTATCAGCAATTAAGTTCAATCTAAACGGAGAAATAACGAAATGAATTACGGAAAGTGTTTAGCCGCCATAAGCAAGAGCTTGGCGGTAGCGGCAGTAACCATGGCGCTTGCGGCCAGTTCCTTATGCGCAGGTCAAGAGACGGTATTGCATACTTTCACTGGTGTCGAACGCAATTCCGGTAGCGCTCCGGGTAGCCTGACCTTTAACGCGAGCGGAGATCTTTTTGGCACGTTCAGCGCGGGCGGTGTCGGAGAATTCGCCGACGGCGGGGTTTTCGAAATGACGCCGAAAGCGGGCGGTGGCTTCACCTACCAAGCGATTCACCAGTTTTCGCAGGCAACGGGCGACGGCGCTGATCCCGGTTCTGCCCTAATCTTCGACGCGAAGGGCAACCTTTACGGGGTCACCCCGAACGGCGGTAACGGCTGCGGCATAGTTTTTGAACTGTCGCCTCCCGCCACCAAGGGTGGAAAGTGGAAAGAAACCATTCTGCACAACTTCGACAGCAACGGGGGCGATGGATGCAATCCCAGTGGCCGTTTAATCTTTGACCAAGCGGGAGATCTCTTCGGCGGCACCTTCAACGGTGGTGGCGGCATAAGCAATTTTTTCTGCAACAACGGTTGCGGCACGACTTATAAGCTGCACCTGGCGAACGGGAAGTGGACGGAGACCGTTCTCCATCGCTTCACCGGAAAGGGCACAGACGGGCAGAGTCCTACCGGCGGGCTGGCGTTCGACAAGGCCGGTAACCTTTGGGGGACAACGTTCATTGGCGGCGTTGGCAAATCATCGACCTGCGGCGACACGAACGGCGCGGGTTTCTGCGGCACCGTGTTCGAACTGACACCCAACGCAAACGGAACCTGGACCGAGAGCACGTTGTATAGCTTCGTGGACGCCAGCACCGGCTGGAATTCTTTTTCCGGTCTGATTCTTGACAAGGCGGGAGATTTAGTCGGCACAACAGAAAATGGAGGAAGCGCGTTGGACGGCACGGTGTTCAAGATCACCCCCAAAGGTAAAGGGAAAGTCGAGGAAAGCCTCATCCACGAATTTGTCGGCGAAGCGGATGGATCTTTTCCTCAAACCGGCCTGACCATGGATGCCGCCGGGACTCTCTACGGCGTGGTCTTGGTCGGCGGCGGCAATGGGGGAGAGAACATCTGCAAGGAAGACTCGGATGAGAGCTGTGGCATTGTCTACAAGCTGACGCCCGGTTCCGACGGCACCTTCACGGAGACGATTCTGTATACCTTCAAGGGTGGGGCCGACGGAGCGGGGCCTGCAGACGACGTGCTTGCCTTCGACGCCAACGGCGACGTCTTTGGTTCGGCATCCTCAGGCGGCGACTTCAACTTCAACCAAACCGGTTGCCCCGGCAACCTCCCCGGCGGATGCGGTGTTTTATTCAAGGTGAAACCGTAATCGCGAGCGGCGCGTAGTGGTTGGAAATAGCGCGGAGTCTCGTTCGGTTCGAGGCTCCGCGTATTTGTAAGACGTGCAGCTGACCGAATTCTCGAGTAGAGCGCTTCAGGTCTCTCCCCCAACCGACAGGGCGTCGGCGACGATAAGGATTCTCAATAGAATCGAACTGAGTCGACGCCCTTGTCCGCCTCCATAGCGTCTTCTGCCCGCTTCGAACAACGCCGTAGGACTACTGCGGAGTGTCACAAATCTCGACAAAGACTTGACAATCAAATGACATTCCATCCCCATCTCGTCAAGTACTCGCGCGTCTAATCACCATGACAGCCGCGGGTCGGGAGACACTCTGGAATAAAGCCTCACGGGCGCGGTTATCAATAGCGAAATTCAAAATCATTCAACAAGGAGAAATCATGAAGAAGTCATATTTTATCGCGGTACTTGCTCTGACTTGCCTGTTGGGCTTGGGGGGAAGTTCCCGCGCACAAGACCCAAGCAGAATCGTTGTTCATGTCCCGTTCGACTTTGTGGCCGGAGGCGCCACGCTTCCAGCAGGCACCTACAGCGTGGGTCGAGTCTCTGACTCACAGCGAAGCTTAGTCATCCGCAGCGATGACAAAGGCGCATTACTGCTTCCTATTGTTTTCGACGGAGCTGCGGCTGATCAGGCAAAGCTTGCCTTCCAACATGTCGGGGATATGTATTTCCTCAGCAAGATCGAGACGCCTGGCGGCGTTTATACCATCGGTACGCCACGGGTGATGACCAAGGTAGCCCAGACGAGGGATGAAGGCACCATGTCTTCGTCGGGCACTAACTGAGTCGAACACAAAGTCGGTTGTTACACCGAGGGAGTTCGAGAGCCAGGAAATTGCGTCCATCCGTGCCTGAACTCCCTCTTCCGACAAGTAACGGCTTGGTTGCGGAAAAAGAAATATCTGGCTTCAACGTTGCGCAAATCACAAAAAGATTACGGGGGACACACGTGAAAAAAACACTTATGCTATTCGGACTACTCATAACGTTGGCGGTTCCGTTAAGGTTTTGGGCTCAGCAGGCCGGCTATTCCCAGACCAACCTGGTCTCCAATACTGCCGGCGTCGCCACCACTACAGACTCTCAACTACTAAACCCCTGGGGAATCTCAATTTTCCCCGGGCAAGATTTCTGGATCGCCAACAATAACAGCGGCACCTCCACGCTCTATAACGCACAGGGCACCAAAAATGCTTTGGTCGTAACCATACCCGGTGCCTCAAAGAATCCGAACGGTAATTGCACACCTGGTTGCCCGACGGGAAACGTAGCGAACACCAACGGCAGCTACTTCGCCGGCGGATCTTTCATCTTTGACACCGAAGATGGCATCATCGCCAACTGGACCGGCGCTAACACCGCAGAGGTGGCATTCGATAACTCCGCCAGCGGCGCAGTCTACAAGGGTCTCGCTTTACTCAACGACACTTCGCTTTTGGCGGCGAACTTCAATAGTGGCAAAATCGACGTGTACGATCGCAACTTTAACCCCACTTCGTTGAGCGGTTCGTTCACCGATCCAAAACTTCCCGCGGGTCTTGCTCCTCACGGCATTCACGTTATCGGGAACCAGATCTTTGTCGCTTATGCTATGCAAGATGCCGCGAAGCACGACGCCCAGCCCGGCGCCGGTCTGGGGCAGGTGGATATCTTCGATGCAAACGGCAACTTCGTCAGCACCTTCGTCGCTGCCGGCGGCAAACTCAACGCGCCTTGGGGCGTGGTAGAAACTCCAGCATCCTTCGGAGCATTTCCGAACGCGATCCTAGTGGGAAATTTTGGTGATGGCACTATCAACGCCTTCGATACAACCGGAAAGTTTCTCGGCCAACTCACCGACTCTTCGAATAAAGTGTTGGTGAATCCCGGCTTGTGGGACATGGTGTTTGGCGGAGGCGGACCCTCCGGTGATGCCAACACTCTTTATCTCACCGCAGGAGGTAGCAACCAACCCAATTTTCCTTCTGGCGGCAACACAACCGCTGTGTTCGCGAGCCTTGTCCCAGCGGCCGCGGTCACGAGTGCAAATTTTTCTCTGAATGTCTCGGCCCAAAGCGCAACCATTGCGCCGGGAGGATCGGCTAACCTGATGGTCAGCGCCAGTGCGGTTGGAGGATTCAATAGTCAGATTACACTCTCCTGTACTGCACCAGCTGGCCTAAGCTGCACTTTCAGTCCGACCACGATTTCCCCAGGGTCGAGCGCGACGTCTTCCACGCTGACCATTGCCGCCACGTCAACTCCGCCGCCGGTTACCGGTTACAGCTTGTCTGGCGTGGCGTCCCTGCTGCTTCCTGGTCTGGGCGTATTCGGAACCGTTCTTACGACTCGCAAACGGAAGCCACTCGCGAGTAAGAGCGTTCTGTGGACAAGCGCGCTGGGTTTGCTGCTCGTCATCTCCATGTTTTCTTTCGGATGCGGGAGCAGTTCAAACAGTTCAAAAGCCCAAACGTCAACATCCCAGGTCACCTTAATGGTGACGGGCACGTCCGGCGCACTCAGCCATACCACGCCCGTAACTGTCACTGTCAATTAAAACAAAACCAGCTTGGCCAGGGCGCACCCCCGTGCGCCCGTGCCTAGCATCGTTCCTTGAGATCCGCAGTAGCAACCTTAGTTATTTTCCACTCGCTTTAGCGTGACGGTGGAATAAACCTCAATTGCCTCGGTTATAGAAGACAGGTTGCGGACTCTTTTGGAGTCCGACGGTTAGAGACTCGAGGCTGACGAAACAGAAACCACTGTCAGGATGGATGATGAGCACTTATCAAAGCACGCTACTAGGTCGAGCAGAAGTTGCTGAAGGCACAATGGCATTTCAGTTTGAAAAGCCAAACGACTTTGTATTCAAAGCTGGGCAGTACATTGACCTGACTTTGTCCGGTTCGCAGCGTGGTCTGCAAAACGGACTGACTCATACCTTCTCCATTGCAAGCTCCCCGTGCGACGAAAGGCTTCTAGTCACAACCCGAATGCGAAATACAGTTTTCAAACGGACCTTATCCGTCCTGCCGATCGGCAGCCCGGCGAGGATTGAAGGTCCGATGGGCTCTTTCAGCCTCCATAACAACACCGCAAAGCCGGCTGTCTTCCTCGCTGGCGGGATTGGGATCGCGCCATTCCTCAGCATGCTCTCTTACGCGACCGGTGAGAAGCTTCGCCATTCTATGGTTCTGTTCTATGCGAACCGACACTTAGAGGATGCCGCGTTCATACATTCGCTCTGGCACTTGGAGTGTGCAAATCCGAGGTTCCGCTTTATTCCGACGATAACGCGCATGGCAAACAACAACGGCAGTTGGAAGGGAAAGACTGGACACATCAGCTCGGAAATGCTCGTTGCACGAGTAGGAAGCTTGGCAGGTCCGATCTATTACATTGCTGGACCGCCAACAATGGTCGCGGCAACACGCAGAACGCTCATTGAGGTGGGTGTAGATGAAGATGATATTCGGACGGAAGAGTTTGCCGGCTATTGAGAATCAGGACTCGGTCGCTACAGCGAACGATTTGTGGTGATCTTCTTTTCGATGAAGGGTTTTCTCGGTACCGGCGCCAACTTCGGGGCAGATTTCAACCTCGTCGTGCAGCTGATTATGGGAGTTTCACTGGCTATTGGAGCCGTTCTCGCAAAACAGAAGCGGTACAGGGCTCACGGTATTTGCCAAGCGACGGTGCTTATCTTGAATTTGTTGATGATCGGACTGGTGATGTGGCCATCGTTTCAGCAACAGGTGAAGCCAGCACTTTCTAAGGGTCTACACAAATGGTACTACGAGGTGGCGACAACACACGCGGTTTTGGGGATAGCGGCTGAGCTTCTGGGACTCTATATCGTCTTAGTGGCCGGCACAAACGTTCTTCCCCAATGGCTGCGGTTGAAACATTGGAAGCGGTGGATGCGCACGGAGCTGTTGCTTTGGGTGATTGTTCTGCTCAGCGGCGTGGCAACGTACTGCGCATGGTATGTCGCGCCATTCCGGTAGTACAAGCTCATCTGTGATCTTCGCCACATGTCGGTTCGGGTTAGCCGTCAAGAGCGCGACGAAGCTGCAAAGGAAGGCAAGGAATGTTGGAATTAACTATTTACGGATTGATCTGGCTGGCTGCAATGCTGCTCATCGCGTTCTGGTTCGCGTACGCTGACGAATTCTCATCGCCCCAAGAGAAGTCCTCGTTTGATCTGGTCAATGATGGACCTTCAAAGGATTCTCAAGGGGACGAAAAAGAAATTTGGAGATAGAAATGTTGTGTGCCAGCCATCAACTCACTGTCAGTGTCGCACGTCGCAGTGATGTGAATACCGCGCGTGACAAAGAGTTGACAATTAAATGACACCCTTTACGCATCTGGGTGTTGGTCTTCGCGTCTAACCCACAGTACCGCTGCAACAAAATCACAAACAAAAGGAATTAAGGCGTAGACATGAAGAAAGAAGAGGTTGTCCCGACTATCAATCGTTCAGTTGGCCGTCGTTCTTTCATGAAGGGCAGTCTTCTGGCAGGAGGCGCAGTAGTGGGCGCCGGTTTGTTATCAAATGCAACGTTGCTTCGTGCGCAAGAAAACGGTTCTCTCAATAAAGGCGATGTCGCGATCCTCCGGTTTCTCGCAGCGGCAGAATTGATCGAGTCGGATCTCTGGACTCAATATGCAGAACTCGGCGGTCTCGGCCACCTTCCACCAATTGAAGTAGACCCGAACGAACATCTCAACCCCTATCAAATCGCTTTATCGAACCTCGATTCTGATGGCCCGCAATATATCAAGAGCAACACGCTGGATGAAGTGAGCCACGCCACCTTCCTCAATGCCTATCTCGAGTCCCGAGGAGCCGAGCCGGTCAACTTCACAGAATTCGAAACTCTGAAGGGAAGCACCGCTAAAGGTTCGTCCGGTAAGCTGCGCCTCACGAACCTGATGCAGCTCAACGTCGACACGAGTTGGTTCGTTCGCTACCGCAGTGCAACCAATCCGGACCTCGGCGCCACGTTTCCGCAGGCGCTCACTCTCCAAGGGGTTACCGCCATTCCCAGAACCGATGCCGATTACCAGGGCGAACACAACAAAAACTTTAAGGGCAACGATCACATTCAGGCGATCGCCAATGTGGCGGCCTTTCACTTCGGATACATTGAGCAAGGCGGATCCAGTCTGTACGCAGCCATGAGTCAAAAAGTGACAGACTCGGAAGTGCTGAAGATCACCCTTGGCATTGGTGGAGACGAGATCGCTCACTTCCTGGAATGGGTGGACTTCGCGGGCAACGGGGTGCAAGCTCCAATTGCACCATTCACCGACTCCATATCCGGCCTGACATTTCCCAATTTTTTCAGCCCACTCAATAAGAAGATTCAGCCCAGCCTGATTTTCCCTGTTCCTTGCGAATTCAGCCCCAGCCTCCCCCATGTCTCGATCATTCGTCCGCTGACCGATACATTCGGAGGTGCTGTCGCCACGATCCAAAGCTTCACCGCGGATGGGCTCTTTGTCGGCCAAAGCCAGAAGTTCCTCGACATGCTGGCAAACATGGCGGTGGAAGCCGACTCCGCAGTGCGCAAGGCGTAACTGAACTGTAACTGCACAAAGTGGGGGCGCCGTCCCCAGAGATACGGGTCGCGGCGCCTGCCTTTTCTCTAAATCATTTGACTGCGTCTTCGGACGAGAAATAAAGGAGCACTCAATGTTTGAAGGACTGTTTCAACCGATGCATCTGCTCGTGATTTTCGGAATTGCTCTGCTCGTGTTCGGTCCGAAGAAGCTTCCCGAGCTCGGCAAGGGAATCGGAGAGGGCATCCGCGGCTTCAGGTCAGCCATAAAAGCTGAGGAAGAGAAACCAGCCAACACGACAACGATAATTGCCAATGACCAAGCCATAACCAAGGGGTGAATCGTGGCTTTTGGAACGGAAATCCTGTTCATGCTTATGCTCGGACTCGTAGTCTTGGGACCGAAGCGGCTGCAGGCCGTGCTGGGACACGTGGTCCGAGCTAAAGCTGAACTCGAAAACGCGACGCGCGGCATAAAGTCTCAGCTCGCGATACAACTCGATGCTACGCCTCGGGAGGACAAGCCAGGGCGAGCGTATCCGGACGATCTTCTTAAATAGCGATATTTATTATCGGCCGTCCTTGTCTACACGTAAGTCGGCTGTGTTAGCGCACTTTATGGAACGGTTGTTTTACATCAGCAAATTTCAATTTGGAGAGTAAGCAATGATCGGCAGAGCATTGACGTTTGGGACAGATCGCGGTGATCATCAACAATGGTCCACCCTTTATTCATACAAGCTGACAATCTTGGTGTTGGTATTTTCGCTGATGGGTATTTCAAGCCTCCAGGCGCAAACTTCAACAACGGGGAACATCGCTGGTGTTGTTACAGACCCGACGGGGGCAGTAGTGCCAGGCGCGTCTGTCACATTGAGGAACCTTGATACCGGCAATTCCACTTCGAAAACAAGCAATGCGGAAGGGTCATATAATTTCGCTCTACTGGCTCCCGGAAACTATTCTCTCTCAGCGAATGCTACCGGATTTCAAGGGATCGTCCAGAAGGTGACAGTCGCTCTCGGGGCCAGCGTCGCGGCAAACTTGAAACTTTCTATTTCGTCGCAGAGCGAAACCATTGACGTGACGGAACAAGTGACAGGCGTTCAAACCGAGGATGCCAACCTTACAACGAACTTTAGTGCCCAGCAAATTGCCGTCTTACCGAACCCGGGCAACGATCTAAGCGCAGTCGCGCTGACTGCGCCAGGTGTGGTAATGAACACTACGGGCGGTTCCGTGTTTGGCGGCGGTAACTATGAGTTCTCTGGTTTGCCGTCGAACTCGAACGTTTTCACATACGACGGCGCCAATGACAACGATCCCTACTTCAACATCAATAACAGCGGCGCGACCAACCTAACCCTGGGCCTGAACGATGTGCAGGAAACCAGCGTCGTGACCAACGGCTACAGCGGACAATTTGGTGGTCTGGCGGGAGCAAACATCAACTACGTCTCAAAGTCAGGCACCAACTCCTTCCATGGGAATGCGGAATATTGGTGGAACGGTCGAGCGCTGAATTCGAACAACTACTTCCGCAACCAGGCCAATGGGATCGCAGGAAGCGACATAGACCCACGCCTTTTCGTGAATGCCAATCAGTACGCAGCGTCGATCGGCGGCCCAATTAAGAAAGATAAAGCATTCTTCTTCGTTGACTACGAAGGCATCCGACTGTTGATTCCATCGCCCACTGCTGTCAATCTTCCTACTCAGCAGTTTGAGAAATCGGTGATCTCTAACCTTAATGCGGTTAACCCGGCTTCTGTTCCTTTTTACAACCAGTTGTTTGGGATTTGGAACGCCTCGCCAGGAGCGGCGGGAGCCCAAAACACTTTACCGAATGGTGGTTGCTCTAACGTCACCACGCTGGCCGGCACTGCCTTCGGGGCGGGGAATCCTTGCGCGCTGCAGCTACAGGGTGCCACATCGCAACCGACCAACGATTACTTGATCGTCGGTCGTTATGATCAGAGCTTCGGAAACAATGACAAGCTGTTCATCCGAGTCCAGCACGAGAGCGGACAACAGGCCACCTATACCGATCCGATAAACCCCGCTTTCGACGCTCATAGCGCGCAGCCCGAATGGCAGAGTCAGCTGAGCGAAACTCATACTTTTGGAACGAACAAGGTAAACAACCTTGTTGCTTCCCTGCAGTGGTATAGCGCGCTATTCACCATCGTGAATCCGGCTGCCGAGGCCCAGGCACTTCCCGAAACAATTGAATTTGCTGATAATTCACTCTTCAATCTGAACAACCTTGGTTTTAACTTTCCCCAAGGCCGCAAGGTAACCCAGTACGGAATCGTGGATGACTTCAGTTGGACCCGCGGTAAACACAATTTCAGACTGGGGATCAACTTCCGCCGCGACGATGTCAGTGACCATAATTTTGTGTTCGTGACTCCCGCCGTGGAGGAAATCTCGCTAAATGACTTCGCGTTCGGCGGAGTCGCAACGGGAAATACTGGATTAGGAAGCGTAATCTCGCAAGCCTTTCCCCTGAATACCAACGTGCCGATTGCTCTTTATCAATTGGGCTGGTACGTCTCCGACGAGGTCAAAGTCACTCCCAACCTGAAGCTGACCCTGAGCATGCGCTTTGACCACATTTCCAATCCAGTGTGCCAAACCGATTGCTTTCAGAGCTTGTCCGCTCCATTCCAGAACCTGAATCCCGCCGCACCAGTCAATCAGGCTCTGCTCACCGGACTGCACACCGCATTTCCATCGGTGACATCGGTCGTTTACGAACCGAAAGTGGGATTCGCGTGGTCGCCGTTCGGCGCAAAGAACACGGTGATCCGTGGCGGCTTCGGTTATTTCAGTGACGCGATTCCTACGGGTGCAATTGACAACATCCTTACCAATGCGCCGAACGATCCTTCGTTCAATATCTTTAATGGAGCCCTGGCGCCCGTGGCGGCAAATAGTCTGAATTCACAAGCCGCCGCTGCGAATACCAGCTTTCGCACAAATTTCGCAAATGGAGGAACCGTCGTCCCCTTCAATTTCTTCAACCCCGGGAACGTCCAGGTTCCGCGGTATGCTGAGTGGGACGTCGAAGTACAACAAGATGTCGGTTGGAATACGATCCTCAGCGCCAAGTATGTAGGAAACCATGGCGAGCACGAGGAGATCACAAACCCAGCGTTGAATGCATTCAGCCCTACTGGCTTCGGAGGCCTGCCTACTACCGTTCCAAACGGAGAATTTGGCGTGGTCGGGCAGACTCAGAACGTCGCCAACTCAAACTACACTGGGCTTACGCTCACGGCGTCGCACAGTATGAAGGGGGGATTTCAGTTCGAGGCATCCTACACTTACAGCCACGCCCTGGATGAGATTTCCAACAGCTCGTTGAACTCCTTTGGCGTAAACACGACGGCCAACGTTGATGTCATCACGCCTCTGAATCCGTTCAATATTGCAAGCTTGAACTACGGCAATGCTGACTACGATATTCGGCAGTCGTTCGTCATGAATTATGTGTGGAGCGACTCGCTCCGCCATCTCACACACTGGGGTCCGGATGCGTTGATGAAGGGCTGGACGTTCTCAGGGACGATCTTCAAACATACCGGTTTCCCGTATTCCATCTTCAGCAGCAATGCGACCGCGGCTTTGCAACAAGGACTCTTCGGAAGTAGCTCGTTAGCAACCTTCTCTACAGCACTAGCAAACGTGGTGGGAACTCCGAACATTAATTGTGGCAGCTCGGCCGCGCAGTTGGTGGGTGGACTTCCGAACCCGTGCTACAGCGCAGCCAGTTTTTCCGACCCG
>Ga0209530_1001209_pt1 | contig 12558 bp, 7 predicted proteins | sample BlaSpr_A8_Ref_O1_FD_187987 | JGI IMG/M metagenome (GOLD analysis project Ga0209530, IMG submission 187987) | Forest soil microbial communities from Thunder Bay, Ontario, Canada - Black Spruce, Ontario site 2_A8_Ref_O1 (SPAdes) (version 2) | ecosystem: Environmental > Terrestrial > Soil > Boreal...
CTGGGTTACATCGAGGACCAGATCTTTTTCCAGTAATCCCTGGCGGCCAACGGTTCCGAGGTCCCAGCCACCGTGCCCGGCATCGAGTACGATACGGAATTTTCCAGTCCTCGCAGGTACAGGCTGGTCGGACGGCTTCGCCGCTAACTCCGAAGCGGGAGCGGTTTTCTCGAGCGTCGGCGCTACTGCTGTCGTCGTCCGTCCCGGGATCATAGGATGGGGGTTTCTTTGGCTTGCACTCAAACTTTTATCGTTGCCCCGCAGCTCAACGACCAGGCGATAGGGATTCGACTCCATGCTGACGGAGAAGTTCGAACCATCCCTGGTGTCAAGCACGACTCGCGTTACGCCAGCAACTGGCTGAGCGATCCGCACCCGGGTTAGCGCAGTATCGCCAACGTCCATCGTCTTTCCATCTAAATCGCGCGCCAGAACCGTGTCATGCAGATCGAAGTAGATCCGCTCGGGCGACATCAATCGATGCACTTCGTACGGGACCTGATCTTCCATGTCGATGACCACCGTGCTCCCCATGGACGAAGACCAGTGTCGCACTCCTGTAATCTTTGGCAGCCCGGCTAACTTACTCTCCTCGACCGGGGTGAGTGGAGTTGTGTCGGAATCGAGCTTTGGCGGATTCATCAGATTGTCAGAGACGGCTCGACCAGGAGCCAGAATCTCCGCTGGAGGTGCGGGCGGAGCCGTTACCGATTGTGGCGATGTGCCGACGAGCTGTGTGGCCGCCGTCTTTTGATGAACCTGCATTCCCCACCAGGCTCCCGCTGAAAATAACGTAACGACGGCAACCAGACCGAGAGCCACGCTTAATCCTGGCCGTGAACTGTCGGGAAGAGGGAGACGGCGCAGAAACGCCAAGACCCGCACCGGCTTTTCACTGACGGCCTCGACTGGGAGGGGCTCTGCCTCGATCGCTTCGGCGGGAGTCGTTAGCTCCCCGATGCCCGGCAATTGGAGCTGAAAGGGCGCGGCGGTGAAGTTTGGTTCAGGCACCTCGGCTAAGGCTGCGGGAACATCTACGGGAACGACTAGAGGCTGCTCGACCAACGCCAGTGCGGGCACTTCAGACGCTGTAGGCGGAGGTTGCTGAATGACGGTAGCCGGAACCGGAGCGGGCGCCAGTTCGGCTTCTTGATCCGTCTCCTGTTTCGTCGCTACCACGGGTGGAATGGGTTCGACCTTCGGAGCTTCGCTCGTGGCCTCGGCGACAACCGGCACCGCAACAGCCGGTTTTGCGCGCAAGACTTCGCCCGCCAGACACGACAGCCAGTTTATGCGGCGGTCCTGATCTTCCGGTTTGAGCGCGGAGAGAACCAGTTCGGCGAACAATTCAAAACAACGAATATCGTTATCGGTAAAGGCCCAGGGAGTTAGCGAGAATGCCTGCAACACGCCAAGTTGCTCGCGCCGGCCACGCAAAGGAACCAGCACGGTAGAGCGTCCACCGATATGACGCGCGAAGTCGAGCTCGACGCGAGCATCGATGTCGCAATCGTCGCAACGAAGAATGCGTCCTGAGTCCAGGCAATCCTGAAGAAACTCGGATTCGCCGATCAAGCGAACGCCGCGCTTCACGGCCACCGGCCCGGCGGAGGCGCGGCACACCAGATCCGGTAGTTTGGTTCCCGGTCGTTCGGTGGTTGATTCCTTGGCGATCAACTTCTCGACTTGCAATCCCGCGCCTTCGTTTCGCTCAGCCTGTGACTCCTCGGTGAGCGCGATCAGGATGCCGTCGGCTTGCGTAATGGCCTGCAGGCGGTCGCAAACCAGTTGCAGCGCCTCGTCGAAGATGAAACGTTCGGTCTCGAACAGGTCGCGGTTGGAGGCACCTCCTGCCACCACACGCCGCCTTCGTATCTGCTCATGCAGGTCGGAAAAGGCGAGTAGAGCGCGCAAAGCTTCCTGGCTGGCAATCGATTCGAGGACGCGGTTACCCTCTTGCAGCGGAAAGCCGGGGTCGGCCGGCACCGGCGATTCCCAATCAACCCGGGTTGGATTCGCGCTCATACTTACACGCTCAAGAGTTATGGCCAACGTTCATCGTATCCAAGGCCTTGTGGGAAGCCTTATTGCCGCTCTTGGTTCGATCGGAGAATGCAATAGCGAATGACGACAGCCACAGAACCTAGTTTTGAGCCTAATAGTCTTTGGGTGGGTACTGCAATGTCCTTTAGTACACGTCCAACCGGGTACCCCGTGACGTACAACCAACATCCTCCAGCCCCCTCTGCCGAAGCTACGACCCCTCAGATTTTGCCTCAGCCTCAATTCGTCTATGGCCAAGAAGCGGCCCAGAAATTGACCCGGAGCGTGAACGGGCTACATAGTCGGGCGGAAAAGGTCGCTCGAGACGAAATCGAGCGGGAAAAATCGGGAAAACTCGAGAAATTCAACTGGTAGTGGCCCGGGGTTGTGGCCACCAGCCATGGCACCTATGCGGTGATTGCGTTCCGCGGCCGCTGGCCGGCAAGATGAGTTAGCCGCTTGGCGTACAGAGCGTCAAATCCGATGCCGACTGATCGAGGTGGCTGCGGGTCCTTCGGGTTGGACCGCGAGCCGTCACCGTCCGTTAGGAGTCGACCTGCGGTGAAGTGAGTGAGGCAAGCCGTCCCGTCCCCGATTCGCCAGCCGCGCACGAACGACTTGGGGGCCAGGACAGCATGCCATCTCTTTTTGCCGGGCTATGACTTCCCGATTTCGTTGAGTTAGTTGACCGTGAAGCTTTTCGAACTGGTGGCGCTGCCGCCTTTTGTGGTCACGACGATTTTGCCGGTCGCGGCTCCGGCGGGAACGATCGCTGTGATTTCGGAATCGGAGACCACCGTGAACGACGCCGATATTTTGTCGATCGTCACCTTCGTGGTTTGAGTCAGGCCGGTGCCGTTGAATGTCACTACTGTTCCGACTGGGCCGCTCGTGGGCGTAAAGCTTTTGTAGGTCGGCGTGATCTTGTAGCTCGCGGTTGTGGACAGCACGGTCGATCCAGTGGTGACGGAGATGTCGCCGGTTAGCGCGCCCGTCGGGACCGTAGCGAGAATGTAGGTGGTGCCCGTGAGTTTTGTTGTCGTGGCCTCTGTGCCGCCGAATTTCACCACTGACGAACTGCTGAAACCCTGGCCCAGAATCTGAACCTGCGCACCTTCTACACCGGATGTCACATTCACGAGAGAGATGAAGGGGCTGTAGCCATTGTTCAGGCTGTAGAACGAGCCAACGCCGGCCCCGCCCTGCTCGGTCGTGCTGTAAAACGCGCCGTTGGTCGAAAGCAAGAGCGGGGCCTCAGGCTGGCCGCAGTTCGAGCAAACGAGCGGGTAGAGATAAAGGTTCTTGTACATGCCCTTGGTGGTGATGTCGAAGAGGCCGGCTTGCGCGCAGCCGCCGCCCGCGCAATCCGTTGCGGCGCCAAACAACAGGCCATTCGGCCCCTGCGTCAACGGCAACGAAGGATACGCGCCGTCCGTCTGATTCGGGAAGCTGTAAAGCACCGTCTCTTTGCCGCCCGCGGTGACCTCGAAAATGGTTCCTTCCTGCGCACTGCCGCCCTCTTCGGTGGTTCCATAGAAGTCGCCATTGGAGCCCTGAATCAGATTGGTATACGGGCTCGAGCCATCCGGATCGCCCTTGAACGTGTATACCAGCGACTCCTTACCCGCGAGCGTGATTTTGAATACTCCGCCATCGCTGATGATCCAGCCGTTTCCCAGGCCCCATAGATCGCCATCCGTGCCTTCGATCAAGCCCAAGGGCAACACCGTGTCGTCCGGCGGACCTTGGAAGCTGTACAGCAGGCTGTACGCTCCCGCCAGCGTGAGCTTGTACACCGTTCCGTAATTGTTTGCCCCGCAAAAACTTGTGGTTCCGTAGAAATCTCCGTTGCTTGCTTGGATCGGAGGCGCGAGGGGCTCACATCCGTCGCTGGTCGATCCTTGGGCTGCGAAGTTGTGCAATACGGTTAAGGCACCGGCGGACGTCACTTTGAAAAGCGTGCCGTAATCGTTGGCGCCCCCATTGTGACAGGTGCCGTAGAAATTGCCATCGGTGCCCAGAGTCAGGCCGCTGCATGTCGTTCCGTCCGATTGCCCCATCGAGTACAGGCTCGTGATCACTCCCTCGGAGCTGATTTTGTAAATCACGCCCTGGTTCGCGGTACCTCCGGATAGGGTAATGCCGTAGAAATTTCCGTCTTGTCCCTGCGCCATCACGCCCGCAGGAAGATTTGGGTTCGACCCGCTGCTGAACTGGTAAATCGTGCTGACCGTTTGCGCCGGCGCAGCGATCGCTATCGCCACCAGGAATATACTCGCGAGAAGCTTTGCCTTGAGAACTGTTGTCATTGTTTTCTCCTGAATTTGATTCGAATCTCAGCCGCTGTGGTTTTGAACCGCGCCTAGTTGACGGTAAAGTTGGTGGAATTGCTGACGCTGCTACTCCGACCGAAGTACGTAAGAATTCGTCGACAATATTTAAGGATGCCGGTTGGGGTTCTGTTTCCCGAGCGGCCCGCTCGCCAACTGGCTGAGACGACCGCGAATGCACGCCGACTATCACCTGAATCGGGGTTGGGGTAAAGCGACGGCTCGGATATATCGAAGTAACGAGATATTGGGTTTACCTGCAATGGGTTACAAAGAGTTATTGTTTGGAGCGGAGTAACCCGAACGTGCCAGTCCAACCAGGCTTTCCGGGGTGGTAGACTTTGAAACTGTCCTTCCCTGGGAGCATCGACGCCTATGACTGTGTCCAGCGAGCCCCAGACCGTTGTGCGCTTCGGTGTATTTGAGGCGGACTTGCGCGCAGGGGATCTGCGGAAGAAAGGAACCAAGGTCAAGATTCAGGACCTTCCCTTTCGCGCGCTCGGAGTCCTGCTCAGCCGGCCGAATGAAGTTGTGACGCGCGAAGAATTCCGGCAGGCGCTTTGGCCGCAGGATGTTTTTGTCGATTTTGACCGTGCCATCAGTAGCGCCATCAAGCGACTGCGCGATGCGCTGGGCGACCCCGCGGAGAATCCCGTCTTTATTGAAACCATCGAGCGCCGCGGGTACCGGTGGATCGCTCCGACTTCTGCAGTCCCGACCTCGAGCACAGTCACGCTGCTTGCGTCCGATGCGCGTGAGCCGGAGTTAGAGCCGGCAGTAAGTTCGGTGGCCGTTCCCGATAGTCTGATTTCGCCGCCGGCGTTTTCGTTTCCGTCGCGAAAGTTGGAATATGCCGCGGTGGTTCTGGCGCTACTGTTGGTGGCGGGGACCATGCTGTTCCGGTTTCACGGGATAAAGGCCGCGGGCAATTCGCCGCACTCGGCTGCGAAGGCTGGGTTGCATCCGGCGAATCAGGAAGCCAAGGATCTTTATCTGCAGGGCCGCTACTACTGGAACAAGCGCACGCCCGGCGATCTGCATAAAGCGGTGGATTACTTTACCCAGGCGATTGTGCATGATCCCGGATATGCGGATGCGTACGTGGGCCTGGCCGATTGCTATAACCTGCTGCGCGAATATACGGCGATGCCGGCCAGCGAGGCATTTCCACGCGCGCGGGCGGCGGCGGCCAAAGCGGTGGAACTCGACCCGAAATCGTCGCAGGCTCGGGCTTCACTGGCTTTCGCGGCATTCTGGGGATTCTGGGATGCGGACACATCGGACCGCGAATTCCGCCGCGCCATTGAACTCGACCCGAACAATGCCATCGCGCACCATTGGTACGCCATGACGCTGCAGGAACTCGGCCGCTTCCCGCAGGCGCTGCTGGAAATCGACCGGGCACAGGCGCTGGACCCCAGTTCCCCCGCCATCTTGGCCGACAAAGCGGTGATTCTGGATGAGCTCGGACAACGCAAGGAAAGTGCCGACCTGCTACAGCAAGTGGAAAAGGCCGACCCCGGCTTTGTTTCGCCGCACCGGTATCTGAAGCGGCTCGATTTGCAAAACGGGGACTATCGCGGATATCTGGCGGAGCAGCGACAGGAAGCGGTGCTGACCGATGACGCATCGGCATTGCAGATTGCCGACGCCTCGGAAAAAGGCTTCGCCGCGGGTGGGGCGCAGGGCATGTTCGAGGCGCAGCGGCGCGAACAGCAAAAGCTTTTCGATGAAGGAAAGCTGGATGCTTATGCTTTGGCTGAAATCTCAGCGCACGTCGGGGACAAAGCCGATGGGCTGAGGTACCTGAAACTCGCTTACGATCAGCACTCGCAGGAAATGCCCAGAATGGGGTTCGATCCGGCGTTCAAGAGCCTTCGCGGCGAGGCGGCATTCCGCCAACTGCAAGCAGCGATGAAACTGCCGTATGCGGAAGCGGGGCCTCGGTAGGTTGTCAGGTCGGCGCCCGGCGCTCATCGAGCGGCCGATTTCGATTTCCAGCCCTTCAGGCCCCCACGGGCTGGCCTTGGCTCTTGTACCACTCCACCGTGCGCCGCAAACCGTCTTCAAAGTTCACCAGAACCTTGTATCCCAAATGCTTTTGCGCCTGCGAGATATCCGCTAGCGAATGCTTAATGTCCCCGCCGCGCTCGGAAGCGTACTTGACGCTACCGCTATAGCCAGTCAACTGCTTTAAAGCTTCAAAAGTTTGATTGAGCGTGGTGCGGGCGCCGGTTGCGCAGTTAAAAACGCGCCCCACGCACTCCGCAGCCGGAGCTACACAGGCCAGCAGATTGGCGGAAACGGCGTTGTCGACATAGGTGAAGTCGCGGCTGGTTTCTCCATCGCCGTAAATCGTGGGCTGTTCGCCGCGCAGCATCTGCATGCTGAATTTAGCAAGAACGCCGGAATAGGGGGACGAAGGATCTTGCCGCGGTCCAAAAATATTGAAGTAACGCAGGCACACCGTCTCCAGCCCGTAACAGCGGTAGAACGAAACCATGTAGTACTCGCTGGCCAGCTTCGCCACTGCGTAGGGTGAAATCGGGTTCGGGTTCATGGCTTCATACTTTGGAAGCGTGGGCGTGTCCCCATAAGCCGAGGAGGACGCCGCATAGACGACCCGCTTCACCTTGGCATCGCGTGCCGCGACCAGGACGTTCACTGTGCCATCGATATTGGCGCGGTTACTGGCGACCGGGTCGAGCACCGATTTCGGCACCGACGGAATTGCCGCCTCGTGCAACACATAATCGATGCCTTCACAGGCCTTGTGCATGGCATCGAGATCGAGAATGCTAGCCTCACGAAAGTCGATCCGGCTCAACACTTCGGCCAGATTTTCTCGTTTGCCAGTTTCAAAATTATCGACGCCGCGGACTTCGTCGCCGCGTTTCAACAGAGCGCGCACCAGCGATGATCCAATGAAGCCGGCCGCGCCGGTGACGAGATACTTAGCCATATCTTTCAATGATAATGGATTAGTTGCCCGGAAGACCCGGTAACCAGGGTAACGTTCTTAGCGGACCTGCCAGAACGGGCATCGAGTAGTGGTGCTGCTTTAATTGTGTCAAAGCAAATCCTCTGCCGAGGAGCCGGCAAGTTACGAAGAAAACTTTAGCTCGACGGAAATTGCGCTAGCGAAGCGCGAATCTGGCTCCACAACTCTTCTTTGCCCGCTCCGGTTTTAGCCGAAAACGCCACGATCGGCACGCCTCCATAGGCTTTCCCCAACGCGTGCATCGCCTGCTGCAACTGGTTGCCCGACAATCGGTCGCACTTAGTCGCCACGATCGCATGAGGCCGTTCTCTGGACGACAGAAACTCGACCAATTGCCCGTCGCTTTCCTGGGGAGGAATGTTCGAATCGACCAGCACCAGACTCAGCGCCAGGGTCGACCGCTGATGAAGGTAAGGATCCACAAAACGGGCCCAGTCTTGGGAGATTTCGCGCGACACCTTCGCATAGCCGTATCCCGGCAGGTCCGCGAACAGCAACTCGGGCCGCGGTTGCCCTGCTCTGCGGACCTCGTAAAAATTGATGCTGCGTGTGCGTCCGGGAGTATTACTGGTGCGCGCCAGCTTCGCCCCGACCAACGCATTGATTAAGCTCGATTTCCCAACATTCGACCGTCCGAGAAAAGCGATCTCCGGCACGCCCGGAGGAGGGAAGTGCGCCAGGTCGCTGGCTGACAGCATGAATCGCGCCAGAATCCGCATATAGACAGTTTCTAGTGTTTTGGTTGCGTCTGGCAAGCGTCGCTAAAAACAGGTCGCTAAAAAATGCCCCCTCATCCCCGGTGTAAACGCCACCGAGATGACCGCCGCATTACATTCGCAAACTCCAAAATCAACTCTCAAGGACAAGATAGGAGGTGTCAATTCGCCGCGTAGGCATCCGTCAGAGAAATAATTTTCAACGAGCTTTTTAGCTGATCGATTGCAGCCGCCGATTTGAGGGTAATGGTGACCGACTCCCCGGGAAGCAGGTCAAAATAATTGTCCGAGCTTTCGACGTCGAGATCCCCAAATGATAGATAAACGCTGCGAGCAAGCGTCGGGGATTGCAAGCTGACTGTGTAATCTTTCCCCGACTGGCTTAGGGTGGTTTCGATATTCGGTTTCACCGGCAGTCGCAGGTCGTGCGTCACTTCAAAAAACACCAGATTACGGGAAGCTCTCTTTCCTGCTACCTCGAGGTCAACCACCAAAAAACTATTCCGAGGGTCGCCTTTCGCCGCCAGGTCCGCTGTGTCGAGACTGAGGTAGTTCGCGCTCGATTGGGCCGGAACTTGAACGTCTTTTGTCTGATCCGCCAGAACCTTGCCGGAGAAGTCGAGGAGCCGCGTATGAATCGTCCCCGTCAGTGGCTGTAAGCTGTCAGAGACGACGTAAATATCCACCTTATTGTCGTGTAGATAGGGCGAGACCAAAACGTCATCGTAGAAGCGCCGGGCATAGTACTGGAGAGCTTTCCAGCGCCCGTAGTAATCGATACTCGCCCATGAAGCTACCGGCCAGCAGTCATTCAACTGCCAGTACAGCGAACCCATGGTGCGGGGCCGCTGGCGACGCAGATGCTCAGCGCCTATCTTGATGATCTCCGCTTGCTGCACCTGGCTTAAGTACACGAACGAGGAAAAGTCCTTGGGCTCGCGATACTCGCGCAACATATAAGTCAAAATGCGCTCATTTCCACCTTTGTTTTTCTGATGCGCCTGCATGACCGTGGAATGAATGTCAAAGTCTTCAGGCTTATTGGCAAATGAGCGGATTGTGCGTATCTCAGGAAAAGACTGAAAGCCGTATTCCGTCATGAAGCGGGGGAATTGCTTGGTATAGTCTTGCGCCGGCGCCTGCTGATGCCACACCGCCCAATAGTGCATATCGCCATTGTGCTGGTTATCAGGAATCTCCTCGAAGTCAGCGCTCGGAGAACTCGGCCAGTAAGGAGCGGGATCGCCATACTCACTCACCGAGCTCTTGAGGATGTCGGCAAACATGATCGTGTAATCCTGCCAGACGCGATCGCGGATGAGCGGGGAGATCGCTTCCTTGAACTCCTGCCGGTCACCCCAGTGATACCAGCCGGTTTCCACTTCATTGTTTCCGCACCAGACAACGATACTCGGATGATCGCGCAGACGCTTGATCTGCTCGATCGCCTCTTCGCGGACGTTTTCCTGGAACGCTACGTCGCCGGGAATCATATCTCCACCGAACATGAACTCCTGCCAAACCATGATGCCCAGTTCATCGCAGATATCGTAGAAGTCATCGGATTCGTAGTAGCCGCCACCCCACTCCCGAACCATATTCATGTGAGCGTCGCGAGCCGCTTGGAGGATTTTGCGATGAATCTCCGGAGTGACACGGTTGGGAAAGCTGTCGAACGGAATGACGTCGGCGCCTTTCGAGAAGACGGTGATGCCATTCACCACAAATTCAAAACTCTTCCCCCATTGATCGGCGACGCGTCGCAGTTCGATCGACCGCAGCCCGGTTTTGGCTTCGGCATGCGCCGCCTCGACCTTCTTGCCGGTACGAATCGACGCCAAGAACCGATAGCGGTTCTGCGCGCCATAGCCCACCGGATACCAGAGCTTGGGAGACGCAATGCGAATCGGAAAAGAGATGTGGTTCATTCCCGAATCGAGTGTGAGAGTTTGAGTTCCATCGCTTGTCTCGGCACCAGAAAGTTCATCGTGCGCGACTGTGAGAGTGGCGGAGGTTGGCGCACCGGCCTCGATGTCAAGTTCGGCGGTAACCAAGGCGGAAGCGGAGTTTATTTTCTGTTGATGGATGTGAAAATTGTCGATGCGCAACCCATCCCATGTTTCCAGCCGCACCGGCTGCCAGATGCCTTCGGTCATGAAACGCGGGCCCCAATCCCAGCCATAGTTGTAAGGCGCCTTGCGGGTGTAGGGAGCGGTCGCGATGTTCTCTTCATTTCCGTAGTTGTGAGTCGAGATCGAGGGCAACGCATAAGGCAGCGACTTAACATAAGGAAGCATGTTCTCGACGGCGGAATGGAAGACGATGCGAAGCGTATTTGGCCCCGGCTTCAGCAACGGTTTTGCGGAGACTCGCCAGTTCCGAAACATATTGTCGGCGTGCAGAATCGGTTTGTCGTTGAGGTAGACATCGGCGAACGTATCCAGTCCATCGAACACTAAATCGACATGGTCGTGTCCGAGCGTGGCCGCATCGGCCTGAAACACAGTTTGATATTCCCAATCGGTCAAGCCGATCCACTGCAGGCGGAATTCGTTGTCTCGGTCGAATGGGTCGGGAATCAGATGGTTATTAAGCAGATCGGTTTGCACCACTCCCGGAACCTGCGCGGGATGCCACTGCTTGACATCGGAGTTGTCTGGATTTCCTAAGGCGCGAAATTGCCAATTCGCACTCAGTAGTTGCGCCGAGAGCTGGTCTGCTTTCAGAGGCAATCCGACCAGTAAAGAAAATGAGAGAATGGAAAATAATGCGGTGCCGAGGCGGCCTAAGAATCGCAGGGGAAGCAGTTTCATATACAACGCTCCTGTTTGATCTGTGAAACCTGATCTAAAAAACTTGATTCTAAAAAACTTGATCCGCAAGGAATCGAAATCTTCGGATAGAGGCGGCTCAGTGACCGCGTCCGCTCGCATGTGTCATGACCAGTTCAATTGCTCCGAGCACAGGGCGGCCCCGCCCGCAATGCCGGAATCCGCCCCGTAGCGTGCTTTCAGCAACGGTATCTCCGAAGAGCGCGAATTAATGCAGTATTCCGCGATTTCTTGGGAGAGATCGTCGAAAAATGGACCGAGCATCGCCGCTACGCCGCCGCCGATAATGATCGCATCCGGTTCCAGCAGATCAATAATGTTGCTGAGCCACAGCGCCAGCAGTGCAACCGTTTCCTGCAAAATCTGTTTCGCCAGAGGATCTCCAGCCGCGTAAGCTTGGCCCACCATCTCACTGCTTACCGCTTCGATATTTCCGTGGGCCAGTCCGAGCAGGCTTGAGGCGGTACTCGGATCCGCCGCCAGCTTGGCGCGCGCCCTGCGGGCAATTGCCGGACCCGCCGCCAGAATCTCGATGCAGCCCGGCTTGCCGCATCCGCATCGCGGCCCATGGTAATCGATACTCATGTGCCCGCCTTCGCCCGCAGCGCCCGTGCGGCCATTGTAGATGCGTTTTTCGAACACGATGCCCGTACCAATCCCGGTGCCAATGCCGGCATAGAAGATGTGGCGATAGCCGCGGCCCGCTCCCCAATAGGCTTCAGCCAGTGCTGCCGCGTTGGCATCGTTTTCGATCTTTACCGGCACGTGATAGATTTCCGCGATTTTCGCCGCTAACGGAAAATTTCGCCAGCATGGAAGATTGGGAGGATTGACCACGACCCCCGTCATCGGATCGAGCGGCCCAGGCGAGCAGATACCAATCCCACGAATTAGATTGCGGACTTCGGCGTCGCGGGAAAGAAGAGCATCGATTGCGGACTCAACCGCCGCCAGTCCGTCGCTCGCATCTCCGTTCCCGACCATCGGCGCTCGCGTCTGGGCCCGGATCTCACCATCGCGGTCGACCAATCCTGCGGCAACCTTGGTGCCCCCTACATCGACACCAACCACAAGACCCTCGCGTGCTTCGGTCATCACCAACGTCACCGCCGTCGTTTGCTCTGCAGCAACGAGTGGTCCCCGCACTGAAAGCTCGCACAGTATACGCCCCTACCTGTGAATCGAGGCAATCTTCTCATGGCGCATCACCGATCTTGTCGTAGCTACGAACCTAGAAATTAACTCCGCCTTGTTAAAGGAGTGATGCCATGCCATTCCAATCCGCCATTTTGCTTGCGGCAGGCCGAGTTCGTGAAATCGTATCCCCGGGACCCCCATGCGCTTCGCTGCGCTCGGTACCAGCGACACGCCCAGTCCTGCGCGCACCAGATTCAGTATCGTGAAAAGCTCGTTCGCTTCCTGAACGATCACTGGGGAAAATCCTGCACGGCGACACAAGCCGAGCACGTGATCGTGCAAGGTGGCCGAAGTTGCCCGCGGCAAAAAGACAAAAGGCTGGCTTCGCAGTGCAGCCAGACCCTGTTTCGCCTTGTAGTCCAGGGATCCGGGAGTTACTAACACCAGTTCCTCATGAAATAGAGGCAGACTGTCGAGTTCCGGATGGGCAATCGGGAGAC
>Ga0209530_1001213_pt1 | contig 12543 bp, 8 predicted proteins | sample BlaSpr_A8_Ref_O1_FD_187987 | JGI IMG/M metagenome (GOLD analysis project Ga0209530, IMG submission 187987) | Forest soil microbial communities from Thunder Bay, Ontario, Canada - Black Spruce, Ontario site 2_A8_Ref_O1 (SPAdes) (version 2) | ecosystem: Environmental > Terrestrial > Soil > Boreal...
CAAACGTGGCGCCTACAAGGAAGAAGCGGACTTGACGCGTTACGAAGTAGAGCAAGGCAGCAAAGTTGTGAGTGACCACGTTTTGGTTCCGATCGCCAAAGCGATGGAAGGCGAACCGGACGCGGATGTCCGGCTTCGTGATGGGGATGTTCTCGCGATCAAGCAGCTTACCGGGTGGAGAGATGTGGGTTCGATGATTGCCGTGAGCGGCGAAGTAGTTCACCCCGGTACCTACGGCATCCAGGAGGGCGAACGGCTGAGTTCGATCATTCAGCGTGCGGGCGGCTTTAGAAATGATGCGTACCCTTTCGGAGCAGTGTTTGAGCGTCAGCAGATCAGAGAACTGGAAGAAAAAAACCGGGCTGACTTGCTGGATCGAGTGCAGAGCGAAGCTGCCAACATCAAGGAGATTCCCGAACAAAGTCAGCAGGACACGTTGGCCAAGCAGGCAGCCGTCGAACAGTATCAGACAACGCTGCAAAAACTGCAGAATGCTCCGCCCCAGGGACGCATGGTCATTCACATCTCCAGCAATTTGAAGCATTGGATGAATACCGCATCCGACGTTCAAGTGCGAGCCGGCGACACGATTTACGTCCCCAAGAGGCCGAGCGTTGTATTGGTGGACGGTGCGGTTTACAACCCCACCGGAATTACCTTCAAGCCGGGCAAGAGCGCAGGTTGGTATCTCAGCCAAGCTGGCGGACCCACTGGCACTGCCAACAAAAGGGGTGTCTTCGTGATTCGGGCCGACGGTTCAGTGGCTGGAGGTCCTAGCGGCTTTTTTGGCGGAGGCGCGGAGAGTGCGGCGATGCAGCCTGGGGATATGGTGGTTGTCCCGGAGAAGATATTCACCATCAGTCGCGCCTGGCAAAACACTGCTACAGCCGCGCAGATTGTGACCGCAATCGCTATCAGCGCTTCCTACGCCAGAACCTTCTAGTGAGTAGGACGTCTTTTGATTTTTTCGAGAGTGCAACGTGCGATTTGTCAACTCGGAATACTGCTCCTCGCCATGATGGTTTCTGCAGTCGCACAAGTTAATCCAGCCGCTTCCCCTTCGGCTCCCGCCCCGGAAGTTGGTGGTCGCACGGTGCCGGACAGTTCTTCGCAAGCCATGAAGACGGACCCTTATGAGCTCCAGCCTGGCGAAGACCCTGAAAACCGTTTGGTTTCGCCGTTTGTTAAGCACGTGGTCGGGGATCAAAAGCAGTTCTGGACCGCTCCTGCACGTTTTCGCACAAAAGATCTCAGATGGATTCTGCCGGCGGCCGGCATCACTGCGGCCTTCATCGCAAGCGACAGCTGGTGGTCGAAACAAGTAAACCCAAGCCATGTGGAAACCAGTTTGCATATCTCGGATTACGGTACGTATTCCCTGATCGGTCTTAGCGGAGTTTCATTTTTGTTCGGTCATATCAGCCTCGACGACCACCTGCAAGAAACTGGACTGCTGAGCGGCGAGGCCGCAATCAACGCCGCCGGAGTAGCGTACCTGTTCAAGGAGATGACCCAGCGACAACGCCCTTACCAAGACAATGGGAACGGAGATTTTTTTAAGGGAGGTTCCTCGTTTCCGTCGGAGCACTCGGCCATTGCATGGTCTATCGCGAGCGTTTGGGCGCACGAATATCCTGGCTGGCTCAGCCAAATGGCAGCCTACGGACTGGCCTCGGCGATTACGGTCACGCGCGTGACCGCGAAACAACATTTCCCGTCGGATGTAGTTGTGGGCACCGCCCTTGGTTGGGATTTCGGCCGTCAGGTCTACCGCGCCCATCACGATTCTGAGTTGGGTGGTTCCCCGTGGGGCAGCTTGTTGCCGGAAAGCAATGGCGACAAATCTCGCAATCCGAATTACATGGCTTCGCCGTATGTCCCGATCGACAGTTGGATCTATCCGGCGTTACAGCGGCTGATCGCAATGGGTTATATGCAGTCCAACATGCTCGGTATGCGCCCTTGGACCCGCATGGCGTGCGCGCAAATGGTGGAGGACGCGGGAGAAAAACTTCAGAACGATGGCACAGAATCTGGCGAAGCCGGCAAGATATACAGGACGCTCGCGAGCGAGTTTGCCACCGAGATCACGCGCCTGGATGGTGCGGCGAACGTAGGTGCACGTGTGGACTCCGTTTATACCCGATTCACGGGAATTTCCGGAACTCCGCTTCGCGATGGTTACGACTTCGGCCAAACCATTACCAACGACTACGGACGGCCCTACTGGAAAGGATTTAATAACATAACGGGAGTGGCCGCTGACGCTGAATTAGGACCGGTGGCTTTCTCGTTTCAGGGTGAATATCAGCACGCACCCGCAATGCCTTCCGATCCTCCGCAAGTGCTCGCAGCAATCGCCGCGGCCAATCTGACTCCGCCGCTTCCAAATGGAACGGGCACAGCCAATCAATTCCAGCTCTTAAATAGCGCTGTTTTGCTCAACATTGATAACGTGCAGTTTTCCTTCGGTGAACAGAGCGAGTGGCTCGGTCCCGGCGAGTCCGGCTCGTTGCTGATGAGCAACAACGCTGCGCCGTTCCCAACGTTTAAGATCGACGACGTCGCGCCGCACAACATTCCTGGCCTTTCGAAAATCCTCGGGCCCTTTCGTACGGAATTCTTTATCGGACAATTGTCTGGACAGCAATGGGAATACTGCATCGTGCCGACATGCCAATCGTATCCTGGCTACCCCGGCGTGGTTGGTCCCAATATTTCACCGCAGCCCTTCATCCACGGAGAGAAGATCAGTTTTCAACCCACTCCTAATCTTGAATTCGGGATGGGAATTACAGCCATGTTCGGTGGGCCAGGTCTGCCGGTGACGTTCGGCAACTTCTTTCGGACTTACTACATTCACTCGCCCACTGCAGCAAATAATCCTGGCAAACGAATCTCGGCGGCGGATTTTACGTATCGTATACCCGGCGCGAGGGATTGGTTGACTTTTTACTTGGATTCTTTAGTGGTAGACGAGATTTCGCCGATCGGGTCCAGCCGCGCCAACTTGAATCCCGGTTTCTACATGCCTCAATTCCCGAAAATTCCAAAGCTACAGCTGAGGGCTGAAGGCATTAACGAATCCACTACCAAAGAGTTTGTGCCAGGATTTGTCTACTTCGATCAGCGCCGTTATCTTGGCGGCTACACCAACGCTGGAAACTTGTTGGCGAGCTGGATTGGTCGGGCTGGCCGTGGGATGCAAGGTTGGCTGACCTATTCATTTGCGCCGCGAACTCAACTTCAATTGGGTTATCGGCTGCAGGAGGTTTCCCCTCGATTCATCGAGGGTGGCCGGTTAGTGGATTATTCGGCGAGTGGTAACTTCACGTTGTCTGACCAAATGACCTTTTCCGGTTCGTTGCAGTACGAGCAATGGTGGTTTCCAGTTCTTTCGGCGAATCGGCAATCTGACATCACGGCTTCGCTTCAACTGACGTATTATCCCAAGTGGCGGATCGGTAAATAGTTGGGTAAGGGTTGCATTCTGCTGGGGCTTGAATTGGGGGCAATTAAGACTAAAATTAATTTGCTTCAGGCAGAGTTGGGGACCTTAACGTGAAACAAACCTTCAGCGCGGAGGATACGGTTCGGCAACTCCAAATGGAAGTGGCCGAACCGGGAAACGGTAGCGGCGAGCACCTGATCGAAGCATCCCAACAGGGCGGCTTCGAGTGGGCGTGGCTGTTATGGCGCAACCGGCGGACCCTTGCCCGGTGGACGTTCTGTGGGATCATCCTCGCGACAATTCTCGCACTGGTAATTCCAAAGGAATATGAATCCACCACTCAACTCATGCCGCCCGACATGTCATCGGGCGGGGGTCTCGGGATGATGGCCGCGATGGCTAGTGGCATGAGCAGTGCGGGCGGTGGTCTTGGAGGAGGGTCATTGGGTAGTCTTGCTGGCGATCTCCTCGGCGCGCACGATTCCAGTGCGGTCTGGTCCGACATGTTGATGAGTCGCACGTTGCAGGATCGCATCATCGACCGTTTTGACTTGCGCAGGGTGTACGGAGTTCGCTACTGGGAGCAGGCGCGCAAGCGTCTAATGGCATCCACCCAGATCTCAATCGATCGAAAGAGCGGGGTTCTTACCGTTGTCGTCACGGACCGTGATCAACGCCGCGCTCAGCAGATAGCGCAAGCTTACGTTGAGGAATTGGACCGCCTGGTCGCCTTGGTCTCGACCTCCGCGGCGCGTCGAGAGCGCCTCTTTCTTGAGCAGCGACTTCAACAGGTTAAGCACGATCTTGATGAGGCATCCAACCAATTCGCGCAATACGCGAGCAAGAATACCGTGGTTGATGTTACCTCGCAGGCGAAAGCGATGGTAGACAGTGCTGCCGCGCTTCAAGGTCAATTGATCGCCACTCAATCGGAACTGGACGGTCTGCAGCAGATCTACACAGGTAATAATGTTCGCGTTCGTGCGCTGAGAGCCCGCGTGGACGAACTCCGAAGCGAATTACAAAAGATGGGCGGCACCAATGCCAATCTTGACACCACTGCCCCCGGTTCCTCTCAGTCGCAATCTGACGAGCTATATCCATCGATTCGCAAGTTGCCGCTCTTAGGAGTCCGCTGGCTTGACCTTTCTCGCGAAACCAAGATTCAGGAAACCGTTTACGAGTTGCTGACCGAGCGCTATGAAGTAGCGAAGGTCGAAGAAGCGAAAGAGATTCCTACCGTCAAAGTGCTGGATTCCCCAAGCTGGCCGGAAAGAAAATCCAGTCCTCCACGAATGCTAATCGTTCTACTGGGCATGCTGTTGTCATTCACTGCTGGTATAGTCTGGGTGTTTGGAACGGCTGCTTGGCGTCACATGGACCCGGAAGACCCCCGCAAGCAACTTGCGCAGGCGATAGCTTCCACGGGGAATACGGTTTGGTTCCGATGGAGCGGCAAATTTCCCATGGTCAGAAAGGCCGGCACATGGTGGAAGCAACGCAAAGCTGAGTTCGACGGCCTCAAGTAGTACTGCGCCCGCTCGCCACGATCTGACCTCGCTACGCAAAGAAAGGAAAAGAATCTGACCATGAGAAAGAAGGCGCTGATCACTGGCATTACAGGTCAAGATGGTTCCTACTTGGCTGACCTTCTGCTGAATAAGGGTTACGAAGTTCACGGCATCAAGCGCCGATCTAGCAGTTTCAACACTTCTCGGATTGACGGGGTCCTTCCTGACTGGCACGAGCGCGACGCCCGCTTGTTTGTACACTTTGCCGACCTCGCAGATTCGACCAGTCTGATCAAGCTGCTCTATCGGCTCCAACCCGATGAGATCTATCACTTGGGCGCTCAGAGTCACGTGAAGGTCAGTTTTGAAATCCCGGAGTATACCGGTGATGTTACCGCCCTTGGGACGACCCGCCTGCTGGAAGCGATTCGAGAAACGAGCGTTAAGACCAAGTTCTACCAGGCATCCAGCAGTGAAATGTTCGGCAAGGCGTCCGAGGTTCCGCAACACGAGACTACGCCGTTCAGGCCGCGTAGCCCTTATGCATGCGCAAAAGTCTACGCGCACTGGACAACGGTGAACTACCGGGAAGGTTACGGGCTTTTCGCCTGCAATGGCATTCTCTTCAATCACGAATCGCCACGTCGTGGAGAAACATTTGTGAGCCGAAAGATTACCCGAGCCGTAGCCCGCATCCGTGCCGGAATAGACAATAAGCTTTATCTGGGAAATCTTGAGGCTAAGCGTGACTGGGGCTACGCGCCTGAGTACGTCGAAGCCATGTGGCGCATGATGCAACTTGACGAACCCCAAGATTTTGTGGTGGCGACCGGCGAAACTCATAGCGTGCGCGAATTTGTCGAGACTGCGTTTGAGCACGCAGGGCTCGACTGGAAGCGGAGCGTCGAGATAGATCCAAGATATTTTCGTCCCACCGAGGTTGACGTACTGGAGGGCGACGCCAGCAAGGCGGAGCGGGAGTTAGGTTGGAGACCAAAGGTGAAGTTCCATGACCTGGTCCGGCTGATGGTCGACGCCGACTGGAAATTGCTGCAGGATCAACTAGACGGTCGGTCGGTTCGGGAATCCGTGGTCCACGAGTAGCCTTAAACCATCGAGGCAGCTAGGAGCCCGTCGATCCGACACAACCATGAGCCTGCCATCAAAGATCAAATCAGCATCCGGCTTCAAGCTGGACTTGGCGGCCAATTTTTCCGGGGTCGGTTGGTCGGTCCTCATTCAGATCGCGTGTGTTCCTCTTTACCTTAAGTTCTTGGGAATTGAAGCGTACGGCCTGGTTGGTTTTTATCTGATGTTACAGGCGATCCTTCAAGTCCTGGATTTTGGTCTAAGCCCGACCATGAACCGGGAGATGGCGCGTTATTCGGTCCAGCCCGAGAAAGCAGCGGAAGCTCGCGACCTTGTACGCACTTTGGAGGTGGGCTACTGGCTGATTGGAATCGCAATCGGCGCGATAATTTTGGCAGCCGCACCTGTAATCGCCGCGGACTGGATCAAGGTGGGTTCCATTCCGATCCGTACTGTCAGTCACGCCGTAATGCTCATGGGTCTGCTTTCCGTTTTCCAGTGGCCGCTAACCCTTTACCAGGGCGCTTTAATGGGCCTGCGTCGTCAACTGCTCTTCAATTCCTTCAAGATTACAATGGTTACGTTGAGTCAGGGGGGGGCGGTTCTTGTTTTATGGTTGATTTCGCCGACCATCGGCGCATTCCTCGTCTGGCAGGCCGCCGTGAGCTGTGTCCAGGTCCTTTTGATAGCAGTCCTGCTGTGGAAGAGGTTGCCGCCCGCGGACAGGCCGGCGCGATTCGATTTGCGAGTTGTTAGGAAGATATGGCACTTCGCGGCGGGGATGAGCGGGATCACACTCATCGGCTTGGCCCTAAGCCAAATTGACAAGGTAGTTGTCAGCAAGCTACTTCCTCTGAGGATGTTCGGCTACTACACCCTGGCTTGGTCTGTGGCGAATGGTTTATTAGCCATATCAGGGGCGGTGTTCAATGCCATTTTTCCGCGGATGTCGGCTCAGGCGGTAATCGGTGACGAAAACGGAATCAGGCAGTCCTACCACTATGGTTCGCAGGTGATGGCTGTCCTAATCCTGCCTTTTGCTGCGGTCCTATCACTTTTCTCGTTCGATATCCTCCGTCTGTGGACGCGGAGTAGCCAGACTGCGACGGCGGCTGCACCAATTCTGAGCGTATTGGTAATAGGCTCGGCGGTGAACGCACTACTGTTCTTGCCCTATGCGCTTCAGTTGGCGTTCGGTTGGACGAAGTTGAGTCTTTTTGCAGGCTTACTGTCGATGGTTATTGTGATCCCGGTGATGTTTCCGATGACTGAATACTTTGGTCCGGTAGGGGCGGCCACGGTGTGGGCAGTCCTCAATATCCTGAACATACTCGTGGTCGTTCCGATTATGCACCGCCGGCTATTACCGGGTGAGGTCTGGGGATATTTCGGCGATATCGGTCTTCCCCTTGTGTCGGCGCTCGGGTTGGCAGTGCTTTGTCGCTTGATATTTCGGGACCTTTCGTCTCCAGTCATGACGCTCGCCGCCCTGTCGATCGCGTGGCTTGGCAGCTTGGTCGTGGCGGTCTTAGCCGCACCGCGCGTCAGGTCGTGGGCACTAGCCCAAGTGCTGAACGCCAAGCTTCAGTATGTTAGGGGAGTTGAAAGTTTTAGTTAGCGGTTGTGTTCCGCGACGTCGGATCTCGCACACGTCATCCAGCATACATTGCGAGGCAGAACACAATTTTGTGAGAACAGTCAAAGTGACGTGGCAAGCGACGGAGAAGCGAAACAGTATGTATGAAGATGCTCAAGAGAACGGATGTCTGGCAGTAGAACCGGACAGGCTGGCGAACGTTGCTTTGGAAGTCAAGAGGAGGTTGACCCAACTTCGCACTATTCCAAGAATGTTTCGCAATTGGCCGCAACTTGTCTTGTTTAGACTTGGGCTCAGAAGTTACGTGGTAGCCGAGTGGAGATCGGGCGGGTCTGTGGACGTCCACTCTCAGCGGGACTGGACTAATCTAATGCAAGGACCTGCGTGGGGTCTGGAAATCCTGAGGGCCTATGGTTGCCTGGTCTCGGTGGGGGACAACGAGATCGAGTTGAGCTTCCGGGGGAAACGCGTACGTTTTCAGACCGAATCCTTGGAGAAGTCCTTCGACATGCTGGTGGAACAGTTTGTTCAGGAGCAATACAAGTGGCTGCGTGTTGAGGGTAAGCAGGTTCTTGACGTTGGAGCAAACATCGGTGACAGTGCCATTTACTTTGCCCTTAACGGGGCCTCCCACGTTTACGCCCTTGAACCCTACCCGTACACTTATCGCCTCGCGCGAAGAAACGTTGAGCTGAATGGCTTCGAAAAACAGGTCACCGTTCTAAACATAGGATGCGGCAAGGAAGGGACAATTACGATCGATCCGGAATTGAAGAGTGAGCCAAGTTCCAACCTTGTGCAATGCGAGGCGGGTCAGACGGTTCCTATCGTTTCACTCAAACGAATTGTGGAACGTTACGGGCTGAACGATGCGGTGGCGAAGATAGACTGTGAGGGGGGCGAATATGAGCTCATTCTTGGGGCCGATGACCAGGATTTTCGGGCCTTCAGCCAGATGATGATCGAGTACCACCGAGGCTTCGCCAGTTTAGCAAATCGGCTCGAGAGGGTAGGGTTTCAGGTCACCCATACGCGACCTTTTTCTTTCCAGAACCCAGTGACGGGTATGAGCGAAGCCGTGGGTTTCATCAAGGCAATGAAACCGTCGAATTGATCATTTCGTTGATCCGAAAGAGTTCCGAAAAAGTATGGAATCGAGAGTTCTGAAAAGGACATACATCCGGGTGCCTAATCCCCGGACCGCCAGCCGGGCGCGGGTTCTGGCGCGGGGTGTGGTTGGAAGTGTGTTGTCGCCCGCTTACTGGCTCCTGGCGCACCGCTACCAGGTGCCAGGGCTGAAGTTCAGAACCGAGTGCGCCCGATTAGCCTCTCGGCTGCTGCGCGGACACAAAGGGCCTATCTCCTACGCAGACATCTATCGCCTATTCTTCTGGCCAATGGATTCGACCAGGTATTTTGAATTTGACTTTGTGTGGGACGCACTGTCGAAGCTGTCACCTTCCCGCTACCTCGATGTGTCGTCCCCGCATCTGTTTCCCATCATCTTCACGCTGAAGCAGCCCGAACTCTCTGCTGAGTTGGTGAATCCTAACGCCACTGATCTGGATACCACCGCGAACTTAGTTAAAGCCCTGGGCCTTGAGTCCCGCTGTAATCTTCGTGGCTGCCTTATTGGGGCAGCTCCTTTTGAACCTGGGTCCTTTCACGTGATCACTAGTATTTCGGTAGTAGAGCACATCCCGGAAGACTCCCAGGCTGTTCAGCGGATGTGGGATTTTCTTAAGCCAGGGGGACGACTGCTCTTGACGTTGCCGTGCGCGGCCCAAGCTTCGGAGAGATACATAAATAGAAACGAATATGGCCTGCTCACACCCGACGAAGAAGGTAACTTTTTCTTTTACCGGATGTATGACCAACGACTGCTGGAGGAGAGAGTTTTCTCCATCACGGGTGAACCACGCCGGCACGCGATTTACGGCGAGAAGTCTCCGGGCGCGCTCCGCAGGAACTTGGATCGAAAGATGAGTGACCCTTCTTATCCCCACTGGCGAGAGCCCTATATGATGGGGCAGGACTTTTGCTATTTCAAGGGTCTCGATGAACTACCGGGGGAGGGCGTGGTCGGTTTGGAGTTTGAAAAGCGTGGATAACATCAGCCTTTCAATTTGCATAGCAACCCTCAATCGGGGCAAATTTATTGGCGCGACGTTGGACAGCATAATTTGCCAGGCGACTGAACAGGTCGAGATTGTAGTGCTAGACGGCGCTTCCACGGACAATACCGAGGAGGTCATTCGGACCTACCAGCAGAAATTTCCCCGGCTTCGTTACTTCCGCCAAAGCGCGAATATGGGCATCGACCATGACTTCGCGGAAGCGGTGTCCCTGGCGCAGGGAGAATACTGCTGGCTTTTCAGTGATGACGATCTCCTCAACCCAGGCGCCATACAAGCTGTGCTTAATGCTATCGAAGGTCACTACTCGCTGATTATCGCGAACGCCGAGGTGAGAAATGCCGACCTGTCAAAGCTTCTGATGCCTAGAGCGCTTCAGCTGACCGCGAACCGGATTTACAAATCGACGGAGCACGACCGGTTTATAGCCGACGTCGGAACTTACTTAACTTTTATCGGTTGCGTAATTATCAAGCGTGAGTTGTGGAACGCAAGAGAGAAAAAGAAATACTTCGGTTCGTATTTTATACACGCCGGGGTGATCTTCCAAAGCCCGCTCCCAGAAGATTCTCTCGCCATCGCGGCGCCGTTGATCTGCATTCGCTATGGAAATGCCATGTGGCTAGGCAAGTATTTCGAAGTCTGGATGTTCAGATGGCCCGATCTAATCTGGTCGTTTGCTGACTACCCAGACTCGGTCAAGCTACAACTCTGCCGGAAAGAGCCGTGGCGAAGGGTCCGAACCCTGTTGGTGTTTAGGGCCAAAGGTTTCTATACGCTAAGTCGATACTTCGAGTGGCTGGAACCGCGTTTGGAGTCCGTCTGGACTCGTGCCGTGAGCAAAGCGATCGCAATTCTTCCGGGGCGTGTTGCGAACCTTCTAGGGGTCGCTTATTTCTTCGCCTTTTATCATCGGCCGGATCGTCCGCTTGTTCTTGTAGATCTCAGGAACAGCCCGTTCTATTGTTGGAGATTGCCCAAGTCCCGCCCACGCGTCAATGAACCCCAGCTTGGCGTGAGTTAGCTCTGGCGGGTGCGCCTCAATTGCCATCAGGCAGCGAGGGTGAACTCTCGCATTACATTATGCCTGTTGCCCTTATTACTGGAGTGAACGGCCAAGACGGATCCTACCTCGCTGAGTTTCTCTTGCAAAAGGGATACCATGTTGTAGGTACGACCCTAAACCGAAATATTAATCAAGAGCGCATCCTCCACCTTCGTGAAAAAATCGAAATCGTTGAGACTGACTTGTTGGCCCAAACGTTGCTGGAGGACATCCTGCGTAAGTGCAAGCCGGATGAAGTGTACAACTTGGCGGCGCGAGCATCGAGCAGCGAATTCTGGACACAACCTGTGCTGACCGCGGAACTGAACGCGCTCGCCGTAACCCGCTTACTGGACGCTATTCGCACCGTCGATCGCAACGTACGATTCGTCCAAGCTTCCAGCAGCGAGGTCTTCGGCAATGCAGCGGAAGTACCGCAGACGGAAGCAACCCCCTTTCATCCCCGCAATCCCTACGGTGTCGCAAAGGCCTTTGGCCATTGGACAACTGTTATCTACCGAGAGCGCTACGGCCTGTTTGCATGTTCGAGCATTCTCTATAACCATGAAAGCCCCCGGCGAGGACTCGAATTCATAACTCGCAAAGTCTCCCACGCAGTGGCAAAGATTAAGCTGGGGCAGGCCAGGGAGCTTCGCCTGGGTAACCTCGAATCCAAGCGCGACTGGGGTTTCGCCTGCGACTATGTCCAAGCGATGTGGCTAATGTTGCAACAGCCAGCGCCTGATGACTACGTCGTGGCGACGGGCGAGGCGCACTCCGTTCGCGAGTTGTGCGAGGTTGCGTTTTCTCATGTGGGCTTGAACTACCAGGATTATGTGGTACAAGACCGCGAGAATTTTCGCCCTGCCGATACAGCTCTGCTGGTCGGAAACCCTGCAAAGGCAGAACGTCTTCTGGGATGGAAACGGACCGTGACGTTCCTCGACTTGGTGCGGATGATGGTTGAGGCGGACCTTAGCTCAATCCAGAATATCCCCGAACCACTGACTTGAACGACGTCCATGCAGGAAGTTTTCGGGCATACTTACGAAAATCGTCTGGCCGGAGAAAGGGCCCTCGCCAACCAGCGCGGGTTGCAAAATCCCAAAAATGACTGTAATGGTTGATCACTTTCCGTACTATGTTAAACGGCTGTGCGACGCTCCCTATGGTGCGCTCAGGCGCATAACTCGCAGTAAATGTCGTGGATATTCGATCATCGAGCCTTACCTCACCGGCAAATGCGGTTTGGAAATTGGTGGGCCGAGTCCAGTCTTTGGCAGAAACAAGTTGGTGCCAGTCTATGATCGCTGCGGGCAGATCGACAATTGCGATTTCTCTGATCAGACGATTTGGAGAGCGGCCGAGGACAAACGAGATGTCGAGACTATGTTCGGGAAGCGATACGTAACAGATGCATGCGATCTCTCGGCGATAGCCGATGCGAGCTACGATTTCGTTGTAGCTTCCCACGTGCTCGAACACCTTGCAAATCCGCTACGGGCGCTGCACGAGTGGAAACGCGTCCTGAGGCCAGGGGGAGTATTACTGATTCTGGTCCCGGATAGGCGAAATACGTTTGACCACAAACGTCCGCTTACTCCCTTCGAACACATAGAATCCGATTTCCTGGCGAATACCCAGGAGGATGACCTCACACATTTGGATGAGGTGCTTGCCCTTCATGATCTTACGCTGGATCCCGGCGCCGGGTC
>Ga0209530_1001214_pt1 | contig 12535 bp, 11 predicted proteins | sample BlaSpr_A8_Ref_O1_FD_187987 | JGI IMG/M metagenome (GOLD analysis project Ga0209530, IMG submission 187987) | Forest soil microbial communities from Thunder Bay, Ontario, Canada - Black Spruce, Ontario site 2_A8_Ref_O1 (SPAdes) (version 2) | ecosystem: Environmental > Terrestrial > Soil > Boreal...
GCTGGCGAAGGCGCAGAGCAGGGCGGACCGGGTCATGCGAGACGCCGGCTACTATTAGGTCTGCTGAATCATTTCGCTTGTCGAATGACCAAGGCTCCGTTGCGACCGGGCAATTAGATCGATTGATAAGCAAATGGGAGAACAACGCGCATGGTCGAACGTCTGGACGTTGAATTCGGCTCAGAGGGCGTCACGTGCCGGGCGTGGCTCTATCGGGCGGATGGAGCCAAGCCTCGGCCGACCGTCGTTCTGGCGGGCGGCTGGTGTTACGTGCGCGAGGTCGTGATGCCGACCTATGCGGCAGCGTTCGCTGCGGCCGGCCTCAACGCTTTAATCTTTGATTATCGTAACCTCGGCGTCAGCGACGGCGAAAACCGTCAGCATCTCGACCCTTGGGCGCAAATCCACGACTACCAGAACGCGATATCATTCCTTGAACGGCATCAGGCGGTGGACCCTCACCGCATCGGCGTCTGGGGCATCTCCTATTCAGGGGGCCACGCCCTTGTGCTTGCGGCGACTGATCCGCGAGTTCGCTCTATCGTCAGTCAGGTGCCGGTCGTCGACGGCTTCGAGAACATGCGCCGAGTTCATGGGACGATGGAGTTCCGCCGCCTATGGGCGATGATTCTCAAAGACCGCAAGTTGCGCTACGAGAAGCCCGGTCAGCGACTCTACTTGCCCTATGCCACGGAGCATTCGGAAGCCGAGGTGTCGGCTTGGCCTTTCCCGGAGACGGTACAGACCTTCCTCGCGATCAAGGCGAGCGAGGCGCCCTTGTATCAGAACCGGAGCACCGTCGAATCTGTCGATCTCCTCATGAATTACGACGTCGGACCGTTCGTGAAACGTATCTACAACACGCCGACCCTCATGATTGTCGCCGAAGGCGACGACCTCACCCTGTGGGATCTCGAAATCGGCGCCTCCAACGCCATTCCGTGCGTGCGCAAAAAACTGGAGGTCCTGCCCCACACCACGCACATGACGCTCTACTCCGACAAGTCAAAGGTCGAAGCCGCAGCGAAGATGGCGACCAATTGGTTTGTCGAAACACTCTAGCTGACGACGCGCGCTCAAAGCGCTCTCGCGCCGCAGCACCTGAGCCGAATTTGTCCGTTTTGGATAAATCAGTGCGATGCCGTGAGATCAAGTTTGTTAGCCTCACTGCAACCGCTGAGCCAGCGCAGAAGCATCCCGATGCTGAGCCACGCCTGTTCGGAGCTAAACGCGGTGGCGACGCCACAAGGGAGGAGCATCGGACAAGATGCACGTCAGTCTCGCCTTCGACCCAGCTTCTCCTTTCGCAGAAATAAAGCTCTGTTTGCCGGCACGCCGGTCGCTTGATGGAGCCGCTGCGGGCGCCACGCTCTTCGGTCGTCGCCATGGCCACCGGGCGCCTTTCCTCCGCAGACGCGAAATCAGGCCGCTATGAGTCGGCCTGTCGGAGTAGCTCTCGTCGGCATGGGCTGGTGGGGCAAGAAAATGCTCAGCGTGCTGGGCGCTGCACCGGCTGACATCCGCGTGGTTCGCGCCGTCGAGCCGAACCTTGAGACGGCGCGCGCGCTCTGTGACGAGAAGGGCGTCGCCTTGACGGCCAACTACGGGGACGCGCTTGGCGATCCTGAGGTCGAAGCCGTCGTTCTGGCGACGCCGCACGCGCTGCACGGCGAACAGATCAAGGCTGCAGTCGAGGCCCAAAAGCACGTATTCTGCGAGAAGCCGCTGGCCTTGAACAAGGCGGGCGCCGAAAAGGCGGTTCGCCTGTGTCGCGACGCCGGGCTGGTTCTCGGAATGGGACACGAGCGGCGGTGGGAGCCCCCGATTGCCCAGATGCTGGCGAAAGCGGATGCCGGAGAGTTGGGGCGCATCCACCAGATCGAGGCCAACTTCAGCCATGACAAGTTCCTAGCGCTCGATCGGGATAACTGGCGCCTGAAAGCAGACCAGGCGCCGGCAGGCGGGATGACGGCTACGGGCATTCATCTGCTTGATCTGTCGGTTCGCCTGCTCGGGCCGGCCCAAAGCGTATGGTGCGTCTGCGAACAGCTCTCGTCAGATCTTCCGCAGGGCGACACGGTCGCCGCCTACATCAGGTTCCAAGGCGGCGGCACTTCTTACGTGTCGGCTTCACTTGCGAATCCTTTCGTTTCTCGTTTCGCGGTCTTTGGCTCGAAAGGCTGGATCGACATTCGCGACAAGGCGCATGTCGAGGCGCCAGACGGTTGGGTCGTCACATCAGCGATGGCTGGCAGCCCCATCACGACCGTAGAGGTCCCTCCAGCGGAGCCGGTCAAGGACAATCTCGTATCCTTCGCACGGGCCGTTCGCGGAACCGAACACTACCCGATTACCGCCGACCATCTCGTCAACAACATCGCCCTGCTCGAAGCGGTCTTCGCGTCCGCCCTGAGTGGCAAGATCGAAACCGTGGCCTGAAGGGCCGCACAGAAAAGGGAGCGAGGAATGAAAGCTCTGTTCTTCGATGAACCCAAAAAGCCAATTGTATCGCAGGTCCAGTCGCCTTCGATCACACCAAATGAGGTGATGATCCGCTCACGCCGCGTTGGCATTTGTCATTCGGATTATGAGCTCCTTGCCGGCCAATACATCATCCCGATCTCCTACCCGGTCATCCCTGGCCACGAGTGGGTCGGCGAGATCGTGGAGGTCGGCAAGAACGTGACCGGCCTTAAGGTTGGCGATCGCGTGGTCGGTGAGTGCGTGATTCAGACACCGGAGCGCATTCACCACTTCGGCTTTTCAATGGACGGCGCCAACCGAGAATATTTTCCCGCGCGACCTGAGTGGCTTCACAAGCTGCCCGATGCTGTCGATGACGCGAAGGGCGCGCTGATCGAGCCTTTCACGTGCGGCTTCTACGCTGTGTTGCGCAACGGCGCGCCAAACGCATCCGAGACGGTCGTGGTTTCGGGCGGGGGTACGATCGGTCTGGTCACGGCAGCAGCTGCTGTCGGCATGGGAGCGCGCGTCATCGTCGTCGATCCAGTGCCGTTGCGTCGCGATATCGCCAAGAGGTTGGGCGCTGATGCGACCGTTGACCCTTCGACCGGCGATCCGGGCGAGGCGGTGCGAGAGTTGACCGATGGCGGAGCCGACCTTGTTGTCGAGGCGTCGGGTCATTCCGCGTCGCTAGCGAGCGTCTTCGACTACGCGCGTCCGGAGGGCCGGATCTCCATGGTCGGCATCAATATCGGCAACAAGATGCCAGTTGAACTCGGCAAGATCCAAATGAAGAACCTTACGGTGCGCGGGTGCATCGGATCGCCAGGAGTCTGGCCTTCCGCCATCCGATTTCTAGAGCGAACGGGACTCGATCTGTCGCCCATTCAGACCCATGCCTTCCCGATCGACAGCGCGTTGGAGGCGCTTGAGCAGGGGAAGAAGTTGACGGAAGCCGTCAAAGTGACACTGGAGATTGCGTGACCACCTTCAGGCCGGCCCGAGTTTGGCGGACCGCCAAATGGGCGCGCTCGCGCGGTGTCGCACTGCTCACGAAACCGCAGGGCGTGAGAATGGTCGAATGAATGCGACTAGCAATCAGATGAGCGCCGGGCCACTTGCGGGCCAGACCTTCCATCTCCCGGTGTCGAGAGAGTTTGTGACGGTCGTGATTTCAACGATCGCGCTCATCGGCGTCTGTCTCCTGTTTGCGCCGTCAAGCCTGTCGTATGGCGCTCTGGAGGGAAGCCTGCCGTTTGCGGCTCTCATTGCGATTGTCGGCCTGGGGCAGCTGCTGGTCGTTCAACAGGGAGGTTTTGACCTGTCACTGGCAGGAGGCGTCTCGCTCGCCGTCGTAATATCGACACACTATCCGCAAGGAAACAACGCCCTGCTCTTCCCGGCGGTTTTGATGGCGATCGCCTGCGCGATCATGGCCGGCTTGGCAAACGGGATTCTGGTCAGCCTCTTCCGCCTCAATGCCATTGTCGCGACTATCGGGGTGAACGCTCTGCTATACGGAGCCGTCTTCGCCGTTTCCGGCGGCGTGCCCAAAACAACAACGACATTGTTGGCGGCGATCGCGGGTAACCGCACTCTCGGCATTCCAAATTCCCTTTATTTCGCTCTCGCCGCGTTGCTGGTGGTTTCTTTCTTCTTGAAAAAGTCTGCGGCTGGAAGGCGCTTCGAAGCGATCGGCGCTAACCCATTGGCTGCTCGAGCCGTCGGACTTCGCGTACAGCTTCATCAGCTTTTGGCCTACGTCTTTGCCCAGCTCCTTTATTGCCTGGCTGGCCTGCTCTTGGCCGGAATCACTCGTGAACCCACAGCATTCCAAGGCGACTCCCTGCTTTTGCCTTCGGTTGCTGTTGTCGTTCTCGGTGGAACGTCGCTTCTTGGCGGTCGCGGTTTTCCGATCTCGACCGTCATTGCTTCGTTCTTCCTGAACCAGTTGAGCCAATTCGCACTCGCAGTTGGCGTGCCGTATTCGGCTCAAACCATCATCCAGGCTTTGGCTTTGGGTTTTGGTATCGGCGTCTACTCGGTCCGGTGGACGATAAACATGACTAGGCAAACTGAACCAGTGTGAGGGAGGAGAAAATGAAATTCTTGGACAAACAGAACCTAGCGCTAACCGCAGTGGCGACAGCCATTGCCCTCGGATGCTGCAATTTCGCTCAGGCCGAAACACCGTCATGGTGCGGCCCAAAGAAAGCGTCAATTGCTTTGCTCGATGGCTATGGCGGTAACAGTTGGCGCCAGGTGACGACCGCTTCCGGTAAGGAGGAAGCCCTCAAGTGCCCCAGCATCACGAAATACGAATATGCTGATGGCCAGGGCGACACCCAAAAATCGATTTCCGACGTTAAGGCCATGGCCGCCAAAGGCGTCGATGCCCTAGTCGTCTTCCCTGACGCCGGACAGGCGATGCTGCCCGCGATAACCAGCGTCTTCAAGTCGGGGAAAGTCATTGTTCCTTACCGCGTCGAAGCCGGGGGTCAGGCCGGTACGAACTATACCAAGTTCGTCGGCACCGATTTCAAGAATGACGGCCAAAACTGGGGCAACTGGATCAAGAGCGTCCTGCCTCAAGGCGGCAACATTCTGTTCGTGAGCGGCCCTGCGGGCAACAGCCAGGGTCTCGACGAGCTTGTGGGGCTCAAGTCCGTGCTTGGACCCGAATATAAGTTCATCAACCCCGAGCCCTTCGATGTGACGAACTGGGATCCTGCGCTGACACAAAAAGTTCTGACGGCCGAAATCGCCAAGAATAGCAAAATTGACGTTATCGTTTCTGATTTCGGGCCGTCGCTGGTCGGCGCGCTTCCGCTGTTCAAGCAATCCGGTCGGTCAATCCCGGCGCTCGCCACGTCCGACGGCAACTCACTCGGTTGCTTGTGGACTGATGTCCATCAAGACAACCCGGACTTCAAGCTATTCACCGTCTCAACCGAAAACGACAACGTTCGCCTAGCCGTACAATGGGCGGTCGCAGCTGTGACCGGCGGCACGCCGCCGACTGAGGAAACGTTCAAGGGCCCCGTCTTCGAAAATTCCGTGACCGGCGCGCCCCATCCGGTCCAGTGCCGCAAGGACCTCCCCGGGCAAATCTATCTGTCGGCCGAGCTGTCGCCGGAAGAACAGACCAAGGCGGTCAGCACCAAGTAGCAACGCGCGCGCCCCGGAGGCAAAATAAGCCTCCGGGGAATGTCTTTTCTGACGGCGCTGGATATGGGTGTCTTGAGCGGAATACTCGCCGTGAATGTTCGTAGTAACGAACCTCGTCTCACTGACGCGCCAGCGCATGGCGGCGTGACGATCCGGTTATCCAACATTTCAAAATTCTATTCAGGCGTTCCCGCGCTTCGCGATGTAAGCGCTGAGTTCTACGAGCGTGAGGTTCACGCGATTCTCGGCGAGAACGGGGCCGGAAAGTCAACGCTGATCAATATCATTTCCGGCGCCCTACAGCCGGAACTTGGCGTGATCGAATTCGAGGGAAGTCGGATTTCCTCGATGTCGCCGGACACCGCCGCGTCGTTGGGCATCTCGATTTCCTTTCAGCACCCGGCTGTGCTCGACGATCTCTCGGTGCTGGAGAATTTCCAAGTCGCTCTTCCTCCGTCGTTATTTGTCGGAAAGTCCGCACAGGCCATTGCACGAAATGCGCTTGACGCAGTCGGCTTGCGCCTGCCGTTGCGAACACGGGCCGATGCCCTGACGGTCGCCCAAAAGCACTTGCTCGAAATCGCCAAAGCTTTGGCGATCAAGCCGAAAGTGCTGATCCTGGACGAGCCAACGGCGTCCCTCGATCAAGCGGCGACCGATATGCTCTTCGACCGCATAAAGGAGGTGGTCAGGACAGGAACGTCGGTGATCTACATCACCCATCGACTCGCGGAATTGCGCCAGATCGCCCAACGGGTCACGGTTCTTCGCGACGGTCGGGTTCAAGGCGTGAGGCTGGTCAACGAGGTAAGCGACGCCGACCTTCTAAGCATGATTGTCGGGCGAACGCTTGGGTCGACGTTTCCGCAGAAGTCTCAAAATGTCTCGAAGGACATCAACTTTGCGGTTGAGTCGTTTAGCGGAAAGAGATTTACGGATGTGAGCTTTGAAGTGCCGCGGGCCCAAATCGTGGGCGTCGCCGGTGTGGCGGGCAACGGCCAATCCGAGTTGATGCGCGCGCTGGCGGGCCTCCAACAATCCAAAGGCGCGATTCAACTCAATGGCCGCCGCCTCGATCATGGCGATCTTTTGCGCGAAGCAGCATTCATGCCTTCTGATCGGCATACAGAAGGTTTAGCCGCAAGCTTGACCGTGCGCGAGAACGCGACATTCGCCGCCCTGGATAGGTTTGCCGCGTATGGACTGCTCAGTCGAAAGAGAGAAGTTGAACAAGTCGCAACGACATTCAAGTCGCTGGCGGTCAAGACGGCAAGCCTAGAAGCTCCGATCCTATCGCTTTCCGGCGGCAATCAACAAAAAGTCGTAATGGCTCGCGCCTTGCTGTCGGAACCTAAACTTATCGTCGCCGACGAACCGACCCAGGGAGTCGATGTTGGCGCGCGCGCTGAGATCTATCGTATTTTGCGCGAAGTATCGAATTCGGGCACGCCAGTCATCGTCAATTCTTCGGACGCGGCAGAGCTCGAAGGGCTGTGCGACCAAGTCATTGTCATGTCGCGGGGGCGCGTTGTCGCAAAGCTGAGTGGCGACGAAGTCTTAGAGGCCAGGATCGTCGCCGCCGCTGTCAAAGCCGACACCCGAGTTGGCGACCCCAGCCTGCAAGACCGCGTCGCTTCGAGGAGCAGCGGTTGGCGCCACTTTCTGCAATCGGATAACGCGCCAGCCGTTCCCCTTGCTCTTGTCACCATTTTGCTCGGGCTCTACGTTTTCGGCCAAAACCCTAACTTTCTGTCCGCGTTCAATATCTCCAACATCCTCCTGCTGGCGACCGCGTTGGGGTTCATCGCGCTCGGGCAGACTGTCGCGTTGTTGATGGGTGGAATTGACCTGTCGGTAGGCCCGCTCGCGGGTTTTCTGGTCGTGGTCGCCTCGTTCTTCGTGAACGACGGCAAGTCTCCGTCGCTGATCGCCTTAGGCTTTCTCTTGATGTTCGGATGCGCGTTTGTCGTCGGCGCGATCAACGGACTTCTCATAAGATTCGCGAATTTCACTGCGATTGCCGCGACGCTGGCGATGTATATCGGGATTCAGGGCATGAGCTTCCTGTTGCGTGATGGCCCGGGCGGATACATCAACGCCACTGTCGCTGACGTCATCAACAGGCTGTATGGGCCGATACCGCTGGCGTTTCTAGTCTTGGTCGTTTTCGCCGTTGCGGCCGAATTCGCCTTGCGCAGCTCGCGGTTCGGCTGGCAGCTTCGGGCGGTAGGCTCCAATGAGGAGTCGGCGCGGCGGGTCGGCGTTCGGATCGATCGCACGTTCGTTGCCGGCTATATCGCTTCGTCTCTGTTGACGGCGTTTGGCGGCGTCATGCTGTTCGGCCAGATCGGGGTCGGCGATCCCAGGCAAGGCGCGAACTATACACTATCGAGCATCACCGCGGTCGTGCTTGGCGGAACGAGCCTGCGAGGCGGACGTGGAACGTTCATCGGCACGGTGCTCGGCGCGCTCCTCCTGACGGAAGTTCTCAATGCCGCCGCCTTTCTTGGTCTGTCCGAGACCTATCAATACGTGTTTCAAGGCATTCTCGTCCTGATCGCGGCGCTGATTTATTCGACGGTGCGTGGGCGGAGCGCAGCTTGAAACGATGTGACGCGGATCGAGAGATCACATGACGAAGCGAAGGTCGCAAGCTTTGGGCGCCGAGGCGGGTTTGAAGGCCGCAGCTTCGGATGAAAACAAACTAACGGGACGGAGGGAAATTTGGCTTCGAGCGTAACTGACAATCCAAAGATCGCCTTCGTTGGAACAGGCGCTCAGGGAGCTTCGATCGGCGCCGACTTTGTTTTGGCGGGATTCGACGTGACCTTCATCGAGCAGTGGCCCGCCCATGTCGAAGCCATCCGCGAGAACGGCATTACGGTCAATCTGCCGGCGCGAACGATCAACGCCAGAGTGCCGACGCTGCATTTCTGCCAGGTCGCCGAGATAAAGGAAAAATTCGATCTCATCTTTCTCGTCGTCAAGGCCTATGACACCAAGTGGGTGACCCAGATGGTCGAGCCTATTCTGGCGCGGGACGGATTTGTCATTGGCCTCCAGAATGGCATGACGCATTTGGACATCGCATCCGTGGTTGGCGCCGAGAGGACGCTTGGCGCCGTCATCGAGATTGCTTCCAATATGTTCGTCCCAGGCGTCACCAATCGACAGAACGATCAGGAAGAGTCCTGGTTCGCGCTTGGCGCGGTGGATCCCGATCAGCAACATCGAGTTGAAGATGTCGCTAAGCTTCTTCGATGCTCTGGCCGAGTCGAAGTGACGAGCGACATCAAGTCGTGCAAGTGGATGAAACTGGTTGTAAACGCCGCCGAACTGATTCCGTCAGCCGTTCTCAATTTGCCGCTCGGCGACGCGGCGCGCTTCCCCGGCTTTCTTGAAGTGATGCGACAGGCGGGTTACGAGGCGATGCAGGCGGCGCTGCTGGACGGAGCCTCGATCATTCCGATCATCGGGTTGCCGCCCATTACGACGAACAATCCCGAGCGCTACGTCGACCGGATCTTCGACGAGGTGCTGCAGACGTTTTCCAGGCCCGACACGCTTACGTGTTCTTTGCAGGATTGGCGCAAGGGGCGCCGCGCGGAAATCGACGAAGTCAACGGATACGCCGTCGACATCCTGCGCAAGCACGGCCACGAAGCCCCGATCAATCAGCGCGTCATCGAAATGGCATTCGATATCGAAAAGGGGACGTTGGAGGCCGATTCGAAAAACGCGCCGGCGCTCATCGAATGCCTCGCCGCGGCGCTTTCATAGGTGCGCCCCACCGAAGGGCTCGGCGCCTCGACGTTCCCGGGATGTCGCAAGCGTGCCCGCATAGAGTTTAGGGACGTTATCGCCGCCCTCATTGATTTGCCGGTCCGTCGGCAAGCCGCGGCGTAAGCGTTTCTCAGCAGCCAGCTTTGCAGGATGGGTCATGGCAGAACGAATATACGGCATGCATCATATCGGAATCACCGTACCTGATATCGAACAGGGCATTGCCTTTTTCGAGGCCGTCTTCGGTGCAGTGACGGTGTTTCGGACCGGCCCTTTCAATGTCGATGAGGCCTTCATGAAAGGCAAGCTTGGCGCAGCGCCACACACGCGGATTCGCGATCTGGTCTTCCTGCGCTGTGGCGATGGCCCGAGCGTCGAACTCTTCGAATACATTGGCGAGGATAGCGCTGCGCGTCCCAAACGTGTGTCCGAAGTCGGCGGCACGCATCTTTGCTTCGAGGTCGATGACGTTTTTGCGTCCGCCGAGCGGCTGCGAGCCAAGGGCATCGAATTGCTTGACGGTCCCAATACTATCGAAGAGGGACCGCTCGCCGGCTTCGACTGGATCTATCTCAATGCGCCGTGGGGCCAGTCATTGGAAATCGCGAGCTTTTCCTCGCTCGGCTACGAAAAGAGCACGCCGCAACGGTTGTGGCGGGCGAAGTCGTAGCGAGCAGCTGCGGTCGACTGACTAGAGAGCCGGAGCTCGTGGAGGCCTCGAATGGCCTGCGAAAGGAGCGCGGGATGCCCGAGGTGGCGGCCCGGAATGCATGGCGCCCGTGAAACGTAAGTCCGAGGGCTCGTCGCGAGGCGGCGCGCGCCCACGAGTGGCGTAGGGCTCCGGGCGAGTACGGTTTGGGCGGCGCTCAAGCCAGCTTCGCGAGCTCACCCCCGCAATGCCCCGTCATCGGCGCGGGTGTGTGGTCTCGCGGTCGCGCGCGCTCGCCGCGACGACAACGTCCATGACGGCCGTCAGCGCGTTGGGACGGCGGCGCTCAACAACCCCCAGGCTCCGCCGGTCAGACCAGCACCATGCCGCCGTCCGACATGATGACCTGTCCGGTGATATAGTCGGAGTCGCGCGATGCGAGGAACGCCGCGATCCCCGCGAGGTCATCGGGCTTCGACGGGTAGCCGAGCAGGATGGTGGCCGAGAAGCTCTCGATGAACTCGCCCTTGTTCTTGATGACGCCCTTGTCGATCATGTCCTGCTCGAGCCCGTCCCACAGCGGCGTCACCACCACGCCCGGCGCGAAGGCATTGACTGTTATCTTGTGCTTGGCGAATTCGCGGGCCCCAGCCTGGGTCAGCGAGATCACCGCGGACTTGCTGCAACAGTATGGCGCAAACTCCGCATAGCCCTGCCGGCCAGCGATCGAAGCGGTGTTGATGATCTTGCCCCCGCCACCTTGGGCGATCATTTGCTTAGCGCCCTCCTGGATGCCGAGCATAACGCCCCATGCGTTGACGCGCATGATACTGTTGAAGTTCGCCTCGTCGACCTCGAGAAACGAAAGAGGCTTGTTGAAGCCAGCGTTGTTAAACAGGACGTCGAGCCGGCCGAAGCTGTCCACGACCGCCTTGATAGCCGTCTGAACCTGGCCGCGGTCGCCCACATCAACCTGCACGCTGATTGCGCCACCCGCACCTTCGCCCTTCAAGCTCTCGGCCACGGCTTTCGCCTTGCTGCCGTTGAGGTCGGCGACGGCGATCGCGGCGCCTTCGGAGGCGCAACGGCGGGCGATGCCCTCGCCGATGCCCTGCGCGCCCCCGGTGATCATAACGACTTTGTTCTCGAGCCTGGCCATCGTGTTCGTCCTCCTCGTGCGCCACCACGGCGCGTCCTTGCAAAGACCTCCTCAGGCGCCGAGCGCCGACCTCAGGAGGGCGGCGTCCGAAGGCAAAGCGGCCAACACCCCGCTCTCGATATTGGGGGCAATTGGGTCAGCGCCTCGTTCACGGGCGCGCCGCGGCTAGGCGGCGCCGCTCCGTCCGCAAAATGCCGTTGACGTCTTCGCGCTTTCCGCAGCGGCCCTTCATCCAGTCTTGAATCGCCACCGTGAACACCGCGAACAGGTGTGAGCAAGGTCTCGTTCCTGTCGATTTCCGCCGAGAGTTGACCCGGGATTTCGATTGAGAACTGACCCGGCTTGATGATGGTTTCGGGGTCAGGCGTTCGTCAAGTTTTGCGGTTTCTCCTTGGTGGATTTGGCGGGCTTCGCCGAGCTGTTTTTGAAGCGGAAGCTGTCGTTTCCAGTTTCGAGGATGTGGCAGCGGTGAGTGAGGCAGCGCCGTCGTCATTTTTGGATCGCCGAACACGGTAGCCCATTCGCCGAAGCTCAGGTTCGTCGTGATGATGACGCTGGTTCGCTCGTAGAGCTTGCTCAAGAGATGGAAGAGCAGTGCGCCGCCGGAGGCGCTGAACGGCAGGTAGCCGAGCTCGTCGAGGATGACGAGGTCCGAATAGGCGAGCCGACCTGCGATCTGTCCGGGCTTTCCCTGAAGCTTCTCCTGTTCGAGGGCGTTGACGAGCTCGACGGTGGAGAAGAACCGAACGCGCTTGCGGTGATGCTCGATGGCTTGAACGCCGACCGCCGTGGCGAGATGCGTCTTGCCCGTGCCGGGGCCTCCGACCAGGACGACGTTGTGAGCGTCCTCCAAGAACTCGCATTTATGGAGTTGACTAACGAGCGCCTCGTTGACCTCGCTGCTGGCGAAGTCGAAGCCGGTGAGGTCGCGGGTAGTTCGGGAAGCGAGCGGCTTTGAGCTGATAGGCGGTTGACCGCACCTCTCTATCGGCCGTCTCCGCCTTCAGGAGTTGCGACAGGATCGGCAGCGCGCCCTCGAAGGCCGGGGAGCCCTGTTCAGTCAGTTCGCCAACGGCTTGGGCCATGCCGTGCATCTTAAGGGCCCGTGAGCCATGATGACGACGGCGCCGGCGGCGGGATTATGACGCATGGCGCGTCTCCCGAGCTTTGCGCAGGGCGTCATACCGCTCGACGTTGGCTTGCGGCTCGGTGGTCAAGGTCAAAGCCTGCGGCGCCTTTATCGGAGGCGTATCCATGGGCTTTCCGTCGACCAGCCTATGGAGCAGGTTCAGGATATGCGTCTGGGTCGGGAC
>Ga0209530_1001215_pt1 | contig 12525 bp, 19 predicted proteins | sample BlaSpr_A8_Ref_O1_FD_187987 | JGI IMG/M metagenome (GOLD analysis project Ga0209530, IMG submission 187987) | Forest soil microbial communities from Thunder Bay, Ontario, Canada - Black Spruce, Ontario site 2_A8_Ref_O1 (SPAdes) (version 2) | ecosystem: Environmental > Terrestrial > Soil > Boreal...
TTTGCCAGCCTGTCGCGGCGAACCACGCGCCGCCAGGAGAGGTGATCAAGATAACGGGAGCGATGCACTGGTCTGGGAGGATGGGTGAGATTGGCAACGACATTTGCATCGCCGGCGCCGGTCGTGGCTGGAAATGTACCGGCGGAGAACGGCACGGACTTGGTGAGTCAGTGGGCCGCTCCACGTCACGCAGCCGAGCGCTCCCGGGGGGCGGCAACGGAAGAAAATTCCCGTTATGCACAGCAGGCTGCGTACCTAGATCGAGTAAACTATCGCAAAATGTTCAAGCAGCACAAAGGGAACGCTCGCGCCCCTGGTGCCGACCTCGCACCCTTGATGCTGCTGATGGCACATGCCTACTCATTGCGCCAGAAGGCCCGGCAATCTTTGCAGCAAGGCGACGCACGAACCGCACTGACTTTGGCTCAAGCTGCACAGAATCTACATGCCACGCCAGAGGGGCGCCTCCTGCACGCCGTGTGCTCCGTCGCCGCCAGGGCTGTCATTCGCCAAAATTCCAGTGGTCCATGGAATGAGTAACTTGGGGCACAGTCGGCCACAGGCCGTCAGCTAGCTAAAGGCTGTTGAAGAACCCAGGGCTCAATCCCCTGAATGACGCGGATGGCTGACGCAGGCGCGTGGCAGATCGGCAGATTCACGAATCTTTTCTGACAAAATCCCCCAAGCATTTTCTGAGGGGCTTCAGTTTTTCTCGACTTTCTTTTATCTTACTCGATATAGTCATTTACTATAGGATTGCCTCCACCTCCCACCAACCCTGGAACAAGTTGGACAGCTTCCTCTGTATGGTTCAGGGGTGTCTGGTTTACCTGGAGGTTTGAGGGTAATGCAACACATGGTCGGGGAGCTCCATACGTAAGGTCATGATTCCGATGAGCGGCGTGATGATGCTCCCTTGGATTCGTGAGCGCACTGTTCCAACGCGGATGCCAGACTGACTACGCCCCTGTGGATCTGGTCTTCGTCGAATGCAGCGAAACCTAGAAGCAGGCCCTCGGCGATCTTATTGTTCAAACTGAATCGATCCAGACCTAATGCCTCGATTCCATTATTCGCCGCTGCCTCTTCCGCTTGCTTCGAAAGAATGCCGTTGCGAAGGAAAGCAACTGTGTTCAGGCCAGCATGGATCGGAGAAATGTCCAGTAGTCCCCCAAGATATTTCCTCGCCTCGAATTGCAACGATGACAGTCTGACCGCATACATGTCACGCATCCGGCGAATATGCCGTCCCATATGACCTTCCGTGATGAAGTCGCAGAGAACCGCCTGGTCAAGGTTCGGAGGATAGAAGTCGACGCCGAGACGCAGTGCCAAAAGGGAGTCGAGAAGCGCTGGGGGCGAAACCACGTAACCCAAACGCAGTGACGGAAAAAGAACCTTGTTGAAGCTGCCAAGAAAAATAACGGAACCATTCCTGTCCAAACCCTGGAGCGCAGGTATTGGGCGACCTTCGAATCGGTACTCGCTGTCGTAGTCATCTTCAATAAGGATGGATCTGGCCCTCCGAGCCCAATTCAGAAGCGCCATTCGACGTTCAGCAGGCATCGCCATGCCCAGCGGACACTGGTGCGCCGGAGTCAGATAGGCGGCTTTGGCATCCTTATACAGACGCTCCCCCTCAAATATCGAAAGGCCATATTTGTCCACTGGAACCGGAATTATCTGGGCACCGGCTTGCCGAAAGGCCGAGATCGCGCCAAAGTAGCCGGGATCTTCCATCCAGACGGCCTCCCCAGGCCTGATGATCAAACGTGCGACCAAGTCCAAGCCCTGCTGGACCCCGGACACGATTACAACCGAGTCGGCTGAGCAATTCACGCCACGGGACGAAGTCAGATACGCTGCGACCGCTTCTCGCAAAGGTGCATATCCTCTTGGGTCACCGCTCCCTAGGAGAGAAGACGTTGCTCGGCGAAGTCGCCGACTGGCAACACGTGCCCAGACGTCTATTGGAAACTCATTTAGCGCCGGTTCGTAATGCCGAAACGGTCGTGCAGGCTGGCCCCTGGGCAACCCCCGAAGAGGCGTCGGCAGTTTCCTGATCCGAGGTTGGGCCGTCTGCTTGCTCAATATGTGTCGCTTCAGGTTCGCATTGATTCGAGTGCCCGCCCCGGCACGCCCGATCAGATATCCTTCAGCCTCCAATTGCTCAAATACGGTGACCACGGTTCCGCGCGAAATGCCATATTGAGCTGCGAAGTCTCGGGTAGCAGGCAGGCGCATTCCATGAGGCAAGCGGCGGTCCAGAACCGCGCTCCGCAGTTCTTCATAGAGCCAGCGGGTCAACGTCGTATGAGGTGGCCTTTCATCGAGGGCGAGTACGAGAGAACTGACAGCGTTTGGCACTGATCTGCCCCCTCCTGGTTGGTACAAAACTTTCATCCAATATGGTTCTATGCAATATACCAAGGAAGAATCTATCGTACCTTCATGGAGCTTCGTCGACAATTCCTTTTGGACAGATTGGCATGCCTGACCCTGGTCGCACTCGATTGCCTTCGGGGGCCAGGCGCTCTTCCTCTTCCTTCTGGCAGCGCCGGCGCAACCCGGCCAGCAAGAGTCCTCGCCTTTGTTTCGGTGAAAAGGAGTGGCACCAACAAAACTTCTAAAAATGACAAGCGTGTAATGCAAGTCGCAGTGGTGTTTCCGCGTCCTGCGATGAGGGTCATTTCGCTCCTGAGAAAGAAAAATGGTTCGATCGAAAGAGCAAGTGAGTAAGGGAATCGACCGGCATGGCTTTCATGTTCCGCGTCAGGATCGCTCGAAAGATCGTCGACGGATCGAATGGGCCGGGAATGTGTACCTAGACTAGGAGGCCAATTCGTATGAGAAGTTTGTTCGTATCCCGCATGTTGACCGCCGCACTCATTGCGATCGTCGTGACAGCCACGAAGTGTGAGGCGCAGAAGGACTTGCCATACGTGGCCGTTCACGATCCCCAATTCATCACTGCCTCGGATGCAACGTTTCTGAATGGTAATGATCGTGTCATCGGCCTGATGAGTGGAGAAGTGCCGAAGGTCTACCCGGCTGGAATTCTCTGGCAACACGGCTTAGTCGAAGATAGTTTGCCCAAGGGGCCGATTGCGATTACTTGGTGCGCCTATTGCAACACGGCTCTCGTGTTCCTGGCCGCAGCCAAAGGTAAGCAGCTCACTCTTGACATCTCGGACAGCGCTGGTGGCAATGAGGTGTTCAAAGATCGGGAGACAGGCAGCCGCTGGCAGCAGGCCGGCCTGGATGCCATCTCTGGCCCGTTACAAGGCGAACGCTTGCAGATATATCCGTTTCTGCTTACGAGTTGGGCGGAATGGCGGCGACTGCACCCCGATACGCTAGTGTTGAAGCCTCTGCCTGGCTACGCTGAACGCGTCGGCGCGGTAAACAAGTTTGTTAATGCGGGTGGGTTTGGTGCGAGTCCCATGCCAGATGGCGTGACGTACCGTGATGAACGATTAAAGCCGAAGGCGATGGTGCTTGGCCTCGATGTGGCAGGCGCTAGCAAGGCGTTTCCCTTCGATGCGCTCCGTTCCGCGCTGATCATCAACGATTCGCTCGGCGGCTCACCGGTTGTGATCGTCCATCAGCCTAGCACAGACACCACAACTGCATTTGTCGCGAAGACGGGCAGTCGTATTCTGACCTTCACCGCCTCGAATGCGGATGCAACTGAGCTCATTGATCGGGAAACCAAATCCAGTTGGAATGCCTACGGCGAGTGCGTCGCAGGCCGACTGAAGGGATCGAAACTTGAACCACTCATTCTCCAGCCGGGGTACTGGTTCGCATGGTCCGAATTCCATCACGACACGGCAATCTACACACCGCAATAAGGGTCATTTTTGCAGACGCACGAATCGTGCGTTGGATGAATAGCCCCTTGGGTTCCGATCCACGTCGTTTCTCAGTCTGCAAACGTGCGTTTTCAGCACTTTATGTGTGCCTCAGCTGCCAATGTTGCCTCATTCTGCAATTTTTTCCAGGTTTTTGGGATACAACCTTTAGGATACAAACACCGGAAATCAGCACCTCGTAAACAGCGGTCGATTGAGCAAGGGCTTGAGCTAAACTCAGAAGATGAGAGATGCGAACGGTGCGTGCAAAAGCGCGGGTTCCTCACCGGGCCATCGCCCGGTGAGGAATGACAATTGGCTACTGCTTGTCGTATACCGCAGTGCTGTGTATCTTCTTGCCCATCGCATCGGTTCCGCTAGTAGTAACCGTTCGGGTTTTGCCGTCGGCCGAGACAACGAGATGACCGGTCATAGTTACTTTGCCGTCCTTCTTACTGGTTAGTTGCGTAGTGTGATCGTCAATCGCTTTATACGAACGCGAGTCCCAAGTCGGATCGCCGGTGAGCGGATAATCTTTGCCGTCGAATTTCCCTGTCCATTCATTATGGAACGGCTTGCCTTGGGCATCGACGCCATCAATCGTGACCTTCACATTGTCGCCCGCGGATTCCACCACCACCGTGTTATTTTTCGCACCTCCGGGACTGAACTTCGACTTGGCTTCATTCAGCTGCCAGGTGCCCAAATTTGGGTTTTGGGCGAAGCACAGCGTCAGACCGGCAAAGCAAGTTACGACCGTCAGAATAATCGTCCTTGTTTTCATGTTTCTCCTCGCTTCGAAAGAACTGCCGCGAATCGCGGCGAGCCATCGTAGTGGCTGCAGGGCGACCTGTCAAAGGTTGGGCCAGGGAATCTCTCCATAGGGAGACCGGACGACCACGTCCGTGTAGTCCCCGATCTGCGAGTCGGGAGTAATCCCGGCATGCAGATCCTCGAGCCTGGTATTGCGAAAACATTGCTGCGCCACTGCGCCAGGTACTTCGCCAGCCTCTTGAGCACTTCGGGATGGGTAGAGATTGCACGTGCGATTTCACCAGTGATTGTGAGCTCCGACTGATTCCAAAATAGGCGGGAAAATACGAATCGTTGGGCAGGCGCAATCTATCGAGCTATCTGTCTTTTTGATTCCGCCAGAGGAGTTGCCGAACTTGGTCTACCTTGCCCGAGTGACCCTCGAAACACCGTCAACGTAGAGAAGCTCTTGGAGTCTTTTTCTTCTCGAAGGCTTTAAGCTACTCAGATAACCAGCCAGTTCGTAGGGATTGAAGATGTTCCACACCGCGGCTTGAAACCGTGGAAGCTCGGCGGCAAACTCCGGATGCCCCTGCGCCGCATCCGCAAAGTTCATGAGCTTCTCCCCGATCAGATAGTCGAGTGCACTCTTGACCCCAAATCGCCTTTTGATGCCGCGCGTCGCCCGGCACTGCTGTACCCAGATCTTGTGGAATCGTATGCGGCTCATGCCGCTACCCATAATAGGGTTGTTCTCAGTATAACGCAAAACAACTGCTCGATCCCCCGCGCACTCACCATCTCCCACATGCATCTCTCTTACCGCTTACGAAGGAACGGCTGCAACTGGAGTTCGAGCCGCGAGACCTTAGCTTACCCGTTTAGAATTTCAGAGAGCGGGATTGCCAGCGCCTCGGATTGCGCCTGCCGTGGAAGCAGGCTATCACCACAATCCGATTGTCTTGCACCTCGAAGAATATGCCATACGGGAAACGCCGCACTCCCACACGGCGATGGCCTCGGTAGACTACAGGGAATTGCAACGGATGTTCTGCTAGTGCCTCAACGGTGGCCTCGACCGCCAGCGCGAAACGCTCGCCAAGCTCCGGGCGGATGTTGTCATACGAAGCCCGCGCTTCCAGCAAGTCCTCATTCGCCTCTGGTGTCCAGACGACCGGGAGCGTCACGGTTTCTTAAATAGGCCCGCCCTGACTTGCTGCCACGGGATGACATCGGAAGGGTTTTGCTCATGCCGAGAGATGCGGTAATCAAGCTCCGCCCGTTGTGCTTCCGTCAGTGATACTGCGTCCGCTTCCAGGCTTTCCCACACTGTATCCAGCAGTTCCGCCTTCTCCGCAGGAGATAGGCTGTTTATCTGCTCTCGCAAATCGCTCATATGCCTATAACCTAGCGCGGTTTCACCCCTCTGGCAAGTCCTGACCAGCAATGAGGACTTCATCTTTGCTTCAGCCGCGCGGCGCCCCCGAAATATCGTGGACGGTTCCGCGAAACGCCTCAACACGATCTCGAAGGGGAACGTTTTCAACTCGCCGAACTTGTTCGGTCAAATCCACCGGGAGAGTGGTCGAGTCCATTTTGTTCGAAACATGCAGCCCGATAAAGCCCGTGCTCGCAACGCCGTTCAGGGACGAGCGGCGAGGAGATTTTGTCTTTAGCTGCCCGTCTTGCTTTCGCTGCGCTCGACACGCATCAGGGCGCCGGCGCGTACGGAGCCGATTTCCCCGCAAGCCCAAGGAAACAAATGGTGGGCGCTATAGGATTCGAACCAATGCACTGGCTTGCGAGTGCGCTCCGCCACCTCCACCGTGCGTAGAATATTCCGCAGTGCCGATGATCTTCCTCGGGACGGTCACCGAAACGATTGAGGCAGGCCTCTTCCGCATGCGAGTCGACAAGGCCTACAAGGGTATCTCCGAAGAGACAGTCATTCTTTACGACAGTGGGATGTGCGACGGCCCGTCTCTGTATGTCGGTGAACAGTACCTGATGTACACGCACGACGACGGATCTGGTTATCTCCCATCCCGCGGGTGTACCCGCAGCCGAAATGTGAAGTATGCCGAAGAAGATTTGGCGTTCCTAAATAGCCTCCCGGGCGCAGCGCCCACGGGAACCATCTCGGGCCATGTCACGATGCGCACAGGCGGCGTGACCAAGACAGGCAATCCGTTATCAGGCGCGAGCGTCGAGATTTCGAACAATGAAACGAAAGCTACAACGACAACCGATAGCAGCGGGCGGTATTCTTTTGCCGGACTACAGCCCGGTTCCTATGGAGTAACCGCAAGCAAGCCCGGATTCACCAGCAATGATTTTGAGGAGGACGATGCAACCGTCGAAGCCCGCGGCTGTGCCGTGGTCAACCTGCTTCTGAATAAAAACTGGCCGGGAACGATTCGTGGCCGCGTCATTCGTTCCGACGGCACGCCGGTGCAACCCGGACTGAGCTTGGACCTAATCCGGGTGGAGGGCAAAGGCCGAAGATCAAAAGTCGGAGCTTCTGATCGGCTCGACCGTGAAAACGCACGAGAACGGAGAGTATTCATTCCTCGGCGTTGCACCCGGCTCCTATAAGATCGTGCTGAACATCTACAAGGCCCCGACCGCGGAGAATCCCTATCCCGAGCAGTACTGGCCGCACGCGGATAAAGAAGCGGGTGCATCCACGTTTGAAATCAACGAGAACCTTAATTCGCAGCCGTGCGATTTTCAATTGCCGGTTGCGTTGACGAGCACGCCAGTTGAGTTCGTCGTCTTGCTCCCAGATGGCACACCCGCGAGAGAGGTGCACGCTAACATAGGAACGCAAATGGAGGGAATGTTCCAATGGGCGGGTTCAGTGGAGACCGATGCATCAGGCGAATTTACCTTTTCCGCAGTTCAAGGATTTCAGTATACGGTCATGGACATCATGACCGATGACGCAGTGATGAGCTCGAAGGTGCATTTTTCGGCCTCTAACCGAGCACGGCCGATAAAAATCAAATTGGTCCCGAAAGGTCGCTGAAGTTGGTTGTCGTGGTAGATTTGAGCGAAACACAATGTCAGCTTTCCAAACATTCCGAGTTGTTCTAGTTGGAGCGCTGAATTTGGCCATATTGTCGGTCGGCGTATATGCGATCTGCGCAGCGACTCTTAGAATTCAACGGGTAAGTTGGCCCACCTCGAAAGACATGTGCGACCGCGTCAAAGTCGGCATGACGGTCGATCAGATCGATGATGCAACGAAGGCTTTTGAAGGATGGCAACTCCTGCGGGAGGATGGCGTGCTAGTCATTTCCACTGGTCCGCACCGTGACAGTCCGGTCTGCAGAGTAGCGATTGGGCCCCAGACCCATCGGGCCGTCACCAAGTCCATGGGGCCGCTGCAACAGGGTGATTGGCCGACGCTATGAGAAAGCTCTGGGCGAGACCTTCAGGCTGGCTTCTGCTCTGGTTGGCGACGATTATTGTCCTGTGGCCACAGCTGATTATTCCTCTTCGTGGGCATGGAACGCTTTCATTTGCGTCAGCCTATCGCGAGGTTCGTATCGGTATGACTTGGCAGGAATGGCAGCAAGCAAGCGCGATCCCGTTGCGCCTGACCTTTCACAGTGTTCAATCGCGTCCTGCAAAGCCTCTTTCAGGAGCGGGTCAGCAGATAACCCAGGTAGTCATTCGAGCAGAAATCGACTCCCCTGATGATCGAGAGTCCACGCAGCTGGGCTTGCTTCTCGAGCTCCAACAAACGTGAGTTCATTCGCTGGTTGAGAACGCTAGTGGACATGAGAAAAAGAAGGCACGGGGTTGAGACCTAGGTCATGCAGTAGGTTGCTGTCCTGGTCAGGTGCAGGGTTGGGTGTGGTCAGCAGCTTCTCGCCGTAGAAGAGGGAATTCGCTCCGGCGAGGAAACAGAGCAGAACAGTTTCACGCGTCATCTGTGCGCGTCCGGCAGCAAGACGAACCATCGACCGAGGCATCAGAATGCGGGCGGCAGCGATCGTCCGTACCATCACCAAAGGATCGAGATCGCCTATTTGTGCGAGGGGCGTTCTTTCGGCGCGAACCAGCATGTTGATGGGCACGCTCTCCGGGTGCGGATTCATGGTAGCGAGCTGATGCAGCAAGCCAATCCGGTCGTCGTCCGACTCCCCCATGCCGAGGATGCCGCCGCAACAGACGTTAATGCCAGCCTTGCGTACGGCCGCAAGCGTGTCCAAGCGATCTTGGTAGAGACGAGTGGTGACGATCGTGTCATAGAACTCCGGTGAGGTGTCGAGATTGTGATTGTAGGCAGTAAGTCCGGCCCCTTTTAACCTGACTGCCTGCGCTTCGGTGAGCATGCCAAGGGTGCAGCAGACCTCGAGGCCAAGCTCTGCAACGGCGCTCACCGAATCCAGAACGGAGTCGAATTCACCGCCTTCGGGGGCTTGCCGCCACGCTGCCCCCATGCAAAACCGCGTAGCTCCATCGGACTTGGCACGGCGGGCCGCAACCATAATCTCATCTTTGCGCATCAGTTGCTGCCGTTCGACTCCTGTCTCGTAGTGCGCGCTTTGCGGGCAATAACCACAATCCTCGGGGCAACCGCCTGTCTTGATGGAAAGCAGCCGACACAGCTGCACCTCATTGGCAGGATGACAGGCTCGATGAGTTTTTTGTGCCTGAAGTAGAAGATCAAGCAGAGGCTGATGGTAGATCGAAGAAATTTCGAGACGTGTCCAATCGGTGCGCATCGAGAAATTATACAGAGCTGAGAGATTCCAGCGGCGGAAGGTTGGGGGATGCGCCGCAAGAACCAAACCGACGGTGAACACGGCAACGCCAGAAGTCGCAGATCAATCAGGTCAAAGCAACCTGCGGCCGCTATCGGCAGGCGGTGACCTGTGAGCGTGACGCCAATTCCGAGAAGTGGCGCCCATAGCTGAACCCCACGACCACGGCCACCACTTCCTACACCTACAACAGCTTTGGGGAAGTGCTCACCATGACCGATCCTCTGGGCAACGTCACCACGAACACATACGACCCTAATGGAAATCTCTTGACGGTCACCTCGCCGGCCCCCAACGGCAACACGCCGGCCAGCGCCACCCAGTTTCAATACGCCACCAACGAAGATGCTTCCTGCAAACAAATGGCCGCACAAAATTTGATATTACGATCTTGATGCCCGCCGCACCATTGGATGCCGAGCCTGACCGGGCGGAATGACGGTATAATCTCGCCATGGCTGACCATGTGATCCACATCTCAGAAGCAGAAGCCGCCAGCAACTTTGCTGAAGTACTGGCGCGGGTGCGCGCCGGTGCAGAGGTGGTGATCGAGAGCGGCAAGCTGCCGGTGGCCGTACTTCGTCCCGGCGAGCCGCATGTGCGGTTGCTTTCCGAGTCTTTGCGGCTCGCGAAAGAACATGCTTCCACGGCCACGCTCGACGGAGACTTCGCTCGCGATCTGGAAGCCGCTATCAACAGCCATCGTGAGCCGTTGAACCCGCCCGCATGGGACTGATCCTCGATTCCAGCGTGGTGATCGCTGCCGAACGGCGCGGCGACATCGTCGAGCAGTTGATCGAAAAGATCGTGAAAGCCACGGGCGACTAGGAAGCGGCACTCTCGGCTATCGGCCTGACTGAACTGATCCACGGCCTTTATCGCGCGCAAACCCCGGAAATACGCCAGCGCCGCGAATCGTTCCTCAACGAACTGCTGACCGATCTAACGGTCGAAAGAGACCGCGCTTCTTGCGGGAAAGATCCAGCCATCAGACTATATATTCGCGTCAGTCGACATGGACGGCAAACAACCCTTGTGGCCAAACAGCGCGATGGAGGACCACATCCGGCCAGCTGCCATTCGAGCCGAGATAACCAAACGTTTGGGTTGGCAGGCATACGCTTCGCCATACGTTCGGTACTTTGCTCAAGGCTAACGGTGAAGATGTGGCTGTTGTGCAATCGCTCATGCGCCATGCAAATGTCAGCGTCACGATGGACAAATACGTTCAAGCAGTGACGCCAGCGAAAAGGCGAGCCCAGCGCGGTATCATGGGCCTAGTGGACCCAAATGGACCCGCGAGAACAGCACGGCTGCTTGCAAGTGATTGAAAAGATGGTGGGCGCTATAGGATTCGAACCTATGACTTCCACCGTGTGAAGATGGCACTCTACCGCTGAGTTAAGCGCCCTGCCTGATCAGCCGCTATATTGTAGCAAAGAAACAGTTTTTCGTGGGCCTTGTCCATGATAGCCTAACCTTCTGTGACTCCGGATCGGGCTCGTGCACCTAGGATCTCCGGAGAGCTTCTGCCAACGCCGGATGCGAAACCGATTCAGCCTCGCGAAAGATCCCGCAGTTCCTTCTGCCGACGGCAGTTCCGAGCCATTCCCTGAGTCTGAGGGCGCGCAACTTTCAGACCCCGGAGGGGTTCAATCCAATGTGAGCAGTGTAGCCATAGATCGCGGGTTCCTGTCGATGGCAGGTGTCCCGTCTCATGCCGTGGCCAAGACTGCGGGCGAGCCCAGCGAGGGCTTAAGCGACGCCCAGATCATGCTGCGGGTAAAGGGCGGCGATGAGTCGGCTTTCGAATACCTGGTGCAGAAATATCGCCGGCCTATGCTGAGCTTTATGTATCGCATGGCGCACAACACTGCCGTGGCTGAGGATCTGGCGCAGGAAGTTTTCCTGCGAGTGTATCGCTCGCGCGAAACGTACGAAGCGAGCGCGAAGTTTACGACCTGGTTATATCGGATCGCGAGCAATCTGGCGGTGAATCATGCGCGTGATACCCGCCATCAGCGTCCGGAGAATACCGTCAGCCTGGACCAGCCGGATCAGGAAACTGGGATGACCATGGACGTGCCCGATGACTCGCTTACTGCGGAGGAGTCAATCGTCCGGCGCGAGCGTCTGGCAGCCATTCGTCAACGCGTGCAGGACTTGCCCGAACGGCAGCGCATGGCGGTCATCATGCACAAGTATCAGCAGATGGATTATCGCCAGATCGCGGAAGTTCTGAAGTTGAGCGAGTCCGCCATTAAGTCACTTTTATTCCGCGCTTATGAAACTTTGCGCGTGCAGCTGAGAGAGTTTGTATGAAGGAAGTTGTCATGAAATGCAATGAAGTTTGCGAACTGATGCCGGAACTGGCCGCCGGCCTGGACGCGGTCACGCCCGAAATAAGTAAACATCTGGAAATCTGCCCAGCTTGCACGGGCAAACTGAAGGAGTTCCGCCAGACCATGGCGCTGCTGGATGAATGGCAGGTGCCGGAGCCGTCGCCGTACTTCGATGTGCGCCTCCGCGCCCGTCTGCGCGAAGAGGCTGCAACTCAGCCGCGTGGCTTGTGGCATTGGTTTCGCAAACCGGCGCTGGCTATCTCGCTGGCTGTGCTCATGGTGATGAGCATCACTTTGTTCCGCACCGATGCTGGCCGAAATTCAACGTCCGAGGGACCGAGAGCAATGATGGTGGCTGAGCCGGGAACAGCCGTGGGCGACTTGCAGGCTTTGGACAAGAATAACGAGCTCTATTCCGATTTCGAACTGCTCGACGATCTGCAAGTGCAGCAGGATGTCGACGCCAATCCGTAGGCGTCGTCCGACTGCGCATGGCCCGGATCGGATCACAAGAAATTGTACGGGGAGTTAAAAAGAGACACCGGGGGGAAAATAGTGCGGCTGAGGTCCATGACGGCATGGGTGGGAGTTGCCGCCCTGGTGTTGGCGCTTGCGAGCGTGTCCCCGTCGATGGCCCAAAACCATCCCCCGAAAAAACCGCCCCAACAGCAGCATCATGCGGGTGAATGGTTGCGCCAGCACCGGAGCCAGCCGCCTGAGCAACAGCGAAAAGCGCTGGAGAGCGATCCTCAGTTTCGCAATCTCCCCCCGCAGCGGCAGCAACAACTGCGCAACCAGTTG
>Ga0209530_1001226_pt1 | contig 12470 bp, 9 predicted proteins | sample BlaSpr_A8_Ref_O1_FD_187987 | JGI IMG/M metagenome (GOLD analysis project Ga0209530, IMG submission 187987) | Forest soil microbial communities from Thunder Bay, Ontario, Canada - Black Spruce, Ontario site 2_A8_Ref_O1 (SPAdes) (version 2) | ecosystem: Environmental > Terrestrial > Soil > Boreal...
GTTTGACGTGATCGGCTTCCTGGCCGAGTTCCCTGCTTCGAGCTTCTAGGAGGATTGATGCACGGAACCAGCCCGGGCGAAGTTCCCTTCCCAGTGTCCTCATTCGGTGGACTCGTGGCGCTTGCAGTGCCAGAGAGTCTGCCGGAGGGCGCTTCGCCGCGTACATGGAACGCGGACTACCTCGTAGGTCAGGCAAAGACTCGCGACGGTCTGCGTTCCGTTTACAATGTCTCGACGGCAAGCATCGGGCCGAATGTATGCGGAGCTGGTTCAAGCTCGACGTGGGGCACGCCGACCGCGCTTGAAGGGTCTACGGGGTTTGCAACTTCACCAGACCTTTCCGTTGGCAACTCAATCACCGCACAGCAGTTTGCCTTTTCGCTTGGAAGCTCTCTCTCCGCCACCGGGGTTCTATTGAGTGTGGCCTGCCATGCGACCGCGCCGTTCACTCTCTCTGCGCAACTCATCATCAACGGCGTCCCTGCCGGCCAAGTGAAGGCAATCTCGTCCTCATCGTCCATCCCGACTATTCTGACGTTCGGGTCACTGTCCGATCTATGGAATCTTGGAGCCATATCCAATAATCAGGTGAATGCGGAAACGTTCGGAGTGCAGTTTATTGCCACGGTTTACGAGGGATTCACTTCGGCGCAGGTCTTCCTCCAAAACGCTACGATCACGCTCGGAGTCAACGCCGCGGCTGAAATCACCCAGCCTCTTGAAACGTGGACCGATCAGAATGGGATGCGCTACAACCTTGTCATGGAGGGCGGCGGGAATCTTTTTGTTGAGTCGCTGGATACGGCGCCGGGAACGCTGTCTTTGAGTCGTTCTGGTATCGAGCCGAGCATGGTGATTCAGTGCGAAGGGCAGGGCGTCGATTATCTGGCGTTCATGAATCCCGGCACGCTGGGCGGCAACGATATGCCGATCCAATGGACTCCTACCTCTCAAAACAGGGTTACGCAGGTAGGGCCAGGGGCTTCGCCGATCTTCACGCCTACTCAAGCATCGGATCTGGATTATCCGATCAGTTCGATCACACAGCCGCCGCAACAGACTTACGGCTTCGTATATTATCTTCAGTCTGCCGGTCCTGGATCGAACACGCCCGGGAACATCGTGACGGTCTACTATGCGGACTCGACGATTACCGGGCAAAACACCGACCTGGTGGATGCGGTCAACGCCGGTTATCCCGTCTATATTTACCTGACCGTTTCAGGCATCCCCAGCCCTTTTGGGCCTCTGGTTGTGCAGATTGCGGGAATTGGCGAAGCGCAGCCCCCAAACCAGCCGAGGAGTTTTTTCTACTTCACGTTCATCGTTTCCTCGACTGCCTACACGTTTTACGCGGGCAGTGGGCATTCGAGCTACATCGCGACTTGGCAGAGGAGCCTTGCCACGCTGACAACTTCGACCCCGATCCCCAATGCCACGGTGGGCAGCCAACTTGTGGTGACGGGAGTAACGCCTTCGGACTGGAACAACACCTGGACGCTGACGCAGACTCCGAACGCTTCGGAGATGGTCATCACCGGCTCTCAGGTCACGGCAGGCACAGCGACATTCAACTACGCAGTGACGAACGGTACGGCAAACCCGGCGGCCGGCGAACTGGTGACGATCACCAACACGTTGAATGCTGGCGGACAGCTCAATGTCACGAATTACCCCATCGCCACGGCCTCTGGAGGGTCTACAGGCACGTTCACGGTCTCAGGCTATCCCGGAACCCTAACCGCTTCGTTCCAAGCGGAGAACGGGCTTGCCGACACCGCAGGAACGATATTCGACTTCGACCCCGGTGCGGGATTGGTCGACACCAGCACCGACCCGATTTTTGGCAATGCCGGCGCGGGTGGAGACGTGGTTTTCAATCCTACGGGGATTTTCGTCGATCCGGGAACGTATCAGGGGTGCATGTTCTTCATCCTCGCCGATGGATCGTACACCCAGCCATCTCCTCCTGTCGTTTTCACCGTGCCGGACAATACTACTGGAATTCAGGTGAGCGGATTACTGATCGGCCAGCCTACCGTGGTTGGGAGGGGAATTGCGATCACGGAAGCCGGTCAGGACGGAGTGCCTGGAGATAACTTCTTCACGATCACCGACCCAGTGATTTTTTACAATCAAGGATCGAAACTCACCGCCACGTCCTTTTTGGTGAAGGACAACTCGACGGTCAGTGTGAACTTGTTCTTCACGTCCGCCGTCCTGAACAGCGCAACGGCCATCGATATTTACGGCTACAACCTGTTCAATTGCTATGAAATTGCAGACCCGGGTTATATCGTCTCGAACTATTCCAGAAATGTGTATGGACAGTGCTTGAACCGTATTCAAAACCTGCTCAACATGAGTTTCGATGGAGGGTATCCGGCGTCGTCGGGAAGGAAAATTCCGGCTGGATGGATTCCGCAGGATACTTTCGGGACTCTTACTGTTTCGCCTCGATTCGGCAATGCCTGGTACATCCAAAACACCACTGGAGCGACCATCGCGGGGGAGATTGGCGCAATCGCTCAAGGAGCGTATCAGGACGCTTTTCAGGTTGCGATTCTTCAACCGAACACTGGATATTCAGTTCGCGTGTGGGCGAGAAGCCCATCGGCGGCTACGGTAGGCAATCTGGTTGTTTCGCTGGTAGCCGGGAGCAACGTCATTGGCTCTGTCAGTATCCCACTTTCATCCATGCTGACTTCGTACAGCCGGTTTATCGATGTGGTGCTGGCCGACCCAGGCGTCTCCATTATTCCGGTAAACATGCAGGCAATGGTCGCATTGGTGGGGTCGGGAGCGGGCGCGGATGTCGAAGTCGACCGAATAGACCTATTTGAAACCGATATTCCAGTGCTTTTGAACACTGAATTTTGGTCGTATACCGGTCTACCAACGATGGTCGATGCCGTGACAGGGCAGGTCGTTTACGACAGCGAAAATCAGCAGCCTATCCAGATGGCGACCACTCTCTACGACACGCATTACGTTATGAAGGGCTGGATCGGAACCGCACCAGGATCAAGCCTTTACTCATTGCAGGAGTCATCGGGATTTGAGCCAGCCGACTGGAATGAGCCGGAAGTATCTCAAAGAAGTGGCGGCGCGGTAGGACCGTTTGCGTGGGCCGCCGGAGAGCAATGGTTCGTTGGCGCTTCACGGCCTGGCGTCTATCTGTTCTCTGGCGGTCAGCCGGGGAAAATCATTCAGGAGCTCCAGCCGATCTGGGATCAGATCAACTGGTCGAATCCGCAGGCAGTTTCCTCGATCTGTATCGACATTGACCTGAACGTCAGAAGGATGCTGATCGGCGTTCCTTTGGCGACTCCGAACTTCTGGCTCCCGTTTGCCCCGGCGAATGCCAATCCGACGTCGCCGAACGTGTGGTTGATGTGCAACTTTCAAGGTCTCGATTCAGGGGAAGAACTGAAGTCGGAGCCTCAGATGCATACGACCATGTTTGGAGCGCTTGCAGCGATCGATATGCGGCGCAAGTGGAATATCTGGTACTCAGCGACCAGTCCGGGCAGTGTGGCGCGCGTACAGGGAGTAGATGGCGAGGAAACGCGCTTTGGCAATGGCATCGCAAATTCCAAAGTGTATAAGCTCGATGCGACCATGCCGACAGACGATGGATTTGCGATTGACTCCTGCTACACGACGGCGGGGTTCCCGATTCTCAGCAAGCGGCAGGAGATGGCGCAGCTTGGACCGGGATACGTCAGAACATCGTATCTCACCGCAGCACTGGCCACGGGCGGTTTGGTGAACATCCGAATGTTGGCCAATTATCTCTATTTGGTCGAGCCGGACGGATATATTCAGTGGACGATACCGGGCGGTTACACGCCCGGACTGCAGCCCACAAAGGACATCGAAGGAGATGCCAATTTTCCTGCGATGAGGAATTTCATCGAATTTCGACAAAACGACGGGAATCAGGGCTGGACGCTCTCGAACGTCAATCTGAGTATGCGCAAGGACGTCTGGAATTCGCGGCGAGGGTCGAAGTAATGGCGAAAAACAGCGTACCCGGCAACGATCTTCTTGTGGCATTCGAGAACCAGGGCGGCGTTGCGGCTAAACTGGGAATCTTTCTGCGCCGGTACGTGCTTCCCACAATCAACAGTGCGGCGCAAGCCTCTGCCGTTTCGCCCAAAGGTCAACTGCCTCCTCCGGCGCCGCCTGAGTCGATCAACGTTACGACTGCCGGAGAAATGCAGCAGGTGGTCGTCAACCACACCGCTCCCCTCATTCGCGGGGCGCATTACATCTACTCGATGGCGACCAATCCTGCCATGCTGAATGCGCAGATCCACGTTGAACCGGCAAGTAGGGCTCCGATGCACTTTGTAGCTCCCACCTTTCAATCCGACGGCACTACGAAGCACAGCTATTACCATGCTGTACAGGTCCAGTATCCCGGCGGCCCACCATCCCCGCCAACGTTTTTTGGCGGTTCCGTTCCGGTCGCAGTGCAACTCAATGGGACCACGGCGCTGGATATTCAGCCGGGAACGGGAAGCGGAACGGCGTCGAATGGTGGCCAGACGTTCCAAGGATTGGGCAAAGCACCGATTCGGCATTGAACTTAAAGGGTTTCGGCTGTATTCTTTTGCTGTACGGGCGGGCGGCGACTTCGGTCCCTGCTGAGACCTTCGCACCACGCGAAGCCCATAGTGGCAGGTGAGCCATTTGACGCTACTCCAACGCTTCCTCGACAAAATATCCCCCGAACCTAATTCAGGTTGCTGGCTTTGGACGGGTGCAACTGGACCTTTTGGGTATGGAGTGATCCAGCGAGGCGGACGCGGCGAGGGTCTAGTCATAGCCCATCGCTTCAGTTACGAAATATTCAAAGGACCGCTTGGATTACTCCATGCATGCCATAAATGCGACGTTCCATGCTGCGTTAATCCTGATCACCTCTTCCCTGGAACTCAAAAGGAAAACGTCGCGGATATGCTTCGTAAGGGGCGCAAGAATAGCTACACGATTCGCACCCCAGAAAGACGCGCTTTGTTCATCAGTGCATTAAGGGAGACTAAGGAAGTTCAGACAGCTGCACGTCTAGCCAATGTAAATGTTCCTTCCATGTACAACTGGCGACGGGACGATTCAACTTTTGCCGCTGATTGGCGAGACGCGCTTATTCCGCAGGCGGTGAACTAATGAGTCTCTTTTCCAATCCTGCCACTGGACAGGCCAGCAATGCTTATTCGCAAGCTGTCAACACTGCCGGAATGCTCGGCGGTCAAGCCGGAGCCATCGGATCGAACCTCACTCCATTTCTGACGCAGGAAATGCTGCATCCCCAAGGCATTGGCCAGCAAGGATTGTCTGCCGAAGAAGCCGCGGCGACCGGCGGGGCTGGCGGGTCATTGTCTGCCTTTCAGGGCGCGGCTGCACAGCGTGCCGGAGCATCGCGCAACGGCGGATCATTCCAAGCCGCATTGGACGATGCCAGCAGAAACGCAGGTAAAGCGTCCGCAGGGGCGTCGGAAGGCATCGCGGCAGGCAATGAGCAGTTGAAACAGCAGCAGCAACAGCAAGGGGCCGCAGGGCTTGGCGGGATGTACAACACGGATACGTCTGGAATGCTGAATGCGATGGGTCAAGAGCAGGGCGACATTCGAGCGGAGATTGCAGCGCAACAGGCAGGGCCGTCTTGGATGAGTACTTTGGGCAAGGGAATTGGAATTGCCGGCGGATTGGCAAAATTGGGTGCCGGTTTTGGCGTGCCCGGATTCCAAGGTTTCGGTAACAACTCAAATTAAAATGGCGGCGGAGGGTATTAGTTGGCGAGCGTCTTCCAAAATCTGAAAGACTCCATGCCGCCGCTGATCCCGGCTCCGCAGCCTGTCGGTTTGCCGCCAGACTCCGGCGCCATGCCTGACGACTCTCAAGGGCAGATTCCCAAAGCCATGTCTACCTTCCAGACGGCCAAGCCGCAGGTATTCAAGTCTCCGTCAGCGCAGGACCGGCAGCAGACCATGCTTGGAGACAGGCTGGAACAGGACTACCAGAAAGATCTCCATCCGTGGGGAACGCCGGAGAATCATCCAGGCGTCTTCGGCAAGATTGCTCACGCGCTGAATCATGCGACCGGTGGCGACACCCGGCGCGGCTGGGAGGAGCAAGGACTCGAAAAGCGACTCAACGATCTGACCAATCAGGGCGTGAAGAACGATTACACCACGGCGGAGACTGGCAAGACGCGCGAGGAGACGGCGGAAATGCCGGGTAAAACTCAGTCCGAGGAGGATTTGCAGGGAGCAGAAACTCAGAACAAATTGCACCCGCCAGAGAAGTGGGAACCGGTCGCGGGATGGCAAGGACCGAACAGCGAGCCGATGGAGTACAACTCGGCAACCGGGGCATATCGCCCTGCGCCTGGTGGAACTGGGGCAAGTCTGACGAAAGAACCTGCCGCGAAATCTCTCGAAAAGGTGAATGTAACTGGGCCTGATGGTAAACCGATTGTCGCCAATTACCATCCAGACACTGGCAAGATCACCGATGCGTCAGGAAAAGAAATTCCAAACGCCCGACCTTATGAAAAGTCTCCGGAAGGGCCGCATCAACTCATGATGGTGCCTGATGGAAACGGAGGGTACACGGCTACCAATGTGCTCCCCGGAATGCACGTTGGGTCTGGCGCTCAGACGGCGGCGGGCGTGAATTCCATGAACACCCCCACCACGACACAAAGAACGGCGGCGGGACGTGCTCAGACGGTCGTGGAGATGGCTCCCGATGTGATTAATGAAGTTGCGGGCATGGCTCAGGAACTCGGCCCCATAATGGGCAATTGGAATGCGTTCATGCAAGGTAAGGTCGGTATGGATAATCCGAAGTTTGCCGGATTGCGCACCGATCTCATGATGTTCTCGACGGCCGTTGCGCTTGCTCATGCTCAGGGACGCTTGCCTGAGAACTTGAGAGAGGAATTCGACCATGCAATCAACGCGCCGAAGCAAACGCCCGAGAATCTGATTTCTACCATGCAGCACATTTTGCCGTGGATGCAGAAGATGCAGGAGCAGGGCGGCAAAGGCGGAGCTCAACCGCAAGGCGGACCGCCGCAAGGTGCGGACGTGCAAGTGAAAGGCCATGATGGAAAGATGTATTGGGGCAACAGCAAGACCAAGCAAGTTCTAGGACCGGTGCAATAATGCCCGAAAAAACTCCGCAAGTCGATTGGAGCACAGCGCAACCGATTCAATCGGATCAGGTCGATTGGGACAGTGCGAAACCGATTGGAGGGCCGCGCGTCCTTGCGACTCCCAAATCTTCGACCTCGATTTCGCCGCGCGAGGGCGGTATCGTGCCGTGGTTTGAAGATGCCGAAGATGATTTGCGTCATGGTGGCGGCAAGACCATTGTTGGGCGCGGACTCGGTTTCATGCAGGGACGCGGCGACAAGGGTTATACCGGGCTTGAAAGTGGAACGACGCCAGAAGTTGCGGACACCATGGGCAGTGTCCCGTTGGGTCTGACTCACGCTCTAAAAGGTGTGGCCGAACTTCCGTCTCTCCCTATGAGGGGCGCGTGGGATACAGGAACCGGATTGGCTCAAGCCGCAACGCTGCCCGCTGCATTCATGGGCGGACCGGCGCTGGATGCTGGCATCGAGGCGATTCCGAGCGCGAAAAACGCTGGCCGAGTGTTCAGCAGTATTCGCAACCAGGCAGAATTAGCAGGAACCAAGGTTCCGCTGAAGAACACGGAAATCCCGTTGCAAAGATTTGAGGATTTGACGCAAGTAGGGGGAAAACGGTCGAAGCCCTTCACGCAACTTTATCAGCGCGCAACCGATCCAAATGCGCCTTTGAGTTTTGGCGAAGGGCGGGACTTTTATACGAACGTCACAGATGCGGCGCACAAGAGCCCGCTGGAAAAGCTGATGGGCCGTGGCATGAAGCCCACCATGCTCCGACAGGCGGGAGCCGTAAAAGGCGGACTCAATGCCGACCTCACAGAAGCCGCAGGAACTCTGGGGCGTGGCGAAGATTATGCCAACGCCATGAAAGAGTATGCTCAGGCCAAAACGATTCAGAAGTACACTCGCGCCGCAGCACTACTGGGAGCTGGCGAAGCCGCAAGGCGCTCAGGACTTCTCGGAAACTGGATTCATCGCGCCGCGTTGACGGGGCAATAAGGAGCAATCATGCCGAATTACAACGGACCATTCATCCCGCCGCAGCTAGTCCAGAAGGGCGTACCCTGCTACCTTTTTGGCAAGCTCAACATGCTTCAGGGAAACGCCTCTGGAACTGTGGCGGATACGACCCTGGCGACCAACGTTGGCACGGTCACAGTGCAGATCAACCAAGGACCGATTCCGCTGGTCAACGACTTGATCACGGTGTGGGGAACGTCCTCGCAGACGGGCCTCTTCAATGTGACGCGCGCATTCATCACCGCCGTGAGCATCACCCCCGCGACGAATGCCGGGACGATCTCTTACGCACTTACAGGCTCGAATCAGACGATCACCGCCGACACTGGGATGTTTCTTTGCGAACCCGGCGAACAGCCGGATACGCTGGCGGCCGGTAAGTCCATCGCGGTCTGCATTCAGGCCCCAGAAGGCGATTCGCAGTTCACCCTGCCTCTGGCGGTCAGTTTTCCAGGCGGAGTATTGCCAACCGCTGTGACAGTGACGCTGCAGGTGGCGATTCGGGACATTGATTCGGAATACACCAATGTCACCAACGGCGTGGTGACGGTAGCCGGAACCGCATTCACTGCCGGTCCGGTTATTCAAGTGACTCTCCAGCGCGGTTATTTCTACCGCGTCGTGGTTTCAGGGCTTACGTTGGGATCGGCAACCGGCATCGCAGTGAAGATCGGCGGATAAGATGGCGCTGGCGAGAGACGATAGATGGATTGCAGACGCGCTGGGAAGGGCTCTGGCAGGTGCGCAGGTGTACTGGTGCACGCAACCTGCCTCGACCGCAGCGAACCCGCCCAGCCCGCTTGCGACCGTCTATACCGACATAACCGGAGACACGCCGGTAACTCAGCCTGTTCTCTCGGACGGTTTAGGCCATGCCTTCGCCTACATGACTACCGGGGTACTTTACACCGTAGTCGTCTGGCATCCGCTTTTTGGGCCGAATCCGATAGTCCTCACCGACCAAGCCCCGTCCAGCGCGGGCGGCGGAACGATCACCACCTTTGCCGGTACGCCCACCGGGACCATTGACGGCACGAACCGAATTTTCACCATCGTTAATGGATCGACCCCTTTAACCGCACTGCCGACACAGATTACCGTTTCGCTCAACATTCCGCTTATTCAGGGGCTTGGCTACACTTTGGCCGTGGTTGGCGGTCAACTTCAAGTTACGTTTGCAAATGCGCCGCAACCGGCGTCGGGAGGGAATCCAGCAGATGCGATCTATGCTCAAGGTATTGTTTAGTCTCGCTCTCTGTTGCCCGCTGGCGGCTCAGACGATCAACCCGAATCAAATCCGGCCGAGTGGCACGTCAGGGCAGGTCTTGACGACGGTTACTGCCAACCAGCCTCCGCAATGGGCTGCTGGAGCTGGGGTAACACCGGGAGCGCAGTATCTCTTCCCCTATTATTCTGGCTCGGGAACCGGGACGGCTTTGGGACCGTCGAACATCTTCACCGATGCGACGGGCAACAATCTCACCATTCCAGGGCAACTGAATTGGTACTCGTCTGGCTCGCCGGCATGGAATGGTTCCGTTTCCGGGGGCATACTCAATTTCAGCTATGTTGGGTCCGCGCTGCCCGAATATGCCAATTTTCTTTCAGCAATTCAGGCCACTTACATTCAGGGTCCAAGTGGTTCAATTCGCTTTCGTCCCTCCGCAGGCAATGTGGACGATGTGTTGATGGCCTTGGATTCGCCCGCCGGAACTCTCGGAACGGGATGGTTGCAAAACGTCGATGTCAACGGTTTCGCAAACATGGATTTCAATCCAGAATCTTCTTCCTCTTACGCCGTTCCCACAGCCTCGGGGCTTGTGTGGTGGCTCACCAATTCGAGTGGCCTCAGTGTGACTGTGACCAGGCCGGGAACTGGATATAGCGGGACGGGGACTTGCACTTTGAGCGGCGGGGCTGGGTCGGGCGATACTTGCACCGCCACTGTCGTGAGTGGCGGAATTTCAGTCGCCATTGTCGGCTCAGGAACCTACACTGTCCCGCCCACGCTATCGATTTCTGGATTTACCGGTGGCACCGGTTTTTCGGCCCAGCCATATCTGGCCAACCCGAACAGTGTTTCTGGATCGTTTTTTTACGATCCGGTCGCACTGAAATTCAGATTGAATACAGGCAGTCCGCGTTCTCCCAGCACGGACTTGCTGACCGTGGACACTTCTGGAAACACGTCCGTGGCGGCTGGCTCGAATATCGTTTACCGTTGTACTACAGCCGGTACGCTTCCCACCGGAGCTTTGACGATCACAACTGCCGACTGCACCGCATCTACCGACACTGGATTGAGGGTGAAATGACTTTTCGCAAACTCCTATCGTTCCTTGCTCTTCTCGCTCCCACCGTATTGTTTGCCCAAGCCCCCCCCTTTCCGCAGGCGGCGCAGTCGTTTACTGCCAGCCGGTTCGTTGCGGCCAATTACGGTCAGTGGCAATTGCAGATCTACAGCGTGCCCTCCGGAACAGGAAGCCAGACGATGCTCATGGTTGCCGCGTCCGTGAGGCTTCCGGATGGCCGTGGAATCATGCCGTTCAACACCAATGCGCCGATCAAGGTTGGAACCGAGATTGTGACGCCGACTGCGGTGTCCGGCTGCACTTACGGCAACCCCGCCGTGGGAGTGTGCCAGATCACGGCAACTTTCACGCTGTCTCACTCGACTTCTGACGCAGTGAGTTCGGGCACCTACGGGCTCCAGGAGGCGTTAAATGATGCTTCTCTGGCCGGTGGCGGCGCGGTATCTATCGATGCGAGCTGGGCTTCTCTCGGCGGCACCACGGCGATCAAGAACGCTGCGACCATTCCCACCAACGTGGGTATCGAGGATGTGCGAACGGGGGTTCCAAGCGGCGGGGGGGCTACTTTCAATCCTAGTTCGATTCAGTTTGCAACCAGTACGACAGCTGCGCGCGCAGCGACCCCGTCTGACATTTCCACACTTCTGGCGACGTTGGCCTCCTGCACATCCGGCACGGTCTACGCGCCGGTAACCAATACCTGCGTGGCAAACGGCGGCGGAGGCTCTTTGCCTTCTGGCGCAGCTTTCAACACTCCTGTTTATCTCACCCCTGGGACCACTGTAACGCCGCTCTATAACGGCAATGGAATCGACGCCACCAGCGGGGCGATTCAAGATTCCGTGGGTGCGAGGACAACGCAGTTCGGTATGGATATGTTTGGCGATTCCAAGGATGCGGGAACAGGCGGGGGATGCACATCGAGCGTGAACTTAGACCTCTGCTTTCCATTTCGATTGAACGCCGATGTAAATCAGGGACAGCGCACCAACTATGCTCAATCCGGCGATGCGTGCTCGGACATTTCTTACTGGGTAGCTCTCAAGGAAAATCCCTCCGATTTCGGCAATCCGCTGTTCGTTGGCGAGTGCGGGACAAACGATCTTGCCCTTCACGCTAGCGGCTGGCCAACTGGTTCTCAGGCTCAGTTGACGCAATACTGGTACGCCATCATGGGCAATACCGGGCTATCCAGCACGTCGAAAATCAATGCGCAAAACGCTGCCATTGTTACCACTGGAACGTGGGCCAACGATTCGACCTTTACCGCAAACCCAGGCATCACCACGACGAGCAACGGCGCGACCGCGACTTACTCAAGTTGCTATGTTGGGCCGACAGGCGTTTTGGGAATGCACTTCTACCAGTACGGAACCTCCGATGCGACTTATTCCGTCACTCTGACGGACATTTCCACAACCGCCCTTACCGACCAGATTACTGGCCTCACGGCCATTCCCGCCCAATACATCGCATCGTTTGCTCCGATACACATCGGGACCACGACCGAAGCCGCGGCACGCTTCACCTTTGAAGGCGGAACTTCGACCACGATTCCTCCGGGCCTTCACACCTGCAAACTGACCGTGGCGCTAACTTCTGGGCCGGCAGGGTTCGTGGATTTCTTCATGCCAGCCGCCGCAAGAACAGGCGGAACGGGTTCTCCGTTCCTGGTGCTGGGCAACATCTCTCCGGAACTCAACAACGCCGAAGGGACACTACTGAATACTCTCAATGGCTGGGTGGCGAATGCCATTTCTCTCGGCTACGGCGATGGGCTCGCGGTCAAGATGGCAAATGTCTTCGCCCACATCGATCCGATTGCCGATCTTCAGGATTCGGCTACTGTGCAATGCCCTTTGCCTGGACTTACGACGCTGCACTGGAATCAATGCGGCCAGGTCCACGCTGCGCAGGCTTACGAGGAAGCGATTCAGATTAGCACTGGCGGCGCAGCCAGCAGTAACTTTCCG
>Ga0209530_1001228_pt1 | contig 12434 bp, 9 predicted proteins | sample BlaSpr_A8_Ref_O1_FD_187987 | JGI IMG/M metagenome (GOLD analysis project Ga0209530, IMG submission 187987) | Forest soil microbial communities from Thunder Bay, Ontario, Canada - Black Spruce, Ontario site 2_A8_Ref_O1 (SPAdes) (version 2) | ecosystem: Environmental > Terrestrial > Soil > Boreal...
AACCGTGCCCGATGGAGCCGTCCAGGACAGCGACACCGACGACGAGGTAGTGCCGGTGACGGCCAGGCCGGTGGGCGCCGACGGCGCCGTGCCGCCGCCACCGCTGCCGGACGGGCCGGTGAGCGACAGCGCATCGGCGTAGAACTCCGGCTGCGCATACCACCCGTGGATGTAGATGGTCACGCTGGTCGTCGACGCTCCGGTGGTGAAGTTGGTCGACAGTTCGGTCCAGGAGGTTGCCGAGGGTGTCCAGTTATCGGTGTCGGTCGTGCCGGTCCCGCTGTCGCCGAGGTAGACGTAGTCGCCCTCAACCCACCCGCTCAGGCTGTAGGAAGAACTAGGCTGGACGCTGACGACCTGGCTGCACTGGGCGTCGGCGCTGTTGGTCGGCGTGCCGGCCAGTGCGTACGACGAGCCGGTGTAAACCGGCGAGGTCACCACGGTGTCACCGGTGCACGTCCACCCGGAGGTGCTGCCGGTCGCGAAGTTGCCGTTGGTGAGCAGATTGGTCTGCGCGAACGCGGCAGGCGCGAATGCAGCAGGCCCGATAAGGCCGAAAATCAGCAGGAGCGGGGCTACGAGGAGCACCAGGAGCCTGCGGCTGCGAAGGAACGGGATGCGCACGTGACCTCCGAAAGAATCTCGCGGGGTCCGCTCCCCAAAACTAATAATAAAGTTTACTATTAGTAATTAACACGTACGGTATCAAGGCATGTCCGTATCGTCAATAACTTCTTGAGTCCCCTACCCTGGCTTCAGCCAGTTGGCGAGGGCCACCCGCGAGTTGATGCCGAGCTTGGTGTAGATGTGCTCGACGTGGGCGTCGACGGTGCGCTTGGAGACAACCAGGCGCTCGGCGATGTCCCGGTTGGACAGTCCCTGCGCCACCAGCGCGGCGATCTCCCGTTCCCGAGCGGAGAGCGGGTTTTCCGGATCCGGGCTGGCCTGCTCAGGACTCGGCCGGGAGATCTCGTCCGCGTCGCTGATCACCAGCTGCACAAGCTGATCCAGCGGATATCCGGCACCGGCCCGATACAGGGCCGCGTATCCGTCCGCGCCGAGCGCTTCTCGTGTGGCCTGCTCGGCCTGGTGATGGGGATCATGCAGGAAGGGATAGCCATCGATCGTCACATCGTCGCCCTGCAGCGCCGCCAGCGCACCGGCGGCGCCGAGCAGCCAGGCCGCCCGGCGGTGCCGCCGCTTGCCCGCCGCGATCCAGGCCAGCATCTCCACGCACAGCGCCATCCCAGTGACATCGCCCAGCTCTGCCTTCATGGTCACCGCGGTGTCGAGCGCGTCTGTGCTGGCCTTATCCGCACCCAGCTGGAAGTGGGCGAAACCGTTGACCAGGTACAGGTAACTGGTCTGCCAGACCTCGCCGCTGCCCGCGGCGCGCCGCAGACCCTGGGCACAGCGTTCGACGGCTAGGTCAGGTTCGCCGGCGAAGGCGTGCCACTGCGCCATCAGCGCGTCGAGGTACAGCAGCCCGAACCGGTCGCCGATCTCCTCCAGCAGCCGATGCGCGGTCGCGCCGGCCAGTCGCCCCTCATCGGTGGGACCAAGCGCAAGGAGCGAGCCGCACAGGCTCAGGTACCCGCGGGCGGTGAGCCGAGCGTCAGTGAACTGCTCGGCGATCGCGATTCCCTCGAGTCCGTCGGCCTGCGCATCGCTGAGCTCACCGCAGCGGGCGATCAGTACGCGGGCACGTTCCAGCACGGGCCCGGGGAACTGCTCCAAAATCCTCTCGTACCAGCGTTCCGACTCCGAGAGCCCGGAGATGTTGAAGTAGGCAGACAGGGCCGTGATCAGGGCGGCCGCATCGCCAGCCATGCCGGGCAGGGAAAGCGCGTACTCAAACGCGGCCCGGATGTTGGCGTGCTCGCGACGGAGCCCGCGGTACCGTACCAGCTGGTCGTCCATCATGTTGTCGCTGAACTGCCTGGCCAGGGCGAGATAGCGGGCCACGTGCCTGGCCTGGAATTCCGCTGTCCGCCCGGAGCCTGTCAGCCGCTCGGCCCCGAACTCCCGCAGCGTGTCGAGCAGCCGGTACCGGGTTCTGCCGTCTGCCTCCTCGCGCAGCAGCACGGACTTGTCCACCAGCCCTATCAGCGCCTCCGTGATCTCGTCAGGACCCAGCTCGCCGTCGGCGCAGACCACTTCGGCGGCAGCGAGCTCGAATGAGCCGGCGAACACCGACAGCCGCGCCCAGAGTGCCTGCTCGGCCGCGGTGCAGAGATCGTGGCTCCACTCGATCGCGGTCTGCAGGGTCTTGTGCCGCGGCAGGCCGGTGCGCAAGCCGCCGGACAGGATGCGGAACCGGTTCTCCAGGCGTTCGGCCAGCTGCTCAAGCGGTAGCGCGCGCAGCCGGACCGTCGCCAGCTCGATCGCCAGCGGAATACCGTCCAGCCGCCGGCATATCCGGACCACGTCCTCCCGGTTCGCGGCCGTCAAGGCGAAGCCCGGCACGACGGCGACAGCGCGCTGCACGAACAGCTCCACCGCGTCCTCGCCCTCGACGGCGAATTCCGCGCCAGGGATGGGCAGCGGCTGGATCGCGCACGTGTACTCGCCCGGCACGTCAAGCGGCTGCCTGCTGGTCGCCAGCACGCTCACGCCCGGGGCCTCGCGCAGCACCGCGTCGGCCAGCATCGCGCACGAGTCCAGCAGGTGCTCGCACGTATCCAGGATCAGCAGCAGGTCGTGCTCGCGCAGGTAGCCGAGGACCGCGTCCAGCTGAGAGTCCCCTTGCGGCAATCCCAGGCACGAGGCCACCGTGTGCGGCAGCAGCTCCGCGTCCATCAGCCCGGACAGCTCTGCCAGGCACACCCCGTCCCGGTACCCGGCGCTGGCTAGGGCAGCCGCCCGCAATGCGACCCTGGTCTTGCCGACACCGCCAGGTCCGGTGACCGTGACCAGCCGCGCGGTCTCCAGCAAGCCGGCGAGCCGGGCAAGCTCGGCACGACGGCCCACGAATCCCGTAACCTCCGCAGGCAACACACCGGTCCCGCGATGCATTAAGCCGAGCGTCACCAGAAACTCCACCCTCTCGCCGCCGACACAAGCGTAACGCGGTCAGGGCAGTCGGCCTGGCGATCAGGCCAGGGCGGTTACTACAGCGACGACGGCGACGAGAGCTATGAGCATGTAGAGCAGGTAGGCGTCCAGGCGGTCGGACTGCAGCCGTTTCGCTGTAACGCGCGGTTATGGCGAGCCTCATCGCCAGGCGTTCATTGTCTCCCAGGCCGACGAGACCCGCAACCCGCGCCGGTGTTCCCATGCCCGTCCGGAGCGCAGTGGCCTAGGCCGGCGGGCCATGGAAGGCGGGGTCGAGGACGCGCTGCTCGTGACGGGGCGGACTTGATCGGTTACGTTGAGCCCGGAGCGGCGGGCACCGGACCACAGCTGCACCGCATGCTGAGGAGGCTGCCGGATGGATCAGCCAGCAGGATGCCGGATCCTGGCCGTCATGGGTTCCGGCGAGACCAGCCCGACGATGGTAACCGTCCACCGGGCACTGGTGTCCCGGCTGGCGGCGAAACGGCCGCGTGCCGTGCTGCTGGAGACGCCTTACGCGTTCCAGGAAAACGCTGCCGACGTCTCCGCCCGCGCGCGGTCGTATTTCGCTCGCAGCGTCGGGCTTGACGTCAGGGTCCTGGGGAGCAGGGAGGCATCCGGTGACACGGCAGGTCAAGGTGGCGAGCTGGCCGCCCTGCGTCCCGCCGACTGGGTGTTCTCCGGGCCGGGCAGCCCGTCGTATGCGCTTGACAGCTGGCGGGCCACCCGGGTAGGCGAGTTGCTGCGGGACCGGGTCGCGGCAGGCGCCGGTGTAACGGTGATGGCGTCGGCCGCGGCGGCGACGATCGGCTGCGTCACGCTGCCGGTCTATGAGATCTACAAGGCGGGCGCCGCTCCATACTGGCTGGACGGCCTGGACCTGCTGCGCTTGCTCGGCCTGCGGGTCGCGCTCATTCCGCACTACGACAACGCCGAGGGCGGTACCCATGACACGCGGTACTGCTACCTCGGCGAGCGCCGCCTGTCGCTGCTGGAGCACGAACTGCCGGACGGCGCCGCGGTTCTCGGCGTCGACGAGAACACCGCCGTCATCTTCGATCTGGATACACACCAGGTAGAGGTCGCGGGCCGCGGCAGCATGACCGTGCGCCGGGCCGGGGACAGCACCGTCCTGCCGCATGGCACAGTGCTCTCGCTTACCGAATTGTGCGCACTAGCCAGCCACGGTCCGGCCGCCGTGTCCCCAGGTGCCAGCCGGGAAGCGCCTGGCACGGCGGACGGCGTCCCGCCCGCGGCCGACGAGGCGCCTGCCACCCTGATGGAGATCACCCGCGTAATGGCCGGACGCTTCGACGCCGGAGCCGCCGCGCGTGACCCGGCCGCCATGGTGGACGCGATCCTGGACCTCGAGACCGCGATCGGCGACTGGGCTTCCGATACCGAGGAAGATCAGGGGATCCCGCAGGCACGGGTAGTGCTGCGCAATCTCATCAGCCGCCTGGGCGATCTTGCCGCCCGGGCTGTCGGCGACCCGCGGCTGCGGCTCGCACTAGCCGTCGATCCGCTGCTCAGGCTCCGCACCACGCTGCGCAGCCAGGGCATGTACCCGGCCGCCGACACCATCCGGGAGGCACTGGCCGCCGCGGGAGTCCACCTACAGGACACCCCCGAAGGCACCTGCTGGGTACTTCCCCGCCACTAGCGAGGTAAGACAGTTGTCGCCTAGACGAACCAGTTACGACTGGTTACGCTCGGTATATGTGCGATCTGAGTCAGGATGAGCAAGGTGCGCTGGCCGGCCTGCTCGGAGATCTTCAGGCAGCGGAAGCGCGGCTCGCGGCTACCTATCCGGAGGTTTTCACCCGGGCCTGGGCGGACCATGAGGCGATGCTGGCTGGCCTGGACGAGCTGACCGGCGCGGCCGACCGGATGCGGGACTGGGTGGCGGCCAAGCATCACGCCACCATGTGAGCCGATGCTGCTCGCACGTCGGCTGGGGATTCACGGGGTTCCGGGCTGGGTGACGGCGGCGTCGATGGTGACCGTACCGGAGTGCCGGAAGCTAAGCGTGAGCGGCACGGTGGCCAGGTGCTCGTAGCGGGACAGGTCTTGCAGCACGACATCGTCGCCGAACGGGCTGAGGGTAAGTGTGCCGTGGGCGGGGATGACCAGGCCGCCGACTACGGTCCTGGGCCCGGCGACCCCGACGCGTTCGGTGAGGACCACGCGGCTGGCGATCGGGCTGGAGACGGCCGTGAGTTCGTCGGCGCCGCCGCCGACGACCCACGCAGACAGCAGCCCGGTCAGCACGAGGACACAGAGCAGCGGCGCGGCGGCGGATCGAGCGAGATCTCGCGGCAGATTGCGGCCGACACCCGGGGCGGGCCGCTCCGTGGTGGCGGTCACCGGCCAGCCTCCACCAGCGAACGCCCTGGGGTCATGGCGTTGCCAGGCTGTTGCTCGCTGAACGGGCGCGGTACGCGCGGGCTAGGGCGGAAGCGGCGCAGCCGCAGGCTGTTCGTGACAACGAACAGGGAACTCACGGACATGGCGACGCCGACAAACAGCGGGTTGAGGTAGCCCAGGGCGGCGGCGGGGAGCGCGATCACGTTGTAGGCGCAGGCCCAGATCAGGTTGGCCCGGATGACCCAGGCGGTCGCCCGGGCGAGCTGGACGGCGCCGGCGGCTGTGGACGGGTCTCCCCAGATCAAGGTGAGATCGGCCGCGCCGATCGCCGCCTCGGTCCCGGTGCCGATCGCCATGCCCAGGCTGGCGCTGGCGAGCGCGAGTGCGTCGTTCACGCCGTCTCCGACGAAAGCGACCTGGCATCCAGCGGCCTCTATCCCGGAGATCACGTCTGCTTTCCCGTCGGGAGTAATCCCGGCGAAGACATCCTCGGCGGGGATGCCCAGCTGCGCGGCGATAGCGTGGGCAGTCCTCTCGTTGTCGCCGGTGAGCAGAAACGGACGCAGGCCAAGGCCGCGGATCTGGGCAACCGCAGCCGTGGCGTCCGGCTTGAGCTGGTCGGCAATCGCCAGCACCGCACGGGCCTTCCCATCCCAGCCGGCCAGGACCACGGTGCGGGCTTGGGCCGCGGAGGCATCCGCCGCTTCGGCTAGCTCCGCTGGGACGACCATGCCGAGTTCGGCGAACAGCCGCGGGCTGCCCGCGAGAACCTCCCGTCCGCCCACCATGCCGCGCACGCCGGCACCGGGCAGGGCGGTGAACCCAGACACCGGTGGCAGGCTGCCCTGAGCGGCGGTCGCGGCGCGGGTGATCGCCTGCCCGATCGGGTGCTCGGAGGCATCCTCGACGGCCCCGGTCAGTCTCAGCACCTCATGCTCGTCCACACCGCCAGCGGCAGTGATGGCGACGACGGTCATCGTTCCTGTGGTCAGCGTGCCGGTCTTGTCGAAGACGACCCCGCGGATGCGCCGCGCGGATTCCAGCGCCTGCGCGGACTTGACCAGGATGCCCAGTTCGGCGCTACGGCCGACCGCGGCCAGCAGTGCGGTCGGGGTGGCCAGGCCCAGTGCGCACGGGCACGCCACGACCAGGACGGCGACGGCGGCGCTCCACGCCGCGGCCGCGGGCAGCCCGGTGCCGGACCAGAAACCCAGGGTGGCGATCGCGAGGCTGATCACGCACGGGACGAACACGGCAGCCACCCGGTCCGCAAGCCGCTGCGCGCTGGCCTTGGTGCCCTGCGCCTGGCTGACCAGGCGGGTGATCTGGGCCAGCAGCGTGTCCGCGCCGACCCGGGTCGCACGCACGACCAGCCGGCCGCTCATGTTCACTGTCGCACCGGTCACCTGATCCCCGGGACCTACTTCGGCCGGCATCGACTCGCCGGTCACCAGGGAGGCATCCACGGCCGAGCTGCCGTCGGTGACGACGCCGTCGGCAGCGATCTTCTCCCCCGGCCGGACGACGAACTCCTCGCCGGCCATCAGCTCGGTCACCGGGACGCGCTGCTCGGTCCCGTCCCTGAGCACCGCCACGGTCTTCGCGCCGAGTGCAGCCAGCGCGGTCAGGGCCGCACCGGACCGGTCCTTGGCGCGCGCCTCCAGGTACCGGCCGGCCAGTACCGCCGTCGTGACTCCCGCCGCTGCTTCCAGGTAAAGGGTGTGGCTGGTGGCGGCGCCGAACGTGAACGCGAACGACATCCGCATCCCGGACATGCCCGCCCCACCGGCCAGCAGTGCGTACACCGACCAGCCGTACGAGGCCGCCACGCCGGTGCTGACCAGGGTGTCCATCGTGGCCGCCGCGTGACCTAGGCCGTACCAGGCGGCGCGGTGCAGCGGCCACGCGCCCCACATCGCGACCGGGGTGGCCAGCAGCAGGCTGACCCACTGCCAGCCGGTGAACTGGGCAGGCGGGATCATCGCCAGCACGATCACCGCGACGGCCAGCGGTGCGCACACCGCCAGCCGCACGCCCAGCTCCCGGGTTTCCCTGGCCAGCCCCGGCTCCGCGGCGTCCCCCGGCGACGGCGGAAGCGAGGCGGTGTAGCCGGTCGACTCGATAACGCCGATCAGCTCTCCTGGGTCACGGCCGCCCAAGCTGGTGAAGTACGCGCGGCCGGTCGCGTAGTTGACCGTGGCGGTTACGCCGTCGAGCCGGTTCAGCCGCCGCTCGATCCGCACCGCGCACGAGCCGCACGTCATCCCCCCGACTATCAGCTCTGTCACGGGCCGTCCATGTCCATGCCGCCGCCGGTACCGCTGTGGCCCGTGTAGCTCACCTGCGAATGGCTCGTGGTCACCGGGCCGAGCGCGGAGCCGACCGCGTGCGCGCCGACGAAGATAACGACCAGCAAGAGCAGGAATCCAACGAGCTTGACGTCACGAGCCAACTGCCACCTCCGCGAAGCTCACTCCCCACCACACTACTACGGCTTGTAGTTCTTGACTCAGATCATGATGAGCAGCATGAACGCCATGGCCGCGCCCATGGCGATGCGGCAGGCGACGGTCACGCCTAGCGGCGGCAGGGGATCGCCGAACCTAGCCGTCACGGCGTGCCCCGGGCTTGCCAGGATGAGCGCGAACACAAGCTCCACCCAGCTCAAAGTCCATATGAGCGCCCCGACCGCGACTCGAACGCGGGACCCCCTGCTTAGGAGGCAGGTGCTCTATCCGCTGAGCTATCGGGGCCTTACCGGTCCATAGCTTACCTGGGCGGATGATCCCTGTCGCCTCAGCTGGACATGTAGCTCCCCGCAACGGAGGGAGTCACCATGTCCGCCAGCACTTCGCGACACGGCACTGATGGGAGGCCGCGGAAGAGCCCGCTGCGGGTCGCCACCCTAGCGCAGGATGCGTCCGCCCTGCTCGGGCGCCAGCAGCCCAGCCCAGCGGCAGACTCGTGGCCATGGCGGATCGCCACCCGATCCGGACCCTAGAGCAGCGTAATTCGATCCCGGTTGGTGCTCTCCGCGATGACCGGCGGTGTCGGTTGACTCTCAATACGACGGCAGCTGTCCTCCTGGCCAGGTCAGTTTGATGAACTGGAAGGTGCCGTTGATGTTGAGGCGCATGATCGGGATGGCCTTGCCGACTGGATTACTGCCCACGCGGCTGTTGCTGTAGTCGGGGTTGAACGCGAGCGGGCCGCTGGCGCCAAGCACGGTACGGATGCCTTGAAGGGCGCTGAACTCACCGGCTACCGCGTACGGCGGCGGCTGGGGGAGCGAGGTGAGCCGTATCGCCGAGATGCCGGTCATCGTGGCGTCGTAGGCCATCATGGTGTTGCCGTCGGTAAGTGGCGCGCCGGGGAACAGTACCCGGAACAGGTCGTCGAAGGTCGTGAAGCCCTGCCTGCCCTCGGCGATGTCGGTACCAGTGCCGCGAGACCATTCGTCCGGGCTAGTGTCGCCAGAAAAGTAGACCGTTACGCCGCTGTCTAGCCCACCCTGGACTTGCGATGAGAACGGCATGTTGGTGACGTCGTCGCCGCTCATGATCGTGATCGGTTTGTTCAGGCAGGGCCGGTTGCTCAGGTCGGCGACCAGTTCAGCCAGATCCCGTCCGCGCCCGGCGAACAGCACCGCGGTCGGCTGAGAGATCTGAGCGGTGCAGATGTCAGCGGGCATCTGGCTGATCCGGTTTTCCACCACGGATTCCGCCAGCTCTTCCTGGCTGGCGGTCTGTGCCTGGTCCCGCTTCGTGGTGTCATACACGTCCGTGCCGATGATCTGGTGCGTGGCGTCGGGGAACTTCTCGAATCCGGATACCAGCGTGGTGTCGTAGGTGTCGCCGGTGTTCTCGTCCTCGATGAGGAAGGCCTTGGCATACTGCGACCCGATGTAGCTGACCGCCACCGAGATCTCGTCTTGGTTGCTCGGCGATACCCGGATGAGGTTCTTGATGTTGTCGAAGTCGTCCGAGGTGATCGTCGAGCCGATCACCGGTATCCCGTCACCGGTCAGCTGTTCGGCGGCATCCTGGGTAGTCGACAGGCTCACCCCGAGGCCGGTGACGGCCGTGATGTGGAAGGCGGCCGCTGCGCTCACGATGATTTTGGTGGCGGGCGACCACTGGTCGCCCTGGAATCCGAGGTTGCCGATCAGCAGCCGTATATAGGGATACTTGCCATCGACATCATTCCGGTTGGCATAGTACTGCGCTACGTAGGCGCCGCGTAGCTGTTCGGCGACATTGGTCATCGACAAGATGGTGCCGTCGGCCGACGAGATCGGGAGCAGCACTACGATCGCGACCGAGTCGGTGGGGTCCGCGTGCGCGACTTGCCGGTCCTCGCCCTGGATCGCGTGCTCGATGCCACTCAGCGACGGATCGAATACATAAGAGCCGTCGGTGAAGCCTACGCACTCGGCGTTGGGGCCGGAATGGATGAGTATCGTCGAACTGCTCCTCATGCAGTCGTGGTTGACGGGCGTCGGTGCCGGGATCATCGTGCGGACGCCGTACGCCGCCGCGGCGAGCAATACTACGCACACGGCGACGATAGTGAGTTTCGCCAGTGTGGACACGCGTTCCCAGTAACGGCGCAGCGAAGAATTGCCGGTCATGATCGGTGCCGCCAGTCCGCCGCGATCTGCCGGTACCTCCTGGCCTCCCGGAAGAACACCTCATTGTCCTTCTTGTGCTTGGCGCGCTCCGATCCCAGTCGCTCAAAGCCGTCAGCGATTGTCTCGGCGAGGTCGTGACGAGGATCGAAATGGCGGTCGTTGAACAGCCATCGCGCGGCCGTGAGGCGCGCGATAAGCCGCAGCCTGTCAGCGCGTACATCTTCGCCCGCCATTTTGGTGAGGTATGCCTTTGGCTCAAACGTCGTGCGCATCCGGTTCGGTGCCGAAGCCACCATGTCCAGGATGCTGATCCATTCGTGCGCCGGGCAGCCGGCGGGCTCATCCTCAAGGTACTTCTTTTCCAGGTATTTTGAGACCTCTGCCAGGTGATCTGGTCTGTCTGGTTCGGCGAGCGCCAGCGTGTGATGGTATTTCCGCATGTCGTCTTTCGTCCTGGTGTAGTGGTCTGTGTATCCCTGATGGACGTCGCGCCACCGCCCGGGATCTCTGGCCAGCCAGCGCCGCAAAAGCAAAGTGGCGAGCGGATGGAGCCGGGCGTTATCTTCGCCTAGGTCATCAAGCCACATCTGCTCGTGCAGATCGCGGCGCAGGTGCTCCACATCGACGTCTTGCCAGCCCAGGTAATTCAGCGCCGCTATGCACGCGCCCGTGTTCAGCCCCGGCGTCGCCGCGCAGACGGCCATCTTGTCAAGGGTGGATGGGCGCGCAGGCTCTTCCGGGCTATCGTAGTCTGCCAGCATCGTCAGCTTGAGCAGGCAATCCTCAACGCTCCTGCCGGCGTCCCCGGGCCGCCAGGGCATAGGCCCGGCGTTCCTGGGCAGCAGGTCATCCTGGGGGATCTTGCAGCCAAGCAGGTCGCGCTCGTTGAATGGCCAGCCTGGCAACCCCAGCAGGGTCGCTAGCAGCCTTGCGGCGGCCGGGTGGCCGCCGGTGAGCTGGTAGACGAAATCCGCGTCAGCATTGAGGCCGAGGGTGGAGACGCCGAGCCGGTTGCTTGTGCAGATCTCCGCGACCTCCGTATCGTGCAGGTCGCTGAGCCAGACCGGACACCACCACCGCCCGAGCTCACCGGGAGCAGACGATCTCAGGCGTTCGTCATGGCTGCTCACCGGCTCGCCCGCTGGCTGGGCCGTCCGGTCGTGGTGGATGGCCACCACCACTGCCGGGTCGGCCGCTTCATCCTGCTCCCGGCTTTGCCTGCGGTAGTCTACGAAATGTTTAAGCAGAACGCCCGGTACGGTGTCGGCATTGTCCAGCAATAGCAAGGCGTTGCGGTGGCGCTGCCGCAATCGCATGGGCTTGTTGAAAGCGGCGCGCAGGTCAGCCAGGAGTGCGGAGCACAGGATCTTGTCGACATCCACCGCTGATGTGGTGCCATGTCTCGATTGCCATAGTTCCCACAGCGGTTCCCACCCGGTTCCGCTGCCGGGAATCTCCATGCTGGCGTACCAGCCCATGAGCTTCTTATTTTGCCAGCGGTCGGCGACCGAGACGAGCCCGCTGATTACCGGGACCGCCACGGTCGCGGCGACCTGCTTGTCGGGAGTGCCCAGCAGCGGTGCCACCCGGCCGGCCCAATCCTGCAGCGCTGCCTGGACCGCTTTCGCATGGCCGTGTTTGCGCATATGCGTCTCGAAAGCGGGGCGGCCGTCGCCGTCGGTATCCTTGAACGCCAGCGCATAGAAGGCCAGTCCGAGCCGGGGAAAGCGCAGGACAGGGAGTCCACGGATCTTCCGGTGCAGATCCAGCATGGCCGCGAAGATCACGTCATCGGTGCTCCGCGCCTTGGCAAGATCCAGATAGACGCTGGGAGTGTCGGCGTGGAGCTTATCCCACAGCTTGCCAAGCAGGGCAGTCCCGCCACTTCCGTGCGGCCCGATGAGCAGCACAATGGGCGCTGGAACGTCAGCAACCCCGTTCCGCCGCAGCGCCCGGTCAACGAACTGCACGACTAGCTCCCGTCCGCGAAGACGTATCTCTGACCTGCCGGTTGTTCCGCCCGCTGGCATGATCGCAAAACCTCCTGACCTAAGATCCGCCCAGCCGGATCTACTACCAGACGGGCCAAAAGCATAAATGCGAAATAGCACGCATGGAGGTCATTCCGTGAAACTGATACGGAAATACTGCTGTGTTTTTTGGATGATCGTTCCGCATGTCTCATGATCATTTAATGGCCGATTTACTACGATTTACTTAACGTTCCCAGGCGGGTGCGGCCAGGCCGGATTCGGATAGCAGGCGGCTGACGTGGGCCTTGACCTTCAGCCAAAGGAATGCCAAGAGCGTCCGCGCCTGGAGCACCGTTGGGTCAGAGAAGACCCTGAAGCGGCCGGTGCTGACCTGAACGGCTGGCGGGCCG
>Ga0209530_1001230_pt1 | contig 12432 bp, 9 predicted proteins | sample BlaSpr_A8_Ref_O1_FD_187987 | JGI IMG/M metagenome (GOLD analysis project Ga0209530, IMG submission 187987) | Forest soil microbial communities from Thunder Bay, Ontario, Canada - Black Spruce, Ontario site 2_A8_Ref_O1 (SPAdes) (version 2) | ecosystem: Environmental > Terrestrial > Soil > Boreal...
ACGTTCGATTGCAACTCGAAATGGCACGGGTGGCGGCGGACCTCCCGGCCGCGCGTCGAGCTGAGAAAGCCCGAGCCAAGCGGGCTGTCAGCCGGAGATTTCCTCCAAGGCCAGATTGGTCGTGCGCGGCCCGAAAAGGCCGATCGTCGCCATCACCACGCCCATTGCCGCGGCGATGAAAATAAAGACGCCGATGGCGCCCGCCCGCTCGAGCACGAAGGCGATGACGAATGAGCTGAAAATGACCGAGAGCCGGCTCCACGAATAGACAAAGCCGGCGGCGCGGGCGCGAATGCCGGTCGGGAACAGCTCCTGCTGGTAAGCGTGGAAGCTGAACGACATGATGTTGGCGGCAAGCGTCAGCCCGACGCCCATGGCAACAATGAGCGCCGAACCGAGCGCCTGACCAAAAATGAGGCCGCAGACGAGGATCGCGCCAGCCGCAGCGACGATGATCCATTTGCGCTCGAACCGGTCGCCGAGAAAGAACCCGAGGAGCGGCCCGATCGGGGCCGCGAGCGCAATCACGGTCGTGTAGCCGAGGCTGGTCGAGACGGTGATCCCCTGCTTGACGAGGAGCGAGGGCACCCAATTGTTGAAGCCGTAATAGCCGACCGTCTGAAAGATATTAAAAACGCTCATCAGGATGACCCGGCCGCGAACGCCGGGAAGCCATAAGTCCCGAAAGCTGCTCGCCGGCGAAACCGGCTCCTCAGGGCCGGGCGGCGGCAGCGGCCGGCCATACTCCGCCTCGACCTTCGCTTCGATAGCGCGCAAGACTTGGTCCGCCTCCGCGAGCCTCCCATGCTTGGCGAGCCAACGTGGGCTTTCCGGCAGGCCTCGCCGCAAAAAGACGACGACCGGCGCGGCGACCACCCCGATCAGCACCACCCAGCGCCAGCCCTCTAGGCCCAATGGCGCGCTGGGCACGAGCATGTAGGCCAGGAACGAAACGACCGGCACGGCCACGAAGCCAATCGCCTGGTTGATGGCGAAGGCGCGCCCGCGCAGACCCTTGGGCGCAAGCTCGCTCAAATAGGCCCCGATCGTCACCATCTCGACGCCGAGGCCAATGCCGCAGATGAGGCGCCAGAAGTTGATGCCGGCGGCGTCATGCTGGAGCGCCACCATGAAATTGGCGGCTGAATACCAAAGCAATGACCAGGTGAAGATCGCCCGGCGGCCGAACCAGTCGGCGAGAAAGCCGCAGAGGAGGGTGCCAATGAAAAGACCAGTGAAAAGGGCGGCGATGAAGCTCGCCACGCCGGCCGTCCCGAACAGACCCGTGGTCGCCGCGGTGAGCACGCCCGACTTGACGAGGCTCGGCGCGACATAGGCCGAAAAAAGGAGGTCATAGAACTCGAAGAACATGCCGAAGCCGAGCAGCGCGACGATTGTCCAGATCGTGCGCGTCGCCGGCAGCCGGTCGATGCGGGCCGAAATCGTGCCCGCGCTTAGCGCAGCTGGCCCGCCGTCGTTCATGTTTCCTCGCCCTGGCGTCGCCGTGTTTATGGCCCGCGCTTTCGGGTCGCCTTTAAGACGCGTGCTCGCGGCTGCGTGTCAAATACGATACGGCCTCTTTGACAGCAGCGCCGGGCAGCGGCTGGCTAAGCTTGGTTCAGCATGGCGCGGTCAACGCTCCAGGGGCCCCCGCCCGCAAAGGCGAAATAGAGGAATATGAAGCAGAAAATGACCGCCAATTCCCCGCCGTTCACGATCGGGTAAACCGAGCGCGGCGCGTGGGCCATGAAATAGGCGAAGGCCATTTCGCCGGAGAGGATGAACGCAACGACCCTGGTGTATGCGCCGACCAGGAACAAGAGAGCGCCGACCGTTTCGAGGAACGCCGCGAGAATCAGGAGGCCGCTAAGCGATGGGACAGGGGAGGGGGCGGGAAAGTTGAACACTTTCGAAAGCCCGTGCTGCAGGAACAGAAGCCCAACGACAACCCGCAGGATGCTGAGGATATAGGGCCTCCACGTCTCCAACCGGGCGTAAAATGCGTTCATAGTCGTCTCCCATCCTTGCTTGGCCAAGTTCGCCGAATGTCCCCTGGAGAACGATTCGCCTCTACGGCGCACCTAACACTTCAGCCGGCTCTTCGACACCGGAGTTTCGTGTGGCTGCGTTAGTCATCGCGGATCACATTTGCTTGATCGAAGATGCCGGCATCTTACCTCGTGCGCTTTCTGCCCGCCCCGATTTCGTTCGGACCCTTGACTGCTCTTGGCCGCGGAGAAGCCGACGCTGTCGTCAACAACATGGGCGCAGTGCAGTATCTCGTCTCCACCACGCGCTTTAAGAATACGATCAGGCCGCCCCAGGGCGTTCTTGAGCCCGCTTATATGGCGATCGCGCTCCCACCCGGCAGTGCACTAAAAAAGCCGCTGGACGAGGCTCTGGTCAAATCACCGCAAGCCAGGAAATGGCGCCAGGTCGAGGATGGCTACTTCGCGCGCCGCCATAGCTACACACTGATCTGCTCCGCCCCTTCAAGGCATTTGGCGATCACCTGGGCGACGGCGCGCTCGGAGAGTTTTTCATCCCACCAGGCCAACGATTGGCGGTGCAGGTCCTTGAGACGCTCCGGGTCCGCCGACAACGCCTTGACCTCGGCCTCCAGATCGCCCCAGTCGCCGATCTGGATCGCAGGGCAACCGACGTAAAACCAGTGTGGCGGAAGGCGATCGCAGATGACGATGCAGCCCTGGCGCATCGCTTCAAAGAACCGATAGGTCTCGACGGAGGATCCCCGCGGCGCCAACGCGATCTTCGTGTCGGCCATGATTTCCGTATAGCGATCGCCGGCGCCCGTCATCGTGCTTTCGGTGAACGATGCGGTTGTGCCGTAGAAGACGCTCTCCGGGGCCCAGGCCACCAGCTTTTGCAAAGCATCGGCCATCCGCGAGCGGGCGATGACCTTTGGAGTTGCAACAAGCCTCTTGGGCGAAAACTTCGAATATGCCCTGTTTTCGATGCTGCCGAGAAATCCGACCAGGAACCGGCGTGATTCGAAAGGCTTGCCTGGAAGGTCCGTCTGCCGGGCGTAGCCTAGAGGGAGCACCATTTTTCTGTCGCCCTGCGCCGGCGAGAACTTTCCCTGACGCAGATACGACAGGTAGCGCCAGCTCCAACGGCCCCAGTCCCGCATGCATTTCATGACCGAAGCTGGCGACTGTTCGCTCAGCGAAGCGCCGCACCAGGGCTCAAATCCGTAAGTCTTGAAGACGTACCGAACCTTGTTCAGATAGGGCGGAATCCAGCACTCTTCGTCGCTTCTAATGACCGCGACAACGTCGTCTCCATAGGAAGGCAGTTCATCGACGAGAATATGATTGGATATTAAATAAAAAGTGAGCCCGCTAAGCGACGAGCATTTTTCAAATTCCTTGAAAATTCGCACCCAGTAATTGAAGAAGTAGCCATCAGGTTTGTCCTGCCATGTAAAAATGTCCAGTTCGAACGGTCTGGCGTCCCATGGGGAACAAACGACGTGCTTCGACCGGCTCGCACTCATGATCTCGTTCGCCGTGTCCGCAGACATCGTTATTCCCTAACCTGCCTCAAAGCGGCCGCGGCGGCGAAGGGCGCAAGGGCGATGGCGGCGAGCGACAGCGCGCACAACGCAAGGAACGGGCTTATAAATGGCGCCGCGCCGCCGCTGGCGGCGGAGGCCGCGGCGACGCCGAAGATCAGCACGGGAATTGTCAGCGGCAACACGATGATCGCCATCAGCAGTCCGCCGCGCCTGAGCGAGACGGTCAACGCTGCGCCGATCGCGCCGATCATCGTCAGCGCCGGTGTGCCGGCCGCGAGCGTCGCCGCCACGAGCGCCAGCGGCAAGGGCGCCATCGCGAGCATGAGCCCGAACAGCGGACTCAAAACGACGAGCGGCAGTGCGCTCGCAGTCCAGTGCGCTGCGCATTTGATGAGCACCGTGACCTCGAGCGGCAGGGACCCGTTGATGAGAAGGTCGAGCGAACCGTCCTCGTGATCGGCCTGGAACAGCCGGTCGAGCCCGAGCAGGGTCGCGAGCAAAGCCGCGATCCATAAGATTGCGGGCCCGAGCCGGGCGAGCAAATTGAGGTCGGGGCCGAGCGCGAATGGCATGACCGCGACCAGGATCAGGAAGAAGACGACCCCGACCGACGCGCCTCCGCCGATGCGGCGCGCAACGCGCCACTCGCGAACGAATAGGGCGAGCGCGGGGGTCATTGACTGGGCCTTATCCGGCCGCGTTAAACGCGGCCACGAGGGAGAATGGGATGCGCTCCCCTCTACCCGTAGCCCGTCGAGAGGCGGGCGTCCTCCTGCCGGACGCCCTACGGGGAGAGGGGTTGGGGGTAAGGGCGAACGGCCTTGTCACACGTTTGCTCCCTCGCTCGCCCCAAGTCTCAGCTCTTGCGCGCCATCCAATCCGAGCGGCGCGTGGGCGGCGGCAAGGAGCACCCCGCCGCCTTTGAGGTGCGTTCGCATAATGGCGGCAAGCGCGACTTGAGCGGCGACGTCGAGTGCGGTCGTCGGCTCGTCGAGCAGCCAGAGCGGGCGCTCAGCGACAAGCAGGCGAGCAAGCGCCACGCGGCGCCTCTGTCCGGCAGAGAGCAGCCGCGCTGGGAAATCGATCACATGGCTCAAGCCGAGCGCCGCAAGCGCGGCAAGCTGCGCTTTCCGAGAGGAATCGCCGCACAGCATTGCCGCTGCGAAGGCGAGGTTCTCGCCGGCGGTCAGCGCGGCCTTAACTCCGTCAGCGTGGCCCAAATAATGCGCCTGTTCGCCGACCGTGCGCTCGCTATCGCCATTGTCCAGCGCAAAGCCGCCGGATTCGGTCGGCAGAAAACCGGCGAGCGCCCTGAGCAGGCTCGTTTTCCCGGTCCCATTGGGCCCGGTCACGATCAGCGCCGCGCCAGCAGGAGCTTCAAAAGACAGTCCGGCGAGGACCCGCCGGCCCCCGCGCTCGATCGTCAAATCCCAGGCTCTCAGCCGCATCGCGTCTCCGTCCGGGCGCACTTCGCGCGGGGGCGGCTCGTCTTCGGCCGCCTCATCCCCGAACGCTTCTCCCTTGCCCGAATCAGCTTAAAGAAACGCCAGCCCGCCATTCACCGCTATGGTCTGGCCGGTGATGAAGCCGTTGCCCATGACCATGACCGTCGCCTGCGCCACCTCTTCAGCTTGCCCCATACGCCCGAGGGGGATGCGGGCTTCGACGCCCCCAACCTTCAGGGGCGCCCCCATCTCCGTGTCGGTCGGACCGGGCGCGACGGCGTTCACCGTGACCCCATCCTTCGCCACCCGCGACGCATAGCCGCGTGTCAGGCCTTCTAGCCCGGCCTTTGACGCGTTGTAGACGACGCCGAGGAGACCCGGCCCACGCGCGGCTCCGGAGGAGATGTTGACGATCCGCCCCCAGCGACGCGCGATCATGGCCGGCAGGACTGCCTCGGTGCACAGGAAAGCCGATTTCAGATTGACGGCGATCCCATGGTCGAAATCCTCCTCGCGGACGCCACTGATCGCAATGCCGGCGTTGTTCACCAATATGTCGACCGGGCCAAGCTCGCCCGCAATGCGCGCCGCCATCTCGGCAACCTGCGCGCCGATGGAGACGTCAGCGCGGACCGCGATCGCTCGTCCGCCGGCCGAGCGGATTTGCGCGACGACTGCATTCGCATCCTCGGCGCGCGTCTGGAAATTGACCGCAACCGCGGCCCCGCGCTCGGCCAGCGCCAAAGCGATCGCCCGGCCGATGCCGCGCGAAGCGCCGGTCACGAGCGCCACGCGTCCTTGAAGATCAACCAAATTTTACTCCCGCTGGCGATGGATTGCCGACTTAAAAGTTGCTTGGGACATGAGTTTATGTAGCCCGTGCAGCTGATTATATCTATAAGCCCTCCCGTCCCTCACCCTCGTCCGGAGCGCTCGCAATGGCCAGCCTCGACAGCTTCAAATGCCGCAAAACGCTGACCGTCGGGGCGAAGACCTATGAGATTTATTCCCTGAAGGCTGCGGAGAAGAACGGGCTCGCCGGCGTCTCACGGCTACCCTTCTCGCTTAAGATCGTGCTCGAGAACCTGCTGCGCAACGAAGACGGGCGCAGCGTCAAGAAGGAAGACATCGAGGCTGTCGCGGCGTGGGTCGAAAATCGCGGGAAGGCAGAGCACGAAATCGCCTTCCGCCCCGCGCGCGTGCTGATGCAGGACTTCACGGGCGTGCCGGCGGTGGTCGATCTCGCCGCAATGCGCGACGCCATGGTCGCGCTCAACGGCGATCCGAATAAGATCAATCCGCTTGTTCCGGTCGATCTTGTCATCGACCATTCGGTCGTCGTCGACTATTTCGGCACGGGCAAGTCGCTGAGCCAGAACGTAGCCCGCGAGTACGAACAGAACCAGGAGCGCTACCGGTTCTTGAAATGGGGCCAGCAGGGGTTCTCCAACTTCCGCGTCGTGCCGCCCGGCACCGGCATCTGCCACCAGGTCAATCTCGAATATCTCGCGCAGACCGTCTGGACGGCGAAAGAGAAGTGGAACGGCAAGACGGTCGAAGTCGCCTATCCGGACACATTGGTCGGGACCGACAGCCACACCACCATGGTCAATGGTCTCGCTGTGCTCGGCTGGGGAGTCGGGGGCATCGAGGCGGAGGCCGCCATGCTCGGCCAGCCTCTGTCGATGCTGCTCCCCGAGGTGATCGGCTTCAAGCTCGAGGGCGAATTGCGGGAAGGGGTCACGGCCACCGATCTCGTGCTGACCGTCACCCAGATGCTGCGCAAGAAAGGGGTCGTCGGCAAGTTCGTCGAGTTCTACGGCTCGGGCCTCAATGCGATGACGGTCGCCGATCGGGCCACGATCGCCAATATGGCGCCCGAATACGGCGCGACCTGCGGCCTGTTCCCGATCGACGCGCAGACGCTCACCTATTTGAAAACCACCAGCCGAAAGCCTGCGCGGCTCGCTTTGGTCGAAGCTTATGCCAAAGCGCAAGGCGCCTACCGCACCCGCGTGAGCCCCGATCCCGTCTATTCCGATATTCTTTCGCTCAACCTCGGCGAGGTCACGGCCTCGCTCGCTGGGCCGAAGCGGCCACAGGATCGCGTCGTCCTGACCGAAGCCAAGGCCGGCTTCGCCGCCGCCATGACCAACGAATTCCGCCAGGGCGATACGATTGCGGAGCGTCACAAGGTTGAGGGGACGAACTACGATCTCGGACATGGGGACGTCGTCATCGCCGCGATCACATCCTGCACCAATACCTCCAACCCGAGCGTCATGATGGCGGCGGGGCTTTTGGCCCGCAACGCGGTCGCCAAGGGCCTTACGGTCAAGCCGTGGGTCAAGACCTCGCTCGCGCCGGGAAGCCAGGTGGTCCAGGACTACCTCAAGGAAGCCGACCTGCAGAGACCGCTCGACAAGCTCGGCTTCAACATCGTCGGCTTCGGCTGCACCACCTGCATCGGCAATTCCGGTCCGCTTGCGTCCGAGGTTTCGGCCACCATCGCCAAGCACAACCTCGTCGCGGCGGCGGTTCTGTCCGGCAACCGCAACTTCGAGGGCCGCGTCAACCCGGACGTGCGCGCGAACTACCTCGCGTCTCCGCCGCTGGTCGTCGCTTATGCCTTGGCCGGCTCGATGCAGATGGACCTCACTCGCGACCCGCTCGGCCACGACAAGCAAGGCAAGCCGGTCTATCTCGCCGATGTCTGGCCCAAGACAGAGGAGATTGAGCAATTCGTCGACGCGACCGTTTCCGCGAAAATGTTCAAGGCCAAATATGCGAGCGTATTTGACGGCGACACCAATTGGCGCAAGGTGAAAGCGCCTGCGGGCCAAACTTACGCTTGGGATATCGGCTCGACCTATGTGCAGGAGCCCCCTTATTTTGAGGGGCTCACCAAGACGCCGATCCCGGTGACCGACATCGAGAACGCGCGCATTCTCGCGCTATTCCTCGATTCGATCACCACCGACCACATCTCGCCCGCCGGTTCGATCAAGGCTGCGAGTCCGGCTGGCCAATATCTGGTCGAACATCAGGTGCGCCCGGTCGACTTCAACCAGTATGGCACGCGGCGAGGCAACCACGAGGTGATGATGCGCGGCACGTTCGCCAACATCCGCATCAAAAACCAGATGGTGAAGGACGAGACGGGCAATGTGGTGGAGGGGGGCTTTACAGTCGTGCAGCCGTCCGGCGAGCGGCTCGCGATCTATGACGCGGCGATGCGTTATGAGACGGAGAAAGTTCCCTTGGTCGTGTTTGCGGGCCGCGAATATGGCACCGGCTCATCGCGCGACTGGGCGGCCAAGGGCACCAAGCTCTTGGGCGTGCGTGCGGTGATCGCGCAGAGCTTCGAGCGCATCCACCGCTCGAACCTCGTCGGCATGGGCGTGCTGCCGCTCGTGTTCGAGGAGGGAACGAGCTGGCAAACGCTGGGCCTCAAGGGCGACGAGACCGTGACCATCCACGGGCTCGGCGAAACCTTAAAGCCGCGGCAGACGCTGCATGCCGAGATCGTCAGCGCCGACGGTGCGCGGAGAGCCGTGCCGCTCGCCTGCCGCATCGATACGCTGGACGAACTGGAATATTTCCGCAACGGCGGGATTCTGTCCTACGTGCTGAGACAGCTCGCGGCGTAGGGCGGCCAGGCGTTCGACGCCCTACATTCGGAAGAGGAGCGTGATCTCGCACGCGTCTCCCTTGGCGCTGCGGTCGACCCGGTCGGCATGCAGGCCGGCGAGATAGCCGGTCAATCCATTGACGAAGCTTTGTTCCTCCAGCATCTCCCGCCTGGGGCGAATGTCCGGCATGGGGGGCAGATTGCCGTTGTAGCGGAGCGTCACCTTGAGGTCGAACGTGTCGCTCGCGACCTCTATGTCGATGGGGCCGGCGGCGTTGGGGGAGACGTCGTCAATCGCGGCGTCGACAACGGAGCGCGCCCGACGGACGTCGTCGGTCCCGATCTTCCACGCCTTGGCCTGCTGCTCGAAAAAGGCGTCGAAGGACGCAGGGGTGATTGGCTTTGAGTCTCCGCCGAGGCGTACCTGGCTATAACGCCACGACCCGAGCAGGAAAAGCGCGTTGAGCGACACCGCCACGACGACCGCTATGGAGATGATCGACCCCGTGAAGGGTCGCGTCCACTCGGGCAGCGCCTGGTAGAACTCCGAATAGATGGGCGCCGTCAACGCCGCCAAGATCGAGAATCCGATGATCACCGAAGCGCGCAGCGTGACGGGACGGCTGATCGCGACCTGAACTCCCGCGACGAACATCAGCGAGCCATTAAAGAAGAGGGCGGCCGCCATCACCGGGCGAGGCATATTGACGATGACGCTAGCGAATTTAGGCAGGCACGAGATGACGATGAGCCAGGCGGCAATCGACCAGGCGATGACCCGGCTCGTGGCGCCGCTGGTCTTTTCGAGGCTGACGAGGCTGGGACTCGCGCTCATTCCGGTGCTTCCCAGCAGTCCTCCGGCCAAGCACCCAAGCCCGTCGGCGCGAACTCCGGCCGCGATGTTGTGCACGTCAGGGCGCCTCCACGACGCGTCGTTCATCTGTTGACAGGTCGTCAACACGCCGATCGCCCTGAGGCCGGACGCGAGGCCAGCGATCGCGAAAGGCCCGGCGAACGACGGCGCGAAAGTGTGGGAAAGAAAGCTCGGATCGGGAATCGCGAAAGCAGGAGCAGCCTCGTAGTCGGCGAAGAAACTGGAGGGAAAAGTGTGGAAGAGCGCGGCAGCGGCGTATCCAACCAGCGTGCCGATCAGCGCGCAGAACAGCTTCGGCGCCCCTGTCGCCCAGATCGCGAGGCCGGTCATGGTGGCGAGCGCGATAGCCGCGGTGGCGAAGGACCCCAAAACTTGATCGCCAGGCTCCGCCGTGTGGGCGAGCAAGATGCCGGCGCTGATCTTGCCGAGCTCCAGTCCGACCGCGATGATGACGACGCCAGAAACGACCGCCGGAAATAGTTTCCGCGTCCAAGTGACGAGCGAGGCGACCGCGGTCTCGCAGAAGCCGGCAAAAATGGTCATCCCGCAGACGGCGGCGATTCCAAAGGACGATGCCACGGCTAGGCTCGACGGCAGATAAATCGCCGAGACGACCGGGGGACAAAGATAGCCCGAGCCGACCGGCCCCAGCCGCAAGCTTTGCAGGATTGTCATGAACGCGACTGCGATCATGGCGAGACCGATCGCGCTGCGCGCCGCCTCGTGCGGCAACTTCGCCGCCTCCGCGACGAGCGCCACCATCACAAGATAGGGACAGAGAACGGCGACATGCTGAAACCCGAGCCCTACGAGGTGGGTCCATAGCGGCCGCTCGTCGAGCGCGTAGGTGAGTTCGCTCGGCCGTTTCATTGTGTCGTCTTCGGCCCCCTCTCGTGGTTCTCCGCCTTCTGTCGAACGGTTGAGGGAAAGGTAGGACAGAGAGCAACGTCCGGCAATGCCGGATTCCTCAGGGGCGCCGGGTTCTCGATTGACGCCTGCCTTAGGCGACCGCTGGGTTCAGCGTCTCCAGGATGGCTTGCAAGCGGTCCTTTGTGTCCTTGTCCTCGACCTGTGAAACGCTGAACTTCAGATCGCCCAGTGTGCTGTCGATTTGCCAGCTCGCAGCCCCTTGACTGGCGACTTCCGTCGCAAGCTCCTCGGCCTTGTCGCAGTCGTGCGCGTCGAATGCGGCGCCGAGTAGCGTCGCGTTTAGCCAATCGTCTGCAACGTTGCGCTTTCTCGCCCGTTCACATGCCGCGACGACAATCGGCGCGACAGACTGGGCGCGCAATTCGTCTTCTTTGCGCTTCCGCTGGCGATAGAGGCGCGGCAGGTTGCTGGAGCAGTAGTATTGGTTGAGGTCAAGCTCCATGCCGCGCTCATAGGCGTCGATGGCTTTGTTGAGGGAGACGAGGCTTTCCAGCGGCCTCGCGGCTTTGCTGAACAGCCGCTTGTAACGGCCGCCGAGAAGTCCCAGCCGTTCGGGCGTGGGGCCCGAGCGCGCAATCAACTCTTCCAGTCTCGCGATCGCCTCGATCGGTTTTCCTGCATTTGACAGCGCGAACGCGTTCGTTTCGCGGACCTCTTCCAGGTCGGCGACATCTAGAGGAAGCTTGTCGATAAAGTCGTTGATCCAGCTCCAGTCGGAAGGGTCGTCTGCGGAATCTTTGAGCAGGCGAATGAGCGCAAGCACAGTCGCCCCCGTTACTGGCGGCTTCCAATATTTTTGGACCAGCACTTTCGCCTTTTCCATGCGGTCGGCATGGGGGAGAGCGCGCACGGCTCTTACCTCCCCCTGAAATGCGGCAAGCTCTGCCATCACTTGCTTCATTGAAGAAGCCGCGGCCGGATTAACCGCTGTGGGATATCCGGGAATCGATTCGAAGATCGGCGAGACGCCCTGCCCCATGCTGGCGATCGGGCCCCTGATTTTGTCTTGAATCGCCTTTGCGGTTGCGTCCGTGATTGCGCCTTCCGGTAGCGGATAGCGCAGAGTCCGCATCTGCGCGACATCAAAAAGCGCCTTTGACCACTCAGCCGCCAGCAGCACACAGCCGGTTTCTTTCGCAGCATGGCGAACGCCGACCTCGTAATAGACATTGCCGTTCGGAATCGTCATGTCGGCCAGCACCAGATCGGCGAAATAGAGCCGCTCGATCATCTGGGTGATGATCATGGCGCCGGTATCCTGATCAGCGCGGACCGGCTCGTATCCGAGGTCCTTGATCACCGGCGCATAGGCGCGATCCCAGAGGGCGTTGAAATCGATGTTCGCCACGCCGATAGACGGATCGGCCTGCGTCGATTTGCTGCCGTAGGGCATGATCATGAAGCAGATCGGCTGTGGCATCGTTTCCCCTCCCTTTTCGCTCCGCGCCGGGGTTCAACCCCATAGCTTCGTGGTGTCGAGCCAGACGGTGCGGCCGCCCTTGTTGCGAACCTCTTCCATCATGTGCTGTGCGCCCCCCGGTCCGTCGCCGCCCTCGCCGTTCCACAGGCAGACGAAATCCACTTTGTCCGCGCCGAAGCGTAGGGCTGCGTCCAGCATCCAGCGATTGTTGCGTTCGTAGGGGTCCTCGCCCTCTTGCGTCGAGCCAAGCTCGCGAGGCGCGATATGCAGCGCCGCCCGCGCCTTGGCGCCGAAGAACCTCGCGCGCCAGTCCTTGTCGGCGAAGTCCACCGACTTTTCCAGAAAGGTCGGCTCCTCGAAGGGGATGTAGATCTCGATTAGCGCAGATCGCGCGAGCGCGTCTTCCGCGAACAGGAGGTCGCCGCCGCAAGCGCCGCCGCAAATGCAAAGGTCATCCGGGCCGACATGGAGATCCGCCAAAGCCCCGGCTATCGCCTCCGCTGCCATTGGCTCCTTGTCGGGCGGAAAGCGCGGCGTGTCGCGGCCGGGAGCGTCGATCATGTGGCCGCTGAATAGGACGACTTTCCGGGGCGG
>Ga0209530_1001231_pt1 | contig 12432 bp, 32 predicted proteins | sample BlaSpr_A8_Ref_O1_FD_187987 | JGI IMG/M metagenome (GOLD analysis project Ga0209530, IMG submission 187987) | Forest soil microbial communities from Thunder Bay, Ontario, Canada - Black Spruce, Ontario site 2_A8_Ref_O1 (SPAdes) (version 2) | ecosystem: Environmental > Terrestrial > Soil > Boreal...
GGGCCAGCGTGGGGGACAGCGTGGGGGCCAGCGTGCGGGCCAGCGTGTGGGCCAGCGTGGGGGACAGCGTCTATGGACAACACGATGCCTCTTGGCTCGCTTTTTACAAATATTTCCACGATGAGTGCAATCTAGTCGGGGAGACCCAAAAGCTAGAAGGCCTTTGGCTATTGGCGAAATCCGCTGGGTGGGCACTCCCTCACGAAAATATTTGCTGGATCTCTGAGCGCCACAATATTTTAGAGCGCGATGATCGCGGGCGCCTTCATAACTTGACCGGTCCCGCATGCGCATATCCAGACGGATGGGCGATATATGCTGTGCACGGCACGCGCGTACCGGCCGATATCATTGAGGATCGATCGACGCTCACGGTTTCGCGCATTGAGGCCGAGACAAATGCCGAGGTACGGCGCGTAATGATTGATCTCTATGATCCGAAGCGTTACTTGGCCGACAGTGGCGCACGCATCATCCAGGAACTCCCCGCGAATCATTATATTGTTGGGCTTCGCACTGCGCGGCTATTACAGAAAGATGTTGCCGACGATGAGCCAATCGTCATGGTGGACTTACTCAATTCGACACCGGAGCCAGACGGCTCTACGAAGCGATATCTCTTGCGCGTTGATCCGAACGCGTATGAAGGCTTAGCCTCGCGGGATTGTCTGGCCGCTGCCGCCTCCACGTGGCGGCTACCTGATGGCGCCTTAGCGTTCAAGCGACCTCAAGATTACGCACCAGTGTTTGAATCTTGAGGCCATGCGGCGGCAGGTTTTGAACAAGAAGGAGAAAGAGCGTGGGACATAGACAGCGATTTGTGGTCGAGGCCGAATGGAGCGGCTACCATAGCGGGCAAAGGCGCGTGTGTCATAGGACAGTGGAGACCATGTTCCGCGCCGGCTACGAAGCTCTGCATTCGCATACGTTCGGTGATGGCACATACCTGTCGATCAGCGTGCGAGATGCCAAGCCTCGCGAGCGCGTCGAGCAGATCAAGGGGTATTGCGGTCTTCTGCGCGACCTGGCTATGGACAAGTGGAAACAACTGCGTGATGCACGAAAGGCGGTCGCATGATCGCCAACCTCGATCAGGGCATCCACAATCTGAGCGCCGATGTGTATCACGCGGATCCTTGTGTGAGGCCGTCGCTGAGTTCATCCATCGCCAATATCCTGCTTACGCAATCGCCAGCGCATGCTTGGCTTGCGCATCCGCGCTTGAATCCGGCGCATCAACGCGAGGTCGATTCACGGTTCGACTTAGGCTCCGCCGCACACACGATGCTCCTCGAGCGCGACGAGACTAAAGTCGTCATTGTCGAGGCAGACGATTGGAGAACAAAGGCCGCTAGAGAAGCACGCGATGCAGCGCAAGCCAATGGCCAGTACGCCATTCTCGGGCGCCAGTACGCCGATGTTCAGAAAATGGTTCAAGCCGCTCACTCGTATATCCAGACGACCGAGCTGAGCGGCATATTTGACACAGGCACTCCTGAGAAATCCTTGGTCTGGCAAGAGGGGGATGTCTGGTGTCGGGCGCGGCCGGATCTGTTGAGCGCGGATCGGCGCGTGTGTTTGGATTATAAAACGACTGATTCGGCGAATCCCGATGTGTTCATTCGGCAGATTCCGCGCATGGGGTACGATTTACAGGCCTTTCATTACTCTCACGGTTTGGAAGCGATCGGCGATGATGCAGAGTTTGTCCTGCTCGCCCAGGAAATCCAAGAGCCGTATTCGTGCAGTCTAATTGGCCTGTCGAATGCGTACAAAGAAATTGCTCGCCTTAAGTGGGAGCGCGCGCTGAATATCTGGCGTCAATGCATGGAGACTAATCGTTGGCCAGCATACCCCACTGGTATCTGCTACGCAGAGCCGTCAAGTTATCAGTTAGCTGAGTACGCACTATGAACGAGGAATATCTGGGCGACGGCGTTTACGCTTCTTTCGATGGCTATCAGATCTGGCTCGATACGCGCGCGCAAGAGCCTGTGAATCGCATCGCGCTCGAACCAAATGTCTACGCTGCACTTCTGCGCTACGTCGAGAAGTTGACCGAGCAGAAAGATCCGGCACCCTACTGCCAATTCTGTGGTGCTAAGCGACAGCAAGATTGTGATTGTGGACCCATAGCGGAGAATAACTAATGCGATACAAAATCACCGAATCGATTAACAAGATGTCAGGTTCTCCGATCTTTTACGCTTACGAGAATAAGGGCGGGGACCCCGAAGTATGGATACTTCTATATGGCGATAGCAATATCGACGCTTGCCGCGCCTATATCCAGCGTCATCGCGAGGCTGTGCCAGATAAGGTGGTTGAGGAGTTTGAGGGGTGAACTACCAATTCAAGAAGGCGATCCGCTCGAATACTAGCGTGCTCCTTGCCTATGCTGGCCCTAGCGGCGGTGGCAAGACGCGCTCCGGATTGGCAACTTGCAAGGGGCTCGCTGGAGATAAGCGTTTTTGCGTGATCGATACCGAGAGCGGTCGCTCTAGTCATTACGCCGACGACTTCGACTTCGACGTTCTCGACATGCGGCCGCCTTACAGTCCGCAAGCATACACCGAAGCAATAGAGGCGGCCGAGAGCGCGGGATATCCGGTAATCTTTATCGATTCTGCTAGTCACGAATGGAACGGCATAGGGTCGTGCCAGGATATTCATGACGAAACCCTGCAGCGGCTTACGAAGGGTGATGAATCCAAGATGGAACGCATGTCAGCGCTTGCGTGGCGCGATGCGAAGATGGCTCACAAGAGAATGATGGCGCGACTACTCCAATGTCGCTCTAATTTGGTGTTCGGACTGCGCGCGGAAGACAAGATCAAATTCGTGAAAGTGACGGAAAATGGCCGCGAGCGCACAGTGATTGAGCATGTGGGTTTTCAACCAATCGCGGAAAAGGCTTTTATGTTTGAAATGACGGCATCGTTTATGTTGACGCCAGATGCACCAGGCGTACCGAAGCCGATCAAGCTGCCGGAAATGCTTAAGCCAATGTTTCCCCTTGATCGGCCGATAACCGAAGAGTCTGGGCGCATGGTCGGCCAATGGGCGGCCGGCGGCGCAATCGCCGACGACACCGCGCGCCACATAAAATCGCTAGAATCCGCCGAAAATATGGACGCGCTCAAACTAGCCTTTGAGATGGCCTACAGGTCAACGGCAAAGGGCGACGAGAGGCGCCTGAAATTCCAGAAAGCTTACGATGAGCGTAAGGCTAAGTTAGGAGAGGGGACGACATGAGCGCAAATATCTACTGGGAGCCGGCACGGCGAGAGCGTGAAAGCCTGTGCACCTCGGCACCATCGTCGTTTCGCGAGTCGCTCGAGGCTGCAGGCATTCCGTGTCCCGGTATTGTCACCATGTCGCACATGGACGCACTGCGTGGTATGTCTAGAGTGCACGGCAGAAAACCCAACGAGAACCCGTACTTTCAACTCCTGACCGCTCTCGAAGAGCATCACGAGATTGAATTGACGATGGAGTATTGACGTGATCAAGCGCTACAAAGTCTGGCGCATCGAGCTACTAGAACTCGATGAAGGCGAAGAGCCATCAGGAGATGAGGATTGTGAAGTGGTCGTTTTCGCCGCCGATTACGATGCGCTCGCGGCCGATGTCATTGCGCTCGATGCGCGCATTGTCGAACTCGAAGAGGAGCTAGAGATGGAACGTAACGATGATCGAGGTGTGCTGTGACGCGAGTCCCAAAATCAGTATCCGCCTACATGGCAGCGATCGGCGCCAAGGGCGGCAAAAACGGTAAAGGATCATCTAAAACTCGCAATCCAGCACACTATAAGAAAATGGCAGAACTGCGCCGGCGCAAGAAAAGTTGACAACGCAAGCGGCTTAAGCTACGGTGCCAACCATGGAATACATGCCAGCACATAAGCTAAGAAAGCAATCCAAAGATCGCGCGAAACGTGCGGCGCTTGCTGCAACTCCAGAAGGTTGCGAGCAACTCAGATTTGCACAGCAACTGAGACGAGAGAAACATCCTTGGAGGTATATAGGCTGGAGCAATTGGTATAAGGCTAAAAATTCCAATCTGCTATGTGATTGTTGCACCCAAGAAGATATTGAGAAGGTTTATAAGCGCGCATGGAGACGCGGCGGTGGGTATGACGTTGATCATATTGTGCCGCTAGGTTTGGGTGGGCTGCATTGCGCGAAAAACCTGCAGGTTTTAAGTGAGTTCGATCACGCGTTGAAAACAAGGAAAGATCGGCGCGCAATGAGAGAGCATTTTCGTGATTTTGATCTAACTTCCAAAGCGGTAATCTATTTATTCTCCTTGGGGGTACTTGCCGAAATGGGGGTATTTTTATGAAAGCACCCGACACCCAACTAGAGACCTTAGCCATCTGGCTCGGCATCGTCTGCTGCATCGCATTTATCGTGTGGGGAGTGACGAGATGAAAACGGTGTTTCTGATTGTGTTGCACTTGGCGATCTATTTCTCTGTCGCGATGTTTATCGTATGGTGCCTAGCGTGTTGGATCGGCTCAGCGTCGAGCGCGCGGCAGCGCAGGCGACAGTTGATGCGCAAGGCGCGCGATCACCGTGTGGGTGGAGTGATCTCGCCATGACCGGCAAAGAGCGATTGCGCGAGGATCTCTTAACCGACTGCGCCCAGATGTTGCGTGAAAAGACCGATGAATGCACGCAACTCAAGCTAGATAACTCGTTCATGACGCTGCAGATCCGCATGCTGACGTGTCGGCTCCAGAAGATCGGAAAAGGCTATGAGCCGCGCTAGGACAATCGGCATGTGGTTCTGGGCGTTAGGCGTAGGGCTAGCGTTTCCGTTCTTAATCGCGTGGGCGATTTGGCAGGAGTGGCGGATTCGCTCCGGGAATAGTTTCATAGCCGAATCTGATTCATACAAAAGGAGAATTCCATGAATGCGGTTGTAGAATTTGAGGAGAAAACCGGCCTCGCGCCGGCTGAGGGAAACACACTCGTAGCGCTTACCCCATCAGATATGCGGGTCGCGCAACAGCAACTCGGCGAGTTCATCCATGCTCGCAAGCGCACGCTGGATGCGGACTTTCGTGAATTGTCAGATGCCTACGACTCGGCACACAAAAATGGCTGGGCGACGAAGGCGTTGCGCAATCAGTTGAACAAGGTTCAACGACGTATCACGTTCTACGACAAGATGTTGGCCGCCGTCGAGGCTGGCTACGTCATCATGCCGTCGCTCCCCATGGACGTGATCGCGATCCGCACGCGGGCGCAGAAACCGAGGGACGCCACCGACACTTACGAAAGCACTCGATTCGAGCAGATGGCCCAGGCGCTTCCTGCTGGCGAAGGGGAATACAAAAACCCGATTCCCACGAAAGACAATTTCGACGAGACCTACAAGGCGAATGATGGCAAGGAAAAGAAGCGAACTGTATGGTTCCCGGTCGCCTTTGAGGATGACCTCGAAATGCCCGTCGAGCTTTGCAAGCCGCAACTGCTGGACCGCACCCGAGCCGCAATGGCCGCCAAGCTCTTCGATGAGATCGGCGTCATCCGCGATGATCATCGGTGGGGACGGCGCGGTGATCCGATGGTGGTCGGGACGATTTTGGACCCGACGCGCAACGGCCGACGATTCGCGTTCTTCCTCGCTTGGGCATTGCCGCTGACTGCACTTTGATAAAAGAAGCTGTCAAATGATCCACATCAATGGCTATCAGATCAAACGACTACTCGACTTTATCGATGGCGAGGACGAGACGCCCCTCACTTTGGATTTTGTGGACCACGAGCGTCCGGACGGCAATAGCAACGACGGTGAAATAATGCCTGCCGGTCTATATGCCTGGTTCACCGAATATCCCGACGAGGGGTCGCTATGGCTCCCCGAGACGCCGGAAGAACACGCGGCCTCTGTTGAGCCGCCGAACACCTCTGCAAAGGCTTGTGAGCCGAAATGAGTAGACGAGATTATCCGCGGTGGGGCGAGTCTCATCCATTGAAAGAAGGCAGCACACACCAGTGTGCGATCTACAACTGCGAGGCGCGTGCCGAGTGGGTTGTCAGAATGCAATTCTCTTGGTTCCGCGGGGAGGACGAGTGCGCTTACTTCTGCAAGGATCACCGAGATCGGGGCATCAACGATCCGGCTGGCATGTGCGCTAGTACGCGCAAAGAAGCATGGAAATGACCGAAAAGCGATGCAGGCATTCGACCACGTGGCTTATGTGCGGTGGCTCATGGGAATGGTGCTGGGGTTGCGGTGCCGTCCGACAACTCTGTAAATCCCACAAGCCAGGGGAGACACACCTAATTGCAGTAACCGAATGGCAGAAGCCTGTCGGTGCGGACGCCGAGAATCCTTGGCCGATGACGCCGCTCAAGTCCTATTTGCAGTCCCGACAGCAATATGCCGCCGGCTACGCATCGCAAAACAATGGAGATGCGAAATGACTGGCGCCTTTGATCCGCTGTTCACGAAAGTCAGGGAGGAGCGCGACGAATGGCGCGGCCTCTATGAGCACGGCCTAGAGGATCGCAATACGTTGCTGGCCCGCATCTCGCATCTCGAATCGATTGTGCGCCTTATCACACCCGATGAGAAATCGCAGCGTATCGCCCAACTACAAGCCGAACTCGCGATCTACAAAGGGCGTGAGGAAGGCAAACAGATGGTGATTGCGCAGCTTGAGACGGCGCTCAGGCAGTGCAACGAGCACCGCGAGTCACCGTACAAGATTGTCGGCATTGTCGATGCTGCTCTTGCCGGAATGCCGCCCTACGACTTCACATCGGAAACGGCCTGCACCTGCGACAGCACGCTCGTGACCGACACTAGCAATCACCAGCCGCATTGTCCGCGCTACGTTGCGGAAACGAAAGGAGACGATCATGCTTGATCTAGACGACCCAAAGACTGACGACATCATTCGCGAGGCGCTCAGGAACGCGGATCGCAAGGGCAAGCTCGGCGTGGTCGCCGCCGTGACCGGGATTGCTGGCGGCAAATCCGAACTGCGCAGAATCATGAACAGCAATGGCGAGCTATCGATCATGGATCGCGGGATGCTTGGGCTGCATCTTGGCGAGACCGATGTTCTCGTGCCTCGCTGAGAAAACCGAGGTGAAACATGAGTCGTGAGCGTTTTTCCGATTGTGGCGCGACCGACGAGGAAGTGCTTGAGTCGTTGCAGGAGGAATTTGACGGCATGCAGAAAACCGCGCGTCTCTACGCCGCTCGCTGCCGCGACCTTGAGGAAGTACTGCGGACCTATTCGCACGAATCGCGATTGCAGACTCCGGCCGACCGTGAGCGGTTCCGAAAGGTCTGCGCGAATCTTCTGCCACAGTCTGACCGGGGAGAGAAGCGATGAAGATCAAATGCGAGGTCACGGGAGTTACCACGGACGGCGACAATCTGACCGTCTCGCTTCAGGGCAGCCCGGAGCAAGCGGCATCGTGGCGACGAATGGGCAGGATCGAGCTTCAGGTGCCCGATGTATCCAAGTCGCAGCGCGCTTTCTACGTTGGCCGAAAGGTCTCGATTTTGGTCAAAGTCGAGTGACCGCGATGAGCCATAGCTTCACCTCGTGCATTTACGGCGGAACTTTCGGACTTTTGAGCCGTGGTAGAGAATGGGTGTCCCCTTTCACCAGGAGACACCCCCATGGCCGACAAACCGCGCTGGACTCAAGTGACCGATCCAGATTTGGCCGACGAGCTGTCGAAAGACCCTGCGGACCTATCGATGCCGGTGACGTGGAAGCCGAACGGGCATCTGTGGGCGCAGGTGGATCAATACGAAGCGTGGAGGGCGTTGCGTGACAATAATCTCGATCGCCTGTAATCATCCTGACAATGGCTTATTCATGGGCCGTTTCGATGCGATGCATTATGGCGACGATCAGGATATGGAGATCGCGAGCCGCTTCTGGGGTTCGCGCGCCGGAATGGGCGTGCGATACCTCGGCGACGGCAAGATTCGGATATCCCATGGCGTCTTTGAGTACGAGCGGGAAAAGGAATGGTTTGGCAATTGGTGCTGGAATGGCCTATGGATGGAACGCGGTGAGGCTAGGCGCCTACTTCGATATATCCGGGACTCGGACAAGTGGCATTGCGAGGGAGGCCCTACGCGCCTTTACCGTTGGTTTAATGATGCATCACAGGCTACTTCAAACGGAGATCAGCATGGGTAACGCAGCAATAAACCTTGAAGTCGAGTTGACGCCGATCAATTGCGGCGAGTGCGGCGCGACTTATGCAATCAATGAACGCTACCGCCGCCAGCGCGAGGAAAAAAGCGGCTTCTGGCATTGCCCTTATTGCCAGACCTCCTGGGGCTACGCGGGCGGCGAGAACGCGCGGCTCAAAAAGGAGCTTGCCGAGGAGAAGGCTCGCAAGGAGCGCGCTCTAGCCGAAGCCAACAACCTGCGGTCGGTGGTCGATCTGGAACGCAAGAAGGCCGCGCGCTTGAAGAAGCGCGTCGCTGCAGGCGTCTGTCCGTGCTGCCATCGCACCGTGAGCCAGATGGCGCGACACATGAAAACTAAGCACCCCGACTACGCACATACATCCGAGGTATCCAAGTGACAGTCATGGTCCCGCGCAACAAGATGCTCGCCGCCGCCAGTCGAAAGATACGCTGCCTCGGCGATAAAAAGCTGGAGGACAACCTGAGCTACTTCTGCGGTTCGATGGCCGATGCCTATCGGGTCGGAGTCGAGGAAGCTCAAGGCGAGATCATATCGCGGCTGCAATCCGTGCCTACGCATATAGGCGCTGTTTCCAAACCCAAAGGTGGCGAATGATCAATTGGCGTATTTTCTGGCTGGGCCAATTCTTCTGGCTCATAGAAACGTGGCACTTTGGCTGGAATTTCGCGCCGTCCTCGGATGCCGAGATGATTTGCGACGGCATTGCAGTGCTTATTACAGCGCTCGCATTCATAGGCTACAGGGCCAATCCACAAGGAGATCCGAAATGATGGTGTCGTGGGACTGGTCGTGCCACTTCTGCGGGACGCGCGACGCTGAATGCCACCGATCTGACTGCAAGGGATTCACGCCAGAAGCGATCAAGATGCGCGAGCTGTACGGGCAGCCGTATTTCGGGAAGCGCCAATTCGAACCTGCTGAAACAGACTGTGAGCCTAAATGAGTAAAGTCTACGTGATCTCGGACACGCACTTCGGCCACAAGAACATCATTGGGTTCGAGGCCACGCATCGGCCGTTCGCCACCATCCTGGAGCATGACCGGGAGCTGGTTGCGCGATGGAATGCCGTCGTGACCAAGCGTGACACCGTATGGCACCTGGGAGACGTGTTCTTCGGTAAAGACGGGCACCTGGTCCTAGCCGAATTGAACGGCTACAAGAAGCTCGTATTGGGCAACCATGACCACTACCCGCTGTCGGTGTATCAAGCTTACTTCGGCAAGATCCATGGCGCTGCCGAGTTTAACGGCTGCCTGCTAACGCACGTCCCGGTCCACGAGAATCAAATGTATCGCTACCGGAAGAACATCCACGGGCACATGCACAGCAAGCGGGTGATGAAGACCCATGAGGCATACGACGACTTGCCCGACGAGCGGTATGTCTGCGTGTCGGCTGAGCGCACTAGCCTAGCACCGATTCTCATGAGTTACGTGACACAGTCCGATGGAGAGGTTAAGTCATGAAGGCGCTCACAATCTGCCAGCCCTACGCCGAGATGATCGTGCGCGGAACGAAGGTAATCGAAAACCGGACCTGGCCGACACGGCACCGTGGCTTGATGTACATCCATGCCGGAAAGAGCCGCGCATGGTTCGATGACGATCAGCATCTGATTCAAGAGTTTGGGAAGCTGCCTCCGTTCGGTGCCGTGGTCGCTATTGCCGATCTGTACGACTGCGTACACAAATCCAAGCTGCCGGCGCACCTCGAGGACAATGAACACGCCAACGGGCCGTATTGCTGGCTGCTGCGCAATGTCGTGCCGATTGGCCCCTGGCCCTACCGAGGCGCGCAAGGACTGTTCGACATTGACGACCTGGACGAAGTGGCTAATCGGGAGCTTGGCATTGCGTCTCCTGCCAGCGGAGGTGGAGAGCATGGTTGACTGGACATGCCCTAATTGCGGGACCGCCAATGAGTTCAGCGTGCAGCACTGCGCGCCCGACGACATAGGCGCGATCTACCCGGTAATCGAGTGCCACGTGTGCGGGTTGATTTGCTCCGACGAACGTGCAGAGAAAATCCGAGCCAATTGGCCGGAGGTCAAATCCGTGACAGCGGCAACAGAAATTAAGGTGCTACCCGTCGCGTGGTCATGCGCTGCGCAAAAAGCCAACCACGGCCCTAACGATCCGCCAGAGTGCGACTGGCCTGGATGTGGCTGTGATCCGCACTTCGACCGCGTTGTAGTTGGTCTGCGTGAATGCGGCTGGACGATTGAACCGCCTAAATTTATAGCTTTAGAGGGACGCCGCGACAGTGGCTCAGCCCCCAGCGGAGAGGGTAATGCAGGACGTTGAACGATACGGCCAGCCGGTTGTGAGCCAATTGGTCTATCAGCGGACCAAAGAGCAGCGCGACTTCTGGAAGGAGCACGCCGACAATTTGGCGAAACTCAACAAGCGGCTGACGGCCCGCGTCGTTAAATTGGAATATGCGATCAGGATGGCTCACGACGCCCTCGCCGCCTCACGGTCTGCCAGCGAAGAGGTATAGCAATGGGGTTCGCAGTTGGAGATCGGGTCTTGGTCAAATCTAAAGATGGAGTCAGTACATTCTCCGGTGAGATTCTGGCTTATATCGGCAAGGATATGTATGCGGTCGAACTTACGAACCATCCATCCCCCGATCCCACCGAGTGGTGGAAAGCTCATGAAAGCCGATCACTTGGAGAGGGAGAACCTGAGCATGGAGGATGACATCATCGTCGGATCACGAGCTACGCCTGAAAGCATCCTGGCCCATCTAAGTCTGCTTGAAAAGGTGTGGGAGCAGGCTATCAAATTCGACCGAATGCCGCTGGCGCTGATCGCGACTTGCGCGCTTTGCGGGGAGCGCACGGAGAGTTTCAGCCTGCGTCGCATGGACCCGCCCCCAAGACATAGGCCGGGGTGCGTGTTGTTTGGGTGGGAACCGACACAGTCTGATGCCTCCGGGAAGCACCCATGAAAATCACTTTTCAGCCAGACAAATGGCAGCCGCACGGGATGATGCGTGTGGAGGCTGAAAACGACAACGAGAGAGCGATCTTGAGGGTGTTCTTGGATGGCGGGAAGAATGGCTATAACCTCGTCATCCATAATTCTGGCGGCAAAGTAGCGACAAGCCACAAGGGCGACGATGAGTTCACATTTGGGTGGCGGAAGCTGAATGAGGCCGCAACGAAACAAGGAGAACGACCATGAAGAAGATCTATGAAGATTTGGACGGTGCCTATAACGATGGATTCAAGCGCACGATCGACATTCCCTGGCGCATCTGGTGGGTCGCTGCCATCTGCGTGCTCTGGGCAACTGGCGCATTCTCGCAGGCAACCTACACTTATACGGGCGGTGCGCTTATAAGCAGCGGTGGCGCGAGCGGTGCGCTCACTGGCTCTTTCACGTTACCCACCGCTATCGGACCCAACCAGACAGTAATCATCGCGCCTGCGAGTGCTTCGTTCAACATCGGGGTTTACACCGGAAGCCCCCCGATCGTCGTGTCGGCACTGTCTGTGACGACGGATGCCGGTGGCAACATAGAGCGGTGGAGTTTGAGTGGTAGCGTCACATTTGGCTGTTCGTGCTCGGAGTTATTTCAGAGCACCGGGTACTTGAACGGCGGAGGGGTCGAGGTCTTCTACACAGTGAAGGCTTACACGCCTACGACGCTTGATATGGCTAGCACCGGGGATGGCACGTGGTCAGTCACAGTGGTGGCGCCACCGCCTCCGACAAATGTGGACGTACTTTATTGCGTGAATGGCTCTAGCACGTTCAAGGTGATGGCAGCATCGAATGCGACCTCATCCTTGGTGCGCCCTGGCACGACGAGTGCGGGGCAAACCTGCGCACTTCCGTCTGGTATCTCGCCGTCATGGTACGTGCAGATCACTAAAAACGGTGGCGATACGTGGTCGTGGGTCACGCTTTCTAGCGTGGGACTCGGAAATTAATTCCCAAGCGCGATCCAAGAATTCGTTCCGCTGATCCCATTTACCGCCGTGAGCGTCGTCGTGTTTCCACTCAAGACGTAGGCGGTCGCGGCCGATCCGTAGGCGTTTGCGATCCCGATGAAGTAGTTATTTGGGAACGCTCGTCCTCCAACGGCGGAATAGGTGATGGAACTTCCGCCACTTGAGAATGAGTTGATGCCCCACTGGATGATGAGGCCACTCGGCAATTCGATGTAGCCATTGGAGGCCAAATTTTTTGCTGGGCCTTGAGCAAAGGCCGTCGTTGCGAT
>Ga0209530_1001233_pt1 | contig 12413 bp, 10 predicted proteins | sample BlaSpr_A8_Ref_O1_FD_187987 | JGI IMG/M metagenome (GOLD analysis project Ga0209530, IMG submission 187987) | Forest soil microbial communities from Thunder Bay, Ontario, Canada - Black Spruce, Ontario site 2_A8_Ref_O1 (SPAdes) (version 2) | ecosystem: Environmental > Terrestrial > Soil > Boreal...
CGGACCGGGCCACCGCTGAGGACGTAATCAGACAGATCGACCATGTCAAGGAAAAGGTGGCACGCCACAAAGAACTCGCGGGCAAACCGCTGTGGAACTCCGAGTGCAGTTGGGGAAGAACCGATCAGGCAAACTGGCAAGACTTGGATCAGGCGAACGCGTTCGTAGTTCGCTTCTACACTCTGCAGGCCGCAGCTGGCATCGAGCGAGTCTACTGGTATATGTTCGATCCGAACGACGTGAACGCCTGCTGTGGGGCAATGTCAAACCGGGACCGCAGCGACCTGCCCCCGGCAATAGCCTACCGCGAAGTGCACAAATGGCTGCTGGGACGCACCGTTTCCTGCTCTCCACAAGGACACGTGTGGGCATGCAATTTAGAGGGACCTGGCTACAAGGGCAAGATCGTCTGGACTGATGAATACGGAAAAAGCGCGACCTACGACGCCACCGGTTTCGCGAGCTATCGCGATGCTGCCGGCGCGTCCACTCCGCTGGGTCAGAAAAGTCGCGCGGTAACAATTGGGAATAAACCGATACTGTTGGAAGCCAGCAAGTAAAAGCCGAACTCCGTACAATGATTTCCAGAAATACTAGGAAAGACAGTAAGAAAAATACTGAGAATGGTCTGGGGGTTTCTGTCTTCTCCACCTCACCGCAATCCACAGCGGTTGAGCAGAACCTGTACCGGCAGAACGTAATCGATGTCGCGCGCTGGAGCGAAGCTGCAGGATGCGAAGGCATTCTGGTTTACACCGATAATTCGTTGGTTGATCCCTGGCTCGTCGCGCAGATCATCATCGAAAACACTGAGAGACTGTGCCCGCTGGTCGCGATCCAACCGGCGTACATGCATCCGTACACGGTGGCCAAGATGGTAAGTTCCTTGGGTCACTTCTACGGACGGCGCATTTTTCTGAACATGGTCGCCGGCGGTTTCAAAAACGATCTCAGCGCGCTCAACGACACCACCCCTCACGACAAACGCTACGCCCGGCTGGTGGAATACACCACGATCATTCAGGAACTGCTGCGAAGCCCGGCGCCCGTAACTTACCGCGGCGAATTCTACGTCGTAGACAAACTTCGGATGACGCCTCCGCTTGCCCCAGAATTGATGCCCGGAGTTTTCGTGTCAGGCTCCTCCGAAGCCGGGTTAAACGCCGCAGTCGCGCTGGCAGCCGTTGCCATCAAGTATCCGCAGCCGGCGGCAGTCGAACCCGACAACGCTGGATCTGCGATTCCCTCCGGCATTCGGGTTGGAATCGTCGCCCGCGAATCTGAAGAGGAAGCTTGGAGCGTTGCCGACGCCCGCTTTCCCGCCGATCGCAAAGGCCAGCTCACCCACCAGTTGGCCATGAAGACTTCCGACTCGGCGTGGCACCAGCAGCTTTCAAACATGGCAGTCGCGACCCGAACCGACGACACGCCGTATTGGCTCTGGCCGTTTGAAAACTACAAAACTTTTTGCCCTTATCTGGTCGGGAGCTATGAACGCGTCGCGTCTGAGATCGCGAAATACATCGAGCGCGGCTTCCAGACGTTTATCCTCGATATTCCGCCCGCCCAGGACGAGTTGCAACACATCAATCTCGTCTTTTCTCAGGCCCGCCAATTGGCGGCAAAATGACTGATCTTCTGCAGAATTCGGTAACTATCCAGGCCCAGCGCCGTCCCGACGCAGTCGCAGTAGTCATGGACGGGCGTGTTATGACCTATGGCCAGTTGGACGAAATCACCAACCGCCTCGCTCGCCTGCTGAGGGCCGCCGGTTGCAGTAAGGGTGATCGCGTCGCCTTCGCTATCCCTAAAAGTCCAGAGGCAATCATCGCCATCCTCGGAATCTTGAAGGCGGATTGCATCCACGTCCCGCTCGATACATCCAGCCCTGCGGTACGCATTGCGAAGTTGTTACGCTCGAGCCAGCCCCGGTTCATCCTCGGGGTCAGCGCATCGTCGAAGCTGCTGGAAGAGCTGTTCATGTCGGACGATTTCCGCAGTTCGATTCGCGTGGGTTGGATGGAACCCACTGCCGAATGCAAGAACTTCACTCCGGCGTTTACCTCGAAAGACATCGAATCGTATTCGGATGAACCGCTGCAGTGGCAGAATACGTCGAGCGATATCGCGCACTTGCTGTTCACATCGGGATCCACTGGCGAACCCAAAGGCGTCCCCATTACCCATGCCAACGTGATTCAGTTCGTGCGATGGGCCACTCATTACTTCGGGATGACAGAGTCGGATCGTGTATCCTGCCATTCGCCTCTGCATTTTGATTTGTCGATGTTTGACATCTTCGGTGCATTCGCGGTCGGGGCGCAACTGCACCTGGTTTCACCGGAGTTGAATCTTCTCCCCAACAATCTGGCCGAGTTCATTCGTGATTCAGAGCTTACGCAGTGGTTTTCGGTGCCGTCGGTACTGAACTACATGGCCAAGTTCGACGTCGTAAAGTTCAACGACTTTCCGGCGCTCAAGCGCATAATTTGGTGTGGCGAGGTTTTTCCGACATCGCCTCTAATTTATTGGATGAAGCACCTCCCGCGAGTCGCTTTTACCAATCTCTACGGCCCCACCGAAACCACCATCGCGAGCAGTTACTACACCGTTCCGTCCTGCCCGGCTGAAGCCAGCCAGCCCATCCCCATCGGGACAGCGTGCGAGGGAGAAGAGTTGCTCGTGCTCGATGGAGAGCGGCGCCCGGTCGCGTCTGGTGAGGTAGGTGATCTCTATATCCGCGGCGCCGGGCTAAGCCCGGGATATTGGCGCGATCCCGAAAAAACCAGCTCGGTATTTTTGTCCTACGGCGATGGCGACCGCATTTACCGGACAGGAGACTTGGCGAAAATCGGCAGCGATGGTCTGGTTTATTTCGTGGGCCGCGCCGATACTCAAATCAAGAGTCGGGGTTATCGGATCGAACTGGGAGAGATTGAAGTTGTTTTAAACACTTTCGAAGAACTCAAAGAATCCGCCGTAGTGGCGATACCGACGGACGGTTTCGAGAACACGCTGATTTGCTGCGCCTACGTGGTTCCCGACTCGCTCCAGTTGACCGCATCCGAGATTCGCCACAAGTTGAGCAAGTTCTTGCCTGCCTACATGCTGCCTTCGCGATTCCGGAGTTTCAAACAGTTGCCCAAAAACGCGAATGGAAAGATTGACCGGCGCAAGATCGAAGACGCTTTCCAGGTAGAGAGCAGCGCCCCGGTGAAGCCGGAGACCGACTCCGGTAACGCGGCCGGCGAATCAGACGTGCCCGAAGTAACGGCTTCAGTTCCCCTGGGCCGCATCGAATCGCGCCCAAGAGTGAAATGAATGTCGTTCTCGCAGCCGAGGAATCGGCCGGCTTGCAAATCTTGCGCGCCCTCGCGGCGCGGAAAGATCATGTAGTCGCGGTTCTTACTACACCGCCGAAATCCAATTCCACCCGCGTGAGCTTATGGAATGCCGCCCAAGAGTTAGGCTTTGAAACTCTTCCGGCGGAGCAGGTAAAGAGCTCCACGCTGGCCGAACGGCTCCGGTCGCAGGGCGTGGATATTTTTCTGAATGTTCACTCACTCTACATCATTCATCAGGAAGTTCTGCGAGCGCCAAAGCTGGGCGCGTTCAACCTGCATCCCGGACCGCTGCCTCGTTATGCCGGCCTGAATGTGGTGAGCTGGGCCATCTTCCGCGGCGAGTTAGAGCATGGCGTTACCGTACACAGGATTGACGCTGAGATTGACGCCGGACCGATCGCCTACCAGTCGCGGTTTCCGATTACCGCGGACGATACGGGACTCTCCCTCAGTTTGAAAAGCGTCCGGGAAGGCATTCTTCTTATGCTGCGTTTGCTCGAAACCGCGACCTCGGCACCTGAAAGCATTCCATCGATCCCGCAGGATCTCGCGCTCCGCGAATACTTCGGCAGGGAAGTCCCCGAGCAGGGCCGAATATCCTGGGAGTGGCCCGCCGCGAAAGTGGTTAACTTTGTCCGAGCCTGCGACTATTTTCCTTTTCCTTCGCCTTGGGGTGAGCCCCGTTCTCGAGTAGGTGTGCAAGATTTTGCACTTGTCAGGGCGAGTAGAACTGGCCTAGCATGCGGTGTCTGCCCTGGGACGGTTGGTGAGTCCATGAATTCTGGCGTCTACGTCGCTTGCCGGGATGAGTGGGTTTTGGCGAGCAAAGTGCACTTTGAAGGTAAGTATTTGCCCGCCCAGGATGTCCTGCGGCCAGGCGACCGGCTGACTGAAAGTATTAGCTGATATGACGAAACCCGAGAACCAAAAAATTCAAGAGCAGCTGTCGGCTTTGTTCTTTGAAGTCATGCATATCGATGTGCCCGCTGCCGATACCGATCTCTTTGAAACTGGCATTCTGGATTCCCAGAGGTTTGTCGAATTGCTTTTACACATCGAACAGAACTTCAAGACTCGGATTGATATCCAGGATTTTGAGGTTGAAAATTTCCGCTGTATCGAGAAGATCGCCGCGCTCATCATCCAACATACCGAGAATCGCATACCCGCGTTGTCCCACTCGAATTTGGCGTCCGACTGAGCGACCTACCCTTTGGTAGTGGTGCAGTTTGATTGTCATCCTGAACAAGCGTTCTTTGCGCAGTGAAGGATCTGGGCGAGCCGCGCGACGTGTCGCGTTCTTTGCGACACAATAACCGCGCGTTTGGCTCGCTTCCCTATCAAACTGCACCACTACCTACCCTTTGTGGCCATTGACAAACTTGCGTACAAAAATAAAAGATAATGTCGGCACGCGGATATTGTGGCCCCTCCCACAGCAGATGCAGGCTAAACCGAAATTCCTCCCCTGCGCAATAAACAACCTTGGAGGACGCCTCACAATGGGCTACAAAACAGTTTTGCTGATTCTGTTGACGGCATGGTGCGCCCAGGCGCAAACCGTCACCTCGTTTGAGGGCATTGACGCTTCTCAGATATCTCCGCGCGAGCATGACGTCGATCCTAACGGCGCGATTGGAACCAAGCAGTATCTGCAATGGGTCAATGTCGCTTTTCAGGCATACGACAAAGTAACCAACTCTCCTGTTTGGTCCAGCCCCCAGACCGGCACTCAGCCGTTCCAGAACGCTAAGCTGTCAGACTGTACCAACGTCGGCGGCGACGTCGTCGTCAATTTTGATCGTCTGGCGTCGCGCTGGGTAATCGGCGAGCGTTCAGGTGCCGGCAACAAGTATTTTTACTGCGTCGCTATTTCCAATACCGACGACCTGGCCTCGAGTACGCTCAGTTGGTACACTTACGAGTTTGCTTTGAACGCGGTGCTCGGTGCCAACGAAAAGGGCACCGTCTACTGGCCGGACTGGCCGAAACTCGGCACCTGGCCGGATGCCTACTACGTGTCGTTTGATCTGAATGACATCAACAACGAGTATCAGCAGATCGGCGTCGTGGTTTGCGCCCTGGACCGCAACAATATGCTGACCGGAGCGACCCCGAATCCGATGCAGTGCTTTAGCGACCCCGACCCGATTCCGACCAAAGGCAGTCTTTATCTCAAGCACAGCCTGATCCCGGCTGACGTCGAGGGCATAAATCCACCTCCAAGTGGACGAGAAGAGTTCCTGGTGAGCATCCAGAATCCGCCGAACGACGGCAAGACCACGACATCGAACTCGCTTAACTTGTGGGCCTTCCATGTGGATTGGATCACGCCGGCGAATTCAACGTTCACGCACTCGTCTTTGACCGTGCCAACCTACACTCCCGGCTGCTACGACGCGAAATCCATACTGAACACCGAGTGCGTTCCCGAGTCGACAACCAAAGTCAGTCATAACCGAATCGACTCCGTTGGCGACCGGCTGATGCCGCGGTTTGCTTATCGAAACTTCGGCACCCACGAATCGTTCCTGGTCAGCCACACCGTCCACACCGGGGCGACCAATCTACAAACCGGAGTTCGTTGGTATGAGCTGCGAGGCAGTGGCGTGCCCACGCTTTATCAGAGTGGCACCATCAATCCGGACCACACCCTCTTTCGTTTCATGCCCAGCATTGCGCAGGACAGTGCAGGAAATGCGGCAATCGGATATAACGTTTCCAACGCCGCGACTCACCCGGGGATCAAGGCCTCATGGTTCAGTCTGTCGGATCCCTCGAAAATCACCGAACGTCCCATCTTCAGCGGCGGCGGCGATGAAGAAGATGTCACGCGCTGGGGAGATTATTCCAGCATGACGGTCGACCCCGTCGATGAATGCACTTTCTGGTACGTGAACGAGTATTTCGCTCAGAACGAGACGGCCGGAAATCCGATTAACTGGCACACTCGGATCGGACATTTCAGCGTTTCTACTTGTTCAAAAAAGTAAGCTCGAAAAAGTAGCGCCAGACCAAGCTTCCTCCCCGAAGCGGAGTTGTAGAGCAAATGTCTTCTCTAGAAATGCCTTCTGTCGACACGATGTCGTCCTCGCCGGACCGCACTGAAGATCGTGTGGACATCCTCGGCGTGCGCGTGCGCCGTTGGAATCTGGCACAAACGGTCGACGCCGTGGAGGAAAGCATCCGCCGCGGTGAGCGGCGGTATGCGGTATTCATCAACGTCTATAACGTCATTGAATCGCGTCGAAACCCGCAGTATCTCCGAGCCCTTAACGAAGCTGATTTCCCCATGCCCGACGGCATTCCGCTGGTGTGGGCAAGCCGTCTGTTGGGAGAGCCCGTAGGCAGCCGGGTTTGCGGCCCTGATTTTCTGGTGGAAATGAATAAGCGCGCCGCCCAGAAGGGTCTCTCGGTCTTCGTCATGTGCGGCGGCGATCGAAAGGCTGAACGCACTGCCGAGGTTTTTCAAGCCACCCACCCCAGCCTCAAGATTGTAGGAGCTTGGACTCCTCCGATGGGGCCCATCGAGGGCGAGCTGAACGAATACATTTTGGGCGAGATTGCCCGCACCCAACCCGATATTTTGTGGGTGGGCCTCGGAGCGCCGCTGCAAGAGCGCTGGGTCTGGACCAACCGGCACAGGATCGAAGCTCATTTCACGGGGGCTGTCGGCGGCGCGTTCGATTATCACATCGGAATGCGCAAGCGCGCTCCGCGCTGGATGCAACGTCGCGGCCTCGAATTCTGGTACCGGATCGGCCAGGACCCAAGCTTGATCTGGAAGAAACGGCACTACGAGGATTTACACATGTTCATGCTGCCCGTGATGCTCGAAGCGGCCAAACGACGATTGCGGCCAAACTCCAAGAACGCCCGTTCGAAATAAAATCCCCCGCCTGAATCGGTTGCAGGCTTCCTCGCGCACTCCCCCCTACTGCACCCGCTGTTCCCATTAAAAATCTATCCTCGTTGGCTGTGGATTAAGGCCGTTTTGTCGATTGAGAACGGCAATCGCCGTCCTCAACAGAGTGCGGAAAAACTCTTAGCACTGATAGTTTTGAAGGGGCGTGGCTTCAGCCGCGCCGCTAAGTCCGAAAATATGTCGGCGCTTCTGCCCAGCGTGAGCTTTTCCCCAAGCGATCAAGGAAGCAGTCCATACCCAACAAGACTATCCTTAGTCCCGACGTAAACTTTGCCGTTCGCAACCGTGGGGACTGCGAACTTGGTTCCTGGCCCCGCCTGATCGCGAGTGCCCGCTTGAGTGCTGTCGTAGAGTTCCGTAGCAAGATTAGTTGCGTCGTACGCGCGTAAGATTGCCTGGCTGCCCGGAGAAGATAGTTCGATGATCCAGATGATTCCAGCGCTGGCTGCATTGGACGATACCGACGGAGTCGAACCGGGATAAGGGAAGATTACCTTACTGATCGAAACCGGTTTCGATGACAGCAAGCCATCCGTCACCGTGTACAGGCTGAGATGCTCACCGTTAGCCGCGTAATAGATTCTGTTTTGCCAGTACGCGGCGCTGGTGAAATAACCGCCGCTTGAGCCCTGCAGTTGCTGGATCACATCGTTGCTCTTGGCGTGGAATTTTCCCATGTGCTCCCGGTCGACCAGGAAAATGTCTCCGGATTTGTCGGCCCCGATAATTTCATCAGGATGCTTTCCGCTTTGCTTAGGCAGCAAGAGAACGCCTCCCGATCCCAAGTCCAGGTCGTTGGCCGAGCGCACGGCCCAATCGAAGGGTGTGAAATAATCCGCGACCGTCAAGGTGCCGCCCTCAATGCTTACCCTCATCATCGACATGCCGTAGTCGATGCCGCTTGTATTCGCGTCGAAAGTGCCGTTACCACTCATGAAGTAGATTGACTTCCCGTCGCTGGCTAACCCGCCGCCACCGTGCCAGATGCCTCCCTTGGTGCCGTTAGGAGTCGTCACGAAAGCCGTCGTCTGTTGTTGCAGGTTTTGAGCGTCGTATCCCAGCAGCCACCCATGATAAGGGTGAGGATCGCAAAGCGAAGCGTAACCCAGATAGATGTTTCCCTTCTCCAGCAGCAATCCGGTTCGCTGGATCAGAGTCGGGTCGAAGGTGACACCGTCAACCGTAGCTTGCACCAGAACCGGCCCACCAAATTTTTCGGCTCCGGTTGCGATATCAAGAGCGTGGATGTGCTGCAGCACCGCGCCCTTGACTTCAGTCTCGGCGCTAACGTAGAGCGTGCCGCTGGCAGGATCGATGACAGGGGTCGAACTAATTCCCACCTCGGGTTTGATCGCGGAACAATGGCTGTCTTCGGTCGATACCGTAGTGATTCCCTGCGCGGCATTGATGAAACTGCGGTGCCAAAGCGGCGCGGACGTGAGCCCATCGGCATCGAAGGCGTAAACTTGGTCGTGCTCAGTCGCCACGTAAACCACGTTGTGCGTGCCCTTACCCGGAATCGTGACCGCCGGCACGTATAGCGGTTGAGCGTAATTCTGCCCCTGCACCGCGTAAGAAAACAGTTTCCCAAACTGCTTCGAGTTTACGTTCGTCGTGGTGAGGATGGTTTCGAGTTGATTCTGGCCAGTCCGCCCGTTGTCGTTGTGCCAGGTGAGGACGCCCGTGAATCCTTGGCAAAAAGCCATGGGCTGACAGCTCAGAACGGCCATCAACAATATAAACTTTGCCAACTGATTGACAGGTTTCACTGGGTTTCCTATCCCCCGCGAGTGTGGCCGCAAAGATCGCTGCCTGGGGACGTATTCTAGCACCGGGATATTGCCGTATCAATCCAACTAAAACGTATCTCCGTTAACCTTGTAACGCCTGTGTATTCAGGTAGTTACCATTAATCCTGGCGAAATCGATCCGGCTGGGCGCAACTCCCACCGACGCTGCGGGTTTATTATTCCAGCGGCCACAAAGTCTGTGAGAAGATCGATAGCGACTTGTAAGCCGAGTCGCACCAAAGGAGAAATCGATAGCTTATGACTAAATACCCCCGAATGACGCTATTAAGCGCAGCTCTGGCTGCGTTCCTGTTGCCATCCATGGCGCAAACCACTAATCCCCCTGCTCAGACCACGAATCCCCCTGCTGCCTCGAGTGCGCCCGCGTCCTCGAGCCCGACAACATCCGGCAATCCGGTCTCGAACGCTCCCTCGCAGAATGCGGGAACCATTGCGGAACAAAAGCATAACCAGCAGGAACGCATTGCCAACGGCGTAAAGAATGGCTCGTTGACCTCCGATGAAACTTCCGCTCTGGAGAACAAGGAAAACCAGATCAATCAGGAAGAAAAAAGCATGAAGGCGGAAGACAATGGCCATCTGACGAGTGCCGACAAAGCTGCGTTGAAGCAACAGCAGGGCCAGGTGTCCAACCAGATTTACCAGGACAAGCACAACGACAACACTCAGAACACTCACCCAAAGACTGAAATCGGCCAGCGCCGGGAAGAACAGCGCCAGCGCATTGCCCAGGGTGTCGCGAACGGCCAGTTGACTGCCGGCCAAGCCAGCCACATCGAAAAGCAGGAAGGCAGCCTCAATACGGAAATCAAGAATGACCGTGCTGCCGACGGCGGCAAGCTGACCCAGGCCGAGAAGACCCAAATCAACAACCAGCAAAATCACCTGTCCAAGGAAATTCACAAGGACAAGACCAAAACCGGCGCCAAACACAAGTAAGGCATCGGACGATCAAGCATCAACGCCCCCGCTTAGCGGGGGCGTTTTTCTGCGCTCGAAAGCTATTCGCCCGACGATCAAGCCTCCGGTGGTTCACCGTCGATAGATAGTCGGTTTCCCGCCTGGGCTTGCTACAATCAAAGGCTGTTCGAAGCAATCCTTTGCGACCTTAATTTACGATTTACGGGGATGAGGAATCATGGAAATACGTATTGAATCAAGGCAGTTGGGCGATGTTTGCGTTCTCGCTCCGCAAGTATTTCAAGACGACCGCGGATTCTTTACTGAAGTTTTCCGCGCCGACCTGTTCAAAGATCTCGGCCTTCCAACCGACTTTAAACAGGACAACCATTCCGGCTCGGTGCGCGGAGTGCTACGCGGATTGCATTTTCAATGGGAACCGCCAATGGGAAAACTGATGCGGGTAACCCGCGGCACCGCATTCCTGGTTGCCGTCGACATCCGTAAAGGGTCGCCCACCCTTGGGAAATGGTTTGGCGCTGAGATTTCCGCCGAAAGCCGCAAGCAGGTTTGGGCCCCCGCCGGCTTTGCTCGCGGATTCTGCGTGCTCTCCGACTACGCCGAGATTCAATACAAATGCACCGGCATTTACAGCAACAAATTCGAGTCGGGAATTCGCTGGGACGACCCTGAGATCGGCATCGAGTGGCCCATCCGCGACGTTCAGCTTTCCGACAAGGATCGCAAAGCGCAGACTTTGAAAGAGTGGTTGGCACGGCCGGAATCGGACAATTTCAAGTATTCAGAAAATCAAACCTTGGTTGGGAGATAACAGTTCATGAAAATTTTGATTGCAGGTGGCGCAGGTTACGTCGGATCGGTGCTGGTTCCAAAGCTGCTCGACCGTGGCTACGAAGTGGATGTGCTCGACCTTTTCTGGTTCGGCAACCATCTCCCATCCGAAACCGGAATCATTCACAAGGACATTTTTGACATCGCCGTCCCCGATCTCGAACAGTACCAGCAGGTCGTATTTCTGGCTGGCTTGTCGAACGATCCCATGGCCGAATACTCGCCCAGCGAAAACTTCATTTTCAATGCGGCCGCTCCCGCATACCTGGCCTACGTCGCGAAAAAAGCCAAAGTCAAACGCTACGTGTACGCCAGTTCCTGCTCGGTGTACGGCTACACGGTCAACGAATTGTTCGACGAAACTCGTCCCGTTTCCTCGTTCTATCCCTACGGAATTTCCAAACTTCAGGGCGAACAAGCGGCAATCAACCTGGCGGACGACGACTTCTCCGTGATTTCTCTCCGCAAAGGAACCATCTCCGGATACAGCCCGCGCATGCGCCTCGATCTGATCGTCAACACCATGTTCAAAAACGGCGTCCGCAACCGCGAGATCACGGTCAACAATCCTTCCATCTGGCGCCCCATCATGAGCATTGAAGACGCCACCAACGGATACATCCGCGCCATCGAAGCCAGCCAGAAAATCTCCGGCATCTTCAACATTGCTTCGGGAAACTACACCGTCGGCGAAGTCGGCGACCTGGTCAAAATGGCGATCGAAGAACAACTCGGCATTAAGGTGCATCTGACCATTCACCACAAAACCGATTTCCGCAATTACAAAGTCAGCACCGAGAAAGCGGAAAACGTTCTCAGCTTCCACGCCAACCACAACGTCAAGGCCATCGTGAAAAACCTGATCGAGAACATGGATAAGTTCCAGGACTGGGACAATCCTCAGTATTACAACATCGACACTTTGAAGTTGCTCTCTGCCAACAACGGCCTGCGCGCCCTCGCCGAGGTGACTCGATGAAGGTGCTTCTCATCGGTGCCAACGGGCAGCTGGGCAGCGATCTGCTCAAAGTATTTCGAGCCGCGGGCGACACGGTTGCGCCCTTCACCCATGCGCAACTCGACGTTTGTTCGGAAGCGCAAATTGCCAAGGCCATGTCGGAAGCCAAGCCGGACGTGATCCTGAACACGGCCGCCTTCCACCGCGTCGACGAATGCGAAACCAACTCTGCGCCTGCCTTTCAGGTCAACGGCACCGCCGTGAAGTATCTGGCCCAGGCCGCCAAAGCCGCCGGCGCAACTCTCGTTCACTACAGCACCGACTACGTTTTCGGAGGATACGAAAAGGGTGGGCCATTCGACGAAACTGATTTGCCCGCGCCGGTGAATGTTTACGGCACTTCGAAAGTCGTGGGCGAGCACCTGATCGCAGCCTACGCCGACCGCTATTTCGCCATCCGCACTTGTGGTCTGTACGGAGTCGCCGGCAGCAGCGGCAAAGGCGGCAACTTTGTCGAAACCATGCTGAAAAAAGCCATCGCCGGAGACGCCATCCGCGTAGTCGACGACCAGATTCTCACGCCCACCTACACCGCCGATCTGGCACACGCCACGCGCAACTTA
>Ga0209530_1001238_pt1 | contig 12403 bp, 11 predicted proteins | sample BlaSpr_A8_Ref_O1_FD_187987 | JGI IMG/M metagenome (GOLD analysis project Ga0209530, IMG submission 187987) | Forest soil microbial communities from Thunder Bay, Ontario, Canada - Black Spruce, Ontario site 2_A8_Ref_O1 (SPAdes) (version 2) | ecosystem: Environmental > Terrestrial > Soil > Boreal...
GCCAATCCGTCACGAAACAGGATGTGCATCACCGCGCAGGCGAGTGCTCCATCCGTGCCTGGTCTCACGCATAACGCGAGATCGGCCTGGCGCATCGTTTCGGTTTCATAGATGTCAATGACGACAATCTTCGCGCCGCGTTCCTTTCGTGCGCGAATCGCGTGGGTCATGACGTTGACTTGGGTGGCGACCGCGTTCGTACCCCAAATCACCACGCAATCCGACTTCGTCATTTCCCGTGGGTCAGCGCCAAGCAGCCGACCGGTTCCGGCAACATATCCGGGCCAGGCGATCCCGACGCAGATTGTCCCGTGGAAGCGAGAGTAGCGCTTGGCGTGGGTGAGGCGCTCGATTCCATCGCGCATCACGAGACCCATCGTGCCCGCGTAAAAGTACGGCCACACGCCCTCGGGTCCGAGTTCGCGCTCGACCGACAGGAAGTTGTCAGCGACCCGGTCGAGCGCCTCCTCCCAACCAATCGGTGCGAATTGGTCGCTTCCCTTGGGGCCAACGCGTCGAAACGGCTGGGTCAGCCGATCCGGGTGATGGATGCGCTCCCAATAGCGAGCGACTTTGGCGCAGACGACGCCGGATGTGTAGGTCTGATCCCGCGCGCCATGGATGCGGCCGACGCGCTTGCCCCCGATCACCTCGACGTCGAGAGCACAAACCGAGGGGCAGTCGTGCGGACAGACGGAGGAACGCCGCGTAACCTCGGTGATCGCGTTCATGAGCCTCCTACAATCGTCACGCTTCGAACCGCCCGTACCGGGTGCGATACTATAGCGCTCCGCCCTTTGATTGAAGGGCTTGCCCTTGGTCCGCAAGCTCCCCTTGCATTTGCAACCAGATACAACTATTAAGTTGTAGTCGTTTAAAACGGTTCAATTGGCCTTGGCGATTCGCTTATTTCTTAGCGGTTGTGTGGCGGCGATGGTGGTCGGAGCCACTTGGACCGAGAAGGAGTCCGAGCCCGAGGGCGCGCAACCGGAGATCCATTATGCGCCGCGCGAAAACCTCGAGAGCCTCGACGCTCGGCAGATTGGCCGCGCCGAGTTGTCTATCGACATGGCGGCCTACGTTCTGTCCGATCCGCGGATCATCGAGGCGTTGACCGATGCGGCGGAACGCGGCGTCCTCATCCGGCTCTATGTGGACAGATCTCAATTCGCCGAGCACGGACCCACACGCGGGGGGCTCGTCGAAGCGTTGCTTGCCCACACGAGCGTCGTCGCGCGGGTCAAAGGCGAGGGCGTTCTCATGCATTTGAAGGCCTATGCCGTCGATGGGGCGGTGCTGCGCACCGGTTCGGGCAACTTCTCTCGGTCGGGACTCGCCAGCCAGGACAACGATGCCATTTTCATTACTGACCCGGCGGTTGTCGACGCGTTTGAGAGCAATTTCGAACGCATTTGGGCGCGCGCGCAAAACGTCGAGGCTCTTGATGCGAATCGCTGATTGCTGCGCTCGCCCTCAGCGTGGACCCATCGGCCGAAAGATTTAGGAATCAAACGCTGCCCGCTCGAGACGGCCGGGTAGCCAGACCTGTCGGCAGAAGCGCATCGTCAACGCGCATGGCGGCGCGATTGCGATCCCGCCCGAACTCGTCTAGCGCACGTCGCCACGCGCCTGAGGCAACCCCAGTGGTGTATAGCGCTCGTACCGCTGGCTGAACGCCTCAGCGCCGAGGACGCCGACTTCCACGCGTCGAGAGCTTGTGTCGCCTTGCGCAGCCAGAATTGATGACACGTGCCAGCGCCAAGTGGACGAGTCGTCCGTCGTGGGGCCTGTGGCGACCTCGGTCACGCCTGCTGCATAGCCGACGCCCCCGCCGATTGCCGTGAGAGCAAGAATGAGGGACTTCCGCATCGCCTCCTCCGGGATCTTGGCTTCAATTTTGGTCGCTGCCCGAGTATCTTCCATGCAGGCAGCGATGATTAAGCAATCGTAAACATAAATTTGTGGCCAGGCTAGGGCCATTCGTCCTCCGCAGCCATTTCGCGTAGAGCCGCGCTTGCCATGGTGCGCGTAATACGTCGACCTTGTGTCAAAGCTTCGTTGTCGAGCACAGCGACAAGCTTTCGCGCGGCTCCAAGGGAACGTTCGATCCTGAGTGCGATGTAGGCGATTACATGCGGCTCCACCTGAAGTTGCCGATCGCTGAACAATTTGAACAGAACAGCTTCGGTCAACTCAATGTCAGGCGCAGCGAGTCGCGCAACGGGTGCCAGCCGCAGTCGCGACAAAAGGTCGGGAGTGTTGAGTCCCCAACTGTCCGGCGCGGTACGAGAGGTTAGAAGCAGCCACGCGTTATATTGCAGCGCGGCATTAATCAGGTGAAAAAGCATCGTCTCAGCGCCCGTTGCTTGGTCGGCGTCTTCAATCAGCACCGCGCTCGCTTTCGCGCAAGCCTGGAGGCTTGGTTCGTCCAACTCCTTTCCGGCAAAGCAGACTGCGCCGGCGGCTCGGGCCCAGATCGCTCCGAGGTGGCTCTTTCCCGCTCCCTCTGGCCCGACGAGCATCAACATTCGACTGGCCCAGTTCGGCCACTGATCGACTGCAGCCAACGCTTCGAAGTTGGATGGCGCCGACAGAAAATCCTCTCGTGCGAAACTCGGCGAATGCGGCCAGCGAAACGTCAGCTGGCGAGGCGGAGACATCACGGGCTTTCCGATTCCGAACTGCCCCGGTAAAACGAACTCGTCAGGTAAAGGCCGATGAGATGACGAGTGATAACGCCGATCGCCGCTGCCATTGGAACGGCGATGATCAACCCAAGAAAGCCAAACAACTGTCCGAAGGCAAGGAGTGCGAACATCAACCAGACCGGATGAAGTCCGATCGATTCGCCGACGAGCTGCGGCGAAAGAACATTTCCTTCGAGGAACTGACCGCTTCCAACAACGCCGAGAGCTAACAAGAACAGCTTGAGGCTTGGCCATCCCTGAAAGAGGGCAACGCTAAGCGAAAGCACCAGCGCGGTCAGCGAGCCAACATAGGGCACGAAGCTCAAAAGGCCGCCGACAACGCCAATCAGAAAACCATAGTCAAGACCGATCAGCGTCAAGCCAACGCTGTACCAGATCCCCAGGAACAGGCAGACGATAGACTGGCCGCGTATAAAACCCGCCAACGCGTGGTTTATTTCTCGGGCGATCTTTCGCAGAGTTTCGCGATGGTCGAGCGGGAGCCAAGAGTCGAGCTTCGCGATCATCCTGTGCCAGTCGACAAGAATATAAAAGGCGACGACAGGTGTGACGATCAGGAGCGACAGGAAATTGAACAGCGCAGCGCCGCCAGACACCAGCCGTGTGAAAGCGTCGAGAAGCCATTGTGCGCTCTGTGCGACGAAGTCGCCGACGGACTTCTGAATTTGCACGCTCGACAATTGTTGGCGGAGCCCGAAGGCATCCAGCCAATGGCCGCCGTATTTCGCAATGAACGCGTTGCCCTCCTCTACCGCGATCGCTTGCATCCGCATCGCATAGCCGGGCAAGTGTTGAGCGAAGGCAATGAATTGACCGCCCAGCACCGGGACGACGAGAATAAAAAAAAGGATGACGGTCAGGACGAAAACCGTGAGAATAAGAAGCGATGCTCCGAGGCGACTGAATCCTAACTTCTGAAGTTTGAGCACGACAGGGTCGAGAAGATAGCCGAGAACGATGCCGGCGGCGAACGGCGTTATCGTTGAGCCCAGCAGATAGACAATCAGCAAGAGGGCAGCCAATCCGAGTCCCCAGAACAGGATCTGGCGCTCCAAGGTCACCCGGCCGAAACTCATCGCGTTTCAGAAGCTCCGCTGGCCGGCTGCAGCAAATCCCATTTGCCGCCCCACGGATCGAGAAAGACCGCAACAAGCCCATATGCTTCGACACGTGGCGTTTCCAGGAATTTGAGGCCACGCTTACGCAGCCTCTCATAATCAGCCCAGAAGTCCCCAGAGTGAAGAAAAAAGCCAACCCGTCCCTCCGTTTGGTCGCCGACGCGGGCCCTTTGACGTTCGTTGCTCGGAATCGCCAGCACCAGCGCGGCGCCTGCGCCGCGCGACGGGGCGACAACAATCCAGCGCTTCGTGGGGGAGAGCTGGGTGTCTTCAAGAACCGCGAAGCCGAGGACATCGCGGAAAAACGCGAGCCCATCATCGTAGCTCGGAACAAGCACTGTTACGGCCGCAAGGCTTAGGGGCATGGTTGTAGGCTACCGGCTCATATGGTCTAGCCACTGGGCGATGTAGACGCCGCCGGAGGCCAGAGTTGTCCCGGCGACCATCCATTCAAGGGAGCTTTGCAGAAGCGGCTGGTCGAGGCCGTACGCGCGGACCCCAAGTGCGAAGCCAGCAAGCGTTATCTGCGCGACCGTATTCAGTTTCGACACCCAGACGGGGCGGATTTCTACCGGCTTGTCCAGCAACCAGGAGACCAAAACAGCCATCAAAATCATGACGTCCCGCGACACAACTGTGATGGCGATCGAGGCCGGCAAACCCGCATAAATGGCCAGGGAAACGTAGATCGAAATCAGCAACGCCTTGTCGGCGAGTGGATCGAGATAGGCGCCGAGCTCCGTCCGGAGAGCGAATCGTTTGGCAATGAACCCGTCGATCGCATCGGAAACGCCGGCTAGAATAAAAATTAGAAACGCGAGAAAAAAACGTTGAGAAATAATCATCATGACTGCCAGAGGCGTCATCAGCATTCGCGCCAGCGTGATGAAATTGGGTAAATTGTTGAGGAGCGTGCCGATATTCATTAACTACAGACGCCCTAAGCGTCACCGCCCGACCATCCCCTTCTCTGACTTCGTTACGCGCATGGGGAGGCTGGAGCGTACCGATAGCACGAAGTCGCCAAAGTTGGGAAACGTCGTCTGACGTCCGCTCTTGCGCGTTGCGTGTCGGGCAATTACCCCGATGGTCACCGAAGCCTGCGAGCCTAGATGTCCGATAGCCGAAAGCCGCTCACGTACTCCGAATCGGGGGTCGACATCGATGTCGGCAACCGGATTGTGGACCGGATCCGCCCGTTCGCTCGGGGCACCCGGCGTTCCGGCGCGGGGGCCGAGCTTGGCGGATTCGGCGGACTGTTCGATCTTAAGGCGGCAGGATTTATTGACCCGATCCTGGTCGCCGCCAACGACGGCGTCGGCACAAAAGTGAAGATTGCGATTGAGAGCGGATTATATAACACAATCGGCATTGACCTGGTGGCGATGTGTGTCAACGACATTGTGGTTCACGGTGCCGAGCCCTTGTTTTTTTTGGATTATTTTGCGTCCGGCAAGCTTGATGAGGACACTACGTCCGCTGTTGTGAGAAGCATCGCAGAAGGGTGCGCACAATCGGGGTGTGCATTGATCGGCGGAGAGACGGCGGAGATGCCTGGCCTTTACGCGTCCGGCGATTTCGACATCGCCGGCTTTGCGGTGGGCGCCGCCGAACGCGGGACGCTGTTGCCGCGGCCGGGATTGAAGCCAGGGGACCTTGTGTTCGGTCTGCCGTCGTCCGGCGTCCATTCCAACGGCTTTTCGCTGGTGCGGCGCATTGTCGCGCGGTCAGGCCTCGGATGGGAGGTTCCTGCCCCGTTCGATCCGTCACGCTCGCTTGCCGCCGCGCTGCTGACGCCGACGCGCCTTTATGTGCTGCCGATGCTCGATGCGTTAAAGCGAACCCGAGCCATTCACGCGCTGGCCCATATCACCGGCGGAGGTTACCCGGACAATCTGCTGCGCGTGCTTGACGACGGTCTTGCCGTCTCGCTCGATCTCAACGCCTTCACTCCGCAACCGGTTTTCTCCTGGCTCGCTTCGGTTGGCGATCTCGACGAAGGGGAGATGCTGCGCACTTTCAATTGCGGGTTCGGGATGGCGGCGTTCGTTTCTGCCGACCGCGAGGCGGAAGCGCGGGACGCGCTTGCTGGCGTAGGCTTGTCGCCGGTCCTGATCGGTGAACTTGTTCCAACCCAGGACCGTCGACTGATCACGCATGGGAGGCTTAGGCGGTGACGCCTCGGGTGCGAACAGCGGTTCTCATATCCGGGCGCGGCTCCAACATGAGCGCCTTGATCGAAGCCGCGCGATCGCCGGACTTCTCGGGTGAGATCGTGCTTGTTCTGTCGGACGAGCCGGCTGCGGCCGGCCTATCGTTGGCGCGCAACCTGGGCGTTGCTGCCGAGGCGATTGACTTTCGAGCCCATGCGGATAAGCCGGCCTTCGAGGCGGCGCTCGCCACGCGGCTTACCTCCGCCTCAGTCGAAATTGTCTGCCTCGCGGGGTTCATGCGCGTGTTGAGTCCATCCTTCGTCGAGCGATGGCGAGGACGGATGCTCAACATTCACCCCTCGCTGTTGCCGAAGCTGCGCGGCATCAACACCCACGAGCGCGCGCTGGCCGAAGGGCTCATCGAACACGGGTGTACGGTTCACCTCGTGACCGCGGAGCTCGACGCCGGTCCGATCCTTGCCCAGGCGCGCGTGCCCGTTTTTCCGAGGGACGATGTGGCCGCCCTTGCGGCGCGCGTCCTGAAAGAGGAACACCGGATCTATCCGCAAGCCCTCGGCGAACTCGCCCGTTCGCTCCGGGGCCTGGGCGGTTGTGAGCGCCAAGTGGCGTCGCCGTTGCGCAGTGATCGTTAAGCAAGCCGTGCTAGCTCCGCTTGCAGCGCAATGTGATTGGACCGATATTTTTTGACGAGAAGGAGATTTGTTTGGTCCCGGCTGTTGCAAAAAAGGAGCAGCATTCGTCATCGACCGGGGTCATCGCGGCGAACGACAAATTGCCGCCCCTTTCGTCTTCACCCGAGCGGTTTATCAATCGCGAACTGTCGTGGCTCGAGTTCAATCGAAGGGTGTTGGAGGAATCCGCGAACGCAAGCCATCCGCTCCTCGAGCGGCTGCGGTTCCTCTCAATCTCGGCCACCAATCTCGACGAGTTTTTCATGGTTCGCGTGGCGGGCCTGGTTGGTCAGGTGCTTACTGGCGTCGCGGAAATTTCTGACGATGGGCGCACTCCCGCGGAGCAACTCGAGCGCATTAGCGAGCGTGTCGCCGAGTTGATCGCTTCCCAGCAGGCGCGGTGGAAGGCGTTGCAGTCCGAACTCGCCGCTAACGGCGTTGTAATCCTCAACGTCGGCGATCTGACACGGAGAGAACGAGAGTGGCTGCAGGACTATTTCCTCTTGCACGTGTTCCCGATTCTGACGCCGCTTGCGGTCGATCCGGCGCATCCGTTTCCGTTCATTCCAAATCTGGGATTCACGTTGGCTCTCGAACTTTTGAATCCCCGTGATGGCACAACGATGAGCGCGCTTGTGCGCATTCCCGGGAGCGTCGAACGTTTTCTCCGCTTGCCCGAAGGCCCGCTTGGGGGCGCCGCCCGCTTCGTAATGCTTGACCGTTTGATTGTCGCCTTTATCGGGCTTTTGTTTCCAGGGCACGAAGTCTTGGGGGAAGGGGCTTTCCGCGTCATTCGCGACAGCGATATTGAAGTCGAGGAGGAAGCGGAGGACCTTGTTCGCCTGTACGAGAGTGCGCTCAAACGGCGCCGGCGTGGCATCGTCATCCGGCTCGAGATCGAGGCCAGTATGCCCGAATCGTTACGCGCGTTCGTGGCCGGCGACGTCGACGTTGTCCCGTCTGGCATCGTGCTGATCGAGGGTATGCTCGCGCTCAACGACTTGTCGCAACTGGTGGCGATCGATCGCCCTGAGCTTAAGTTTCCCCCTTACAACCCTCGTTTTCCGGAACGCGTCAAGGAGCTCGGCGGCGATATTTTCGGGGCGATTCGGCAGAAGGATCTCGTTGTACATCATCCTTACGAATCGTTCGATGTCGTCGTTCGGTTCCTCAATCAAGCGGCGCACGATCCCAGCGTGGTCGCGATCAAGCAGACGCTCTACCGTACTTCGGCTGACAGTCCTATCGTCCGGGCGCTGATCGAAGCGGCGGAGGCTGGAAAATCGGTCACCGCGCTGGTGGAGCTAAAAGCCCGCTTTGATGAGGAGGCCAACATCCGCTGGGCGAGGGATCTGGAGCGGGCTGGAGCGCAGGTGGTCTATGGGTTCATCGAGCTTAAGACGCACGCGAAGCTTTCCATGGTGCTGCGACGTGAGGGTGGAGCGCTTGTCAACTACTGTCATCTTGGCACCGGCAATTATCATCCCGTGACCGCCAAGATTTACGCGGACATTTCGCTTTTCACCGCGGATGCGGCGATTGGGCGAGATGTCGCGCGCATATTTAATTTCATCACGGGCTACGCCGAGCCGGACGGACTTGAGCAAATGTCGATTTCGCCGATCACACTCAAGCAGACACTTCTGCGCAGTATCGCTGATGAAATCGACTATGGGCGACTGGGGCGGCCTGCGCAAATCTGGATCAAGTGCAACGCACTCGTGGATCCGCAGATCATCGACGCTCTCTACGCCGCCAGTCGGGAAGGCGTGCAAATCGACATTGTGATACGTGGAATTTGTTGCTTGCGGCCGGGCGTCCCGGGACTTTCAGACAATATTCGCGTCAAGTCGCTCGTCGGCCGATTCCTGGAGCATGCCCGTATCTATGCGTTCGGCGCCGGCTATGGCCTGCCCAACCCAAAGGCACGGGCATTTATTTCATCAGCCGATCTTATGCCGCGCAATCTCGATCGGCGCGTAGAAGCGCTGGTCCCGCTGCTCAATCCGACGGTTCACGAACACGTCCTCGATCAAATCATGCAGGCAAACCTTATGGACAACCAGCAGAGCTTTCGAATTCTACCTGACGGCTCGAGCGAAAGAATTGTTCCCGCCGAGGGAGAGGAACAGTTCAACGCGCACAGGTATTTCATGACCAATCCGAGTCTTTCGGGTCGCGGCAAGGCACTGATGGACTCGTTTCCGATGGCGCTTCAGAGGCGCGTCTGATAGAGGGCCCCGCCGGGCGACACGGGGGGCGCCCGACGGGGTTGGCGATGCTCGACAACGCGAGAGGACGGTTGCCAGGAAAGCCGCTGGCGATTGTTGACATCGGCTCGAACTCGGTGCGCTTGGTGTCTTATGAGACGCAGTCACGCGCTCCGACGCCCACTTTTAATGAAAAGGCTTTGTGCGGCCTTGGCAGAGGCGTGGCGACGACGGGACTTCTGCCGGAGGACGGGATCCTCAAGGCGCTCGCCGCGCTTCAGCGCTTTCGTGTTCTCTGCAACACGATGGGCATTCGCGACGTTAGCGGCATCGCGACGGCGGCTGTGCGCGACGCGGCGAACGGAGCCGAATTTCTGAATCGCGCGGAACGCGTGCTTGGTTGCAAAATTGAGCTGTTGAGTGGCCAGCGGGAAGCAAGATTGTCGGCCCTTGGCGTCATAAGCTCGATCTACAAAGCGGATGGCCTTGTCGGGGATTTGGGAGGTGGCTCCCTGGAGCTTACCGACGTTCGCGACGGGGAGGGCAGCCCGGGGGTCACCCTGCCGTTAGGCGGCCTGTCGCTGATGGACCTTTCTGAGCGATCGCCGAAAAAGGCCGCCAAGATCGTCCGCGAGAAGCTCGCGCCGGTGAGGGCGCTTCAAGGGCTGCCCGGTCGCACGTTCTATGCCGTGGGCGGCACTTGGCGCGCTCTTGCGCGCCTCCATATGCGGCAGCGGCAGTATCCGATGAACGTAATGCACAATTACGTCATCCCTTCGCGCGACGCGCTCGAGTTTGCTTCGCTGGTCGAACGGATCGAGGCGGACGCGCTCCTGTCGATTGAGTCGGTGTCGGCAGCCCGCAGGCCGTTGCTAGCCTACGGCGCCGCGGTGCTGGAGGAGATCATCCGCCAGTCCAATCCGAAGGAGATTGTCGTTTCCGCCCTCGGCGTTCGTGAGGGACTGATCTACTCGCAGCTCTCTCCTGAGGAGCAGGCGGGAGATCCGCTTATCCTGTCGGCCCGCGAATTCAACCAGTTGCGCTCTCGGGCGCCTGACCACGGGGACGAGCTTTATGCCTGGACGAGCCGTCTGATCGAGTCGACCCTTCTCGAAGAGGACGGTCAGGATCGGCGGCTGCGCCACGCCGCATGTCTCTTGTCCGATATTTCCTGGCGCGCCCACCCCGACTATCGTGGCGTTCAGGCCTACGATTTGGTGGTCAACGCAGCTTTCATCGGCGTCGATCACCCGTCGCGAGCATTTCTTGCACTGGCCGCTTCCTACCGGCACATGTCCAATGAAGATCTTGTTTCGCCGCAGTCGCGCGCGCTGGTCACAGCCCTACAACTCGATCGGGCGCGAATTCTCGGCGCGGCGATGCGAGTCGCCTATAACATTTCCGCAGCGATGCCTGGGGTGCTGCCGCGCGCGCCCATGATCTGCGCGAAGGGTCGCGTGATCCTAACTTTGCCGGCGGAGCTTGCGCCGCTGAGCGGAGAGCGACTTTTGTCGCGCATGCGGCAGTTTGGTCGCCTCGTCGGCGCCGAACCGGAGATCCGAACGTCTGTATGAGCTTTCGCGAGGATGCGCGATAGCGATCGCGACCGCCGAGCTTCTCTCGTCCCGATCGTCTTAACGTTTCAAAACGCATCGACGCGTCAAACGGATTCTTTACGGGCTCAGACACAAGCTCGGCATTATCCATTTGCGCCAGCGATCGGTCAGACATGCACTCGTTCCGAACCGACAGCCAATTTTTTCGCGACGCTCTCGAAAGGATTGGCAAAGCGGATGATGCACGCCCAGCGCGTTCGCCAATTGTCGTCGGCGCGGAGCGACGCGAGACCGAACAGACCGGCGGGACAGGGTTACCGCTCGAGCAGCGAGAGTTAGAGTCAACGCGCGTCATTGGCCGACTGGTGGCCTTGAATGGAACGCAAGGCGTCATCAGCTGCCCGCTCAAACTTGGCGAAGAGCAGTGGTCTGTTGGCCATCTCATTACGATCGTTCACAGGGCAGCGCGTTTGGTGGGCACCGTTTGCGAAGTTGCGACCGATGACGGCCGGTGGTCCGAAGACGAGGCCAATGCCGCCCGAGTCACAATTGAGTTGAACGGCGAAATTATCGACGATCCCAATGGCGTGCCGCTTTTCCATCGCGGCGTGCGCTCGTTTCCCTCGCTTGGTGCCCCGGCGCACCGAATCCGCGCAGATGATCTCCGAGCCATCTACACCTTTCGCAATGGGCAGGGCGTCGAGATCGGCAGGTTGAGCCAGAACGAAGATATCCCGGCGGAGATTGACGTCGGCGAATTGATGCGGCGGCACTTTGCTGTTTTGGGATCGACGGGCGTCGGCAAGACCACTTCGGTGAGCCTGTTGCTGAAGAAGTCGTTGGCCAACAGGCCGAAGCTTCGCATCATCATCTTTGACCCGCACAATGAATACACGGCACATTTCCCCGGGCTGGCCCAGATCGTCGATTCCGAAAGCCTTGAGCTCCCATTCTGGATGTTCAAATTTGATGAATTGGCCGATGTCGTCTTTAGCAACCGACAGCCACACGCGGACGAACGGGATGCGCTCTATGAGGTCATTCGCATCGCGCGGGCGAAATATCAGGCCGAATTGGGTTCGTTGGCCGGCACAAGCGCGGTGCGCCGCCAGCCAATCGCTGAGGGAGGTTCAGTAACTTCCGACGCGCCAACGCCGTATCGCATCATCGATGTCATCGCCATAATCGAGGAATGGCTCGGCATGCTCGATCAGCGGTTTCCGCGCTCCGATTTGCGGGCCTTGCGCCACCGACTCGAGGGGCTGAACCGCGATCCCCGCTACCGGTTCATGTTCGGCAGACTGGTGGTCGAGGACGACATCGCCAAAGTGATCTCTCGGCTCTTTCGCATCCCGACCCGAGGGCTGCCGGTTACGATCGTCCGACTGGCGGGCTTGCCAAACGAAGTCACAAACTCGGTCGTGTCCGTGCTGGCTCGACTCGCCTTCGAGATCGCCTTCTGGTGCTCAGGAACTTATGAAATCAATGTGTTGTGCGAAGAAGCGCACCGCTACATTTCCTCCTCCAGCGGGCAAGCCTTTGGCCCAGCCCGGCTGGCCATCGGACGCATCGCCAAGGAAGGACGCAAGTATGGCGCCTCGCTTGGCGTGGTTACACAACGTCCTTCGGAGCTCGACCCGACGGTGCTCTCGCAATGTTCGACTATGTTCGCCATGCGGCTTGCCAACGAGCTCGACAAGGGGATCATTCGCGCCGCGGCGGGCGTTTCAGCCAGCAGCACCATCGCCTTCCTGTCCTCGATCGCCGACCGTGAGGCGATCGCGTTCGGCGAGGCGATCGCTACACCGATGCGAATGAAGTTCGCGGACATTTCGGCGCGCACTGAGGACCGCCAAGTCCACGTTTCGGGGGAGCATGACTCCTATCCGATCGATCTGAAGAAGCTCTCAGCTCAATTGCGTGGCGAGGCGATGGCGTGACCCGGCGCCTGATGGCCATTTTTGGG
>Ga0209530_1001241_pt1 | contig 12383 bp, 10 predicted proteins | sample BlaSpr_A8_Ref_O1_FD_187987 | JGI IMG/M metagenome (GOLD analysis project Ga0209530, IMG submission 187987) | Forest soil microbial communities from Thunder Bay, Ontario, Canada - Black Spruce, Ontario site 2_A8_Ref_O1 (SPAdes) (version 2) | ecosystem: Environmental > Terrestrial > Soil > Boreal...
GACGTCGAGTTTGGTCCCCCCGGCGGCCATTTTGGCCGGACCCATGACCTTCTTCACCACGACGTCGCCGACGAGTGCGGAGTTGACCGTGACACCGAGCGACTTGGCGGCAGCGTCGATCACCGCATGCGCCTGCTGCGCGAGCTCATCGAGGACACTCTGGAAGAGGTCGCCGGCCGCGCGGCGGTCGCCGTGCGCTTCGCCGTGCACGATTTCAGCGGCGGCCTCTCGGTCGAGGAGGAAGGTCGCGCCGTCCTCGGCGCCCTCGGTCATCTGCCTGACTTGTGGGACGTCAACGTCAGCCCCTGGTCGCACGATTCCTCGACGGCGCGCTTCGAGGAGGAAGGCTGGCAGGAACCCTACGTGCGCTTCGTCAAAGAGCTCACGGACAAGCCGGTGGTGGGCGTCGGCCGCTTCACATCCGCGGACGTCATGGTCGCGCAGCTGCGCCGTGGAGTCCTGGACCTGATCGGCGCGGCGCGCCCCTCGATTGCGGATCCGTTCCTGCCCGAGAAGATCCGGGCCGGAAGGATCGAGGACATCCGCGAATGCATCGGTTGCAATGTCTGCGCATCCACCGAGATGTACGGGGTTCCGATCCGCTGCACGCAGAATCCGACGATCGGCGAGGAGTGGCGCAAGGGCTGGCATCCGGAACGGTTCCATATCCACGAACCGCGCGCGACCGCCCTGGTCGTTGGCGCGGGTCCCGCAGGCCTCGAGGCGGCGCTGACCTTCGCCCGCCGCGGACTCGAAGTGTCGCTGGTCGAGGCGCGGCTAGAGCTCGGTGGGCGGCTCGCATGGGAGGCACAGCTACCCGGGGCGAAGACGCTCGGCCGCGTTCGCGACTACCGCGTCTACCAGCTGCAGCGCATGGCCAACGTGCAAATCCTGCGCGATTCGCCGGTGGGTGCCGATGAGGTGATCGAGTTCGGCGCGGCGCATGTCGTGCTGGCGACGGGCGCAAGCTGGCGCGTGGACGGCGTGGGGCCCTCGACCCCGGCCGGGATCATGGGACTCAGCGCCTCGAGCGAAGCGCCGGAGTGGGTGCTGTCACCGGAGCAGTTGATGCAGCGTGTGCTCCGGGGGCCGCGGCTCGCCGGTCCGGCGGTCGTCTATGACGATGATCACTATTACCTGGGTCATTGCCTGGCCGAGTTGCTTCGCGCCCACGGGCTCGAGGTCACGCTGATATCGCCATTGGCCGACGTGTCCCAATGGTCCTACTACACGCTCGAACTACGACGCCTCGAACAGCGCCTGGCGGATGCCGGGATTCGATGCCTGACGCGCACGCAGGTGAGCGGCGTGGAGCGGGGAGGGGTCAGGATCGCACAGCCCGGCGGCGAGCAGTGGATCGAGGCGGCGTGGTTCGTCCCGGTCACGCTGCGCCTGCCGCGCGATGCGCTGGCTCAAGCGCTGGAGGCGCGCGAACCGGATTGGCGCGCTGCCGGCGTACTGTCCGTGGCGGCCATCGGGGATGCCGTGGCGCCCGGGACCGTGGCGGCCGCGGTGTATGACGGAGCGCGCGTCGCGCTCGAAATAGGCTCCGCCGGCAGCGACAGTTTCTTACGTGAGAGGCCGGTCATCGCATGATCAAGCACACCCCTTACTACCACAGGCTGGCCGCGGCCGGTGCGAAGTTTCAGGATCGCGGCGGATTTGCAACGATCAATTTTCTGACCTCGATCGAGGATGAGCACCGCGCGGTTCGCGAGCGCGTGGGGATATTCGACGTCTACTATCAAGTGGCGGTCGAGGTGCGCGGGCCGGATGCGGTCCGGCTGCTCCAGCGCGCGTTGACCAACGACGTGCGCCGCATCGGCGACGGCGGTGCCCTGTACAGCCCGGCCTGCAATGCAGCGGGAGGCATGCTCGATGATCTGACCTGCTTTCGGTTCAGCGCCGAGCGGTTCTGGGTGTGCCCGACGCCATCGCGTGTGGCGGCGATCACCGCCCACCTCGAGGAGCTGGGCGCGGGACAGCGCACGGTCGTCACCAATCTCGGGTATGCCAACGCGTACTTGTCGATCCAGGGCCCGCGGTCCCGGGAGTTGCTCGCGACGCTGACCGACGCGGATCTGGCCACGGCCGCCTTGCCGTATTTTCGGTTTGCACAAGGCACGGTGGCGGGCGTGCCGGGTACGGTGATCTCGCGCACCGGTTACTCGGGCGAGCTCGGCTACGAACTCTTCTATCCGGTCGAATATGCCGAACACCTTTGGGACGCGGTAGTGGCGGCCGGCGCGCCGTTCGACCTGCGCATTTGCGGCATGAAGACAATGCGCGCGCTGCGCATCGAAAAGCGCTACCTGCTCTACGGCCTCGACGTCTCGATCGAGACCGATCCGCTGAGCGCCGGCGTGGGCTGGGCGGTGCGCTTCGACGACCGGGACTTTCTCGGGCGCGGCGCGCTCGAGCGTGTGGCGGCGCGCGGTATGACGCGGACTCTATGCCTGTTGCAAGCGGACGGCTTTCATCCGATCGTGCACGGCGAGCCGGTGCTCGTCCGCGGAGAGGTGATCGGTACCGTAACCTCCGGCGATCCGGCACCGACGCTGGGTTGCACCCTGGCATTTGCCTACCTTCCCGCCGAGCTGTCGGAGGCAGGCACCCGGGTCGCCATCAAGGACCGAGATACTGCGGTCGCCGCGCACGTCGTTGCCGGTGTTCCTTACGACCCCGAGCGCCGCCGCGCGCGCATCTGAGCGCGGCGGCCTATTTGCCCAGCATTCGCAGTACCGTTTCCCGCGTGGTATCCGCAATCTGTTGACGGGGGGTCATGCTGCGCGCTTCGGGCGCCGTGTAGAGCATCAGGCCTTCGGTCAACGCCGAGAGCTGCAACGCGAGATCGAAGCATTCCTGCTCGGATAGCTGGGGCCGTGCGGCGCCGATGAAGGCCGCGAGTCTGCGGCGATGGTGTGCGTAGGTATCATTGAGCAAGTCGGCGGCGAAACTATTGTGGCAGCTCAGTGCGTACAGGTTGAAGAAGAACTTGCGCGAGTCCTGCTTCCAGGCGGCGGCGACCAGGTAGTCGACGACGGCGAGCAGCCGTGCTTCGCCGTTGTAGGGCAACTCCGCTTCCAGCCGCTCATACGCACGCCTGTAGTCCGCGATGACGTGCTCGAGAGTGGCTGCGATCAGCTGCTCCTTGGCGGGAAAGAAGTGCTGTACGGCACCGAGGCTCATCCGGGCTTCCTTGGCCACCCCGCGCGCGCTGAACGCCCCACCACCATCCCGGATGAAACTGCGAACCGCGGCCTGCAGGATGCGCTGGCGTCCCGCGCCGCCGGCCGTGGCAGCATCTACTGGCATCCGTGTCCGCGTTTTCTTTTTTTCTGCCATGCTGAAACCGTGAGCCTTTGACGCAGAATTATACGCGCGCTTTGCGCGACCGGGCTCGGTCCTGACGGACGGGGCAGCCCGGTGTCAATCATGATAGTACATCTGCGCAGGCCCGTCGGCAGCTTGACTCGGCAACGTTCATCCATGTATCTTGGTGTCCAAGTCACATGACTTGTAAAAGATGTCATTTGACCAATCTTGATGCGGATCACGGATCTCGAATCTCCGGCAACGACCAGGCACCCCAATGAACGCGACAGCCCGCGCAGCGCGAAGCGAGTACCTCTACGGGCGAAGCTTGCCGCGCCATTTTTACAGCGACGCCAATATTTTCGAGGCCGACATGCGCTTCCTGGGGGGTACGCAATGGTGGCTGGTCGATCACTGCTCCCGCATTCCGCGGCCGGGGGATTACTTCGTATTTCGATGTGGCGACGAGAGCCTCATTGTGCTCCGTGACCGCCACCAGGAGGTGAGGGCGTTTTACAACGTCTGCCGGCATCGGGGGTCGCTGCTCTGTTTGGAATCGAGCGGGCACATCAAGGCGATTACCTGTCCTTATCACGCGTGGACCTATGATTTAACGGGGCGCTTGATAGCAGCATCCTCGATGCCGTCCGATTTCGACAAGCAAGCGCATTCGCTTCGGCCGGTGCACCTTCAGGTCGAATCCGGATTGATTTTCGTGAACCTCGCCGAAGGTGCGCCACCCTCCTTCGACACCTTTATCGCTCGTCATCGACCGTTTCTGGCGCCCCACGAACTCGGTTCCGCGAAGGTTGCTGTCCAAAGAAGTTACCCCACGAAAGCCAACTGGAAATTGGTGGTCGAGAATTTCTTGGAGTGTTACCACTGCAAGCTTGCACATCCCACCTATTGCTCCGTACACAGCGCTGAAAAGCTACTCGCCCTGGGGGCCGGCCCCGGCTCCTCTGCCGGGGATCTTGGCGCCCGATTCGAGCGCGATCTCGAACAGTGGGAGCGCGAAACGAGAGCCGCCGGCCACGTGACCGGCATGTTCGGCGATGGCGTCGATGCGCCTTACTTCCAAGGTTCCGGTCGCATGCCGATAAAGCCGGGATACCTTACCGAATCGATCAACGGCACCCCGGTAGCGCCATTGATGGGCACCTACTCGGCTTACGATGGTGGCCAAACTGCGATGGGATTCAACCCGATCTGCTATGTATTGGCCTCAAATGACCATGCTGTGCTTTTCCTGTTCTCGCCCCGGGGGCCGCTCGCGACCGATGTGATTGCCACCTGGCTGGTGCGTTCGGACGCACAGGCGGGGCGGGATTACGACGAGGAGACGTTGACGGCGGTTTGGGACATCACGCTTCAAGAGGACAAGATGATTACCGAGAACAATCAGCTGGGAGTACTTTCAAGACACTACGTGCCGGGTGTTCACTCCTTGCATGAGAAGCGCATCAGCGACTTCGTTGCTTGGTACATGACTCATAGAGACATCGACAGCGGAAGCGACGGCGGCGCAGGCCCGCTCAGCGGCCCGTGAACCGGGGCGGGCGTCGTTCCTTGAATGCCGTGACGCCTTCCTTGTAATCCTGAGTGCGGCCGCACTCGAATTGCGCGGCGCTCTCGAGCTCGAGTTGTTGCTCGAGCGTGTTGCGGGCGGCCGCTCGAATCGCCGACTTCGCCGCATTGAGACCGCGGGTTGGCGCGCCCGCGAGTTGGGTGAGCAGCGCCTCTACCTCCCCGTCGAAGTCATCGTCGTCGATGGCCTTCCAGATCAGTCCCCAGGCCTCGGCTTGCAGGGCGGACAGAGAATGGCCGAGCAAGGTGAATCCGAGAGCGCGAGCTTCGCCGATCATCCGGGGCAGCCAGTAACTGCCGCCCGCATCGGGCACCAGTCCAATGCCGGAGAATGCCTGGACGAACTTGGCGCCGGCTCGCGCCACGACGATGTCGCAGGCGAGTGCCAGGTTGACCCCGGCGCCGGCCGCCACTCCGCCCACCGCGCACAGGGTCGGAATCTCGAGTGAAACGAGTCGCTTCACCAGGGGGTTATAGTAGGTACGCGTCGTCTCGCCGAGATCCAGCGGGGCGCCATCGACGTTCCTTTCGGAGAGATCCTGTCCGGCGCAGAAACCGCGGCCGCGGCCCGCCAGGAGCAGCACCCGCAATGATTCGTCGGCCTCGACCGCGTCCAATGCCGCCGCGACTTCCCGGTGCATCAGTACGTTGAAGGCGTTCAGCTTTTCGGGCCTGTTCAGTACGAGACGGGCGATTCCGTTGCCGCGTTCGAAGTGAATCGTTTCGAATTTCATCAAGTTCCTCTCATTCGGGCAGATCCAACGAAAGGAGCCGCTCGCGGCAGCGCCGCGAGTCGCTCCATAGCTGCTCGATAACGTGTGCGCGCTTCAAGAAGAGATGTGGGTCGGCTTCGGCGGTGAATCCGATCGCTCCGTGGACTTGAATGTTCTGGGAGGCGTTCTTGACCGCCGATGCGGCCGCGACCAATTTGGACGATGTCGTATGAAACGCCAGCCCATCGCGTCCCTCGGCGAGCACGAGCGAGGCGAAGGCTGTTTGGCACACTGCCGCCTCGCATCGGATGGCCATGTCGGCGCAGATATGCTTGATCGCCTGGAAGGAGCCAATCGGCCGCCCGAACTGCTCGCGTATCTTGGCATACTCGACGGCCATATCCCGCGTGGCTTCCGCAATCCCGACGGCGAAAGCGCTCAGGAGCAGCAGGGCGCGCTCATGCAGGTCGCGCGCGGCGGTCCAGAACGATGGTCTCGCATCCACGAGCCGGGCACGGTGGAGGGTGACGAGATTGTCCATGCTTCGAACCGGCTGGATCTCGGCGAAATCGTCTCGACGGAACAATGCGATGCCGCTCTCGTCGGAGATGAGCACCCACTCGGCTTCGGCGCAGTCGAACAGATGAACATCGCCGTTACTTCGCGCCGCCAGTGAGACGCGGCCGCGCGGATTGGCGATACCGACGCGCGCGCTTCCGTCAATGAAGCTCGACCGCAGCGTCTCATCGAGCTGCGAGAGAAGGTGCGCTCCGAGAGTCAAAGCGAAAATCGCGGGCGACAGCAGGTGCCGACCGAGCTCGCGGTATATCAGGCTCTCTTCGGCCGCAGACAGGCCGACACCGCCGACCGCTTCCGGCAGACCGCAGCCCCAAATTCCGAGATCTCCCAGGTCGCGAAACAGCCGATGATCGGAATTGCCCGTCTGCGGGGCAGGGGGGCGTAGACGCGAAACGGGGGCGCGCGCGCTGAGAAAGCTCTTCAGAGAGTCAACGATCTCGCTTTGCTCGGCCGTGGGAAGGAGATTCATGATTCACTCGACGCTCAGCGCGGCAGCCCCAATACGCGCTCGCCGATGATGTTGCGCTGAATCTGTGCGGTGCCGGCCGCGATGGTGATGGAAAAAGACCGCAGGTAAAAATAAACCCAGTCGTCTTCCTCCGGATTCTCGAGGGCGTAAGGGCCCAGGATATCGAGCGCCAGCCGCCGTGCGCGCTGTTGAGTCTCACCCACCATGGCGCGCATGAGGGAAGTCTCGGAGCCCCGCATGCCCGCGTCTGCGCGCGACACCACCATATAGGTCATCGCACGGGCGGCGGCCATGTCGGCACGCAGATCGGCGAGGCGGGCGCCGATCTCGTCGCGGGACAGGGGGCAATCGTTCCCCAGCCGCGCGGTGGCCTTCGCGATCATGTCTTCCACGAGATAGGCATAGCGAATCTGGTCCCTGATCTGGGCGGTGCCTCGCTCGAAGGCGAGCGTCGACATGGCGACGTTCCAGCCGTCGTTGAGATCGCCGACCACGTTGGCGAGCGGGATGCGCACATCGTCGTAGAAGCACTGCACGAAATGGGTTTGATTGGGCGAGGTCATGATCTCTATGGGGCGCAGCGTCAGACCGGGAGACTGCATGTCGCAGATCACCCAGCTGATGCCCTTGTGCTTGGCCGCGGAGGCGTCGGTGCGAACCAGCAGTTCCTGCCAGTCGGAGAGATGGCCGTGGCTGGTCCATATCTTGCTGCCGGAGACGACCAGATGATCGCCGTCGACCCGAGCGCGGGTCCGCAGGCTCCCCAGGTCGGATCCCGCGTTGGGCTCGGAAAAACCCTGGCACCAGATGACTTCGCCCTTCAGGATCCGAGAAAGATGGTATTGCTTTTGGGCCTCGGTTCCGTTCGCCATGATGGTCGGACCCGCATGGTTCAGCGCGACGAAGCACAAGTGATGGTCAGGGGCATCGGCGCGCGCGTATTCCTCGTGCCAGATGAGCTGCCGGGTGAGCGAAAGTCCCAGCCCGCCATATTCTTTCGGCCAGGAAATTCCCGCCCAGCCGGCGCCATGTTGAAGCGCCTGCCAGGCAAGGTCGTAGGCGCGGGCGGCGGGTCCGGCGTGGGGTCGCCGCTCTCGCGGGACATGTTCATGGAGCCAGTCACGCGCCTGGGCGCGAAATGCGATGTCTTCGGCCGAGAAGTGCAGGTTCAACCGGTTCCCCGTGGCATTTTTTCACCGTCTGGAGCATACTCCAGCTTCAAAAAAATGACTACCCGTCATTTATGCTATGGTAATTTGGACGGCGGAAAAATTCGCTGATTAAAGCCCGTGCTCGCCGACGGAGCATGCGGCTTTGAACTGACACAGTGTACGTTATTCTCGAAGATGGTCATCAGGGGTCCAGATGCAAGGACAGACGGCTAGCGCCTGTCGGGGGGAATCCAGCCTTGGATCGCGAATCCGCTCGGTACTGAGTCTCGAGCCCGATGCCGTGGCGATCGAGGGCGCCGGCGGCAAGTCCACGTGGGCGGATCTGGCCGCGGCGGCCGCGCATATCGACGAGGCGCTCCGGGAGGCGCAAGTCGAGCGCGACGCACCGATCGGGTGGGTGGCACACAACAGGCCTGCCGCCGTCGCGGCATTCGTGAGTCTCGCGATGAACGAGCACATGATCGTCCCTCTTCGGCCTCCACAAACCTCGGCGACCCTGCCGGGAGAAATCACCGCTCAGCGACTTCAGGCGGTGATCGCCGACGAGAGCGATTGGGCCCGGCAGGACGTACGCGACGCGGCGGCGGCTGCGGGAAGCATGGGGATTGCCGTCACAGGGTGGTCCCCCATCACGGTTCGGCCGGTCGCCGGATGCGCGCGCGTCGGACCGGGCCCGCATCGGCCACCCACGCCGGGCATCGTGCTCGAACGCCTGACGAGCGGCACGACAGGACCACCCAAACGCATTCCCGTGAACGAGGACGTTCTCATCCCCTCCCTCAAGGCGGGCGAGCAAAGCTCGTCGGATGATGGCCAGGAGCTACGCCTGAAACGCTCGCCCGCCATTCTCCTCAAGCCCTTCAGTCACGCGGGCGGCCTGTTCGGATTGCTGCTGGCGCTGTACCAGGCGCGTCCGATGGTGCTCCTGGAGAAATTCGCGGCCGAAGACTGGGCGAACGCCATACGTCGATATCAGCCAAGGTCGGCAAGTCTGGTTCCGGCGATGATCCGCATGATTCTCGATGCGGACATCGCACCCGATGCGTTGCGGAGCCTGCACGCGGTGCGAGCCGGGACGGCGCCGCTCGATCCACAAACACAAGTTGAATTCGAGGCCCGATTCGGAATACCCATCCTCATCGACTACGGAGCCGCGGAGTTCATCGGCGGACTGGCGGGCTGGACACTGGACGACCACCGACGGTTCGGGGCGAGCAAGCGGGGAAGCGTCGGCCGCGCGCGGCGCGACGTGCAGCTGCAAATCGTGAGCGAGGAGACCGGCGAGGAGCTCGCTCTCGGCCGGATGGGTGTACTACGTGTCAAATCTGCCCGGTTCGGGCCGGACTACTTTCGGACCAATGACCTGGCATCAATCGACGATGATGGGTTCTTGTTCTTGCACGGGCGTGCCGATGACGCCATCAATCGGGGAGGTTTCAAGATCCTGCCGGAGGAGGTGGCCGCGGTTCTGCGCCGTTACACAGGCGTTCGGGATGCGGCCGTGATCGGCATGGTGGACGCGCGCCTTGGGCACGTGCCGATTGCCGCGGTGGAAATGATGCCGGGAATGAGTCCGCCGGACCCGCGTGACCTGGATGCCTTCGCGCGCGCGCACCTGACCGGCTACATGGTTCCCAAGGAATACCGATTCGTGGCGGCCTTGCCACGGACCGCATCCATGAAAGTGAGCCGACCTGAGCTCAAGGCGATGCTGGGAATCTAAGGCCATGAGTACTTGCCGCGAGATGTCTCAATGAGCGAGCCGGAACGCGTGCTGGGGTCGAACACCGAGGGGCGGGTGCTCATCCTGACGCTGAATCGACCCGAGAAACTCAACGCGCTCACCAAGGAGCTGCATGAGGAGCTCCTCGAAGCGGTCACGCGCGCAGCGACCGACAAGAGCGTGGGATGTGTGGTACTCACGGGCGCAGGCGCTGCGTTCTGCTCCGGGGGTGATCTGGGGAGCACACCCCTGGGCGCCGACCTGCCACGGCCGACCCAGGAAGATCGCGCGGATACGTTGCTGCATCACGGAGAGACCACGAGACTGCTTCACTGCATGCCAAAGCCGACCGTCGCCATGATCAACGGGGTGGCGGCGGGGGCCGGTCTGGCCCTCGCGCTGGCGTGTGATTTTCGCGTCATGTCCCGCACCGCCGTGCTGACGGCATCGTACGTCAAGGTGGGGTTGTGCGGGGATCTCGGCATCAGCTATTTCCTCACGCAGCTCGTGGGCACCGCGCGCGCCCGCGAGCTGTTGTTCTTGAATCGGAAGGTCGACGCCGAGACGGCCTTGCAATGGGGACTTGCGAATCGAATCGAGGACCCCGACGGCTTGACCGCCACCGCGCTCGGCGTTGCGAGGCAGCTCGGCGAGGCACCGGGCGTCGCGATCCGATACATGAAGCAGAATCTCCTTCGCGCGGAGACGCAAACGTTGTCCGAGGTGCTCGAAAGCGAGGCGTTCGGCATGGCGCGCTGCGGCCGAACCCAAGACGCCAAGGAGGCCGCGCTTGCATTTCGCGAAAAGCGCCCTCCGAAGTTCACCGGATCTTGACCACCCGTGCAGGTTCATGAGGGCACATCGATGGATGCCACGATCAAAGATGGGGGAACTGCCGCGGCGTCGCGGGAGGCGGGCAAGATCACCGCGGAAGATATCGAGAGGGCGCGTCGCCAGATCGGTGTGCCGAAATTCTCTTACAATCCGCCTTTCAACCGATTCGCGACGACGGACACGCTGAGTCACTTCGCCTGGGCCTGCGGCGACGACAATCCGCTCTGGCACAGTGAGGAATACGGCGCGCGCACGGCGTGGGGTCGCCAGTTGGGCTTCCCTCTGTTCTTGCACTCGACCGGCACCAATCTGACGCCAAAGCCCTCGGATGAGATGAAAGCGCTCTTCAAGGGGCTGTTCCGCGGAGTCGGAAAATACTACACCGGCGTCAACTGGGTTTGGTGGCGGCCTGTTCTCCCAGGCGACCAATTGTATGTAGAGCGCGTGACGTCCGAGGTGAAGGTGAACGAGAAGTCGTCCTTCAGCGGCGGCATATCGGTTACCGAGGTCTATCGGGACCTATGGGTGGATCGAGAGGGAGTCCCCGTGGGCAGCCGTGAGGAGGCGTACCTCAGCGCGGAACGCGAGGGCAGCAAAAAGTCAGGGCGCTACGCCGGCATCCAACGGCAGAGCTATAGCCCGGAGGATATCGAGCGCATCGACGAGATCTATGCCTCGGAACGTCGGCGCGGCGCCGAGCCGCGCTACTGGGAGGATGTTACCGTGGGAGAGAGCCTGACACCGGTGGCGAAAGGCCCGTTGAGCATGGTCGACATCATCGCCATGCACATGGGCCTCGGACTGTCGAGCAGCGGCATCGGTCCTCTGCGCTACAACTGGCGGCAACGCCAGCGCATGCCCGCTTTCTTTGCCAACGACCGCTTCGGCGTGCCGGATGTGGTGCAGCGCGTGCACTGGGACCATGAGCGCGCGCTCGAGCTTGGGTTGCCGACCTCCTATGACTACGGCCAGATGCGCACGAGCTGGCTCATCCACCTCGTTACCAACTGGATGAGCGATGATGCCTGGCTTTGGCAGCTCGAATGCCAGTCACGGGCATTCAATTTCATGGGCGACACCACGATCTGCTCCGGCGAAGTCGTCGATAAGCGAGTCGAAGGCAGGCACCGTGTAGTCGAGCTGAAGTTGGCAGGCACGAATCAGCGGGGCGAGGTGTCGGCGCCGGGGAGGGCGGTCGTCATCCTGCCCTCGCGCACCGGCGGCGCGATCGAATTACCGCAGCCTCCTGCTGAACGACGGGAAAGAGCAGCCAAGATCATCCAGGGGGCTCGAGCGCTGCCGAACGCGGAGGCCCGCTGAACGCGGAGGCCGACTTCAGACATTCTGCGGAAAGTCGTTGGTCCGCATGCTCTGAACCTGCGCCACCCGTTCTCTGAAGCGCCACAGGCCACTCTCGGAGCGCACGAGCCTATCGAGATAGCGTCCGAAGCAGTAGGTTTCCGGGACGCCGTCGATGTCGAGCAGTAGTTGGAAATAGCTCGCTGCCCGGGCTTCGTCGCCATGCAGCTCGATCAAGGGATTGAGGAGGAGATGCTTATGCAGAGCGGCAGGAGCGCGGGGATGAGCGCCGATGAAGGCTGCGAGCTCTTTCTGTCCCCCACAATGTATCGGCGGCAGCCCTCGGGGCAGCTGCACGTGGAAGATGCCGTCGGAGGTGAACAATCCGAGCCACCTTGCCTCTTCACCGTAGTCAATGGCATGACAATAGGTATATAGGACACGCAGGATCGCTCGTTCATCGGCGATGGTACCGGCCAATTCGACCGCCAGCTCCGCTTCTTTCATCGCGCCGTGTCTCCTTTGGTAGGTCAGTTGACCGTGCTGCCCATTCCACCATCGACCCTGAGCGTCGTCCCGCTGATGTAGGAGGCCTGGTTCGAGGCCAGGAAACAGACGGCGGCGGCCACTTCCTCGGGCCGGCCGAAACGGCGCAAGGGATTGGGCCACACGTCGGTTGCCATCCTGCGCTC
>Ga0209530_1001245_pt1 | contig 12351 bp, 10 predicted proteins | sample BlaSpr_A8_Ref_O1_FD_187987 | JGI IMG/M metagenome (GOLD analysis project Ga0209530, IMG submission 187987) | Forest soil microbial communities from Thunder Bay, Ontario, Canada - Black Spruce, Ontario site 2_A8_Ref_O1 (SPAdes) (version 2) | ecosystem: Environmental > Terrestrial > Soil > Boreal...
CTTGAAGTGGAGTGCGGCTTCGGTTTTCTTAGCGCTGGGCTTCCACGTTTTAACTTTCGGCAAGCCATACTTCGGCTCGATCGCATGGCAGCCGGAATCGCAGTAAACACCACCCGCTGCGGATTCCGGCTCCGGCATGGGCGACGCCACGGCGAATTCGCGATCGGCTTCGAGTTCGCGTTCAACGCCGGCGATCAACTTTTCATTTTCCTGCGAAGTCAGCCACTTCTTGCTCAATAAATACTTTTCAAAGCGGGCAATGGGATCGCGTTTGCGCCAGTAGTCGAACAGCGGCTTGGGAACATAGTCCGCTGCGTCATGAATCGCATGACCTTTCATGCGCATCATTTTCGCCTCGATAAGCGTTGGGCCATTGCCGCGCCGCGCCCGTTCGCAAGCTTCGCGCGTGGCGTCATAAACCTGGCACGCGTCTGTGCCATCGATAATCACACCCGGAATTCCGTAGGCGATGGCGCGCTCAGCCAGATCCTTCACGCGGTACTGCATTTCCGACGGCGTGGAGTATGCCCAGAGATTGCTTTCCACGATGAGCACGAGCCCGAGGTCCTGCACCGCGGCGAAGTTGATGCCTTCGTAGGTCACGCCGGTAGACTGGCCCCCGTCCCCGATCCAGGTCAGAGCCGCTATGTTGCGTCCTTGCATGCGCGCACCGAGGGCCACGCCTGCCATGACTGGAATGAGATCACCGAGCATCGAGATTGGCGACACCATGTTGCGCTCGCCAATATCGCCAAAGTGCGAAGTACCGTCACGGCCCTTGGTGGGCGAACCGGCCTTCGCCATGTACTGCATCATGGTATCCGCCGCTCGGAAGCCGCGCACCAGGAGCGCTCCCTGATTGCGGATCATGGGCGCGAACCAGTCATCTTTCTCGAGCGCGTAAGCAGAAGCGCAGGAGCAGGCTTCCTGGCCAAGGCCGAAGTAAACGCCGCCCACCACCTTCCCTTGCTTGTAAAGATTTTCGAGCGCGATCTCCATCCTTCGATTAAGCAGCATGTAGCGATAGATCTCGATGGCCTGCTGCTTGTTCAGATATTTGGATTCGCGAATCGGCGGAACTGGCGCGCTTAGATCGCCCTCGACTTCGTAACGAACCTCATCGCCTTCGCGCACTTGATGAACGCTGAAACTGGGTTTTTCCAGCCGATAGTCGGGTATGGTGTAGCTGCGTTGCGAGGAGTCCCGCGTATGCGGAGCATGCTGGCCCCGACCGTTTGAACCGGGCCGGAGGTGAGCTTTTGAAACTATTTTTTTCTTCGCCATGAGCTTGATGATGGTTCGCGATTGGGTCTCAGAAGAATCCTAACCCGGCGCGAGAAAATTGGCCAATACTCGGCGAGGGTACTCCAACCGAGATTAAACCCAGAACGTATCTTCTTCACCATGCAACTTGCGCAACTCAGATGGCGGGCGCATGGGCACGCCGACGGACCGTTCGAGAAGCGAATCTAGAGTTTCCAGCCACAGCATCTGGCTCTCAAACACTGTCCCAAAATTGCGCGAGATCGAATGCGCAACCTCTTGCGGCGATAGCTGGCGACCCAATTGCTTTTCCATCGAAGTCACGGGCTTCGAACTGATCCCACAGGGAACGATCAAGTCGAAGTAATCGAGATCGACTTTCACATTCAAGGCGAAGCCATGCGAAGTCACGCTACGCGAAATATGAATTCCGAGTGCGGCGATTTTTGCCTCGGCCGAATTATCAGGGTTGCTAGCTTCACTTCGCTGGACAGCCGAGGCAGTCCCCACGTGGGGATCGCCGACTTCTGGATTCGTCCAAACCCCAGTGAGTCCGCAAATGCGTTTCGTCGAAATCGCGAAATCCGCGCAGGTGCGGATCAGAACTTCTTCTAACCGCCGCACAAACTCCACCGCTCCGAGCGTCTTTCGTCTTCCATCCCTCGAGGCAAAGCCGCGCAGGTCAAAGATGGGATAACCCACCAACTGTCCCGGACCGTGAAAGGTAACGTCGCCCCCGCGATCGGTTTCGAAGACCTCTACAGCGCGGTTTGCAAGTTGCTCCGGCGAGGCAATCACATTGGCAGCTTTCGCGTTGCGCCCGAGGGTGATGACCGGCGTATGTTCCAACAACAGGAGAACGTCACCGATGAGGCCGTCTTTACGGAGCTGGACGAGCTTCTGCTGCAGCCGCAGGCCAGTAGCATAGTCGAGGGTGCCGAGTTGGAGCACGGAAATCAAGATCCCGCTGCGCCCTTTCAATGAGCCTGCGCAGGAACCTCAACACAAGCAGAACACGTGTGGGGTTCGGGCACTGGCTGACCTAGACGCGCCATTCCTTCGAGATGGAATGCGATGGCTTCTCGCATCTGACTCTCAACCTCCTCGCGAGTCGCCCCGGTCGCCGCGCAGCCATCCTGGTTGGGCGAATAAGCGGAGTAGCCGTTACGAGTTTTCTCAACGATGATCAAGTGTTTTTTTATTTCTTTAAGACTGCCTGTTTCAGAATACTATTGAAAGTGCCCGGAGCCAAAATCATCGTTTTGGTTTGCCAGGTACTGCGACCAGCCCCGCTTTTGCTGGATATTTGCATTGGCGATGGCTGCCAGCGAAGTCGGAGAAGCGTATAATCGGCTAGCCAGAAGTCCATCGGAGATTTTGGATTCCAATCTCAATCTCAACTAAAACAAGAGGAGAAGCTATGTCCCACCATTATTCCGGTCCCGACTTTGGGTTCCCCCACGGGGACGCCCGCCTGGACTTCACCGATCTGTATGTTTTCCCGAAGCCTGGGGATGCTGGCAAGTCGATCCTGATTATGGACGTGCATCCGTCCGCTGGCGTGAACCCGCCAGGGCCCACGACCGCCGTCGCTTTCTCGCCCAAGGCGATTTATGAACTTAGAATTGACACCAACGGTGACGCCGTCGCCGATATCGGCTACCGGGTGCGATTCACATCCTCCGAGGACGGGGCGCAGAGCGCAACACTTCGCCGAGTTGAGGGCGCGCAGGCCGCTGCGATAGGCGACGACGGGCAAGTCATCGTCGAGGGGGCGCCGGTCTCGACCGGGCTGGAGACGCGGGTGACGGAAGCCGGTGACTACCGCTTCTTCGCTGGCTGGCGCAGCGATCCCTTTTTCTTCGACGTGCAGGGCGCCCTGAACAACCTGCAATTCACCGGTGAAGATTACTTCGCCGACAAGGACGTGTGCAGCATCGTGCTGGAAGTGCCCAACTCAGCCCTCGGTGCTAGAAAGATCGGCCTGTGGGCTCGCACGCTGGACGGCGCGAGCGGCAAATGGGTTCAGGCGGATCGCGGGGCGCGGACCAATCAAACTCCCTTCCTCGCGGGTGAGCAGAACGCCGCGTATCTGGCTGCGGAGCCAGCCGGCGACGCCCGTTTCATCCCCGTATTTGCTCACGCGCTGGAGCACAGCGGCGGGTATACGCCGGCGGAAGCAACGCGGGTCGCCGGGACCATGCTGCCGGATATTCTCCACTATGATCCCACTCGGCCGGCGTCCTACCCGGACAATGGCCGGGCACTTACCGACGATGTCGTAGATTTCTTCTTACCTCTCCTCAGCAATGGAAAGGTGACTCAAGATAGGGTAGGCCCCCACAAAGATCTGCTCGCGGGATTCCCCTTCGTGGGCCCGCCGCACAAGGCCCGGGCGACGGAACTGGTTGCCGCTTAAGCGTGGCCCACCCGGTGTTCTCATGCAGCGGGTTGATAAAGGCGCGGCGCTTCTACTTGTCGCCACGCGTCCACAGTTTCCTTTGCGAAGTCTTGGTATCGTCGGGGGGGATGGCCAAGCAGCTTCGCTAGCGTCTCAATATCCCCGTCCTCCGCCACGAAACCGCGCTCTAAATAGCCTTGGAACATCATGCGGATGTCAAACGCTGACCAGGACGGTGCACTCTTCCGCATCTGTTCTTCAAAGGAGTCCAAGTCTTCTCCCGGATAGCCGATCTCTTTGCCAAGCAGCCCGCTCCAGATGGACGCCACTTCCTTGCCGCTCAAAATCTCCGGGCCATTCAGGTTGTAAGTTTTACCTAGGTGCCCATCGCTCGTGAGCGCGACGGCTGCAGCCTCGGCAATGTCACGCGTGTCAACCGCGGAAACACCAGGCGTCCCCAAGGGCATGGGATACATGCCGGTATTCATCAACGCGTCCTTCAGCGAAACGTCGTTCTGAAAGAAGTAATTCGGGCGAATGATGGTGAAAGGGAGATTGAACTCATGCAGAGCATTCTCGATCGCAAGCTTGGCGGCAAAGTGCGGAACGTCCTTGAACTCCTCTACCTTGAAAACAGAGTGATAGACGATCTGTTTGAGCTTGAGCTTTTTTGCCAGGTCATAGGCAATCAACCCCTGTGTCAGTTCGTCGGGAGCGACAGCATTCAACAGGTAGAGCTTGTCGATCCCATCGAGCGATTTACGGATCGCGACCGGGTCGAGCAGGTCTCCGAGAAATACCTCCACTCCTTCCGGCATCGTCGTCGATGCCTCCTGTTTTCGAACCAGAGCGCGGACGCTCACGTTCCGTTTAACCAGCTCCTTAATTACTTCGGACCCGACCTTGCCTGTACCACCTGTAACTAGAATCCGCATCGCAAAAGCTCCTTTGAGTTTTGTTTCCAGACGATTGCTGATTTACCCAGCCATTGTTGCGCATGGACTCAGAGGATGCTGTGCAATTCGACACACTTTTGCCGCATCGACTTACCGCGGCAGTGGTTCTGGCAAGTTGGCGATTGCGTATCCCATGACTGCCATGGCTGCCGCGTTCTCGCGAAGTTCCTGCGGAACGATCTTGTCCAGTGTGTCGGCTGCGGTGTGATGGTAATTGAAATAGGTTCGCGCATCCTGCAGGATGCCGAGTGTTGGAACTCCGGCCTTTGCCAGCGGCGCAATGTCGGCGCCCGGAGCGCGCTCGGTTAACCGGATCAGGTTCGCTCCGAAAGATTGCAGGACATCCTGCACCGGCTTCAACAGTGGCAGAGCTTTCGGATTGACCTTCGCTTCGAATCCCAGAGGATGGGCCGCGCCCGTGTCGCTCTCAATGGCAGCCACGTGATTCACGAGTTCGGCCGCGTAATCCTTGGCATAAGCGTCGTGCCCGCGCCCGCCGTTTTCCTCGTCCATCCAGGCAACCACGCGGATGGTTCGTTTGGGATGCAGATGCAACCGCTGCACCAGTTCCGCGGCTTCCATGGCGACCGCGACGCCGGCAGCATCATCGATCGCGCCGGTTCCAAGGTCCCAGGAATCGAGATGGCCGGAGACGATGACCACCTGTTCGGGATGCTCCGAGCCTTTGAGATCCGCGATCACGTTGTAGCTCAGTACATCCGCTGCAGTTTGAGAAGTCAGAGTGAGGCGCATGCGAACCTTGCCCTGCGCCGCGAGCCGCGCTATGAGAGCCGCGTCCTCGCTGGTGACGGCGCCGGCTGGAATGCCGGCAGCAGCGCTCCATCCCGTATGCGGCAGACGATAATCCGCATTTCCGACCGAACGCACGAGCGACGCGACCGCGCCCAACTCAGCTGCGGCTTTTGCGCCTCCCCCGCGGTACGCCACGGCTTCGCCGTAAGCTTCGCCAGCAAAGCCGTTGGCCGCTTTCTGCTTATCGAACGGAACGTTGAACAGCACAATCTTTCCCGCCACTTTCTCGCGGCCCAAAGCTTTCAGCTCGTCGAAGCTGTTCACCACGACGACGTCGGCGGTGATGCCATCGGCGGGGGTTGGCGTGTTTCCCCCTAGCGCGGTCAGCACAATCTTCTGGCTGGTTCCCGGCGCCTGCCCCGGATACTCTACCAACTCAGCCGTCTCGGCTCCGCGCAGCCAGTGCGGGACCTTGACTTCCTCAAGACGGACCTCAAGTCCGAGCTTACGCAACTCGCCGGCGACATACTGCACCGCCGCTGCCGCCTGCAGGGAGCCAATGCCGCGCGGCCCAATGTTGTCGGAAAGGTGTGCGACCTGCCGATAGGCGTAGTCGTCGGAGAGAGCGGCATCGCGCAACTCAGAAAGCTCGCCGCTTGGCTGCGGCGAATCAGGACTCTCGACCTGAACCGCAGTATCGTGCGCGACGCGGCTGGATTCGAAAGTTTCTGGCTCACAGTACAGGACGGTTGTGGCAGTCAATACCAGTATGGCGGTGATGTGAAGGCGCATGTTGATGGTAAGTGTATCCAGATGTCTTGCTGACGGGAAGTCCTTGACCGTCAGACCAAAAAAAAGCGGCCCCATTGCTGGGGCCACAGTTCAAAAGAGGCAAAAGGTAGGAAGTGTCAGGAAAGGCGATGCAAAGGACCGATCCGCCTGGCGGACCGGCTAAGAGTGAGAAGTCGAGAACGGAGAGTGAAGGTCAAGCGCGGCCTCTTTTCTTATGATGGAGAGGAGCACTTGCCCGGCCAAAATTAGCATTGCAGAGCCAAAAATGGCGCCGACCGGCAAACCATTGACAACGTGAAGCTTACTAGTCGTCCTGATCTCACCGGTCAGACTGCATCCCCAAGTTGCCCGGGGCAAAACAATGCACAATCCTGCACATTGGCTGCAGGACACTACTTCGGTCAAGGGAAATAAGACAGGTCGCGGCTATGAACTGCCCGCGACCGTTCGCAGCTTGCCCGGCAGGAAGTGATACGGCGGCCAGGGCCCGCTAAGGACCAACTCACAGTTCTTTAGTTGTTTGGCGGCGGAGCTATAACGATTCTGATACTTCTCCACTGACTTTGAATCAATCAGGTGGGCGATGTCGATCATCATCCCGTCGGTATTTACTCTTTTGCAACTGATTTCTTCTTCAAGGGGATTGAACATCTTGTGGACTTGGACCGCTAAGCCGCGCGCCTTGGTCTGTCGCTCACGGTCTTTGGAGGCCTTTTCCCGCAGTTTGATCAAATAGTCGCCGCCCACGGTGTCCGGAAGGACGACGTCGGCCATAGCGGCTCGCAGGGAACCGTCTCTGACCAATACTTTCAGGTGCATCTCGGCTTTGCCGCGCAGGCGAGCAACGCTCGTCCCAAAGGCACGGCGGTTAGTCCGAACCGCTTGCCGGAGGGCTTCATCGCTGTCGAAAATGGTTCCGAAACGGAACGGAAGGACGGTGCCGTGCCTGAAACAGACACTAACTACCCGCGCGTGTTCCAGAACGGTCTTGTCTTCTAACTTGTCGCCGCCTTCGGCTGCGCGGTCGTACTCGCTGACTACCACAGCAAATTCGCCGCTGGGATAGCTCAGGACTGGGGCTCCATTCACACCTTGAATTCCCTCAAGGACGAAGGGGCGCCGCGTGCGTACTCCATTGTTTAGGCTCTGTTGCTCAGTGAGGCAATAAGCGTACCACGCCATAAAAGGTTTCTCCGAACCTGGTCCGAGGCAGTAGTATCCACCTCGTGACGAGACAGTTGGTTACGGCTCTTGAACCTGGAAGAAAGGGCGGTACCACGATTGGATCGGACGCTTACCACCGCGTCCTGAGTAACATATTACTTCAGTACTCAGAAAATGCAACCATTTTGTAGCACGGGGCATCGCTTTTTCGTGAAAAAAATACACACCCTAGTGCTAACAATGACCCAAGGTCAAACATTGATCGCGTTTGCGAGTCAGCTGGAAAATCGATTTCTAGATTCGTTCTGAGGACGGCCCGTTCGCAAGCCCGTAAATTCACAAAAACTTAACCTACGCGAAACGTTTCCTAAACCTCAATTCACTATTCTCCATGGCATCGGCAGATTGCCGGACGGTTTTACCACGTGGGACGCCCGGGGGCCTGTTTTCACTTCAGGCCCTCTGGTCTTGCCTTGCGGCTATCGGCAGTTGGCTGTTTTCCCTGGGCTTTGGAGAAACGTCTCATGAATCATCTGTACTCTGACCACCGAAGAATCCTGCTGATCGATCAGAACACCGCAAAACAAAACCTGCGGGCCACTATTCTCAGAAACTATGAGATCGAAGTGCACGCAGCTTGCAGTGTGGAAGACGCCGCGTCTCTTGCGCGAAGGCATGCCTACGATCTGATACTGCTGGCGGCGCAAGAGCACTCTGAAGATGCACGCGCGGTTTGCACGCGGATTCGCGCCATTCGACCTCGCCAGCGAATCGGATTGCTTGTCGGCCCGCCGGCTTTCGTTCTGGAGTTGGCTGGGCCACGCGGAGAAGCTAGACGCAGAAAGGCGGCCTCGGTCAGCGGGATTTCGTCAAGTCGAGTCGTGGACAGTCTGAGCATACCGGTTGCCGCGTTAGAGGCTACGCCGCCCTATGCTTCCTCACCACAATGGCAGGAAATGATCCGGAAACTGGTGACCGACTGGTACGTCGGCCCGTCAGGGCTCTTTGGATCGCCGAATGCTATAGACCCGACTTCCGGCGCATGACGAGGTCGAGCCTACAGTCTTAATCTTGATACAAGAAGCGCTAAGCGTGCTAGCGCCCAAATAGCGTGAGACGACGGGGGACGATGTATTTCCTTGACAACTTCACATATTGTGAAGTATTCTTGGCGTGTGCACAATCGTCACGCGTAAGCATCTCAGCGAAGCGATGCGGCGCTATCCGGATGCAGCGGGGGAAATCAGAGCGTGGGTTGGTATTGTCGAGGCCGTACGCTGGCACAATTTCGCGGAAGTTCGCAGTATCTTTAAGGATGCCGATACCGTGGACGACTACGTGATCTTTGATATCAGACGAAACCGGTACCGGCTTATCACGGTGATCCACTATGCAAAGACAGCCCAGAGAATTCACACCGAAGGGCATGTATACGTACGATCTTTCTTAACGCATAGGGAATATAACAACCGCAGTAACTGGGACAGAAGGTATGGGGCAAAGTGAGCAAAGTGTTAGCAGACCCGGCAGAAATGATTGCACACGGAGCTCCGCGCGTCATACACAACGACGCGGAACTTGAGGCCTATACGCGTGCTCTTTTCCAACTAACGGCGCTGGAAAATCCCACTCGCTCTGAATTGGAAGCAATTGAACTTCTGACCTTGCTGGTGGAACATTACGAGCAGGAACACTACCCGATTCCTGCGGCGGATCCAGTTTTAGTTGTGCGATTTCTCATTGAACAAAAGAATCTCAAACAACGCGACCTGATTTCTGAATTTGGCTCGGAGAGTGCGGTTTCGATGTTTCTGGCAGGGCAACGGAATCTCACGATAGAACAAGTCCGAAGATTGAGCGCCCGGTTCAAACTTCCTGCGGATGCTTTCATCGCGAAGGCCCGGGGTGCAAAAGCGTGATCTTGGACAAGATTTTAGCCCTAGAATAGAGCGCCGCCACTGCGCGCGAGATCCTTCACCCGGCTGACGCCGGGTTCAGGATGACGTCTTTTCTGTGAGAATTTGGTTCGTTGGTGAGCCGTTGTGCTCGTGATTGGCGGCATGAGTTAGGTTTAGCTTCTACTTCTTCTTGCTCTCGTGGTTGCCATTCTTCGCTGTAGCTCGCTCTTCGAGGATCTTGGTCACAACCCGCAGCATCTCGTCCCAGGGTGCGGGCTTGCCCGTCCAGATTTCGAATTGCCGCGCCGCCTGATGCACGAACATCTCGTATCCCGGGATCACTTCTGCGCCCGCTGCCTTGGCCAGCTTCATCAGGCGGGTTTCGGGCGGATCGTAGATCATCTCGAAGACGTAGCGTGCCTTGATTTCGTCCTGATTCAACGGCGTCTCGTGCGAATTGCCCATGCCGACAGGCGTGGCATTGATAATGACGTCGAAGCTGAATTTCTTCAGGTCGGCTCGCTTCAAGGTTCGCGCCCGGGCGGAGCGTGCCAGTTTCTGCGCCTGCGCTGGCGTGCGGTTCATGACATAAACCTCGGCGCCGCGCTCCTTAAGTCCAAACACGGCCGCTCGCGCCGCGCCGCCCGCACCCAGAACCAGGATTTTCGCGCCTTCGATCGTAATCCTCTGCTCCAGCGGCCGCACCACTCCTGCAGTATCAGTGTTGAAGCCGTAGAGATTTCCGTCCTGCGCTCTTACGACCGTATTGCAGGCACCAATCTTGGTGGTGTGCGAGTCGGTATTGTCGAGGTGCGACAGTATCGCGGTTTTATACGGCATGGTGACCGATAGTCCATGAATCGGAATATCGCGAACGCAAGCCAACAAATCTTTCAGCGTTTTGGCATGCAGAGGAAGGTAGACACCGTTCACGGTCTCGCGACGCATGGCGGCATTCATGATCGCTGGCGATAGGGAGTGCGCGACGGGATCGCCCGCGACTCCGTACACGCGGGTTGCGGCATCGACTTGCTCGATGCGATAGGTGCTGCGCAAATCCTGGGCCGTGATCTGGCCGGGCGCGGTCTTCTCGTCCTGATTTACGGCTGCGAAAGTGAACACGCTGCCGGCGCGAACTCCGAGCACGCGGCTGATGATGCCCTGCTCGCCCATGCAGACGCCGATCAGCGAATACTTGTCACTGTTCTTCTCCAAGAACTTCATCATGAGCACGTTGTCATAAAGCGTGGTCGCGGTACTGACGATTTTGTAGAAATCAGCGGAGATGGCGACCATCTTTGCGAGCGTTTCTTCCAGATTCTTGGTTGCCCGGAAATCGTGATGCGAGAGGATGAGAGCTACGTGGGTGCGCAAGCGCCGCAATTGCTCCGCTTTGCACTTCACCGCGCTCTGCAGTTCCAAATCGACGACCTGACAACCGGACGCGGCAGCCTTTGTCAGAATGTCGAGTTGGGAGGCCAGCGAGCCCCGAAACTTGCCCCCAGCGGCAACGCGGCGGCAGGTCGCCAGTGCCACTATATGAGAGTGATATTCAGCGAATTGCTTGAGCTTGGGCAGCGCCAGCGCTGGCCGGGGCAGGTAGTCTAACCTGAACTCGAGAAAGGTGTTATCACGAGCCAGGGCCTCCGCCTTTTCGAGCATTTCGGCCGGATCGGAGCCGGTAACGGCCACGCACACGCGGGGTAGTCGCAAAGGCCGCAGACGAGGCACAAAATTGTTTGGCGCTGCTGTCATTCGTTAATTTGAGAGTGGCGCGATATTACAGGCCTGCAATTCCAGATGCAACTATGGATTGCGAATTTTTCCTGAAAAAACTATTTAACGTATCCCGCATGACACCAGAGTAACCTTGACCGGCCTTGCCTCTGTTGTTAGTGTCCGGGCTGTAAGTCCTTTTATTTTGTGCAATCAACGGAGTTACAGCGCCGGGTGGTTTCGGGCCCTGCCTCTGGAGGTAACATGAAGAAAACACGATTGTTGCTGATTTTGGGTGTCGCTATTATGGCTCGCGCCCAGGAACCTGCGGATACCCATCCCACCCTGAATGCGCCGGCCGGGACCGATCCAACCACAGTCAGTTTTCCCTTTGAGCGCATACAAACGCCGACCCCTGTCGACCTGGCTTGCGCCGGCTTCGTCAGCAAACAACTCGTGCCCAATGCCAATTTCGTGGCGGGCGATTTGTACACTCCGTCGGTCACCAAGAACAGCAATGGCGAAGTGGTCTACCTGGCGGGAAAAGGCTATCAGGTTGGGCAGAAGTACGCGGTCGTTCGCGAACTTCGTGATCCGAACCGCTATGAAATCTTTACCGGTCAGCACGCCCTGCTGAAAACCATGGGCCAGCCTTATTCCGAACTGGCTCGGGTACGCATCATTGATACGCGCAACAAAATGGCCATTGCAGAAATCGAAATGAGTTGTGATCCGGTGAATCCCGGGGACTACGTCATTCCGTACGTCGAAAAGCCGACGCCTGCCTTCCATCCTCCCTTGCGCTTCGATCGCTTCTTGCCCTCGAACGGTAAGACGACCGGACGTATCGTGATGGCAAAGGATTTCGATTCCGAGATTGGCCCCGGAGTCAAGGTATATCTGAATCTGGGATCCAATCAGGGCGTGAAGCCGGGCGACTACTTCCGCGCCGTGCGCAGCTACGACTCCGACCTGCATGATCCGACCGAATCGCTCTCATTCAAAGCTTCGACCAACGAAGATACACAGTTGCACCAGGCCGCGATCGATCCAAATTTCTTCACCAAGACCGGAGGCCCGGTGATCCATGTGCGCGATCTGCCTCGGCGGGCGGTCGGCGAAGTTGTGATTATTTCGACGACTCCAACAACCTCTACCGGCATGGTCGTCTTTGCCATGGAAAGCGTGCACCTCGGCGATAGTGTGGAGCTTGACCAGCCGTAGGTTTCCGCTCTACTAAACCACAATGGTTTAGCATTAATGGTTCAGATGGGGAGAAGCAACCGCTTCTCCCCACAATCATTTGCGAGTCGGACTTGAGTTCGTCAAGAATGAAGCCACGTCACGCCGACTCCGATCAAAGCTCCGCCCAGCACCAACCACACCGAGTTGACCCGGTAGCGGATCA
>Ga0209530_1001246_pt1 | contig 12331 bp, 11 predicted proteins | sample BlaSpr_A8_Ref_O1_FD_187987 | JGI IMG/M metagenome (GOLD analysis project Ga0209530, IMG submission 187987) | Forest soil microbial communities from Thunder Bay, Ontario, Canada - Black Spruce, Ontario site 2_A8_Ref_O1 (SPAdes) (version 2) | ecosystem: Environmental > Terrestrial > Soil > Boreal...
GCCCCGTACGTGGATCTGCTCTGGTGCGAAACCTCCAAGCCGGATCTAGCGGAGGCACGGAAGTTTGCCGAAGGGATTCACGCAAAGTACCCGGACAAAATGCTGGCTTACAATTGCTCGCCTTCGTTCAATTGGAAGAAGAATCTGGACGACGCCACCATCGCTAAATTCCAGCGCGAGCTCGCATCCATGGGCTACAAATTCCAATTCATCACCCTGGCCGGTTTCCATGCGCTCAACCTGACGATGTTCGATCTCGCCCGCACCTACAAACAGAGCGGCATGACCGCCTACTGCGAGCTGCAGGAGAAGGAGTTCGATTCAGAGAGGAACCACGATTACGAAGCCGTGAAGCATCAGCGCTTCGTCGGCACGGGATATTTCGACGCGGTGCAGCAGGTGATTACCAGCGGTACCGCTTCCACCACCGCGCTCGAAGGGTCCACTGAGTCAGCTCAATTCGATCATTCGAAGCCGGCCGCTCCCGCAGGCGAATCGAAGTCTGCGCAGACGCCGAAACCTACGGAGCGCCGTGTGCCGGCAATGGCAGCAAAAACGGCCGCTACCGCCGCCGACTAGCTGGGTTGCGCTAACACGATCTTCGACGTGGTTACGGCTTGTCCCACGTGCCGCTGCGTATGATCGGCCACGTGGACCAGCAGTCCGCCTAGCGTGGTTGGCAATTCCTTTTTCCCGACAGCGCGCGGCTCATTAAGCCGGGCTACATCGAACGCGCGAATTCGCGCCGCGCTATTCCGCAGCGCCAAGTCCAATTCCGCAAACAATTCCTCGCGTTTTGCACCAGGATCCAACTCGCTGTTCATCGCCACTAGTTGCGCCTCGCTCAGTTTGCTTTCTTCCGCATAAGTCAGCAGCCGGTCAATGCTGCGCGCAATATGCCGCAAATGAAACGCCACTGGCGCAATTCCCGCCGGCCGCGCGTTCAATTCCGCGTCGCTAAGCGGCCCGCACCATCGCTTCAAATCTTCCTCGGCGAGTTCCAGCGCGTGCAACACAGCCCGCGGCACCGCCGGTACATCGGTTAACGTACCGCGCAACCACGGTTCTGGTAATTCATTCAATTCCATTGAACCTGTCCTCCCAACCGAGGCAAAGAATTCGACGAAGGCGTGAATTTAGCATTCGAGGATGCGGCCGACGTGAATTGACGAGTCCGCGGACCAGGCAGAACTAAAAAGCGGCCTTCATCTATTTTGACTTCAATCCTTCGGTGATGAGAGGAGCTTCCGATTTTTGAAGCTCCGCCGCCACCTTCTCCATCTGGCGCATGGCGCGCAGGTGATTTCGTCCCGCAATCTTGAGCACGTCGTCATCGGAATATCCTCGGCGCAGAAGCTCGGCGAAGAGGTACGGATAGCGGGTAACGTTTTCCAGACCGACCACCATCGAGCCTGGAACGACATCGTAGAAGTCGGCGCCAACACCGATGTGATCGACGCCCGCCACTTTGCGAATGTGGTCGATGTGGTCTGCTACATCGGATACGCCGCCGCGCGGAGGGATGTTTTCCTTATCCCAGTCGGCAAGGCCTTTCGCAATCGCTTGGTCGGTATCGAGGCGGGCGTGCAGGTCTTGGAGCGCAGCCGTACGTTTCTGTTGCCACTCAGGGTAACGCGGTGATACGAACTCCCAGATGAAGTTTACGTGCACCACGCCGCCGTTGGCTGGCATCAGCTGCAGCACATCATCAGGAACGCAGCGCGGGTGCGGGTCAATAGCGAAGGCGTTCGAGTGCGAGAAAATCACGGGAGCGCGCGTCACGTGCAGCGTATCCCGCATTGTGTCAGCGCTGACGTGAGAGATATCTGCGAACATGCCCAGGCGATTCATTTCCTTTACTACGCGTTCGCCGAACTCGGTGAGCCCGTAATGTTCCGGGCGGTCGGTTGCGGCATCGGCCCAATCAATATTGTCCCAGTGAGTGAGCGTCATGTAACGCGCGCCCAAAGCGTGAAAAACGCGAAGCGCAGCGGGAGAATTCTCAATCATGTGGCCGCCTTCGACGCCAAGAAGGCACGCAATGCGTCCCGATTGATGGATGCGGTCGATGTCGTCAGCCGTTCGCGCTTGTTCGAGTTCGGGACGGCTTTGGATGAAGCGCAGCGCGACATCGAACTCGCGGAGCGCTTCATGCAAGGATGTATGGGTTTTCTGCGTGGCAGAATCCACCCAAATCGACCAGTACTGCGCCCCGACGCCTCCTTCGCGCAATCGCGGAATATCGGCACACAGAGTGGGCTGAACCTTGCTCATATCGAACGAGGTTAGATCACCGGCATTGGTTTCGAGAAACATCGTCGGCAGATCGTTGTGCGTGTCGATGAAGGGAGCCTGGTCCAGAAGAGACTTGGCTCGGGCGAGCAAGTTTGGATCAGGGGCCAACGGATCGTCAGCAGCGGCGGTGACGCCAGCGAGCACAGAGTTAGCGAGCACCGCGGTACCTGCAAACATGCTTGTCTGCTCAAGAAAACGGCGGCGTGAGATCAACGGGAATCTCCTTATTGGCTTGAAACACGAGACCGACTCTAATGCGGCCTCGCTTGTTCGCGCTATAGTAAAACTCGGTCATTATTTAATCTTGGCTGCACGTCCTTCGGTGGGAAGCTTCTGAAATTGGAGGGCGTCATGGCCGGGCACCACCCGGTCCACGGAACCGGCAAGATCAAAAATCGTTTCACGTTAGTTTCTCCCTGCCGTTCGACGAGTCCAGTGCCACGAACAGCGCGCCAGCCGGCGTGTCGCGTTTTAGTTTGGCAAGCCGGGTAACATCTATTAACCAAGGGTGCCGTCTTGTCAATCCTATTCCTGTGCGATAGAGTAGCCGCCTTCTCAGCGGGGCGAAACCAAAATGCCAGTCGCAGCGGGACGGGAAAAGCTGAAGGTCTTAATCCGCCGCTCTGCGATTCAGAAACGCGTTCGCCAGGTCGCGCATCAGATCACCCGGGATTTCAAGGGAGAGCGCGTCCATATCGTCGGAGTGCTGAAAGGCGCATGCATCTTTCTCTCCGACCTTGTCCGCGAGCTGAGCCTGGATACTTCGATTGATTTCATCGCCGTGTCTAGTTACGGCAAAGGAAAACAATCTTCCGGCCAGGTGCGCGTTCTGAAAGACCTCGATAGCAGCATCCAGGGTCTTAACGTCGTGGTGGTCGAAGATATACTGGATACCGGCTTGACGCTGAGCTACCTCCTGCGCGTTTTGCAACAAAGAAAACCGAAAACTTTGCGCGTGGCCGCGCTTCTCGATAAACCTTCGCGCCGGATTAAGGATGTGAAGGCGGACTATATCGGTTTTAAAATCCCCAACGAGTTTGTGGTTGGTTACGGCCTGGACTACGCAGAGCGCTATCGCAACTTAAAAGACGTCTGCATTCTCAGCCTTCCGACGGAATAACGTGCCGCAAAAAGAGTCCGAAATCGCGCGGTTGATCGACCACACGCTGCTGAAGCCTGAAGCCTCGCGCGAAGATATCCAGCGGCTGTGCGAGGAAGCCATCGATTACGGTTTTGCATCCGTATGCGTGAATCCCTGGAACGTTTCGCAGGCCGCCGAATTGGTGCGCGGGACGGAAGTGCGCGTCTGTGCCGTGGTTGGATTTCCTCTCGGCGCGACGCTCCCCATCGTAAAGGAATTTGAAGCGGGAGAAGCGCTCAAAGCCGGCGCGCAGGAAATCGACATGGTCATAAACATCGGCGCGTTGAAATCCGGTCAGGAAGCTCTGGCGGAAGCTGACATTCGCGGAGTTGCGGACGCGAGCCATCGCGCGGGTGCTCTGTGTAAGGTAATTCTGGAGACGGCAGTCTTGACCCGGGAAGAAAAAGTTCGCGGCTCGCTCTTGGCCAAGAAGGCCGGCGCCGATTTCGTCAAGACTTCCACTGGTTTTGGTCCCGGAGGCGCTACGGCGGAAGACGTGCGCTTAATTCGAGAAACTATTGGCAGCGGCACCGGAATCAAAGCCGCCGGAGGCGTGCGCACCCTGGAAGATCTGCGGAAAATGGTGGAAGCGGGAGCCACCCGCATCGGCACAAGCTCAGGCGTGAAGATCATCGAACAACTCCGCGGCGCGAATCCCGCCGGCAGCGCCGATTCATCCGGCGCGACCGGCAAATATTAAGCACGCTGAAATTGTCTGGATTTCGGCCCAAAGCAACTGTCGTACGCCTGATATAATTAATCGATTGCGACACTCGCAGCGCGCTGGTTTTTGGCCGCGCGCGAGTGGTTTTGATTACCTTGGCGGGGGCCGAGGCGCTCCATCCACAGAAAAATGGAATCTACAGGCCTCAATCCGAAGCTGGATCTTCCGGCGGAGACTCTCGCGATTCTCGCCGAGATTAGCGAGGAAATTAACGCCTCGCTGAATTTGGACGAAGTGCTCGCAGGCGCTGCGGCGCAAATCAAGCGGCTGATCGATTATGAAATCTTCGCGGTCGTGTTGCCCGAAGAGGGAACCGACCAGATGTATTTTCGCTTTGCCATCGGTCATCGCCCGGAGGTGGTGAAGCACTGGCGAATTCCCATGGCCGAGGGAATCATCGGTTCGGCCGCGGCCACGGGCCAGCCGATCCGCGTCGCCGACGTTCGCAAGGACCCGCGCTATTTGAACGCGCTCGACGCCGTCCGATCTGAATTGGCCGTTCCGCTGATTGTGCGCGGCCGCGTAATCGGCGTCCTCGACATCGAAAGCAGCCAGGTCGATTATTTCACGCGCGATCAACAGAACATCCTCGCGCTGGTCGCCAGCCGCATTGCCGGAGCCATCGAAAATGCCCGGCTGTTCGAGCACGAAAAAAATCAATCCGAAACGCTGTTGCTCCTGAATGAAGTGGCTCGCGAAGCGAACTCTTCGCTTTCCGTCGAAGAAGTCCTGCGCCGCGCCGCGGAACTCACCAAGCGCCTGATCGATTACCAGATTTTTTCCATTTTGCTTTACGACGAGAACGATAAGCTATTTCACCATCGCGTCACCGTGAAATTCGGCCAGCGCACCCAGGAAAAATACGCGGTGCCCGGACACGAAGGAATCGTCGGCGCGGCGGCGTCCACCCGGCGTCCCGTGGTGGTTCCGGACGTAAAGCTCGATCCCCGTTATCTAATGGTGAATCCGGAGACGCGCTCCGAAATGGCCGTGCCCATGCTCTATAAAGACCGCGTGATCGGAGTTATGGATCTGGAAAGTCCGCAGCTCAACTATTTCACTCCCGACCACGTGCAAGCACTTTCGATTCTCGCCGCACATCTGGCTGTCTCGATTGAAAACGCGCGGCTCTACGAACAGGTAGCGCGAGACGAAGCGCGCATGGAACGCGATTTGAGTGCCGCGCGGCGCATCCAAGGCGCGCTACTGCCTCGTCTTCCCGGGCCGGAGTTCGGCCTCGATATTGCCGCGCGCGTGGTTTCGTCCCGTGAACTGAGCGGCGACCTCTACGATTTTTTGCGCTACGGTCCGCAGGAATTGGCCATTGCCATGGGAGATGTCAGCGGGAAGGGAAGCGCCGCGGCTCTGTACGGCGCTGTCGCAATCGGCACGCTGCGCAGCCTCGGTCCTCAAAAACATCGTCCTGCCGATATGCTTAGCGCCATCAACGGATTTCTCGGAGAGCGACGCATCGAGGGCCGCTTCATGACGCTGTGTTTCGCAACCTGGCACCGAGGACGTCATAAGCTGCGCGTCGCCAATGCGGGCCAGGAACAGCCTTTTTTGTATCACGATGGCCGCTGCGAACGAATCCCGCTGGAAGGATTTCCACTCGGCATGTTTGAAACGGCTGTGTACGATCAAAAAAGCTACATTCTCGACGCAGGCGATATCGTGGTGTTCTACTCCGACGGCATCGGCGACACGCAGAATCCGACGACCTCGGAATTTTACGGCCATGATCGTCTGGGAGTGCTCATTTCAGAAAATCACCAGCTATCGGCCGACGGAATAGCCGATCGTATTCTGGAAGCCGTTGACCATTTCTCAGATGGGCGGCATGCTTTTGACGACCGCACGCTTGTTGTGTTGAAAGTGAAATGACGCTCGCGGCTATTTAGCCTGGGAATTCACGGTCCGTACAGCCACTTCTGCACCCGATCTGTCATTCGGAGTGAAGCGAGGAATCTGCTCTGCGGCTCAAAAATCTTTCGCCTTTGTGCGGAGTGAATTGAAACTTCAACCTCAGCGTTCTCCCCACCGAAGCTTGCTGCGCAATACTTCGTAATAGGTTTTTCGCGGCGGCCGCACGAACTTCACCTTGGACGAGGATTTAGTGATGACCACATGGTCCTTGGGCTCGAGTTGAAAGCCGAGTTGGCCGTCTAGCGTCAAATACACAGGCTCGGCCGCGGCAGTAAAGTCCAGCTCCACGCGCGATGTATCCGGAATCACCAACGGGCGATTCGTCAGCATGTGCGGGCAGATCGGCGTAATCACGAACGCGTCGAGGTCCGGCTGAATAATCGGTCCGCCCGCCGCAAGCGAGTAAGCTGTCGAGCCGGTCGGCGTTGCCACGATAATTCCGTCTGCGCGGTAGCGCCCCACGTGACGAGTGTCCACAAAAACGTCAAAATCCAACATGCGCGCAAGCGCCGCCTTATTTGCCACCGCTTCGTTCAACGCAGTTTCTCTCTGGGCAGCTTTTCCGCTTCGCAAAATCTCTGCTTCGAGCATCATGCGCTCTCCGATGCGATGCTCGCCCTTCAAGACCTGCTCAAGAAGCGGATAGAGTTCGTCGAGAGTAACGCTGGTAAGGAATCCGAGGCCGCCCAGATTTACCGCCAGAATGGGGACGTTTTGTCCGTGAAGTGCGCGCGCCGCGGAAAGAACTGTGCCGTCGCCGCCGAGTACAATAATGAGGTCCGCTTTCTGGCCTAGAGCTTCGCGAGCTAACGCTGGAAAAGTCGTGTGGATACAGCCTTCGGTCTCCAGATCTACAAACACTTCAATATTTCGGGCTCGCAGCCATTCCGCCAGCGGCGGAACAACCGACGACACCATTTCCTTCACCGGTTTGCAGATGATGCCCGCGGCGCGGATCATATGTTTGGACGCAAATTCTACTCTACCCGCGCGCGCGAGCGTGGAGAAAAAACTCCTGATTGCCTTCGGCGCCAGTCAGATGACTCGGACGCACGCCGAGAATTTCGAGGGAACACTCGGCTGCCGCGGCGCTCACCCGCTCGATAGCTTTCTGGTGCAGCGAAGGGTCGCGAACGATTCCGCCTTTGCCCACCTCGCGTTTTTCCAGCTCGAATTGCGGCTTGATCAGAATTAAGAAATCAGCATCGGCCGCTGCCGCCGGAACGACCGCCGGCAATACTTTCGTCGCCGAAATGAATGACACGTCCATGGTAACCAGCGCAGCGCGTTCCGCGATGTCTTCGCGTCGCAGATATCGCGCATTGCACTCGATCGTAATCACCCGCGGATCCTTGCGCAGCTTCCAGTCAAGCTGATCGGCGGACACGTCCACGGCGTAAACGCGCAGCGCGCCGCGTTGCAGCAGGCAGTCTGTAAAGCCGCCGGTAGAGCTTCCGATGTCTAAGCAAACTTTATCCTGCGGGCTGACGCCGAAATCTTCCAGTGCGCCTTCGAGTTTCAAACCGCCGCGGCTAGCATAGCGCAAAGTCTCGCCGATAATTTCAATCCGCGAGTCGATGGCGACCTGCGTTCCCGGTTTTTCCATTTTCTGCCCGTTGACCAGTATGTTTCCGGCGAGAAGCAAAGCCTGCGCCCTTTCGCGTGAGGAAGCCAAGCCGCGTTCGGCGATCAGAACATCGAGGCGCGATTTTCCTGGCCGGGAGTGTTTCTGAGTAATCTCGGTCGCCGCTTTGTGGCGGCTTGGGTGGGATTTCATAAGCAGGATCTCGGCAGTAGAACTCAATTTCGGCGCGCGACTAGGAATTGCGCGACCTGCCGGAGCCGCGTTCCGCGTTCGCCGTAAAAATCCAATTCGCGCAAAGCTTTGGTTTCGAGCTCCGTGGCAATCGCCCGCGACTTTTCCAGGCCGTACAGCGCCGGATAGGTGGCCTTCTGCTGCGCTTGATCCTTGCCCGCCGTTTTCCCTAGTGACACCGAAGATTCCGAAACGTCCAGAATGTCGTCCACCACTTGAAAGGCCCATCCAATTTGTTCGCCGAAACGCCGCAGGCGCGCCACGTCTTCATCTCCCGCGCCGCCGGCAATCGCGCCGGCTACAATGGAGCCGCAAATCAAAGCCGCTGTTTTCGAGCGGTGGATATACTCCAGCATCGCGGCGTCCGCGGCCTTTTTTTCCGCTTCGATATCGGCCACCTGGCCGCCTACCATTCCATTAACGGTTCCTGCAGCCGATGCGATTTCAGAAATCACGCGAACCCGGCGGTTAGGCTCGATTGCCGCATTTGCGAGCGTTTGAAATGCCAGCGTTAGCAGCGCATCGCCGGCCAGGATCGCGATAGCTTCGCCGAATACCTTATGATTCGTCGGTTTCCCGCGGCGAAGATCATCGTTGTCGAGCGCGGGCAAATCGTCGTGGATCAGTGAGTAAGTGTGAATGAATTCGAGAGCGCAGCCGACGGGGATTGCTCCGGCGGGATCCGCGGCAAAGAGCTTTGCGGATTCGTAGCACAGAATCGGGCGAATGCGTTTGCCACCGGCGAAAACGCTGTAGCGCATGGCGGTGTGGATGGATGCGGGCGGCGTGGAGTCGGGCGGCAAAAGCTTTTGGAGTCCGGCCTCAATCGTGGCGTGGTCTTGCTGGAAAAAGTCCGGCGCGCTCATGCGATTCCCGTCGCGATGCTGGAAAACGGATTGAAGAACGCAGGCAAGTTACGCCTTATTAGACGGACCGTTGTCCGTGTTGAACGGCTCAGCCACAATTTTCCCGTCCGCTTTCTTGAGCAGAATTTCCACGCGGCCTTCGGCCTCTTCGAGTTGCTTCTGGCATTCGCGCGAAAGCGTCACGCCTTCCTCGAAAAGTTTCATGGCCTCGTCAAGAGACAGGTCGGGACCTTCCATCCGTTTCACAACTTCTTCCAGCCGCGTGAGCGACTTTTCGAAATCGCCCTTGGGCGCTGGCCCTGCTGGTGTGGATGCTGGTTTGTTCGGCACAGGACTCATTCTTCCTCGGTCGCGCTGCGCAAAAGCGCGCTTTAACGTTTTTCGCCAAGCAGCATTCTAGCGCACGTCGCAGAACGCCAACAAGGCCTGGTAAGAGCATGTCAAGGATGGCGCACCGAAGTTTGGATTTCTCCCGTTGGGGCGCGGGTCTTGGTAAAATTCCGGATGATGGCTGAGTCATCCGTCCCTCCATTATCTAGCCCGTGCGCGAGTGTTGTTCCGCGCAACGCATGCATACAATCCATGTGCCTGATTATTGAGGACGCGCCCGCATGGTAGCGTTACACCTTTTCGCGGTTCTCGCTCTTGTAGGCGTGAATGCATTTTTCGCCGCAGCCGAATTTTCTCTTGTGGCGGTGCGCCTCTCGCGCGTACGCCAGCTTGTCGAGAAGGGCGATGTGCGCGCGAAAATTGTTGAAGGACTGCTCAGCGATCTCAGCCGCGTCGTTTCGGGCGTGCAGGTGGGGATCACGCTCGCCAGCCTTTCGCTGGGCTATCTCGGCGAAATCACACTGGCGGGAATCCTAAGTCCGCTGGTCGAAGCGATTCCGCGGCCGTGGGCCGCCGTGATCGCGCACGGCGTTGCGCTGGTGATTGCGTTCGGCCTGCTCACTGTTTTACAGGTAGTTCTGGGCGAGCTTGTGCCGAAAAGCCTAAGCCTCGCGCGCGCCGAACGCGTTGCATTGATTATCGCTCGGCCATTCCATTGGTTTCTTAACACGTTTCGCTGGGCCATCGATCTGCTGGACGGCTTCGCTGAAAAAATAGTTGGCGCGCTGGGCATCGTGTCTCCGCACAGTCACACGCTGGTACGTTCCACCGAAGAACTGCAAGTGATGATCCAGCAGGCCCAGGATCGCGGCTTGCTGCCGGCGGCCGAAGTGAAATTTATTCAAGCAGCCATGGAGCTGCACCAGGTTGAGGTGCGCGAAGTAATGGTGCCGCGTCCCGACGTCCACGCTCTTCCTGCCGCCGCCAGTGTGGAAGATACGATGAAAATGTTTGCTACCACGCAACGATCGCGCATTCCGGTGTACGAAGGCTCTCTCGACCACATTCTCGGCTTCGTGCACATCAAGGATATGATCTGGATCCTGCTCGACCGCGCTCGCCGCGCCGAAGAGCATCTTCCTCCCCTGGAATTTCAGCTTCGAAACATGCTTCGGGATGTGCTGATCGTCCCGGAAACAAAGCCAGTCAGTGAACTCCTCGTCGAGTTTCGTTCGCGCCGCACCGGCCTGGCGATGGTGGTTGACGAGTTCGGCAGCATTCTCGGGCTCGCCACCCTCGAAGACATCCTCGAACAAATGGTGGGCGAGATTCACGACGAATTCGATGTGGTCGAACACCCCCTGCTTTTGCCGGACGGCGGAATGATTTTTGACGCTGCGATAAACGTGCGCGACCTGGAAACACAGTACAACATCGCCCTCCCCGACGATCCTTCGTACGAGACGATTGGCGGGTTCGTCCTGAACCGCCTTGGTTTCATTCCGCGGGGCGGAGAAAGTTTTGAAGCGGACGGCTTTCGTTTCACCGTGATGGAAATGGAGCATCGCCGCGTGTCGCGCGTCAAAATCAAGCCGCTGAGCGTGCCGCCTGCGAATGCCGCGGCCGCGAGTGCAGCAGCATCCGCGCCTGAAACGCCCGCTGCGCCAACCACCGAGCAGAAAAATATCTTTACCGAATCCGCGAAACCTGGCGGCGCGGAATCTTCAGGCCAAAAGAAAGTCGCGGCAAAAGCGCGACGCGGAAAATGATTCGCTACCTCTCATTCCGTCTCTTGCTCGCTCTTCCGGCGCTCTGGCTTATCCTCACCATGGTTTTCATGCTCGCTCATATCGTTCCCGGCGACCCTGTGGCGCAAATGCTCGGCGAAGGCGCTCGTGCCGACGACTTGCAGCAACTTCGCCATACGCTCGGCCTGGACCTGCCTCTGCCGGTGCAATATGGTCGCTACCTGGCCGGCATCGCGCACGGCAACTTGGGTGAATCATTTCGATTTCAGCAGCCCGTCTTGCAGGTTGTGATTTCGCATTATCCCGCCACGCTTGAACTGGCTTTTGTGGCGCTTCTCGTCTGCATCGGAATCGGAATTCCCGCGGGGCTGTTCGCTGCGCAACATCGCGGATCGTCAACGGATCATGCCGTCGGCGTTTTCACTTTGTTTGGACTCTCGGTGCCGAATTTCGCTCTCGGTCCGGTGCTGATTCTCGTGTTCTCCGTACTCCTCGGCTGGCTTCCAGTTTCCGGACGCGGCGGTCTCGCGCATCTGATTCTTCCGGCGTTTACTCTGGGCGCCGCGCTGGCCGCTATTCTCACCCGCATGGTGCGCACGTCTGTGATCGAAGAGCTTTCCAGCGATTACGTTCGCACCGCGCGAGCAAAAGGCCTGTCTGAATCCTCCGTTCTCTTCCGCCACGCCTTCCGCAACGCGCTGATTCCGATTATCACCATTCTCGGATTGCAATTCGGCACGCTGCTAGCCGGCACGATCGTCACTGAGTCGATTTTTTCGTGGCCTGGAATCGGACGCCTCGCTGTGCAAGCTATCGGCGCACGCGACTATCCTCTATTGCAGGGCTGCATTCTGTTGATTGCGGTATCTTACGTTTTCGTAAACCTTCTAACCGATTTGGTTTATGCGCTGGTGGATCCGCGGGTGCGATTCGAATGAGCGGCCTGCGTGATTTCCTTCGCCAGAGTGGCCCAGGACGCTGGGGGTTCGCGCTGACTTTATTTCTCGTCATCATCGCCCTGGGAGCGCCGTGGATCGCGCCTGCCAACCCCACCGCACAAAATCTCCCCGCACGTCTTGAGGCTCCCAGCCTCGCACACTGGATGGGAACGGACGAACTAGGCCGCGACATTCTTTCGCGAGTCATTTACGGCGCGCGCGTTTCGATGACGGTGAGCGTATGCGTTGTGCTCGGCGCGGGAATCGTGGGGCTCGCGATTGGGGCTCTGGCGGGATATTTCGGTGGCTGGCTCGACCGCATTGTAAATATAGTTCTGATCAACGCTTTCCTCTCGTTTCCCGGAATTCTTCTGGCCATCGCGTTCGCCGCGTTTCTGGGCCCGGGTTTGGGTAAAGTGATCCTCGCGCTCGTAGTCACCGGCTGGGCCGGTTACGCGCGCTTGGCCCGCGCGCAAATTCTGCAAGCCAAGGAAATGGAGTACGTTCTCGCGGCGCGTTCGTTGGGCGCTTCCGACGCTCGCATCCT
>Ga0209530_1001247_pt1 | contig 12328 bp, 14 predicted proteins | sample BlaSpr_A8_Ref_O1_FD_187987 | JGI IMG/M metagenome (GOLD analysis project Ga0209530, IMG submission 187987) | Forest soil microbial communities from Thunder Bay, Ontario, Canada - Black Spruce, Ontario site 2_A8_Ref_O1 (SPAdes) (version 2) | ecosystem: Environmental > Terrestrial > Soil > Boreal...
CGCCGCCGACACCTCATCTTCAGCGGCGGCCACCACCCCGGTGGTCGGAGCCACCGCCGCGGCATTAGCCTCGCCGATCGTCGACCCAATGCTGGCCAGGCTCGAAGCCGCCGAGGCCACCGCCTCCGGTGCTGCGATCACAAAAGACATGGTGGGCATCCCTTCATCAGTTCATGGCGGACAAGCAGTGCCCGGTCGTCATCGACGAGTCGGACACAAGCAGACGGTAACCCCTATCAGGGTTTGCCGCTGGGTTTCCGCGCATCTCTTTTTTTCTTCTTTTCTTCTCTTCTTTTCTTCTTCTTCTCTTCATGGGCCCGGGGTGGCGCGCCATTCAAAGTCTCGTGGCGCCACCGCACTGGCGGCGGAGGCCGTTCTCCCCATACCCGAGTGATTTCGTATCCCCGGGCATACGCATGTGATGGCCTGTGACGTGCTGATTTGGGCGGCGACGACGGCGCTGAAACGCAACAAACGCCAAGATTGCGGTAGCGATTTGTCGCGATCGTTCCTCACGCCACTTGATGTAATCCAGGACGCCGGTTGTGCAGATATTGAGTTGTGCAGATGTTGAATAGTCTTTGCCGTGCTCTCGGAGCGCGGCACGTTCTTCCAGGTTTGCGGCAGCTCAGCCAAGGTGAGGGTGGTGGGACTGGTGTACTGGTGTTACGAAATGAGGCCGAGCACCAGCAGCACGATAGCGATCAACGGAAAAGTGCCCTGCGTCAACGCAGCCCGAGCCTTGTCCGGTGACGACAGCAGCAGCACGACCGCGGCCGCCGCCATCGATCCGACGCCGGCGAAAATGAGCGCGACTCCAACGCCGTTGTGTCCCATGACAACCGCGGCGATACCGATGCCGCCGACGATCGCCAGGAAAAGTTGTATAGCAAATCGGCGTAGGTAGCCCGCGAACTCCCGGCGGCCGACTGCCTGATAGCCGAGTAGCGCGGGGAAATCGCGACCCACAAGAAGCTGTCTTCGCGGACCTCCGACAGGCCGGCGTCGCTGCTGCCATCAAGTGTCAAAAAGCCGCGAGGATGCGCCGGCGTGCCGTCACTCCTGACCCGACTCTCGATGAGCCAGAGGCAATTTGGGGCATTCCGGTCGTCACCACCACCCCATGCCCCGGCCGGACTTGCGATTTTGATCGACACCACGAAAATTCGGCACGGTCGCCGATCGCAAGCCCATTGGTGTGCGAGATCGGGCATGTCGGACTCGATTCGCCAGCAGCGTTCCGCGATACGTCGCAGAAGAGCGGCCGAATTCGGCGACTCCCCGCCACCACCGGAAGCGAGGAGTCGTCCAGAAAGGAATGGGCGGCCGCGGCCCGCTGGCTACGCCAACCCGTCCATCCCGCTCGCGCCGATCAAGGCGCTGCCGCCGGCGCCGGGGGTGCCCGCGATATCGCCAATGCCCGCATTACCGCCGTTGCCCCCGTTGCCGATCAGCACGGCGTTGCCGCCGGTACCGCCGTTACCGCCGGTCGCGCCGGCACTTATGGGGGTGTTGCCGCCGGCGCCGCCGGCCCCGCCGGAGCCGACCACCCCGGCGGCGCCGCCGTTACCGCCGTTACCGCCGGTCCCGCCGATCGCGCTACCGTACCCACCGACGCCGCCGGCGCCGCCGGTGCCAAACAGCTGGCCGGCGCGGCCGCCGGCCCCACCGTTACCGCCGGCCGTGTAGCCCAGCCCGCCGCCGCCGCCGGCGCCACCGGCGCCAGCCAGCAGGCCGGCCTGGCCGCCGGCCCCGCCGGTCCCGCCGGTCCCGCTGGTCGTGCCACTGTACCCACCGAGGCCGCCGACCCCGCCGTTGCCGAACAGCAGGCCGGCGCGGCCGCCGGCCCCGCCGTTACCGCCCATCCCATAACCGGACCCACCGACGCCGCCGGCCCCGCCGGCGCCAATCAGGCCGGCGTTGCCGCCGGCCCCCCCGACCCCGCCGTTGCCGAACAGCGCGCCGGCCCCGCCGGCCCCGCCGACCCCGCCGGCGCCAAACAGCCCGCCGGCCCCGCCGGCCCCGCCAACCCCGCCGGCGCCGTAGATGGCGCCGGCTAGCCCGCCGGCCCCGCCCACGCCGCCGGCGCCAAACAGCCCGCCGGCCCCGCCCACCCCGCCGGCCCCGCCGTTGCCGATCCCATTGGGGGTGACGCCGATGCCGGTCCCGCCGAACCCGCCGGCGCCAGCGGGGCCGAACAGTAGCCCGCCGGCCCCGCCGGCCCCGCCGGCCCCGCCGTTGCCCGCGCCGCCCATGCCGCCCATGCCGCCGGCGCCGCCGGCGCCGAACAGCCCCGCGGCCCCGCCATTGCCGCCGTTTTGGCCGGCGCCCGTCGGGTTGCTCGCGCCGGCCCCGCCGGCCCCGCCGTTGCCGATCAATATCCCGCCGGCCCCGCCGTTAGCCCCGGTTCCCGGGGCCCCGTTGACGCCGTTGCCGATCAGCGGACGCCCCACCAACGCCTCGGTGGGCGCGTTGATCGCATTGAGCAAGGGCTGCAGCGGCGAAGCATTAGCCGCCTCGGAGGCCGCATACTGCGCCGCGCCGCCATTCATCAATTGCACAAACTGGGTGTGAAACGCCGCCGCCTGAGCGCTCAGCGCCTGAAAGCTCTGCGCGTGGCTGGAAAACAGCGCCGCGATCGCCGCCGACACCTCATCTTCAGCGGCGGCCACCACCCCGGTGGTCGGAGCCACCGCCGCCGCATTCGCCTCGCCGATCGTCGACCCAATCCTGGCCAGACTCGAAGCCGCCGACGCCACCGCCTCCGGTGCTGCGATCACAAACGACATGCTGGGCATCCCTTCATCGGCTCACGACGGACACCAGACGTTATCACCCATGAGGCATCCCAGTAAGTTAACAATGTTAAACGGGCAGTTGCGATTTCGCTCTTATGGGGCGTGTCGCTGCATGGGGGGCCCTTGGCCTTCCGAGGTCTGAAGTTTGCTGAATTCAGGCGGACGGAAGGAAACCAAGGGCCGTCTCTGACGAAACGACATCGTGGTAGAAGCCGGCAGAAACCACGCTATTTGCGGATCCGCAAATAGCGATGGTGGCACCATCTCTATCGACGTACCACCGGCCCCATGGACATCATCGGCGACTACCGAGCCCGACGGATGCGACGCCAGGACGGTGCCGGCGTCTCCCCCGTTCCTCACACCTTTGCCTTGCCCTCGGAGCGCAGCACATTCTTCTGGCTTTGCAGCAGCTCAGCCGGCGTCAATGCTGGTATGTCTGGTGCTACGACCACGTAAGGCCGAGCACCAGCAGCACGATAGCGATCAACGGAAAAGTGCCCTGCGTCAACGCAGCCCGAGCCTTGTCCGGTGACGACACCAGCAGCACGACCGCGGCCGCGGCCATCGATCCGACGCCGGCGAAAATGAGCGCGGCTCCAACGGCGTTGTGTCCCATGACAACCGCGGCGATGCCGATGCCGCTGACGATCGCCAGGAACAGGTTGTAGAAGCCCTGGTTGAGCGCGAGCAGCTTGGTGGTCTCGGCTTCCTCGGCCGTGGTGCCGAAGGCGGCCCGGGTGCGGGGCGAGGTCCAGGTCAGCGACTCCATGGTGAAGATGTAGACGTGCAGTAGTGCGGCCAGTGCGGCGAATACCAACCCGGCGGCGATCATGTGGTGCCTCCTACTCGAAAAGTCCCGGCTGACTCAGACCCGTCACCCCGGGTGGCGGTGTCATACCCAGGTGTGTCCACGCCTGCGCGGTGGCCACCCGCCCTCGAGGGGTACGCGCGACCATACCGGCGCGGACAAGAAACGGCTCACACACCTCCTCGACCGTGGCGGCCTCCTCCCCGACCGCCACCGCCAGGGTCGAAACCCCTACTGGCCCGCCGCCGAAGCTGCGGGTCAGTGCCGACAGCACCGCCCGGTCCAGCCGGTCCAGGCCGAGCTCGTCGACGTCGTAGACCGCGAGCGCGGACTTGGCGACGTCCCGGGTGATCACCCCGTCAGCGCGCACCTCGGCGAAGTCACGGACCCGGCGCAGCAGCCGGTTGGCGATCCGCGGTGTCCCGCGCGAACGCCGGGCGATCTCCGCGCCGGCCTCAGCGCCGAGTTCGATACCCAGAATTCCGGCGGACCGCGTCAGCACCCGCTCCAGTTCGGCAGGCTCGTAGAAATCCATGTGCGCGGTGAAGCCGAACCGATCGCGCAGCGGGCCGGTCAGCGCGCCGGACCGGGTGGTCGCGCCGACCAGTGTGAAGGGTGCGACCTCCAGCGGAATCGATGTCGCGCCAGGCCCTTTGCCCACGATCACGTCGACCCGGAAGTCCTCCATCGCCAGGTAGAGCATCTCCTCGGCGGGCCGGGCGATGCGATGGATCTCGTCGATGAACAGCACGTCGTGCTCGACCAGGTTGGACAGCATCGCGGCCAGGTCGCCGGCGCGTTCCAGCGCGGGCCCGGACGTCACCCGCAACGACGTCCCGAGTTCGGCGGCGATGATCATCGCCAGCGATGTCTTGCCCAGCCCCGGCGGGCCGGACAATAGAATGTGATCCGGTGTGCCGCCACGGTTCTTGGCCCCCTCGAGGACCAGCTGCAGCTGTTCGCGCACCCGCGGCTGGCCGATGAACTCGTGCAACGAGCGAGGCCGCAGGCTGACATCGATGTCGCCCTCGCCGACCGTCAGCGCCGCGGAAACTTCCCGGAGTTCCGGGTCATCGGGGTCTGAATACTCGTCGGTCATCGGGCCTTACCCAGCAACGACAACGCAGCCCGCAGGGCGCTGGACGTCGTCGCGTCGTGATCGGTGGCCAGCACTTTTTCGGTGGCCTCCTCGGCCTGCTTGGCCGCAAAGCCAAGGCCGACCAGGGCTTCCACCACCGGACCGCGCACCGCGTGGCCGTTGACCGCCGGCATGCCCCCCGGCGCGGCGCCCGAGCCGACTTTGTCGCGCAGTTCCAGCACCATCCTTTCGGCGCCGCGTTTGCCGATGCCCGGCACCCGGGTCAGCGCGGCGACGTCGCTGCCGGCCAGCGCCTGGCGCAGCGCCGGCGCGTCGTGCACGGCCAGTGACGCCATCGCCAGCCGAGGTCCGACACCCGAGACGGACAACAGCGTCAGGAACAGATCGCGGGTATCGGTGTCCGGAAACCCGTACAACGTCATCGAATCCTCACGCACGATCATCGCGGTGACCAGCCGGGCCTCGCTCCGCTGCCGCAGTGTGGCCAACGTCGACGGCGTCGCGTTGACCCGGTAACCGATGCCGGCGGCCTCGATCACCACATGGTCGAGCGCCACCTCGAGCACCTCGCCGCGGACCGAGGAGATCATCGGGCGGCCTGCGCTTCTCTTGCTTTCGAGGCGGCCAACTTGGCCGCGTATGCGTGACGGTGCTGCGCGGCCAGCGCTTCGGCCGCGGCCATCCGGGCGATCATCGGCGCCCGCCAGCAGTGGCAGATCGCCAGTGCCAGCGCGTCCGCCGCGTCGGCCGGTGTCGGTTTGGCTTGCAGCGCAAGGATTCTGGTGACCATCGCGGTGACCTGCGCTTTGTCGGCGGCGCCGTTACCGGTGACCGCGGCCTTGACCTCGGTAGGGGTATGGAAGTGCACGTCGATACCGCGTCTCGCCGCCGCCAACGCGATAACGCCACCGACTTGCGCGGTGCCCATCACGGTCGACACGTTGTGCTGGGAGAACACCCGCTCAATGGCCATGACATCTGGAACATGGGTGTCCAGCCAGTGCTCGACGGCATCACTGATGGTCAGCAGTCGCTTGGGCAGTGGCGTATCCGATGGGGTACGCACCACGTCGACATCCAGCGCGATGACCTTTCGACCGCGCCCGCTTTCGATGACCGACAGCCCGCAGCGGGTCAATCCGGGATCGACGCCCATCACGCGCATTGCAAGCTCCCACCTAGTACCGAACAGCTGTTCGATAGCTTAACGGCCGGGACCGACGGCGCCGGGTAGGACACGCGGTGACCCGGTCGGTTCACCGCGGCGCGCTTTGTGGCCCCGGACCCACCGAATACTGCTAACTTAAGCCCACCTATTTGCTTGACCGATGCGGTAATAGGAAGGGTTTGGGTGGGATCACTGCTGCTAGTGCTCGCCGCGGTGCTGTTCATTGCCGCCATTGCGGTGCTCGTTGTGGCTTTGCGGCGTCCCAAGCAACCGGCTGCGCGGGGCGGGCGCCAGGATCCGCTCGCGTTCAACGCGATGCCACAGTTCGGGCCCCGACAACTCGGGCCCGGCGCCATCGTCAGCTACGGCGGCGTCGACTATGTAGTCCGCGGGTCGGTCACCTTCCGCGAGGGTCCGTTCGTATGGTGGGAGCATCTGCTGGAAGGCGGCGAGCAGCCGATCTGGTTCAGCGTCGAAGAGGACGACGGGCGCCTTGAGCTGGCGATGTGGGTCACCCGCAAGGATCTTGTTACGTTGCAGCCCGGCGGCGATCATGTGGTCGACGGGGTGACGTTCCGGGAATCGGAGCGCGGTCGCGCCGGGTACACCACCGAAGGCACAACCGGCCTGCCGGCGGGCGGCGAAATGGAGTTCGTCGACTACGCCGATGCCGGCGAAACCGCGCTGCTGTCCTTCGAGCGCTGGGCCCCGGACATGCCGTGGGAGGTTTCGACGGGCAAGTCGCTGTTGAGCGGCGAACTCACCGTTTATCCGGCGCCCCCTCCTAGCGCATAGGGCGACCTCGGTGCCGCTTCACCACCTCGCCGTAGTTCCTGCGGACGTGTCCGGGACGCGGCTGGGGCTTGCACTCAACGCGCCCGCACCGCGGCCGCTGGCGACCTACGTACTGGACCACCCCGACGGCGGTGCACTGCTGCTCGGCGTCCTCGGCGCTTCGCACGTCGTCACGGTCGAACACGCCACTCACCGGTTCTCCGAGCAGGTGTCCTGCGACGCCCGCAGCCACGGCGAGTTGCCCGAGCACGCCGACGCGCCCGGCTACCGCATCGATTCCCATACCCACACGCACGACGAGACGACGTTCCGCCGGCTCGCGCGTGAACTCCGCCAACGTTGCGCCCGGGAAACGGGGTGGCTGGGCGGCTCCTTTCCCGGCGATGCCGCCGCGCTGACCGCGCTCGCCGCCGAGCCCGACGGGAGCGGCTGGCGCTGGCGGACGTGGCACCTGTACCCGGCGGCGCCCGGCGGTCCATCGGGCGGGACGGTAGTCCACACGGCGAGCCAGTGGCATCCATGAGCCGCAACCGCCTGTTCTGGATCGCCGGCGGGTTGGCCGTCGCCGCGGTCGTGTCGTTGGTTTTCGGAATAGTGTTGCAGCAGAAAGATATTGGCTCGTATATAGCGGGCCACTATCGCGAATACTCCCGTGATGCGAACGGGACGCGCTACCTCTGCACCGGATCGCCCGCGCAGGTGGCAACCACGCTGGCCAGCTATCAGGCGCCCGAGGCGCGCGCCTCCAACGGCGACAACCAATACCTGCGCTACAGCAACAACATCGTGACCGTCGGCCCCGACGGCAACTATCCGTGCAGCATCCGTGTGGAGAGCTTGAGCGCCGGATACAGCCACGGCGCGTTCATCTTTCTCGGCCCCGGATTCACCCCCGGATCGCCGTCGGGAGGCGCGGGCGGTAGCCCAGGCGGCCCCGGCGGAACCAAGTGACTTCTAACCGGATGTAAACACGAAGGAGATTCTCATGTACCTCGCCCTCCAGATCGGAAGCGTCGACCTCAACCCAATTCTGCGAGGCGTCGTCGCGACGATCCTGTACTTCCTGGTCGGCATGGCAGTCCTGGTCGTCGGCTTCCTGATGGTCGACGTGTTGACCCCGGGAAAGCTACGCCAAATGGTGTTCGTCGATCGTCGCCCCAACGCCGTCGTCCTCGCCTGCGCCATGTACATCGCGCTCGCCACAGTCATCATCACCGCCATCGCCAACAGCTACAGCCAGCTGGGTCAGGGACTCATCGGCGTGGCGGTATACGGATTCATGGGTGTGGTTCTGCAAGGAATCGCACTGCTGACGCTTCACATGGTGATACCGGGCAACTTTCACGAGCACGTCGACGAACCGGAGCTGCATCCGGCAGCGTTCGCGACGGCTCTGATGCTGCTGGCCGTCGGAGGGGTGACCGCGGCCGCGGTGTCATGACTTCCACTGATCAGCAGGTGGATCAGGTAGTCCGGTCCACCGAGTTTTCGGGGCGGTGGCGGGCACTGCTACTGGCCTCGGTCGCGGCATGTGCGGCCTGCGGCATTGTTTACGAACTCGCGCTGCTGACGCTGTCGGCGAGTTTGAACGGCGGCGGCATCGTCGCCACCTCACTGATCGTGGCGGGTTACATCGCCGCGCTGGGCGCCGGTGCCCTGCTGGTCCGACCGCTGCTGGTGCACGCGGCCATCGTCTTCATCGCGGTCGAAGCGCTGCTGGGCATCGTCGGCGGTCTGTCCGCGGCCGCGCTCTACGCGGTGTTCGCATTCCTGGACGGATCGGTCGGGTCGACGTGGGTGCTGGCGCTGAGCACCGGCCTGATCGGTGGCCTGGTGGGCGCCGAGGTGCCTCTACTGATGACACTGCTGCAACAGAGGCGAACCGCCTCCAAAGACCCGGCCACCGACACCGGCCGCACGCTGGCCAACCTCAACGCAGCCGACTACCTGGGCGCGTTGATCGGTGGGCTGGTCTGGCCGTTCTTCCTGTTGCCGCATCTGGGGATGATCCGCGGCGCCGCGGCCACCGGCATCATCAACCTGGTGGCGGCGGCCATGGTGTCGATCTTCTTGCTGCGGCGCGTCGTTTCCACCCGGCAGCTGATGACGGCGCTATGCGCGCTGGCCGCCGCACTCGGGCTGCTTGCCACGCTGTTGGTGCGTGCGCACGACATCGAGACGACCAGCAGGCAACGTCTCTACGCCGACCCGATCATCGCCTACCGGCATACCCCGTACCAGGAAATCGTGGTTACCCGGCGCGGCAACGACACCCGCCTGTACCTCGACGGGGGTTTGCAATTCTCCACCCGAGACGAATATCGCTACACCGAAAGCCTGGTCTATCCCGCGCTCGGCGGAAATCCCGCGAAAGGCGCACGCTCGGTGCTGGTACTCGGTGGCGGCGACGGCTTGGCGGCCCGTGAACTGCTGCGCCAGCCCGGCATTCAGAAGATCGTGCAGGTGGAGCTCGACCCCGCGGTGATCGATATTGCGCGCACCACATTGCGGGAGGCCAACGACGGTGCGCTGGACAACCCGCGCGTCAACGTCGTGATCGACGATGGGCTGAGCTGGCTGCGCGGCCCTGATGCGCACCGGTTCGGCGGCTTCGACGCGGTCATCGTCGACCTTCCCGACCCCGACACACCCGTACTGGGCCGGCTGTATTCAACGGAGTTCTACGCGCTCGCCGCCCAAGCGCTGGCCCCCGGCGGGCTCATGGCTGTGCAAGCGGGCAGCCCGTTTTCCACCCCGACGGCGTTTTGGCGCACGGTGTCGACGATCCAGGCCGCCGGGTATGCGGTCACGCCCTACCACGTACACGTGCCCACCTTCGGTGACTGGGGTTTCGCGTTGGCGTGCCGCGGCGGCACCGCACCCACTCCCACCATGCCGGCCGGCGCGCCGCCGCTGCGTTTCCTCAACCCGCAGGTGCTGCAAGCCGCCACGGTGTTCTCCGACGACATCGGGCGACGTCCGCTCGAGCCATCGACGCTGGACAACCCGCGCGTCGTCGAGGACATGCGCCACGGGTACGACTAATCGTCGAGAGCCGCCAGCACCTCGTCAGACAGGTCGACATTGGTGTAGACGTTCTGCACGTCGTCGCTCTCCTCGAGCGCGTCCACGAGCCTGAGCACCTTACGAGCCCCGTCGACGTCGACGGGCACGCTGACCGACGGCTGAAAACTGGCCTCAGCCGATTCGTAGTCGATACCGGCGTCCTGCAACGCGCTGCGCACCGCGACCAGATCAGCCGGCTCGGAGATGATTTCGAAACTGTCACCGAGATCGTTGACGTCCTCGGCGCCTGCCTCCAGCACCGCCGTCAGCACGTCGTCTTCGGTCAGGCCGTTCTTCTCGCACGTGACCACGCCCTTGCGGGAGAACAGGTAGGACACCGAACCCGGATCTGCCATGGCGCCACCATTGCGCGTCATCGCCACCCGGACTTCACTGGCGGCGCGGTTGCGATTGTCGGTCAGGCACTCGACCAGCACCGCCACGCCGTTGGGCGCGTAGCCCTCGTAGGTGATGTTCTGCCAGTCGGCGCCACCGGCCTCCTCGCCGGCGCCGCGCTTTCGGGCACGTTCGATGTTCTCGTTGGGCACCGAAGTCTTCTTCGCCTTCTGGATGGCGTCATAAAGCGTCGGGTTGCCCCCGGGATCACCACCGCCGGTACGGGCGGCGACCTCGATGTTCTTGATGAGCCGGGCGAACTCCTTGCCACGGCGCGCGTCTTTGACGGCCTTCTGGTGCTTCGTGGTGGCCCACTTGGAATGGCCGCTCATCGTCGTCCTGTCTCGTTCGGCTCATTGACTTCTTACATCTACAAACCAGACGAGTCTACGTGGACGGCTGATAACGATTGTCCGGCCGCTCCCGTCCGGCTCAGGATTCCCAGACGTCACAACAAGTTCGGGCTATGCCGTTATGCCCGCCTCATAGCGACAATCCCGAGCAGCGCGCCAGTCCACCAAAGGGTTGTCGCTGTGAGGCGGGCAGAAACCCACCCACTCTCCGCTGGTGACAGCAGTGACTGGAGTTAAAACCGGCCACTGACGATGTCGATAAACAACTGGTGGACGCGGCGGTCGCTTGTCATCTCCGGGTGAAACGCTGTTGCCGGCACCGCGCCCTGCCGTACCGCGACGATGTGATCCGCGGCCCGGGCCAGCACCTGCACGCCGTCACCGGCCCGCTCGACCCACGGCGCACGGCGCACGGCTGAACACCGCACGCACCAGCGCATCAAGACCAGTGAACTCGACGTCGCCTTCAAACGAGTCGACCTGCCGTCCAAACGCAATGCGCCGCACCGTCATATCGATCCCGCGCAGCGGCGGCGCCTCGCCTCCGATGGTGCCGGCGTCGAGGATCTCGCTGGCCAGCAGGATCATGCTGACACACGCGCCGTAAGCGGGTAGCCCGATCGAGCAGCAGGTGACTGATGGTGGTGGACTCCCCACCGGGAATGCAAACACCGGCGAAGCGTGATCCGGGCGCCCAGCAACGAGGTGCCACCGGCGCCGGGGGTACCGGTCCCAACGCCGGGCGCCGGGCCAAGCCCAGCGTTGCCACCGTTGCCGGCGGCGTTGACCACCGCGTTGCCGCCGCGACCACCGTTGCCGCCCATTCCGTTGCCCAACCCTCCTTCGCCGCCGTTACCACCGTTGCCGAACACCCCAGCGTTGCCGCCGGTCCCCCCGTTGCCGCCGAAGACGCTGCCGAATCCACCGCTTCCGCCGAGCCCACCGTCGCCGCTCAGCGCGCCACCGGCACCACCGGCACCCCCAGAGCCGGCGACCCCGCCCGCCCCGCCGAAGCCACCGAAGCCGCCGGAGCCGACCAGGAGTCCGGCCTTACCCCCGATACCGCCGGCACCCCCGGCGCGCCGTTACCGATCAGCGGGCGCCCGAGCAGCGTCTGGGTGGGCGTGTTGATCAGGCCCAACAGCTCCTGCTGAACGGTCTGCAACGGATTGGCATTGGCCGCCTCAGCGACCGCATACGAATTCCCCGCCGTGGCCAAAGCCTGGACGAACTGCTCGTGGAACGACGACGCCTGCGCGCTGAGCCCCTGGAAGGTGTTGGCATACCCGGAAAACATCGACGCAACAGCCGCCGAGACCTCGTCAGCCCCCGCCGCCAACACCCCGGCGGTCGGGGCCGCCGCCGCCGAATTCGCCGAGGCCAATGTCGAACCGATATTCGCTATATCGTTCGCCGCCGCCGCCAATGCCTCCGGGACCGCCACTGCAAACGACATCCAAAACTCCTCTACGACAATTAGCCAGGGAACCTCGTCGCGACCCAACCGGCGGGCCTAAACCGAAGTTGCTGGCGCGCCGCCCCGGGCCCGAGAAGAGAAAAGAGAAGAAGAATGCGAAAACCCTGTGGGAAAACCTAGTGGCAAACCCTAATTAGGCGTTAACTTCTGTTTGTGTCCGACTCGTCGATGACGAGCACTGCTTGTCCGCCATGAGCTGATGAAGGGTGACCACCATGTCGTTTGTGATCGCAGCACCGGAGTATGTGGCCTCAGCGGCTTCGGATCTGGCCAGCATTGGGTCGACGATCGGCGAGGCTAATGCCGCGGCGGTGGCTCCGACCACCGGGGTGGTGGCCGCCGCTGAAGATGAGGTGTCGGCGGCG
>Ga0209530_1001248_pt1 | contig 12300 bp, 13 predicted proteins | sample BlaSpr_A8_Ref_O1_FD_187987 | JGI IMG/M metagenome (GOLD analysis project Ga0209530, IMG submission 187987) | Forest soil microbial communities from Thunder Bay, Ontario, Canada - Black Spruce, Ontario site 2_A8_Ref_O1 (SPAdes) (version 2) | ecosystem: Environmental > Terrestrial > Soil > Boreal...
CGTTCGGTGCGAAATTCGTCACCGGCGATCAGGGCCTGGGCCATATCGTCGTGCCGGCCACCGATCCCAACGGGCTCGTCGACTTCTACATCGACGTGCTCGGCTTCCGATCCCGCGGCGCGTTCCGAGTACCGTTGCCGCGCGAGTTCGGCCCGGTGCGGGTGCGCTTTCTGGGCATCAACGAGCGACACCACAGCCTGGCGATCGTCCCGGCCGCACATCAACGCGACCCGCGCCTCGTCCACATCATGGTGGAGGTGGACACCCTCGACGCCGTAGGTCAGGCACTGGACCGCGTCAACGCCGAGGGCTTCCGGTTGTCGTCCACCTTGGGGCGCCACACCAACGACAAGATGGTGTCGTTCTACGTCCGCGCACCCGGTGATTGGGACATCGAGTTCGGCACCGATGGTATGCGGGTCGACGAAACCTATTACACCGCAGAGGAGATCACCGCCGACAGCTATTGGGGCCACCAGTGGGTCGGCGAGATGCCCGCGGCAATGCGCCTATGACATTCGACGCTGACGTCACGCCCGTTCCGGCCGCGTCGATCACCTCGTGGGACCACGAGGCCGACGTCGTCATCGCCGGCTACGGGGTTGCCGGCGCCGCCGCGGCGGTCGAAGCGGCCCGCGGCGGCGCCGAGGTCCTGGTGCTGGAACGCACCGGATCGTGGGGCGGGGCGGCGGCGATGGCCGGCGGTTTCATCTACCTCGGCGGTGGCACTACGCTGCAAAAGGCTTGTGGCTTCACCGATTCCGTCGAGAACATGGCGGCGTTTCTCAACGTTGCGATGGGGCCCGGTGCCGACGAGAACCGGATCGCCGATTACTGCGCCGGCAGCGTCGCCCACTTCGACTGGCTCGTTGGCTGCGGTGTGCCGTTCAAGGCGGAGTTCTTCTCCGAGCCCGGCTGGGAACCGATGGGTGACCAGGGCCTGATGTACAGCGGCGGGGAAAATGCGTATCCGTTCAACACCATTGCCACCCCGGCCCCGCGCGGGCACGTTCCGCAGATGTCGAACAAGAAGCAGGGTGAGGCCAGCGCCGGCTACATGCTGATGAAGCCTCTCGTCGAGACGGCCACGACGGCCGGCGCGCAGGCGCTCTACGACGTGCGCGTGCAGTCGCTGATCGTTGAATCCGACGGCAGGGTGGTCGGCCTCCGCTCCCGCCGGTACGGCACCGAGATGGCGATTCGGGCGCGCACCGGCGTCGTGCTCGCAACGGGCAGCTTCGCCTATAACGATGCGATGGTGGCGCAGTACGCCCCGCGGATCGCCGGGCGACCGGCTGCGTCGATCGAGCAGCACGACGGGCAGGCGATCCGGATGGCGCAGGCGCTGGGGGCCGACTTGGCCCACATGGACGCCACCGAAGTCGCGATCTTCATCGATCCCCAACAACTGGTGCGCGGCATCCTGGTCAATGGTCGCGGTCAACGCTATGTCGCCGAGGACACCTACCCGGGCCGGATCGGTCAGCTCACGCTCTACCAGCAGGACAACACCGCTTACCTGATCATCGACGGCGATGCCCAGGAAGAGGCGATGGCCTCCTGGTCACCCCAGTTCATGCTGCGGCCGGCGACCTGGGTGGCTGACACCGTTGCCGACCTGGAACGCGACATGGACCTGGCGCCCGGTTCGCTGCAGGCGACCGTGGCCGCCTACAACGAAGGCGCCGCCCGCGGCGAGGATCCGCTCCTGCACAAAAAGCCCGAGTGGATCAAGCCGATCGGCTCCCCGATCGGCGCAATCGACCTGCGCGAGAGTACCGGCGGCTTCACCTTGGGCGGGCTAGCCACGACATTGGATGCTGAGGTGCTGCACGTCAGCGGTCAGCCCATCCCGGGCCTCTTCGCTGCGGGCCGGTCGACTGCCGGACTGGCCGCATGGGGTTACGCCAGCGGCATCTCGCTCGGCGACGGTAGCTTCTACGGTCGCCGCGCGGGCCGGTGTGCAGCCAAGGGCTGATTCGGCGAGCAGACACAAAATCCCCCGCACGCACGGCGTGTCGGGGGCTTTTCCGTCTGCTAGGCCGGCTGCTATGTTCCTAATAGGAATATTGCAGCCAGATAGACCGAGCTTTGGAGAACCGATGACCAGAACCGTTGCGACCGTCGAACCAGCTACCCCCACGGCCGTCATCGACCGCATCTCACTGGTCCTGGATGCATTCGACGGACCGGGACGGCTGACGCTGGCCCAGATCGTCCGCCGCACCGGCCTACCGCGCTCATCGGCGCACCGGATGCTGGAGCGCCTGGTACAGCTGCGCTGGCTGCGCCGCAGCGGTCGCGACTACGAACTCGGTATGCGGCTGGTGGAGCTGGGCTCGCTGGCCGTGCACCAGGACCGCCTGGTGCGGGCGGCTGCTCCGCTGCTGGGCGAATTGCATTGCGCTACTGGCCTTGTCGTGCATCTCGCGGTTTTGGACGGACCGGACGTCGTCTACCTGGACAAGATCGGCGACCGGACGATCCCCACTCGGGTGGGTGGTCGTGATCCGGCCCACTGCACCGCCGTCGGCAAGGCGATCCTGGCCTACTGCGACCAGGATGCCCGAGTAGATCTCCAGGTCCGCAAGACCAAGTACTCGATTTCCAGTAGCTCTCAATTGGCAGTCGAGTTGGCCAAGGTGCGGGCTCACGGTGTCGCGTTCGAGCGCGAGGAGGCAATGCTCGGATTCGGCTGCGTTGCAGCCCCGATCGGGAGCCCCGGGGAGGCCAGTGCGGCGATTGCCGCTGTGTCGGTCTGCGGTCCGATGAATCGCATGATGTTCGATCAGCGGCTGGCCGCCCCGGTACGCATGACCGCGATGGGCATCTGGCGCAACGTCGAAGACGGGCCACAGCGGGTTGCGCCGACCCTGCAGCCGCTGCGACCTTTGTTGCCCCAGCGTCAGGGCCCGGCGCCGCGGCCTGCCCTGCAGTACGCGTGAATTCGGCGACTGCTCACGAAGCGTTTTCCGGGGGCGTCGCCGTCATCACCGGCGCAGGCGCAGGAATAGGCGCCGGCCTGGCCCGCCATGCCGTGGCATTGGGGATGGCAGTTGTTCTGGCCGACATCGACGCCTCCGCCATCGCGGTACTTCGCGACGAGCTCCGTGCGGCAGGAGGTTTGGCGGTAGACGTCGTGTGCGACGTGCGCGACCCTGGCGCTGTGCGGGACCTCGCCGACCGCACCTATCGCGACGTTGGTCCGGTGCGGCTGCTGGTGAACAACGCCGGAGTCGAACAGTTCGGCTATCTGTGGGATACGCCCGTGACCAACTGGCGACGCGTCGTCGACATCAACATCAGTGGAGTCTTCTACGGCGTGCGGGCATTTCTGCCGAAGATGATGGCCACCGACGAGCAGGCGTGGGTGTGGAACCTGTCTTCGGTCGGCGGCGTGCTGGCGATTCCATTGCAGGGGCCCTACATCATGAGCAAGCACGCAGTGCTCGCGTTGACCGAGTGCCTGCATCTCGATGTCCAGTCGGCTGGGCACGACCACCACATTCACGTGCAGGCCGTGCTGCCCGGCGCGGTGGTATCCAACATCTTCGAGTCAGCGGGCGGCGTCGACCCGGACGACGCCAGCGATGCCGCCGCCGCCCAGGAGCAGCGCTCGGCAATGCTTGACGTCAAGGCCGCGGCCATGGATCCGATGGCGGCCGCGGCGACGATTTTCGAACAGGCTGCCAAGGGGCGGTTCTACCTGCTCACCGAGCAATCTGTCGGAGCGGCCATGGCGGTACCCGCGAATGTGGTTGCAGTACAACGGCAACCGTCGCTGAAATAGCACAGCTGCCACACGGGTCTCCCGGAGAGCGGACAGACTTTTTGCCCGCCTCCGAGCGACAACTTCGGGGCGTGGCCGCGTGCCGCCTGGGGTGCAGCTGCGGGATTGTCGCTCGGAGGCGGGCAAATCGCAGTTCCCGTCTAGGCCGTGGTACGTGTGGCAGATGTGACGAGGCCGCGACTGCTGGAGCTAGATCGCCACGCCGGTTATCTCGTCGACGATAGACAAATCGCCGTGTCGCACCGCATCCACGATCGACTCGCTCAGCGCTGAGCACACCAGGAACACACCCCGGCCACCGGGCGCCGATATTTTCTGCGCATCGCGGCGCTCGGCACACCGGGCCGTCGCGTCGGCGTTCCACTGCACGCTGGTCTGGTTCCAGCTGCTCTTGCGGGCCAGCACCCGCGCACCGCAGTTGCGGCACGCCACGGGCATCATCGGCATCTCCTCGAGGCGGTTATCGGCCCTGACCGACGAATCCAGCGTCATCACACCGAACCCGTGGTGGCTGCCTGGGCCGCCATATTCGCCTCGACCTCTTTCATCCACGCCTCGTAGGGCCGGCTGGTGTCCAGCTCAAACTCGAAGCGGTCCACCATATCTGGTTGCACATCGGCGGTGTCGACGTAGAACTGCTGGTACCAGCGACGCAACTGGTAGACCGGGCCGTCCTCCTCGACCAGTAGCGGGTTATCGATACGCGCCTTGTGCCGCCAGATCTCGACATCCTGCTCGAAACCGAGCTTGACGAAGTCGCCGAGACTGATCGCGGTCTGCATGGCCTGGTCGCCGGGTAGCGAATCCGATTTCTTCACGATGATGCCGTATTGCAGCACAAAGGAATTCGAGTCAATCGGATAGTGGCAATTGATGAGTATCGTTTTGGCGTCACCTTGCTCATAGTGATAGGTCAGGTCGTCGATCATGAAGGATGGGCCGTAGTAGGAGGCCACCGATGTCGTACCGAGCATCTGGGACCCCACCGGGGCGGCGAGGTCGGGCCGGCCCGAACCGTTCATGTACTGCGTCGCCACGTGCCCCTCGAAGATGTTCTTGAAATATGTGGGCAGCGAGCCGTGGATGTAGAAGAAGTGCGCCATATCCACCACGTTGTCGATGATTTCGCGGCAGTTACTGTGCACGACGGTGGTGTACCAGTGCCAGTCGGTCCAGTCGTCGCTGGTGGCGCCCTCGATGCGCGGGATCGTGACCTCCGATGGAGGTACTTTGCGCTCGGGGTCGTTCCAAACGAACAACATGCCGTCCTGTTGCAGCGTGGTCCAGGCTTGCGTACGGGCCAGCTTTGGTGTGCGTCTGCTGTACGGCACTTGTTTGCATCGCCCGTCGCCGCCCCATCGCCAGTCGTGGAACGGACACGCGATCTCGTTGCCCTTGACCTCGCCCTGCGAGAGGTCACCGCCCATGTGCCGGCAGTAGCCGTCAAGCACATTGATGTTGCCGTCCGCGCTGCGGAAGACGACAAGCTTCTGCCCGAAGGCGTTGATCGAGTGCGGCTTGCCGTCACCGAAATCTCTGACCAGGCCCAGGCAGTGCCAGCCGCGGGCGAACCGCTTCGGCGCGGCCTGCGCTTCAATGAGCCGAACTTCGTCCACCTCAGACTGCGACATCATGGGAATGATTTAACTCCTGCGGCCGGGTCTGTGAGTTGTCTGTTCCACTCATCAGGACGACTCTTCTGCTGCCCCGCGGCTTCGGCATACCGTTCTCAACGTGAGCCCGCACAGCACGACGATCCCCGCCGGCCTTCCCGTGGCCGACACCGTCGTTGACCTGCTCGTAGTCGGCTCGGGTACCGGCATGTCCGCAGCGCTGGCTGCCCACGAGCTCGGGCTGTCGGTGCTGATCGTGGAGAAGTCGTCGTACGTGGGCGGCTCGACCGCCCGGTCCGGTGGCGCACTGTGGCTGCCCGCCTGCTCTGTGCTGCAGGAACACGGTGCCAACGACACCACCGAACGCGCTGTCACCTACCTGGACTCGGTGGTCGCGGGTTCGGCGCCCCGGCAGCGATCGGCCGGCTTTCTGACCCATGTATCCGCGACAGTCGAGATGCTGCGCCGGATGACTCCGCTGCGGCTCTTCTGGGCCCGCGATTACTCCGATTACCACCCAGAAGAACCGGGCGGCAGCGCAGCGGGCCGCACCTGCGAGTGCCACCCCTTCGACACCTCGGTTCTCGGCGAATACCGCACTCGGCTGCAGCCTGGCGTCATGGAGGTCAGCGTCCCGATACCGACGACGGGCGCTGACTATCGCTGGATGAATCTGGTGGCCCGGGTGCCGCGCAAGGGAATTCCGACCTTCGCCAAACGAGTGGCACAAGGTGTGGGCGGCCTGCTGCTGGGCCGGCGCTACGCGGCGGGCGGCCAGGGCCTGGTGGCCGGCTTGTTCGCGGGTGTGCTGCGCGCCGGTATCCCGGTGTGGACCGACGCCACACTGCTGCGCCTCCGCGGCGACGGTGACCGCGTAATCGGCGCGGTCGTCGGCCACAGTGGACGTGAGGTGACGATCACCGCCCGGCGCGGAGTGGTGTTGGCCACGGGCGGTTTCGACCACAGCATGGATATGCGGTGGAAGTTTCAGTCCGAGTCGCTGGGCGCCAACCTGAGCCTGGGCGCGGCGGCCAATACCGGCGACGGCATCCGTGCGGCGCAGGAACTGGGTGCGGATATCGATCTGATGGAACAGGCCTGGTGGTTCCCCGCTGTCGCACCACTGCCCGGCGAGGCGCCCGCGGTGATGCTGGCGGAACGGTCGCTTCCGGGCTCCCTGATCGTGGACCAGAGCGGCCACCGGTTCGCCAACGAGTCGGCGGACTACATGTCGTTTGGTCAGCGGTTGCTCGAACTGGAACGGTCCGGTAACCCCGTCGAAGCGATGTGGATCATCTTCGACCAGCAATACCGCAACAGCTATGTCTTTGGCGCCCAGCTGTTTCCGCGGATGCGGATCCCGCAGGCGTGGTACGACGCGGGCATCGCGGCGCGCGCCGACAGTCTCGCCGAGCTGGGCGCCCAAATCGCTGTTCCTGTGTCAGAGTTCACGCAGACGATGACTTGTTTCAACGAAAGCGCCTCTGCCGGACAGGATCCCGACTTCGGTCGGGGTCGAAGCGCCTACGACCGGTACTACGGCGACCCGACGATAACGCCGAATCCCAACCTGCGTCCGTTGGTCAAAGGCCCGTTCTACGCGGTGAAAATGGTGCTCAGCGATCTGGGCACCTGCGGCGGGCTGAAGGCCGACGAGCGGGCACGGGTGCTGCGCGAAGACGGCAGCGTCATCGCCGGGCTGTACGCCATCGGCAATACCGCCGCCAATGCGTTCGGCGCAACGTACCCCGGAGCGGGCGCGACGATCGCGCAGGGACTGGTATACGGCTACATTGCGGCTCGGAACGCGGCGACTACCGACAGTTAGTCAGCTTCGCGCTTCGCCTCGACCTGCTTCTCGACCTCACGCCAGTACCCGGGGGTGGTGCGCGGTTTGCCGAAACCACCCTTGGCGGCCTGCTGTGTGATGGCGTCAGCCTCGTCGATGTCCTTCATCATTTCCAGGGCGAACTCGCGCTCGGCGGCGTAATACTTGGCCGCCCAGCGCAGCGCGAGCACTGAATACGCCCAGGCCGGTTGGGCCTCGGCCCCGTCGGCGTCCTCGACCGCTTTGCGATGCCTGGCTTCGGCATAGGCCACATGCTCCTGCAGCAATTCTTTGAGCCGACTTGGGTTACTGAGGTGGCCGAAAGTCACGCGCAGCAGCACGCTGTGCTTGAGCACCGGCGGATCCACAGGTGCATGGTTGGTCCACTCGGTGACGGCGTCCATCCCGGCCGGGGTGATCTTGTAGAGCCGGCGGCTGCGGGTGCCCTCGTCGCGCTCGACGCGAGATGTCACCAGACCCAGGCCCTCCAGCTTCTTCAGCTCGGTATAGATCTGGCTGTACGAAGGGCTCCAGTAGTAGAGGTCGACGCTCCAGTCGATCCACTTTTTGAGGTCGTAGCCGGAGACTTCCTCTTCGTAGGACATCATGCCCAGCAGCGCCCAGCTGGTGGCCGCAAGTGCCGCCTTCGTTGCCTTTTCGCTGGCAGGGTCCATTTCGGAGTCCACGTCGCCAGGTTAACAACACAGGTCAGAACATCGCGTACCACCGACCGCTGGCCGGGACACCGCTTTGCGGACAGCTTCCCGTCTTGGCGCTGGGGGTGCCCCGCTCAGCGGCGGGCACCCACGGTTCACATCCCCGATGGAAAACGCGGTCCGGTCCGAGTCCGCCGTAGCCTTGACTTAGTCTCGCGCTCAGCGGCGCCGGATCGACAGCAGTGGGTCCCCTCCATGCGCGAGTGTGTTCCCGCAGGGTTGAATCAACAGCCCTGGACTGGCCGTGGTTGTCTAAGAGCTGCGGCGTCCCACCAAGGACGGATTTGAGGTACAGCATGGTCGAGCAATCGGGCGATCCAGTTGGTTCGACGGGTTTCCGGGTCGGGGAATCCCAGGTAGGTCAGGCCGTAGTCCTCGCCGTCTCAGGTGAAGTAGACGCGCTCACTGCACCGCAGCTGGCCGAGGCGATACACACCGCGCTGGCCACCGGGCCGGCGACACTGATCGTTGATCTCTCGAAGGTGAAATTTTTCGCTTCAGCCGGGATGACCGTCCTCGTTGCCGCGAGGACTGAGGCCGGGCCGTCGACTCGATTCGGGGTGGTCGCGGACGGTGCAGCCACCAGCCGGCCGATCAAACTCATGGGGATCGACGCGGTGCTCCCGTTGTACAGCACACTTGATGGCGCGCTCAGCGGTATCGCGTGATGCGTGAACGTCGGCCGGCTAAGTATGCAGCCGGGAACTGCGGGACGCTCTGATGATCGACCGCCGGAACGCCACGTTAGCGGCATCGCCGATTACCGTGTCGGCCGATCTGGTCATTGTGGCCAGCGGCCGCCCGCGACGCCAGCCACGCCGAGGTCAGCACATTTTGAGCCCGCGCGTTATGGCGCCCGGGGGGTGGTTCGCCTTGGCGTTGTTCGGCGTGGCGGCTTCCCCGTCGGACGCATGGTGGCTTTTTGCGGGCGCTTTAGCGATGCTGGGCATGCTCCTCGGCGCCAGCATTCCGCTGCTGGAGACCCGCAGCCTGCAACGCCGACCGGGGTATCAGGAAGTCATCGACCGGGTGCCGCGCTTTGTGCCCAGGCCACCTAGCGGGATTTCGGCAGGATAGGTCCCATGAACCGCAAACGTGTCGTCGTCGCAGGACTGGGAGACGTAGGTATCCTGATCGCGATCCGCTTGGCCCGCCATGCTGACGTCGTCGGGATCTCGGTCAAACCCGCGCTGGTGAGCGGCCAAGAGCTCGGCGTCCGGCTCTCCCGCCCAGACGATTGGGCTCGCGACTACTGGATTCCGTTTGACAGGTTCCGACGTCTGGACCGGGTACGGACGGTTCAGGCCACGCTGACCGGAGTGGACCTGACGTCCCGGACCGTCTTCGGCCAGCGCGACGATGGCACAACAATCGCCGAGGACTATGACGCGCTGGTCATCTCGACAGGAGTCAGCAACGGCTTCTGGCGCCGGCCGGTATTGCAGTCGGCCGCCGAGATCAGCGCCGACCTACACGCCACACACAACCGGCTGGCCGCCGCCAACTCGGTGATTGTTGTGGGCGGCGGTGCCGCCGCAGTCAGCAGCGCCGTCAACATGGCAACCACCTGGCCCGACAAGCGAATCGACCTGTATTTCCCCGGAGAGCGCGCTTTGGGCGGGTATCACCCTCGGACTTGGAATCGCATCCGGGGCCGACTGACCGATCTGGGCGTGGGCCTGCACCCGGGACACCGCGCGGTGGTCGCGAATGGTTCCGCCGGCGATGAGATCACCGGCGAACCGGTCCACTGGAGCACCGGACAACCCCCGGCTTCCGCCGAAGCGGTGCTCTGGGCGATAGGGCAGACGCAACCCAACACTGACTGGCTACCGCCGGAGCTGCTCGATCAACACCGGTTCGTTCACGTGACGCCGGAGCTCAGGGTGCCCGGTCATGAAGGTGTCTACGCGGTCGGCGACGTCGCGGCGAGCGACCCGCTGCGCAGCTCCGCGCGCAATCGCGGCGATGCGCTGGTGGCCCACAACATCCGCGCCGAGTTCGCAGACCGCCGGATGCGCACCTACCGGACGCCGGGCCGGCGGTGGGGCTCGTTAGTGGGCGCACAGGCCGACGGGCTGGAGGTCTTCCTGCCTACCGGGCATGCCTTCCGCCTCCCGTCATGGTCGGTTGAACGGGTGGTGATGCCGTGGGTCGTCCGATGGGGCATGTATCGCGGAGTGCGCGAAGACCACACGATTAAGACGTCGTAAGGGCGACTCTACCAATGCTTTTCACTATTCCTTGACGTCTTGTTCAGACGCCGGTGACATGAAGCGGCGGTGCAATTCGTCTGTGAGCGCGTGGATCTGGCGAGTGATCTCAGTGTTGGTCTTCAGCTCCAATTCCTGGCTCTCGAAGTCATGGTCGGCTCTGGACTGCTGGAATGCCGCCTGACGGTTCTGGCCGATCATCACGAAGGTCGACAGAAAAATCGCCTCGAGCGACACCACCAGGGTCAACGTCGGCCAGGGGCTGCGTTCCAGCAACACCATCCACACGCCGAACAGCGCCGCATGAAGCCAGACGAAGTTCATCGACCCGGCGAACGACGTTATCCGGTCGGCCAGGCGCAGCTGAAAATCCGCACTTCGTTTCCTGGCCTCCTCCACGACGACAGGGTGGTGAACCTGTCCGCTTCGCAGCAGCCGATGCGGAATCAGTTGCGGGTTGTGCCGATGGGTTTCGGCCTGTGTCGTCATGCTGAGCCGTTCCTTTCGGTGCCATGGCGATAAGCGCGTTCGCGTCATCTGACACATTTCGGAGGTGGATAGGGCTGCCGGCTAATGCTACTGGGACCGATCATCACCACGACCCTGCGCGACGCCACGTCGTGCGACGAAGTCGTCGCGGGGTTTGACCAAGACGTTTGAAGGGCGCGCATGAAGCTCGAAAACCTATTGACGACAAATTGATCCCTAAAAGGCAGAAGTGCGATCTGCAGCCAGGTGCGCGTCGCTCTACGATCGGCGAGGTGACGGTCGTGACGTTATTACACCCCGGTTCGATGGGCGCCACGGTCGGCGCCCAAGCCACCCGAAACAATGCGACCGTGCGCTGGGTCCCCGCCGGCCGCAGCGCCGCCACGCGCCGGCGTGCTGCCGAAGCCGGTCTGGTCGAATGCGCTGATCTGGCAACCGCGCTGCAGGACTGCGACATCGTCATGTCAATCTGTCCGCCGGCCTACGCCGAGGACGTCGCACGGTCGGTGGCCGGATATACCGGTGTCTACCTCGACGCTAACGCCATCTCCCCTGCCCGGGCGCAGCGTCTCGTGGGCCTGCTGCCGACAGCCGTGGTTGTCGACGGGGGAATCATCGGCGGGCCGCCCCAGACGCCGGGCACCACCCGTTTGTATGTTTCCGGTCACTGCGAGCTGATCCCTGCCCTCTTCGACGGCACAGCACTCGAAGTGGTCGGACTGCCCGGTGGAGTCGGACAGGCCTCTGCGCTCAAGTTGGCCTACGCGTCCTATCAGAAGGCCAGCCGAGTTTTGGCCGCGATCGCCCATTCGTTGGCCCGTGAACACGATGTCGCAGACCAGTTGGCCCACGAGGCGGGACTTCTGCACAGTCGACCCCTGGCCGACCTCGATGTCTTTTGCTCCGCCGCCGCGCGTGCCTGGAGGTGGGCGCCTGAGATGCGCGAGGTCCACGACGCATTGCGAGCTGCCGGATTACCGGGCGGCATGGCGCTCGGGGCAGCCGACGCACTCGAAAGGTGGACATCGGTCAAGGATCGCGACGATCTCGGCGTCGACGACGTCTTGGGCCTACTGGCCGACGGATGACCAAAACGGCCCGGTGTTATCCCCGTGGATAGCCTCGGCGGACCGTACGGTCGAGAATGCCCAGAGTCGCCCGCAACGCGCCCTCCGGCAGAACGGGGAAAATTCCGGCGTCCCGCCACTTCGGGTCGATGCTCGACCAGTCGTAGAACGAGGTGACCACCGTGCCCGCAGCGTCGTCGGTCGGCTGGAGCTGATAGCCGTAGACGTGACCGATCTGGGGGCGGAGCTGGCCGAGAATCGTCCACGAGATCAGCCGATCTTGTTCGAGCTCCTTGATCTCGACGGTGACGTCATATTTGCCGAGCTCCGGATAATCGTTCAGCGCCGCGCGGTCCATGTGGACCACGAAGCTGTCACCGACGGCCTTTACCGGATCGCCTTCGGCGTCCTGGAGCATGCCGGATGAATCGATCGCGACGTGGCCCTGAGGGTCGCACAGCAGTGCAAAGATCTCAGCTGCCGTTGCCGGGATGGTGCGCTGGGTCTCGATGCGTTCGGTCATGAGTCCTCGCCTTGGACGTCGCTGCGTAGCTGGTTTCATCGCTTACTGTACGACGCTCGGG
>Ga0209530_1001251_pt1 | contig 12290 bp, 8 predicted proteins | sample BlaSpr_A8_Ref_O1_FD_187987 | JGI IMG/M metagenome (GOLD analysis project Ga0209530, IMG submission 187987) | Forest soil microbial communities from Thunder Bay, Ontario, Canada - Black Spruce, Ontario site 2_A8_Ref_O1 (SPAdes) (version 2) | ecosystem: Environmental > Terrestrial > Soil > Boreal...
CCGTCATCGCGGCGGTCAAAGGAAGCTCCGCGGGAGCGGGTCTTGGCCTGGTGCTGGCGGCCGATCTCGCCATCGCCGGCAGGAGCGCGAAGTTCACGCCGGCGTATACCGGCGTCGGGCTCACACCGGACGCGGGATGCACGTTCTTATTGCCGCGCGCCGTGGGCTACAAGCGCGCCATGGAGTTGCTGCTCACCAATCGTGTGCTGAATGCCGAAGAAGCGCTGGATTGGGGGCTGATCAATCAAATCGTCAATGACGACAAGGTCGACGAGACGGCTGCTGCCTTGGCCTCACGTCTGGCGTCTGGACCGACCGGCGCATTCGGCGGGGTCAAGCGCCTGTTGGCGGAGGCCGAGCCGGGCCTCGAGACTCAATTGGGCCGTGAAAGCCGCTCGATCGCCGCGCGCGGTGCGGGCAGCGAGGGCCGCGAGGGCATCGCGGCCTTCCTGGAGAAGCGGGCGCCACGGTTTTAGCCGATCACCGTTCGCGGGCCGGTGCGGACAATCCTTTTCTTTTTCCTTTACTTGACGGTAGCATTTACTCGGGAGTAGTATTTACCCCCTGGTAGATAGGGCGATCCCCGCCGCGCGTCGCGGCGATGTGAGGCTCGATGAGGTCGGTGGGAAAATCTCGCGCGGCAACGCCCGACGCCGAAGGCGCGGCACTGGTTTCACCGTGGCCCGTTCGAAAGACGACCCAGCGCAACCGAGATGTCAAGCGCGAGGCGGTCATCCGCGCTGCCGCCCGGGCTTTCAACGCGCGCGGCTACCATAACACGTCGATCGACGAGATCGCGGCGGCACTGAATGTCACCAAGCCGACGATCTACTACTACGTGGCGAACAAGGAGCAGCTCCTCCTCGAATGCATCTTGACCGGTCTGGAGCGGGTACTCGAGCCGTTCCGGCGGCCGCGCGAGGCCGGCGTGAGTGCGCGCGGGCACTTGAACCAGATGATGCGCCATTACGCCGAAGCGATCGCCTCGGAATACGGCTGGTGCATGGTGCGCGCCGAGGATCTCGGCCTGGCGCCGGCCTCGTTGTGGCACATCAAGCGGCTCAAGTCCGAGATCGATCAGGGCATCCGCCGGCTGTTGGAGGAGGGCGTTCGCGACGGGTCCATCCAGGTGCAGGACCTCAAGATGACGTCCTTTGCGCTCGCCGGCGCACTCAACTGGATTGCACATTGGTACCGCGAAAACCAATCGATGACGGTCGGCGAGATCGCCGAGGCGTTCATCCGCATTTTCAATCTCGGTCTCGAACCGCGCGCCGCGGAAGGCCCGCGCGCTGCGGAAGGCCGACCGCGACGTCCCCGCCCGCACAAGGAGCCGATCCCATGAACGCCGTCTCGATCGCCGCCAAGCCTGCTCCCTATCAGCCGAAGAACAAAGTGCGCTTCGTCACCGCGACCTCGCTGTTCGACGGGCACGATGCCTCGGTAAATATCATGCGGCGCATTCTGCAGGCCTCGGGCGCGGAAGTGATCCATCTGGGACACAACCGCTCGGTGCAGGAGATCGTGAGTGCGGCGCTGCAAGAGGACGCGCAGGGGATCGCGGTCACGTCTTATCAGGGCGGCCACCTGGAGTTCTTCAAGTACATGGTCGATCTGCTCCGTCAGAACGGCGGGGAAAACATCAAGGTGTTCGGCGGGGGCGGCGGTGTGATCGTGCCGGCCGAGATCCGCGAGCTCATCGCCTACGGCGTGACGCGCATTTATTCGCCGCAAGACGGTGCGACGCTCGGTCTGCAGGGCATGATCGACGATGTCGTGCGTTCGAGCGACTACGATCTTTCCGTGCTGGCACCCGCCGAATCCGAGGCGCCTGAGGCCCTGAAGTCGGGAGACCGGCGCAAGCTCGCCCGCATCATCACCGCGGTCGAGAACCGGGTGTATTCGTCGCGCAGCCGCCAGGCCATCCTGCAGGCTGCGGCTCCGATCAAGGTTCCCGTGCTCGGCATCACCGGAACCGGCGGCGCCGGTAAATCCTCGCTGACCGACGAGCTGATTCTGCGCCTGCGGCTCGATCAGGACGATCGCCTGCGTATCGCCGTGATCTCCATCGATCCCTCGCGCAAGCGCACCGGCGGGGCCTTGCTCGGCGACCGCATTCGAATGAACGCGATCGACTCCGACAAGATCTTCATGCGATCGCTCGCGACCCGGGATACCGGCAACGAGCTGTCCGCGGCGCTGCCCGAGGTGCTGGCGTGCTGCAAGCTGAGCGGCTTCGACTTGATCGTGGTGGAGACCTCCGGAATCGGTCAGGGCGAATCCGGCATCGTGCCGCTCGCCGATACCTCGCTCTACGTGATGACGCCGGAGTTCGGCGCGGCCTCGCAGCTCGAGAAGATCGACATGCTCGACTTCGCCGACTTCGTCGCCATCAATAAATTCGACCGCAAAGGGGCCGAGGATGCGCTGCGGGACGTGCGCAAGCAGTATCAGCGAAACCGCGGCCAATTCCAGCAGGCTCCGGATGCGATGCCGGTGTTCGGCACCATGGCCTCGCGCTTCAATGATGACGGCGTCACCGCACTCTATCAGGCGATGTTGCCGCGCCTCCAGGAGCACGGCTTGAGGATCAAGGGCGGCAAACTCCCGCGAAGCACGGTGAAGGCATCCTCCCGCGGCAGGGCGGTGGTTCCGGCCGATCGCGTGCGCTACCTGGCCGAGATCTCCGAGACGGTTCGCGATTATCACCGCCACGTCGCCGGGCAGGCGCGTGCGGCCCGCGAACGCCAGTCCCTCGAGACCGCGCGGACCTTGTTCGAGGGGTCCGGAAAGCCGGTCGCGGATTTCGACGAGTTGCTCTCGGCCAAGGGCCGAGAGCTCAGTCCGGCATCGGCGAAGCTCCTGGATCAATGGCCGAAGACCCGTGAGCTCTACGCGGCGGACGAATACGTGGTGAAGATCCGCGACAAGGAGCTGCGCACCAACCTCACTTACGAGTCGCTCTCCGGCACCAAGGTGCGCAAGGTATCGCTGCCGCGCTTCGAGGACCAGGGCGAGATCCTGCGTTTTCTCATGAAGGAAAACGTGCCCGGCTCGTTCCCGTATACCGCCGGGGTGTTCGCGTTCAAGCGCGAAGGGGAGGATCCGACCCGCATGTTCGCCGGCGAGGGCGATGCGTTCCGGACCAATCAGCGGTTCAAGCGCGTGTCCGAAGGCATGCCTGCGCACCGGCTGTCGACGGCGTTCGATTCGGTGACCCTGTACGGGTCCGATCCCGATCTGCGGCCGGACATCTACGGCAAGGTGGGGAACTCGGGCGTCTCCATCGCGACCCTCGACGACATGAAAGTGCTCTACTCGGGCTTCGACCTGTGCGCGCCCACGACGTCCGTGTCCATGACCATCAACGGCCCCGCGCCGATCCTGCTGGCCATGTTCATGAATACGGCCATGGATCAGCAGGTGGACAAATTCCGCGAGCAGAACGGCCGCGAGGCGACGGCGGACGAGCTGCAGAAGATCAAGGCCTGGACGCTATCCACCGTGCGCGGCACGGTGCAGGCCGATATCTTGAAAGAGGACCAGGGCCAGAACACCTGCATCTTCTCGACCGAATTCGCGCTCAAGATGATGGGCGACATCCAGGAATATTTCGTTCACCACCACGTGCAGAACTTCTATTCCGTCTCGATCTCCGGCTATCACATCGCGGAGGCCGGGGCGAACCCGATTTCGCAGCTCGCCTTCACGCTGGCCAACGGGTTCACCTACGTCGAGTCGTATCTGGCGCGCGGCATGCACATCGACGATTTTGCCTCGAACCTGTCTTTCTTCTTCTCGAACGGCATGGACCCCGAGTATTCGGTGATCGGCCGGGTCGCGCGCCGCATCTGGGCGGTGGCGATGAAGAACAAGTACGGCGCCGGCGAACGCAGCCAGAAACTCAAATACCACGTGCAGACCTCCGGGCGTTCGCTGCACGCACAGGAGATGGCGTTCAACGACATCCGCACGTCGCTCCAGGCACTCTGCGCGATCTACGACAACTGCAACAGCTTGCACACCAATGCGTACGACGAGGCGGTGACCACGCCGACCGAAGAGAGCGTGCGCCGCGCCATGGCGATCCAGCTCATCATCAACCGGGAGTGGGGGCTCGCGAAGAACGAGAATCCGAACCAGGGCAGCTTCATCATCGATGAGCTCACCGATCTGGTCGAGGAAGCCGTGCTCAAGGAATTCGACGCCATCGCCTCGCGCGGCGGCGTGCTCGGGGCCATGGAGACCGGCTATCAGCGCGGGAAGATTCAAGACGAATCGCTGTTCTACGAGCACAAGAAGCATGACGGCTCGCTCCCCATCATCGGCGTCAATACCTTCCGCAATCCGAACGCCGAGGCGGCCCCGGAGAGCATCGAGCTCGCACGCTCGAGCGAGGCGGAGAAGCAATCCCAGCTCGCGCGGCTGAGGGAGTTCCAGACCCGGAACGCCGCGGATGCGCCCCAGGCGCTCGAGCGGTTGCGCAGCGCCGTGATCGCCAACGGCAATACCTTCGAGGTGCTCATGGAGGCGGTGCGAACTTGCTCGCTCGGCCAGATCACCCGGACCTTGTACGATGTCGGCGGCAAGTACCGCCGCAACATGTGATGTGCCTCGGGCCATCGAATCACGGAGCTATTACGCGATGACGAAGACATTGGACAAAATCGGAGTGATCGGCGCCGGCACCATGGGCAACGGCATCGCCCAGGTGAGCGCCGCCGCCGGCCTGCAAGTGGTGATGATCGATGTCTCGGACGCCGCGGTGCAGCGCGGGATGGCCGCGGTCGGAACGAGCCTCGACCGGCTGGTCAAGAAGGAGAAATTGAGCGCGGCGGATCGAGCCGCAACGCTCGGCCGTATCCGCGGCAGCACCCAGTATTCGGACCTGGGAACCGTGGATCTGGTCATCGAAGCAGCGACCGAGAATCTCGATGTCAAACGGCGCATCATGAAGCAGGCCGATGAAATCATGCGGCCGGACGCGGTACTGGCCTCGAATACCTCGTCGATCTCGATCACGGCGCTCGCTGCCGCAACCTCCCACGCCGAGCGGTTCATCGGCATGCATTTCTTCAATCCCGTGCCCCTCATGGCGTTGGTGGAGCTGATCCGGGGTCTTCTCACCGACGACGAGACCCATGCGCGCGCCGCGGAATTCATCCGGCGCATCGGCAAGACCGCCATCAGCGTCAAGAACTCTCCGGGCTTCGCCGTCAATCGAGTGCTCTGTCCCATGATCAACGAGGCGATTTTCGCATTGCAGGACGGCGTCGCGAGCGCAGCCGACATCGACGAGGGCATGAAGCTCGGCTGCAATCATCCGATCGGGCCGCTGGCGCTGGCGGATCTCGTCGGGCTCGACACCTTGCTGTCGGTGATGGAGGTCTTTCAGCGCGACTACGGCGATCCCAAGTACCGCCCGGCGCCGCTCCTGCGGGAGATGGTGGCGGCGGGACTTCTCGGCCGCAAGAGCGGGCGCGGATTCTATACTTACGGCTGATCCGATCCCGAGGATTCGACCATGCATGACTACCAAGCGCCTCTCGACGACATGCGATTCGTGCTGCGTGAGCTTACGGATCAGAAGCTCATCGCCGAGCTCCCCGAGTCCGAGGACGCGATCTCGGAAGTCGGAGATGCCATTCTCGAAGAGGCTGCCAAGTTCGCGGGGGGCGTGCTCTCCCCGCTCAATCGTACCGGGGACGTCGAGGGCGTTCGCTGGCACGACACCCAAGTGTCCACCGCGGCGGGCTGGAAGGCGGCCTACGCTGCGTTCGTCGAGGGCGGATGGAATGCCCTGGCATGCCCGCGCGAGTTCGGGGGACAGAGCTTGCCCCGGGTGCTGTCGGCGCTGGTCGAGGAGATGTGGAACGGCGCCAACATGTCGTTCACGCTCTGTCCGATGCTGACGCGCGGCGCCATCGAGGCCATCGACCTGCGCGGCTCGGAGCAGCAGAAAAAGACCTACTTGCCGAAGATGGTCTCCGGCGAATGGACCGGGACCATGAATCTCACCGAGCCGCAGGCAGGGTCGGATCTGGCGGCGGTCCGCACGCGCGCCGAGCCGATCGGCAACGGTCGCTACAAGCTCGACGGCCAGAAGATTTTCATCACCTACGGCGAACATGATCTCACCGACAACATCATTCACATGGTGCTCGCCCGCACGCCGGGAGCGCCCGAAGGCGTCAAGGGCATCTCGCTGTTCCTGGTGCCGAAGTTTCTGGTGAATCCGGACGGCTCGATCGGCGAGCGCAACGACGTCCGCTGCCTCTCGGTCGAGCACAAGCTCGGCATTCATGCGAGCCCCACCTGCGTGCTCGCCTACGGGCAACAGGGAGGCGCCGTCGGCGAGCTGATCGGCGAGGAGAATCGCGGGCTCGAATACATGTTCATCATGATGAATGCGGCCCGGTTCGCGGTGGGTCTCGAAGGCATCGGCTTGTCCGAACGGGCCTTTCAGAGCGCGCTGTCCTTCGCCAACGAGCGGGTTCAGGGCACCGAGCCGGGCGAGAAAGGCCGGGTGCCGATCGTGCGCCATCCGGATGTGCGGCGCATGTTGATGCTAATGAAATCTCAGACCGAGGCGATGCGCGCGCTGGCCGCCGTGGCCGCCGTCTCGCTCGACGCCGCGCGCCTGCATCCCAATTCCGAGGAGCGGCGGCGCCACCAGACACTTGCGGATCTGCTGATTCCCGTCGTCAAGGGGTGGTGCACGGAAAGCAGTGTCGAGATCGCATCGCTCGGGGTACAGGTTCACGGCGGCATGGGGTTCATCGAGGAGACCGGCGTCGCGCAGCAATTTCGCGACGCGCGCATCACGCCGATCTACGAGGGCACCACTGCCATTCAGGCCAACGATCTGATCGGCCGAAAGCTGGCCCGCGACGCCGGCGCCGCGGCAAGGGCGGTGATCGGAGAGATGCGCACGCTGCACGCGAGCTTGCAGAAGGCCCCCGCTCTGGCCGGCGTCGCCGCCGTGTTCTCCGAGGCGGTGGAGGCGCTCGAGCGCTCGGTCGAGTACGTGGTCTCGCAATACGGGAGCGAGTTCAAGCAAGTGTCCGTCGGCGCCGTTCCGCTGCTCAAGCTGTTCGGCATCGTCGCCGGCGGCTGGCAATTGCTGCGCTCGGCGGCGATCGCCGACGGGCGTCTCCGCGCAACGGGCGAGCGTGCGCTGCCTGCGGATTTCTACCGGGCCAAAATCGAGACGGCGCGCTTCTACGCGCACCACGTGCTGTCTCAGGCGCCCGGCCTCGCGCATGCGATCTGCCACGGAGCGGCGGAGGCTCTGGCCGAAGGCGTGCTCTGAGGATGGACCGCCGCTACCCGCATCGCATCGTCTGCCTCACTGAGGAGCCGACCGAGGTGCTGTACGCGCTCGGCGAGGAGGAGCGGATCGTCGGCATCTCCGGATTCACGGTGCGCCCGGCGCGCGCGCGGCGCGAAAAGCCCAGGGTCTCCGCGTTCACGAGTGCGAAGCTCGACCGGATTCTCGACCTCGATCCGGATTTCGTGGTCGGCTTCTCCGACATTCAATCCGAGATCGCGCAGGCGCTGATCAAGGCGGGCGTCGAGGTGTGGATCAGCAATCACCGCTCCGTGCAGGGCATCCTCGGCTACGTGCGCAGGCTCGGTGCGCTGGTGGGGGCTTCCGAGCGAGCCGAGCGATATGCGCGCGAGCTCGAGGAGCACCTCGAATCGGTTCGTGGCCAGGCAGCGTCGCTTCCCCGGAGGCCGCGCGTGTATTTCGAGGAATGGGACGAGCCGCAGATCACCGCCATCCGCTGGGTGAGCGAGCTGATCGGGATCGCGGGCGGAGACGACGTGTTCCCGGAGCGCGCCGTGTGCGCGCTCGGCAAGGACCGGATCCTCGCCGATCCCGGCGAGGTGGTACGCCGGGCGCCGGATGTCATTCTCGGCTCTTGGTGCGGTAAACGGTTTCGCCCGAATCTCGTGGCGGCTCGAGCGGGTTGGGGCGCGGTTCCCGCCGTGCGCGACGGCGAGCTGCACGAAATCAAGTCGCCGCTGATCCTGCAGCCGGGTCCAGCCGCGCTCACGGACGGGCTGAATGCGATCCAGGGTGTGATCCAGCGCTGGAGCACACGGCGCGAGCGCGAGGTCGACGCTGACGCTATTCCATCTCGAAGTTGCAGTCCTTGAGCGGCACCAAGCGGGTCTTGTGCCGGTATTTGTGGCCGAGGTAGAACAGCATGAAGGCCGGGATCATCAGGTACCCGGTGATGAAATCGAACCAGGAAAATACCGGGGCCTGGAATACGCTGATGTTGGCGCCGAACAGCACGATGACGAACAAGATCAATGCCAGCCAGGGTCCAAAGGGAAAAAATTTGGCCTTGAATTTCAAGTCGTCGAGGCTGCGTCCTTGGGCCACCCAGGCTTTGCGGAAGCGCAGGTGACAGACGGCTATGCCCAACCAGATCAAGAAGCCGCTCAGTCCCGACGCGTTGTAAAAAATCTGGTAGATCTTCTGGTCGCCGACGAACGTCGAGAAGAAGGCCACAGCACTGATAGCGGCGGTGACGAGCAGAGCGGCGGCCGGCACGCCCCGGGTATTGAGTTGGCCGAACATCTTGGGCGCCTTGCCGCTGTGCGCCATCGCGTACAGCATGCGGGAGGCCACGTACATGGAGGAATTGCCGCAGGATAAAACGGCCGACAAGATGACGGCGTTCATGAGGCTGGCGGCGTAATAGCCGAACCGCGGTAAATGACTGAACACCATCGTAAACGGGGACAGCGCCACGTGACTCTCGTCCCCGTGCATCAGGTTGGGATCGGTATAGCTGATCAGCGTGCCGACGACGAATATCGCGCCGATGTAGAACAGCAGGATGCGCCAGAACACGCTCTTGATGGCCTTGGGCACATTCTTGCGGGGGTTGTCGGTTTCGGCGGCGGCGAGACCCACGCCTTCGGTGCCTTGAAAGGAAAAGCCGGCTACCAGGAACACCAGCAGCACGGAGGAGAGGCCGCCGACGAACGGTGCCCTCGTGCCGGTCTTGGCATCGGCGAGAGTCCAGTTGGCGAAGCCGCCGTTGTGATCGCCGAGCAGGCCGGCGATCATCAACAGGCCGACCAATAGAAAAATCAGCACCGTGACGACTTTGATGCTGGAGAACCAATACTCGGCTTCGGCATAGGCCTTCACGGACAGCATGTTGAGCGCCAGCAGCAAGGCGAAGAATCCCATCGCCCAGAGCGTCGAGTTGGAATGCGGGAACCAGAATTTGACGATCAGCGAGCCGGCCACCAATTCGGCGGCCAGCGTGATGGCCCAGCTGAACCAGTAGTTCCAGCCGACCGCGAAGCCCAAGGAGGGATCGACGAAGCGTTCGGCATAGGTTTCGAACGAGCCGCGAATGGGCAGTTGGGTCGCCATCTCGCCCAGGGATTGCATCATGCAGTACACCGCGAAACCCATGATGGCATAGGCCAGCAGAGCGCCGCCGGGTCCGGCCTGCGAGATCGCGCCGCCGCTGGCGAAGAACAGGCCGGTGCCGATGGCACCGCCGATGGCGATCATGCCGAGTTGCCGCGAGCCGATCCCGCGGTGCAGTTCTCGTTCGGCGGGGGCGAGGGCGGCCTCGTCCGAGGTGATGACGGAGGCCACCGGCGCGCTAGCGAGGCTGCATTCGAATGGCGCCGTCGAGGCGGATGACTTCGCCGTTCAACGTCGGGATCTCGACGATGGATTGCACCAGCTGCGCGAACTCTTCGGGCCTGCCGAGGCGCGACGGGAACGGCACCTGCGCCCCAAGCGAATCCTGAACCTCCTTGGAGAGATTCGCGAGCATCGGCGTCATGAAAATCCCGGGGGCGATCGCGACGCAGCGAATGCCGGCCGCTGCGAGCTCGCGCGCTATGGGCAGCGTCATTCCGGCGATGCCCGCTTTGGTGGCCGCGTACGCCACCTGGCCGATCTGTCCTTCGAACGCGGCCACCGAGGCGGTATGAATCAGCACGCCGCGCTCGCCCTCGGCATTCGGCGTGTTGTCGCGCATGACGGCGGCCGCGGCCTTGTCGCAGAGAAACGTTCCGATCAGGTTGATGCGCACCACCTTCTCGAAGAACGCGCCCGCCATCGGGCCGTCGCGTCCGAGGAGTTTGCCGGCGCCGATGATGCCCGCGCAATTCACCAGGAGATTGATGCGGCCCATGACCTCGCGGGCGCCCGCCATGGCCGTGTTCACTTCTTCCTCGGCGCTCACGTCGCATTTCACGAACGTCGCGCCGATCTCCTTCGCCGCGGCCCGCCCGGCCTCGTCCTGAACGTCGACAATCACGGCGCGCCCGCCCCGAGCGACGATCCGCTCGGCGACGGCCCGCCCCAATCCTGAAGCGCCGCCGGTGATGACGGCAGCCGTATCCTCGATTCTCACTTCAAGCTGATGGTGGTGTTGACCCCGGTTGACACGGTGGCATCGTCGAACCAGCGCGAGGTAATGGTCTTGGTCTGCGTGTAGAACTGCACCGCCTGCTTGCCGTAGGGCCCGAGATCGCCGAGCTTCGAGCCGCGCGAGCCGGTGAAGCTGAAGAAGGGGACGGGCACCGGGATCGGCACGTTGATGCCGACCTGGCCTACGTCGATCTCGCTCTGGAACTTGCGGGCTGCCGCGCCGCTCTGCGTGAAGATTCCCGTGCCGTTGCCCATGGGATTGTCGTTGATCAGCGCAATCGCCTCATCCAGGGTATTGACGCCGACGATGACCATCACCGGGCCGAAGATCTCCGTGGTGTAGACCTTCATGTCCGGCTTGACGGCGGAGAAGATCGTCGGGCCCACGAAGTTGCCCTTCTCGTAGCCGGCCACCTTGATGGAGCGCCCATCGAGCTCGAGCTTCGCGCCTTCCTTCACGCCGTCGTCGATGAGCCCGACCACGCGGTTCTTGGCGTTCTTCGAGACCACCGGTCCGAGGTCGGTACCTTTCTCGGTTCCCGCGCTCACCTTCAGGGTCTTGGCCTTCGAGACGATGTCGGGAATCCAGTGTTGCGCCGCGCCGACCAGCACGGTGACCGAAGTCGCCATGCAGCGCTGACCCGCCGCGCCGAAGGTCGCCCCGACCAGGGCATTCAGCGCATGTTCCTTGTTCGCGTCGGGCATGACCACGGCGTGGTTCTTCGCGCCCATCATGCATTGCACGCGCTTGCCGTGTTGAGAGGCGAGGTTGTAAACCAGCGTACCGACATGCGTCGACCCGACGAACGACACGGCGGCCACGTCGCGGTGCGTGCAAAGCGCCTCGACGGAGCGCTTGCCGCCGTGGACGATGTTGAATACCCCCGGCGGGACACCGGCTTGCAGCGCGAGCTCGGCGAGCAGCATGGGCGTCATCGGGTCCTGCTCCGAGGGCTTGAGCACGAAGGTGTTGCCGCACACGATCGCCATCGGGAACATCCACAGCGGAATCATCGCCGGAAAATTGAACGGGGAAATGCCCACGCAAACGCCGATGGGCTGGCGGATGCTGTAGGTATCGACGCCCCCGGCGACATTCTCGGCGAACTCGCCGAGCTGCAGCGTGCCGATCGAGCAGGCGTGCTCCACGACTTCGAGCCCGCGAAACACATCGCCTTCCGCGTCGGCCAGGGTCTTGCCCTGTTCGGCGGAGAGCGTCTGGGCGATGCGGCTCATGTTCTCGCGCACCAGCGCCTGCAGCTTCAACATGATGCGGGCGCGTGCCGCGATCGGCGTGTGCTTCCAGGCCTTGAACGCGGCCTTTGCCGAAGCCACCGCCGCGTCGATCTCCGCATCCGTCGCGAACGGCACCTGCGCCAGCACCTGTTGCGTCGCCGGATTTACCACGTCGTGCCACTCGGCCGACTTCGACTCGATGAACTTGCCATCGAGCAGCATTTTGACAGTAGGCGCCTGCGTTTTAACTGCCACGACTGTGCTGGACATGAGAATTCCCCTTCAGATTGACGATAGCGGTCGGGACGGCTTGGTCGCCCCGGCCCATATATTAGGCCCTCCGCATCGCGTAAACTACCGCTTCAATGCGAGAGCCATCGATCGACCTCTTTCCGGGACGCCCTGCCGAGTCCGGCCGGCCGGAGCCGGGTACGGTGGCCATCTGTTTCGTCGCGGCGGCCCTCGAGGCGGTGCGCGCACGCCACATGGACGCCGACGAGATTCTGATCGCCGTCGGATTGTCGCCGACGCTGCTGCAAAGCCCCCATGCGCGGGTCTCCGCCGAGCACTATGGAAAATTGTGGCGGCTGGTGGCCCTGACGCTGGACGACGAATTTTTCGGGCAGGACTCGCG
>Ga0209530_1001253_pt1 | contig 12247 bp, 13 predicted proteins | sample BlaSpr_A8_Ref_O1_FD_187987 | JGI IMG/M metagenome (GOLD analysis project Ga0209530, IMG submission 187987) | Forest soil microbial communities from Thunder Bay, Ontario, Canada - Black Spruce, Ontario site 2_A8_Ref_O1 (SPAdes) (version 2) | ecosystem: Environmental > Terrestrial > Soil > Boreal...
AACTGGATGTTCTCCACCGACAAGGCCAGAACCAAAATGGCGCGTGCCTATCCCGATCCCTCGCTCAAAGAGTCATAATCACTGTGCAGGAGAACTAGCAGGGCTGTTGAAAAACTCATTTCCGCCGCAGTTCGATTCCGTTCTGGACTCCCTTGGATTCCCTTATGTTCCCGGTTTCGACCGTGCGTTGCGGACTTTTTCAACGCTAGTGCACTGACTCAGACAGGAGGTGCAGCGGAGGTTTCGCCTCCCTTTGTGAAGCCCACGATGAACCCTCGGCGGTTCCGATGGTGGGCATGCCCAACGGATGTGGTCCCTGAATCTTTTGAATGTGTCTGTGCACTAGCAGGTTGTTGAAGAAGTCGTTGGCTACGGGAATCGCTTTGTGATTCTGTCTCCGCGCCAGGGTGCGGGGACCGAATCATGCGAGGCGAGGAGGCACGGTCGGGGTCGCTGTTCAGCTACGTCTGTGAGTGGCGCCCGTATTCTCCCCAGTTGTGACATTTGAAATTTCCCCAGTTTTCGTGACTGCCGTCCATCCCGGGCATGCCCGGGATGGACGGCGGGTCCGCCGAATCGCCGAGGCTCCTCCTGCTGGCGGGAGGGAGCATCCGGTGATCAAACTTGGGGAACTCGTCATGATCCTGGATTTGCATCGCCAGGGCCTGTCCGTCAGCGCCATTGCCCGGCAGGTCGGCGTCGACCGAAAAACCGTCAGATTCTACATGGCCAAGGGCCTGGAGCCGCCGACCTACAAGAAGCGACTGCCGGCGCCGAGCCTGATTGACGCCTTCGAATCCTATTTGCGCGACCGCCTGGCTGCCTATCCCGACCTGACTGCACGGCGACTGCTCCGTGAGATCAAGGAGCGAGGTTTCTCCGGCAGCTACAGCGTCGTGCGGGACCGGGTTCGCGATCTTCGCCCCGCCCGCATCGCCGGATACGAGGTGCGTTTTGATACGCCGTCGGGCGAGCAGGGCGTCGACGACGCGGCGTGGGATCAGTCGACATTTCCAAGAACCGCGAGCGCCTATTGGAGGGCGACATCGCCGCCAAGCTTCTGAGCGCGGTTCTGGCGCAGCCTCGGGTGAAGCGGTTGCTTAGCACGGATCATTTCTCGGTCGACGGCACGCTGATCGAAGCTTGGGCGTCGATGAAGAGCTTCAAGCCGAAGGATGGCGACGAACCGCCGGCCGATGTGGGCGGCCGGAACGGGGAGGCGGATTTCCGCGGCGAGAGGCGATCGAACGACACGCAGCCCTCGACCACCGACCCGGAAGCGAGGCTCTACCGCAAGGGGCCGGGCAAGGAGGCGAAGCTCTGCTTCATGGGGCACGCCCTGATGGAGAACCGCAACGCCTTGGTGGTCGACGCCTGTCTGACGCAGGCGGGCGGCCACGCCGAGCGGGTCGCGGCGCTGCCCATGATCGAGCCGCGCGCCGACCGGCCGCAAGCGATCATGCTGGGCGCCGACAAGGCCTACGACGCCGAGGACTTCGTCAATGAACTGCGCTCGATGAACGCGACGCCCCATGTGGCGGAGAACACGAGCGGGCGATCGACGGCCGCACCACGCGACACGCCGGATATGCCGTCAGCCAGCGCATCCGCAAACGGATCGAGGAAGCCTTCGGCTGGATGAAGACGACCCGCGGGCAGGAGAAGACCAAGTTCCGAGGACGCGATCGCGTCGGTTGGCACTTCACCTTCACGGCTGCGGCCTACAACCTGGCGCGGCTGCCCAAACTGCTGGCGATGCCGGCATGAGCGCGCCGGCGAACTGCAAACTCGTCGGCCGCTGGCGGATCGTTGGGGCCGACATCTCATGATCGCGATCATCTCGACCTCTGCGGGCCCGCGACGATCACGATCACCGACCATAGCCGCGGCGAAATCGCCTTCGGCGCGCTCCAAGCCGGCCTCGACATCGCATACAGCCGCTCATCGGTCGGGATTACGGGGGAGGGCTTCGACGAAATGGATGAAGTCTCTGGCGACGGATCCGCCGAACTCAACGACGACGGCTCGATCGAGATCGAATTCGCCACAACGATGACGAGGCCGTCCTCAAAGCGAAACGGGCGACTTCTTCAACAGCCTGCTAGGCCGGGCCGTTCCTGCTGGAACATCAACCACATCCCGGCGAGCATATTCCTTTTGCGTGCCGCCAAACGCGTTGAGCGTCGAGATTGCCATTTATTCTGAAGTCCAAGACTAATCGCAGCCGCGGCCCGCGTTATCTTCCGCGTTACAGAGGTCTCGCCGCGAAGTGGGCTCTCGTGGTTGAAAATAATACCGTTCGATGCGTGAATCCCGTAGGCTTCACGACAATTTACAACCGTCCAACAGGCGTAAAGCTTAGCCGCAGCATGAGGAGACTAAGGACAAAAAGGCGTAGCTTCGTTTTGCGGCGCTTCCCGCACGTACCATACGGATTCTGACGTCGAAGCTTGGTAGAATCGTATTTTGTTCGCCAGACCAAGAAGCCGGATTGCTTCCAAAGGCGAAGGGCACTCAAACCGACGACGTTGGCCGTATATTCGACAGTCTCAAAGCTTCCAATAACATGCGACCGAGCGGGCAAATTATATATCTCGACAGGTTCGATATTGCACGAGGACGCTTAATACTTGAACAGTTCCGCAAATTTATGTTTCGCAACTTCGATGCCGACATATATGACGAACCTTGGCGCGAGGACTAGGTAGCGGCGCCAAAGACGTCGAGGCTCGTGAGAAAGACGGTAAGCCCACTCTAGTCCAGAATGACGCATCCAGTTGGGCGCTCTTTTGACGGTGCCTGCGTGGAAGTCGAATGCCGCGCCCACGCTGACCAGAACTGCGCCTCCGCATCTTCGCACATTGTCCGCCATCCAGAACTCTTGCTTGGGGCTTCCCAGACCGACCCAAACGAAGTCCGCCTGGGAGCCGCGTATGTTCTCACAAGCGAGTTCTATTTCTTCGGAAGACATTCCGCGGAAGGGCGGCGAGCATGCGCCGACTACCTTCATTCCGGGGAATCGCGCTTTAAGATTCCGCGCAAGCTTCTCGACAACGTCTGGTGTGCCGCCGTAGAAATAGTGCTTCCAACCAAGATTCACTCCATGTCCGCAGGCGGCAGCCAGCAGGTCGGGGCCGCACACGCGCGAAATTTCCGTGTGTCCGAGAAGCTTGGCTGCCCAGACGATAGGCATACCGTCAGACGTTACTATATCTGCTCTTTCATGTATATTGTGAAGGTGTCCATCGCTCCGGGCCCTTATTACGCCATGCACGTCCCGACACACGATATAGCGTTCAGACTTCTCGCGAACCCAATCCTCCAACACTAATAGAACACGGGGTAACGATGCGATCGAGACTGGCGTTCCAGCAATTCGGACGCGATTAAAGGACCGGCGCGATATATCCGAATATTCGAACCTCCGGTCTTTGCGATCGGAATAGGTTCGAGTTCCTGCTGGAGTGTCAATGTGCGCGGCGATTTGATCCGCACCTGCGACGGCGTCGCGCCAGCCTTGTGTTGAAATGTGGACGTTTTTCATAGCTTCCTCCCTCACGCCGTAATGATCGCGCCATTCCTGGATGGCGGGACGGACTTCGTTATGATCGTTACACTTTGCGCCGTACGCTTAGGCAGTCTCAACATCAGGATAACATGAAATAATAGTTATTTTGGCGTCTAATCAACGTGGTAAGATTTCGTTACTTGGTTCAGAAGGGCAGTCTAGCTATCGATTTTTCTACTACTCAGCGCTAGCCCGAGAGTTCTTACCAAGAACATACAAGTCTTCCTGACGATTATCGAGGAACCATTGGTAAGTCGATCGAATTCCGTTCGCCAGGGATATTTGTGGTTGCCATCCCATCTTATATAACTTATCAGAGCTCATAAGTTTCTTAGGTGTCCCATCAGGTTTTGTAAGGTCGCAGTCGATCCTTCCACCAAACCCTACCGTACAGAAAATTAGCTTGGCAAGCTCAAGTATGGAAATGTCGTCGCCAAATCCCACATTGATATGGGACTGCGATGAGTAGAATTTGGCGAGGAAAACGATAGCGTCGGCACAATCATCGACATGAAGAAATTCGCGCCGTGGTGAGCCCGTTCCCCATATATGAAGCTCTGGAGCGCCACTCAGCTTCGCTTCGTGCGCCTTACGAATTAGCGCTGGGATTACGTGGCTAGAATCCAGATCAAATTTGTCGCCGGGGCCATAAAGATTTGACGGCATAACAGAGATGAAATCGGCGCGGTATTGCTTGCGGTAGGCCTGACAAAGTTTGATACCAGCAATCTTTGCGACTGCATACCACTGATTAGTTGGCTCAAGGTGGCCGGATAGAAGGGACTCTTCGGTAATTGGTTGAGCTGCTAACTTCGGGTATACGCACGATGAACCAAGAAAAATAAGCTTTTCGACGCGTGCCCTAAATGAAGCCGTTATTACATTGGTTTGGATCATCAAATTGTCGTACAGGAAGTCGACCGGATATGTGTCATTGGCCAATATGCCGCCCACTTTCGCCGCGGCAAGAAAAACTACATTCGGCTTTGCTTCTGTGATCCAGGTCTCGACCTGGAACTGGTTTCGAAGATCCAACCGGCTGCGATCCGGCATCACCATCTCGCAGTTTTCACGTTCGAGGCGTCGCACGAGGGCCGAACCAACCATGCCGCGATGGCCGGCAACCCAAACCCGTTTGTTCTCCAAGCTAAAGACAGCTTTAGACATGCAGCAGGCCTGCTTTTGAGGCGGACATACTTCCCGCTCGCGCCATCGCTTTGAGGTCCTCGTCGACCATTTCGGCCACGAGTTCGTCGACGGTAGCCTGGTGTCGCCACCCGAGTCGTTTCTCCGCCTTACTGGGGTCGCCTAGCAGCAGGTCAACTTCTGTCGGGCGAAAGTACCGCGCATCCACCTCAATAATCGTCCGCCCTGAGGCGCTGTCGATACCGCGTTCGTCTACTCCCTCGCCACACCATTCAAGCTTGATACCCACCTGGCGAAAGGATTTCTCAACGAAGCTCCGTACCGAAGTCGTCTGACCGGTTGCCAAAACGTAGTCGTCCGGTTGATCCTGCTGCATCATCAACCACATACCTCGGACATATTCTTTTGCATGACCCCAATCACGCTGGGCATTCAGATTGCCAAGGTAGAGCTTTTCCTGAAGACCAAGATGGATCGCAGCGGCAGCCCGGGTGATTTTGCGTGTTACGAATGTTTCACCCCGCAAGGGGCTCTCGTGATTGAACAGGATGCCGTTAGACGCATGTATATTGTACGCTTCTCGATAGTTAACCACGATCCAATAGGCATAAGCCTTAGCGGCCGCGTAAGGAGAGCGCGGATAAAATTGCGTCGCTTCGTTCTGCGGCACAGTTTGAACCTTGCCGAATAGTTCCGAGGTGGAGGCTTGATAGAAGCGCGTCGTATTTGCGAGACCCAAGAGTCGTATGGCCTCCAACAAGCGCAGCGTTCCAAGAGCATCGGCGTTAGCTGTATATTCCGCAGTCTCAAAGCTGACCTGGACGTGAGACTGCGCGGCAAGATTGTATATCTCATCCGGTTGGGTTTCTTGCACGATGCGAATGAGATTCGTCGCATCTGTCATGTCGCCGTAGTGCAGGAAGAAACGTTGATCGGGCGTTTGCGGATCCTCGTACAAATGCTCGATCCGTCCAGTATTGAACGAGGAGGACCTCCGCTTGATGCCGTGTACAACATATCCCTTCGAGAGCAGTAGTTCAGATAGATACGCTCCATCCTGCCCTGTCACGCCGCTAATCAGAGCCACTCTGTTTTGGCTTTTCGTCTTAGCGAGTAAATCCCGTTCCGGCCACCGGATCATGTTCATCGCATAACTCTCCTACTTTAGAATACCAAAACAAGAATAAGCTGCGACGGTGATCGCCTACCCGAAATGGCCGGCGTTTGAGTGAAAAGTGACACGAGCGCCTCGCTTGCGACTTGCGGAACTACCACCGCAGGCACGAGGCACGATTTATGATGGTCGCAGCGAATTAGGCGGACTTGATCTCGTCGGCGGAGGACACTTGCGAATGGCCGGCATTGATCATCCGCGCCGGCTTCTTGCGGATTTGCGCGAGCTGATCAGGTCGCGCAAAACTAACGCTCAACCGGAGTTGTCGGGGCAGCCTCGGAAATTTCTAACGCGGAAGAAAACTTCCCGGAAATCCACCTATCTAGCAGGCTGTTGAAAAAGTCGACGACGCATGGTCGAAACCGGGAACACAACGAAATCCAAGGGAGTCCGGAACGGAATCGAACTGCGGCGGAAATGAGTTTTTCAACAGCCTGCTAGTGCACTGACTCAGACAGAAGATGCAGCGGAGGTTTCGCCTCCCTTCGTGAAGCCCACGATGAAACCTCGGCGGTTCCGATGGTGAGCGTGCCCAGGGACGTGGTCCCTGAATGTTTTGAATGTGTCTATGCACTAGCTTACCCGATTCGTTCCGTGACATCGGATTGCGACCGCGTTGTCGGACTAGCGGGAGACAAGGCTAAGGATCGGTTGGTACTCCGCCTCCCGTCCCTCGGCATGTCCTCGCCGAATGGCGACGCAAGCCGATCCGTCCTGCCTCGCCGAAAGAAAGCAGAACAGACGCCCACGAAGCCGATTAACAGCATTAGCCATATTCCTGAATCTGGGAAAGCCAGATTTAGTGTCTGCCCAGCGTCCAGCTCTAATCCGTGATTAGCCACAGGCCACGTCGCATAAATAGATGTTCGCATTATAACTTCCTTGGACAAAAGTCACACTATTGCTAGTCCAGAGGGAATGGGCTATGCCTACTCGGTAGATCTTGCTAAGGCCCACTGCATAGTTGCCTTGACGCTTATTGACGAACACTCAATATTTCCAATATAGCCGTTCGTGATCGACAACGATCGTTTGACAATCGTGAAGACCGGAGCGAACCAATGGGCGACGATGACTCTGCTAGTGCGCTGCACCCAAGGGTCGCGCAGACGGCCAATCCAGCGCGCGCGTGGTTACGAGCCCTCGAAAGGACCGCAGAAGCCACCCGCGATCCTCATCGCATTCTGCCGCGCGTGGTCGCCGATTGGGCCCGCAGCTACGGTGATGCACCGGCGCTCGTCAGCGACCGGGAGTGTTTCAGCTTTCGCGATCTCGAGACGCGCATGAACCAATATTCTCGATGGGTATTGGCCGAGCGCATCCAAAAAGGAGAGCCGGTCGCGCTTATGATGGGCAATCGTCCGGAATATTTCGCGATTTGGCTCGGGCTCATCCAAGTGGGCGCCATCGTGGCGCTATTTAGTTCCGACCTGCGGGCCGCCGCGGTCGCTCACGCTTTGAAGGCGGCAGGCGCTCGCCGCATCATTGCTTCGGCGGAATGCGCCGACGTTTGCCGAAGCGCGGTTGCCGCGCTTGGCGAGGGGGCCGAGATTTGGATCCATGGGAGCGGACGACGCGAGACGACCTCCATCGATCTTAGCGCTGCAGCCGCAAGCGGCGGTGCGTTGAGTCGAGACGAACTGCGGCCTGTGACCCTCAACGATCGCGCCTTGAGGATTTTCACTTCCGGAACCACTGGCTTGCCGAAGGCCGCTGAAGTCAGCCATCGCAGGCTGGTAACCTGGATCCATTGGTTTGCCGGCCTCGCCGGCTTGACGGCGTCCGATCGGCTCTACAATTGTTTGCCAATGCACCACAGCGTAGGCGGCGTTGTCGCGGTGGGGGCACCGTTGGTTTTTGGCGGATCGGTCGTAATCGCGGAGCGCTTTTCGGCTCGTGGCTTTTGGGACGACGTTACACGATGGGAATGCACGGCCTTTCAATACATCGGCGAGCTCTGCCGCTATCTTCTCGCTGCCCCGATTCATCCTTCGGAGAGGTCGCACCGGGTCCGAATTGCAATCGGTAACGGGCTTGCGCAAGAAGCGTGGCGGCCGTTCATCGATCGGTTCGGACCGCTGCAGATTCTTGAGTTCTATGCTTCGACAGAAGGCAACGTCTGGCTCTACAACGTCGAAGGCAAGATTGGATCGATCGGCCGTGTGCCTCCATATGTCGCGGTTCGCGACCTGATTGCTCTCGTTCGATTCGACCAAGGCTCGCAAATTCCGGCTCGCGGCCCCGACGGCTTCTGCATTCGCTGCGCCGACGGCGAAGTCGGCGAGGCTTTGGGAAGAATCGGACAAGAGCCTGGCGCGCGCTTCGAAGGCTACAGCGAAGAAATCGAGACGGAACGAAAAACTCTCCGCGACGCCTTCGAGCCCGGTGATGCGTGGATGCGAACTGGCGATCTGATGCGTCGCGACGCCGACGGCTTCTATACCTTCGTCGACCGGATCGGCGACACCTTTCGTTGGAAGGGCGAGAATGTCTCCACCTCGGAAATCGAAGCTGCCCTCCGCGCCTGTCCTGGCGTCGAGGAAGCGGTGGTCTATGGGGTTCAAGTTCCCGGCACCGACGGGCGCGCAGGAATGGCTTTGCTAAAGATTGATCGACTGTTCGATCTCGATGCGCTTCCCGGGCGGCTTGAAATCTTGCCGAGATTTGCCCGACCGCTTTTCTTACGCCTCGCCCTTAAAATTGAGATCACGGAGACCTTTAAAGCCAAGCGTCGCGCCTACGTTGATGAGGGCTTCGACCCTAAGCGTATTGGAGACCCGCTTTATGTATTCGACGGCCAGCGACAGGCCTTTGTCGTGCTCGACACGGAACGGTACGCCTCGATCGGGAACCGCACGATGAGCTTTTGAGCAATTGGGCCGTCGAGGCTTACGCCGTGCTTCCTGCGTCCACTGTCATGACAGCGCCCGTGATATTGCGCCCTCCCGCACCCATGAGAAACGCCGACATCGCCGCAATATCCTCGGGCTCAGCCAAGCGGCGCAGCGGGCTTCGGCGAACGACGCGCTGGCGCTCCGATCCTTCTAGGCCACGTGTCATGTCGGTGTCTATAAATCCTGGCGCAATCGCGTTCACGTTGATTCCGACTGTCCCGACCTCACGCGCCAGCGACTTCGTGAATCCGATGAGAGACGCCTTCGTGGCGGCATATACGGAAAGACCGTTGAAGCCGTTCGCGGCGACGATCGAGCATACGTTGACCACTCGTCCTCGTCCCTCCGCCATCATGCCTCGAACGACATACTTACTCAGCATGATCGGCGAGAGCGTATTCAGGCGGATTAAAGCCTCGATCTCCGCGTCAGGCATATTAGCGAGTAGGCCGCCCATGCCGAGCCCCGCATTGTTTACGAGCCCATACGTCGGTCCAAATTGCCTGCGTAGGTCTCGCACGAAAGTCGGGATCACAGCGACATCGCTTAGATCGAGAGGACGGAACACCAACGAGCCCGGACCCTGTTGCGCAAGGCTTGCTGCGCTAGCGGCGAGCTCCTCACTGTCGCGGCGCGCAACAGCTACTACTTGGAACCCATCGCGCGCAAGCCGATCCGCGATTGCGAGGCCGATCCCACGGCTAGCGCCGGTTACGATAATGCTATCCATGCCGCGCAAGTTTTCCGCCGTCCGTCATCGGTAGGTCGGCGACGAATCGCAGTCCCGCCGGAACCATATATGCCGGGAGGCTCGCGCGACACGCGGCGAGGATGTCGCCTTCCGACGCCGCATCCGGCAAGCACCCGTCACGGAGAACGACATCGGCGAAGACGAGAGCGCCTGTGATTGGACTTGTCCGTGCGAATACACGACTCGCGCGTACGATCGCATGTGCGTTCAGCGCCGTCTCCACTTCTTCCGGATGGACCTTGGCGCCGCCCACATTGATTATCCCGCCGCGTCGACCAACGAAATAGTAGCGGTCCCCGCGTCCCTCGACCATGTCGCCCGTATCGACGAAGCCTTCGTTGTCAGTCAGCGCGGGTGCGCCCTCGCCGAGAAAACCGAGAGCGGAGCGGCCTGAGCGCACATGTAACGCGCCGTCGACAATCTTCATTCGGACAGCGCCATTCCGTTCGACCCAGGAGGCGGGAAAGCCGGCCCTTCCGTCGTCGACCGCAAATACCACGCCAGCTTCGGTCGAGGCGTAAGCGTGTTCGATGCGCGCGCGCGAATAAAGCTTATGCAAAGCCGCCAATACCCCTTCGTCCGCAATCTCGCCCGATAGCCGAACGTATTCAGGGTCGATCCGAAGGCCTTCACCGCTCATCAAGACCTTGCGCCAGTGCGTGGGCGTGCCGGAAATGTGGGTGATTTTGGCGTCGCCAAAGCGAGCGAGCAGTGAGCTGAGGCCTTCCCCCTGCGCTCCGAGTGTGAGCGAGCCTCGACCGCTGAGCGCGCGCAAAAAAATCTGCAGGCCACCGTAGCGCCGAATGTCGTAGAAAGTAGCCCATTGCTGCGACGGCGCCTCGCCAATCGCGCCAATGAGAGTGCGCAGCGTGTGCCTGACGAGCTTCGGCGCTCCGGTCGTGCCCGAAGTCGGTAGGATCCATTCTGTTTCCAGGTTTGCAATGCGAGGCGAACTCACCGGCTGCAAAGGCAAACGACAGGCGACGGTAAGGTCCACTGAAGTAGGAGTGCTGGCGTCCTCATCATCATGAACGATAGCGTCAGCTTCTGCGTCGGACGCTGCCGCTTCCAAGCGCCGCGACTCCCACCCCGGCGGAACGAGCAGGATCCGACGCGCGCATCCGTCAAGGTCGATCAGCGCCGCGGCAACCTTGGCCATGTCTCGCACTGAGAGAAGGACCGAGCGGCCGCGCAGTCTCTTCAGATCGGGGGCGAGACTCGAGGCGTGCTCAAACTCGTCGAGAGCGAGAGCATGGTCTCGCGTCGCAACGACCCTGCCCCGTCCACGCCCCTTTTGGAGACAACTGATCAGGTTCGGCCATTCAGACAAGGGATTCCTCGTAAAGTGCGACGAACTCGCCGAGCGTCCTGGGGAATTGCCCACCCTGCGCCTCGCTAAGCGGATCCCGGCCGGTGACATCCTCAAGGCGCGCCACAAGGATCGCGAAACAAAGCGAGTCGAGGCCCGAATCATTGAGGGGAAGCGCATCGGTAAGCGGCGCCAGCGTCTTGTTCTGGTTCGCTGCGACAGTCTGGATTTCTTTCAGAATGGTATCTCGCAAGGACATTGTCGTCTTTCCCGTTGGTTAAATCGAGCTCACTCGCGCGGACATGCATGGGCGTCCAGCAAATCCAACGCCAGAACCATACGCAGTTTCAAAGCCGAAGTCGCAAGCGCGCAGCCCGGCGCGAAGCCACCTAACACCACAAAATGTCGGACGGCGGACATAGGCGAGACGGACCGTCGAAATCCTAAGCGTCATCAGAGACATTGCTGCGAAGCGAATTCGTCGATCCCCGCGTTCAAGGGGGCGCGGGTTCTGATGTTAGCGTTGGCGATCATCTCGATCCAACTGCGGTAAAACGCAATCGCTGCTTCGCGCCACCTTGCTTCCGCCGGCGCCCGCGCGTCAATGATCGAGGTCTCCTCGATCTGCATCGCGCAGCGATCCTCGTGCACACTGCGCTCCATGGCGTCGAGTTCCGCCTCTGCTCCGGCGCCAAAATAGCCCCTTGGTCTAGCGGGCTTCCTCTCGGTTTCTCCACGCAGATATCGGTCCATATCACGGCGGTATTCTCGAGCAAGGGAATTGGCATCGTATTCCGGATGGCCCTGCAGGAAAACGAATTGGCTGCCAAAGCACTTCACGAAGCTATCGACGCCACACCCTGGCGAACTCGTTAAGATGTCGTAGCCGGCTTCTTCAAGCTCGCTTTGCAACAGCCCATTGTATCTCGAGTGCGGGGTCAGCCTTACGCGACCTTGCTTGCCGACCAAAGGGTGGGTCGTCTTCGCCGCGAAGGCGAACACGCCGGTGCATTTCTCCAGCAACGGCCGTCGTTCGACGCCGTCGAGGTGCAGCACGCCCGCGTGAGCGGCGAGACACGAAAGTATCGTGGAGGCCGTGTTGATTTTCGCCCATTCAATCAGCTCGACCAATTCCTCCCAGTAGGGCTCCTCGCTAAGGCGATCGGCCTGGGGCTGCGCGCCGGTGATAATGAGCGCGTCGAGTTCTCCGTCCGTCGCCGCGCTTGCGGGCTCGTAGCGCGCGTTGATGTAGTCCAAAGCGCGGGGTGAGCGCGGCGTGCTTTTCAGAGCGAAGATGCGAAAGCTAACCTCGATGTCGGGCGCCGCTTCGGACAGCAAGGCGTTAAATTGACGCTCGGTGCTTTTCAGCGCCTGATCGCCCATATTGTTGATCAGACCGACAGCG
>Ga0209530_1001255_pt1 | contig 12229 bp, 25 predicted proteins | sample BlaSpr_A8_Ref_O1_FD_187987 | JGI IMG/M metagenome (GOLD analysis project Ga0209530, IMG submission 187987) | Forest soil microbial communities from Thunder Bay, Ontario, Canada - Black Spruce, Ontario site 2_A8_Ref_O1 (SPAdes) (version 2) | ecosystem: Environmental > Terrestrial > Soil > Boreal...
TTCGCTTGGCGCGCGCAATGACCGCGGCGGCTTTCTACGATCTGGCTCCAGCCAAGACTGAGGTCGACGCAGCGTGATTCCAGAACCTAAGACGCGCGCCGAAATGGAAGCCGTCATGGCGACGCACGAAATGGTCCTACGCAAGAAGCCATGCGTCGATTGCGCGTTCAACAGGCGCAGCCCCGAGAACGAGGCGTGCAGCGGGCCCGTCTCGGCGGAAGGCGGGTCGCTCGTCGATCACCTGAAGCAGCGAATCGAAGAACGCGATTGGATGCCGTTCTTCTGCCACGAAGGCATGGAGTGCGTCGATCGCGATGGGTGGCGCGCCGTCGTCGGGATTCCGGAGGGTGCGACGCTGCAGATCTGTCACGGTTGGAACGAACTCATGCAAGCGAAATATCGAAAGTGGAAAGCCGAGCAAAGCAGCATGAACCCCAACGCCGACACCATCGCACTTCTAAGCTACGCGGGAGAGCTAGAAGCGAAGCTGGCGTTGGTGAATGGGATTTGCGACGATTACGACGACCCGCCGGATAGCGTGGCGCGAACCCACCTTCGCGAAGGACGCCCCTTCGAGGTCGAACCGTACCTTCGCCACCACCTCGAAATGATTACTGGACTACGCGCCGCCATTGCAAGCGTACCGGCTACAACTGAAGCCGAGGAATACGGCATGATGGGCGGCACAGGGGAGAGCAATCTAACGTGAGCGTCTACGTCGATTCGATGAAGGCGAAGTTCGGGCGGATGATTATGTGTCACCTCAACGCCGACACGACCGAAGAACTGCTCGCGATGGCCGACAAGATTGGCGTGGCGCGCAAGTGGATTCAGAAGGCGGGGCATCCGGTCTACGAACACTTCGACATTTGCATGGCGAAACGCGCTCTCGCGGTCAAGCACGGTGCGAAAGAGATAGACCTTCGGGAAGCCGGAAAGCTGCTGCGCGCCAAACGTGACGCCATTGCAAGCGCGTCCGAGAGTGAGGATGGGCCAACGTGAGCATCGAGATCGTTAACGCTCACGACGACGCCACATACATCGAGCGATACGAATACGTGGGGCGGCGACCACGCGGCCGGCGAGGCCCGCATTCGCCGCTCGCCAACCCGTACAAGGTCGGCCGCGACGGCGATCGTCACATCGTCATCGAGAAGTACGAGCAGTGGCTATGGGCTAAGATCAACGGTGGCGATCGCCTCGTGCTCGACGAACTCGCACGGCTGGGTTCTATCGTCGAAAGAACCGGCGGCGTCACGTTAGTATGCTGGTGTAAACCATTGCCGTGTCACGCCGACGTCATCAAGCGCATTCTCGAACGGATTTTACGAGAGGAGGGCGCGTGAGAATCGTGATCGACACCGAGATCATCCGCGCGTCGATCAGGCACGCCGTGTACGACGTGCGAGGTATCGTTCTCCGCATTACCGTGTGCTCGCACCGCGGACACGTGCCGTACACCGACCCACTCTTTGGCTTTCTATCCGGAGACTATTGCCAGCGCTGCTGGAAGCGGCTCGGCTTCCCAAAAGGCCGCGGCGGGATCGTGGTAACAAAGACTAGGCCCGGCATCGCGCCGATTGCCGTCACCGGCCTAGACGCGGAGTTCGAGTCGCCGCTTCACGGTAAAGAAGGAACTTATGCAGATCACCAGCCTTGAAGATCGCGCCGTCGGGCCATTCGATTCGGACACCGTCCAAAAGATGAACGAAACGTTCTACAACGCTGCGCAGCGCTGCGATATTAAGTTTGGCGTTGCGGAGTATGGATATGCCAGCTTCGCCGATCCCACAGACACGGGCGTCATGCTCGGCTGGTACTATCGCGACGAGCGCACCGGCAAAGAGTACGGCGACCAACTGTTTATGCGGTACGGTACGCAGTTGGGGCGCGGCTATGACACCGATCTCGCTATGCAAAACGCCAGTGTGCTCGGGCACCAGGCGAAGTTCACAATGGATCTCGTCGAGAACCCGATCGCGCGCTTCCGGTTTCTCGCCCCTCGGCGGGCAAGGCAGTTCGCCAAGGATATAAAGGTCGTCATCCTCGCCTTCGCGCTGCTGCCGCTTCACGGAGCCCTCCAGGTTTTCGGTGACGTCGATGCCGCCGACGAGTTAATCGAATGGTGGAAGAAGTACGTCCTGTGATGCTCAACAGAGAAGAACTCGCAGCGGCCATGAAGGCGACGATGGAAGAGATCATCGCTGCTCGAACCGGCAATCAGCCAAGTATCGCCGAGCTGTTTGAAGCTGCGCTCGACGCCGTCGCAATGGCGATCGTACATGAAAGGACACAGCAGTGATCCATCTCAAGTGGCCGACCGACGAGCGGTGGCAAGCGCTGGATCAGAAAGATCGTCGGCTCGAACTTTGGACGTTCCAATTCGACGCCCGCACGGATTCGTACTCGTTCGCTTGGAGCGAGCACGTCTTCGACGATCCCGACGGCCTAAACAAAGCGGCCCATATTCTCACCGACGGCAGGCTCGTCAAGGAGCTCGCCGGGCATTACATCAGCTTCGACACCGTCGACGGCATCGTTAAACTGCGAGTCGTTACATGATCGCGTCCGTTCTGTTATTTATGAGTGGCCCGTTGGGCGACACGTACCGCTGCACGCAGGGCGCACGCGGCATCAACTGTGTGAGCGAGCAGCACCCGTGCGACGGCGTTAAGGACAACGAGTATTATCACGGGCATCCCATGCCGGTCACGGTCATTCACGCCAACGGCAAACGCAGCGCGTTCACAGTCTGCTCGATTGAAGCAGGCCCCCCAACCCCGACAGCGGCCCCGACGTCGCCCCCCTTCGTTGTGCGCCTCGACCATATCGTCGAAAACTGCGACCCAAAGATGCTCAAGGTCATGGGTGACGCCAAGCCGCTCGACATCATCATCACCGACGCGCACGGCAAGCCTCTAACGCAACGCGAGATCTGCAAGCTAATGCAGGAACACCAACCGAAATGAGCAGCGGCGCGTTCGTCGGTGGCGTCACCGTCGACGTCATCCTCGCGTTCACAAAGTCGCCATGATCGCAACCCTTCCATCATCGAAGTGGCCGGCGTCGGAGTGGATCCTCCGACTGATCGAGTCGGGGCTACTGGAACGGCAACAGCCGGTGCAACTTACCCTTTCGTTTGAGGTCTTGGGGACGTGCCAAAGGAGCAGCCGAGGGTACAAGCTCTGCGCCGTGTGCGGGAAAGTCCCGGTTAACATTCCGTCCAACGGCGGCGGTAACAAGCGATGCACGCTCTGCTGGCTAGCGCACAAGCGCGTATATTGGAGCCAGCGCCATCTACAGAAAAAGATTGCACGGCAGAAGGCGTTCACCGGCGCGGAATTCTAGAACGCAGCCCAACTAGGCAGTGCCGCCCCGCAAAGGGTGAGAGCTGAGGGTTGGGATGGACGACGAAACCAAGGTAGACGTAACCAGCGACGAGTTCCGCGACGATTCCAGTGCGGCGCTCGGCTTGGGACACCACGCTACGAAGGCCCGTAGCGGCGGCGCCAACAAGTTCTTCGAGCAGGAAGAACGCGAGCACCGACGTTTACAAACCGAGGAGATGGCGAAGCAGGGCGTCAGCGACCCCACGAAGGTCCGCCCGACCAACCACGGCGCCTACGACGTCGACGAAGGCCACGAACGGCGGAAGGACGCCGAGCGTGAATACCTCGGCGACTCGATCGAGAACCTCGCGGGGACCAACCGCCGCATTCACGCCGGCGGAGGCGGGGGCAACAAAACCCAGTTTCGCGAGGAGCCGATCTTCGACACGTGCTCGCGCTGCAGCGGTATCGGCACCGTCGATCCTGGCGGCGGGGCGCTAAAGCGGATCGGTATCGCCTGCAAGCGATGCAAGGGCACCGGCAACGTCAAGACCGGGTCGCGCACGGTTCAAGTGCAGATGATGGGGGCGAAGTCGGCCGGCGGGGGTGGCGGTTCGGGCGGCAAGATGAAACGGAGCAAGAAGCCCGGCTCAAGGGATGCGGGCGAGCCGGTAATTTTGGCATCCTACATACACACGATCGAGCCCGAAGCTCGTAGCGAACGCTTTGCAGGCCGGATGAGCGAATCGACGGCGGAGGGCATTCTCGCCTTCCAGGAGCAGACTGGGGTGAATCTGTCGGGTATTGCAGCAGCGGTGGCTCGGATGCAAGAAAGCAACGATCCGAACGTGCGGCTAGCGCTGGAAATGCTGGTGAAACAGGTCCCGGTGCGCGAAGGGAAATCGCAAGCGTCTTAGGCGCGCGACGCCTTTACCCGTTCTTTTGCCCCCTCATTGCAGAGGCGGCAGACGCTAAGGTCTTTCCATCGGTTCCGGGCTCCACATCGCGAGCAAAGGCCCGCATCGGCGAGACGTTGACGGCGGGCTTGCATTTTTTCGGCTGGAGTGAGGGCCATTTACGGCGCCTCCGGCGGGCACAAGAGCGTCGGCCGTTGCTTCCCGAGACGCGAGGCAGGCCGATGGTCGCACCACAGATTCCCGCAAACGTCGCACTCTGAGTTGATGTCGCGGTTCAGCTTAATCGCAGCCTCGCGCTGCGCGGGCGTCATCCGCGCCCACAACTCGCGTGCGCGAACGGCTTCGTTGCCCCACTTTGCGCGCGTCAGTTGACTGCTCACGCTGGCACCGCCTCGCCGCGAAAGTCGAAGTGTAGCGCCCACTCGAGCGCCTGTCGCCACGAGCGGAAGTATTCGGGCTGGTTCGCGTGCGTGACGCAGAACAGCGCCGAGGATTCGGGGTCGTACCCTTCGGGGTAGCTAGGGCCGCTTGAGCCTGCCATAACCGCGATGGAGCAGCCGTTGAGGGCGATGCTCCAATAGCCGTTGCCGTGACGTTGCGGCTCGCCGTGCTTGGCAATAGCGCGCAGGCCGTTTGCGGCGGTCATACTGGCTCTCCAATCTTCACTTCGCCGCTGATATGCGGCAGGGCGGCGAAAGCGGCTTCGTACTCCGCGGGCGAGAGTTGGTCGGCCAGGTTGTTCACGGCATCTTCGCAGTCGATTGCGGCCTCGCGCAGGGTATGTTCTGGCGCACCCGTCGCCGCTAGGACGCGTAGACGATGGACGGGCGACGTATTGTGATCGAAGGCTGCTTCGGGCGTTCCTGCGTGCTGGACATCGCAGTAAGAGCATGTGTGCATCCTAGTACGCTCCAGCCATGGCGGCGACTTGCGAAGCGGTCGGGACGACTTCGACGGAGTAGCCGAGGCTCTTGGCGAGGCGGATGGTCTGCGGCTTGAGCGTTTTGGTGCCGGCGATCTGGGCGAAGGTCTCGGCGGTTTCGTTAGCCGGGTAGATGGTCTCGTTGCCGTACACGTTGCGAATCTCGATCTGGATGGTCATTGTGGCCTCTCTTTCTGTTACCGTTACTATAGCGCGGTAACGGTAACAAGTCAAGAGGGTGGGCTTGCTTTTTTCAAAGGAATCGAGTACATTCGAGTTCAGCGAAGCGGTCTTAGGAAGTGTACGTACATCCGAGAAGGGTTTCGCTCATCGAGTCGGCGCTAAGGCGCTGGCTCGTTTTCATTTCCGTGGCCCTTCTGGTCGCGGGCAAGAACGCGCGTATCAGGCAGAACAATCGACCGCGGGGGCAGTGCCCGCGCAGCTCCACCAAATCGCGGGGCTGACTTAGATTCGAGGTTGGGACGCTCGCGCCGGTCGCCAGTGGTCCGTATAAGCTGGCACTTGCACAAACGGCAAAAACCTAAGTGCTCGCGAGGTCGGTTCCCGTTTCGATGCGATCATGGGTCGCTCGTTCGGGGCCGAGCTCGCCGTCGCCTAAAAGCGACTTCACCCTCGCGGCCGGGGTAATGGCCGCCTTCGATGCGGCGTAGCTCAGTCCGGTCAGAGCGGCGGGCTCATTACCCGTTGGTCGTGGGTTCAAATCCCACCGTCCGCACCCATGGGAGCGCGAAAGATACGGCGCTAGGCTTGGTGCTCCATTCGCTAGCGTGAAGGCCGGGGCGGTACCGGTCTGCTCCCGTTTATTTTACAAAGTCTGCCAGTGCGTATGGGAGATCGGGAGGGCGGTGCAATGCGGCGAGGCTCGGGCTTTCGGTGTCGCAGCGCCTTCCGCGAAGTCTTGTACGATCAGCTCGTTCGCGATCGCATTGAGCGCGATCTTGTGAAGCCTACGCCCATCCGTCCGGCCGTCGTCGTGCATGACGCCGAGGACTGCTGCGACCAGCGAGACCCGCAAGAGATCGCTCGCGCTGCGCAAGCTGCATTACAAGGAGCCGTTGCCTGAACCGCTATCTCGTCACGTTTGACGACGGGACGCAGCAAGCTATTCTGGCGCCAAATCGAGAAGTGGCGCGCCGCGAGGGCGATGCGATCGATTCGCGTCGGGTGCGGTCGGTCCAGCCGTTCGGACAAACCGAGGGACACTCCGCCGGCGTTGAGCCAGACTCAATAGCGGTCAAAAGCGTTAGACCATCGGTAGAACCGGTGGCCCCGAGCGTGGACAAAGTCGCGGACATTCGCAAGCCCATACCAGCTCGCGATCTGAGCTATTTCCCCGAACGGCACCGGAAGTCGCTCAAGCGGAAATCCAAGGCTCGCGTGCGGAGCCCAAAACGTCTAGCTGAAGCACGGCCCGAGCCTCGCCAGCTCCCGCGAACGGAGCTTATCGACGTGGAAGAAGTGATTTTCACGAACGATTCGGGGCGGTATAGCTTCAGGCCGATCCGATATCCCGCTGCGTAAAAGGAGTTCGATGAATCTTTGGGACCGGCTGCTGCGGCTAGCCGACCGTCTGGGCTTCGACGTATGGGTCGAAGGCGGCACCGTGCACGTATGGGACCGCTTGATGCGCCCTGACCTTGCACGCAAGTTCGAGAGGGCCTTTCCGTCGTTGGTAATCCAGATCGTATGAAATGTCCGCAGTGCCAGAAAGACGTAATGGGCGACCGCGGCCTCATGCAGCATATCCGGCAATCGCACACGAAAAAGGACGGCCGGGCAAACAGGGAACCCAAGGTTTTCTGCGGCGTCTGCGGTCACGGGCTGGGCTCGATGAAGTCGTTGGACGCTCATGGCTACACGAGCCACCACGGCGATCACGCTCGCAAAGAGTGGTTGAAGCAGCCGACAACCGTTGACGGTGCCAAGATGGCTTCGGCCATCACAAGCGAGCCGCGCCAACTCATTCCGCTTAACGGCGCCGCGGCGGTCGACGAGTTTCCTGGCGTCGCCGATGCGATTGACCGCGTGCCCACCGATCATGGCCGGATATTCCCGCCCAGAGAGGACCGGAACAACGCCGAGACTCTGGCCGGACTGCCCTGGCTGACGTTCCCGACGACGGTCGAGCAGTGCGACGACGCTCTGAACGGCATAGCCATCGGGATCGAGCGGACTCAGATCGCGTCACCGTTTTGGTTGAGCCTGCGAGCGTACGTTACGGCATTGCGCAAGCGTTTAGCTGAGAAAGTGGCGGCATGAAGTTCTTGACCGACTGGGATGCTCTGTCGTCCCTTTTCAAGTGCAATCAGTACCGGCACGATGCCCAACGGCGATACGACGAGGCCAAGCGCGACCTTCGTGACGCCAAAGAGATTCAGGCCGAGATTCTCGACCGGATCGATCGTCATGTAGTGGAACGCGAAGCGGCCGGTGCTCAAAAGGCCGCGATCGAGCAGGGTACGTCAGCCGACGGTTTACGCGATCTGCGCGAGTCTCTTGGGATGGGCGAGTTCGGCAAGAAGCCCAAAGAGGGCGATGACGGTGCGCCGCCCAGCGCCTAACCCCGACGCATGAACGGCTTCGAGATCGCTGGCGTCACCATAGTCGGCATCGCGATCGTGCTCGTCTACTCGTTTTGGGACATCATCATCGGATACGTCACCGGCCGCGGCGGAACGCCAGGCGGCAACTAGGAGGTCGATCACTCTGACTTTGTTCGACAAGCTCGTCTGCTTCTTCATGCGCCGCAAAGTGTGGCAAGAGAGTTATGTCTGCGCCGGCTTGTCGGCCGTGCCGCGATGCGTAACCCTTACGCGCACCGCGATCGGTAGACCGAAACCGCCGACGAGCCCGACGTGCAAAGGCGAAACGGTCGCTGTGCTCGGCTCGCGCGTACTCGTCGGGTTCTTCGTCGACGGTTACGGGTGGGAACCGATGCCACCAAAGGCGACGCCGTGACGCAGCGCATTCTGTTGCAGTTTGCGTGGCGTACGCCGTGGCGCAGCCATCATTTCAACGTCAGTTGGATTAGCGACGGCTTGGGCTACAGCGGTATGCTCGCGTTCTCGCACGGATGGATCCATGCCGGCATCATCGTTGGGCCCTCGATCGACCGGCTCGGCTGCGTCATGCGCATCGGCAAGGAGAGGATCGATCTCATCGCACCGCGCGAAGTCATATTCGAGCGAGTGCTAGCAGCAGTCGCCGCGCTCAACCCGGTCGCTCGAGAGATCGCTTGGTGGGAAGCTCGCCATTGGGTCAACGCCGGCGTCATGCCGCAAATGTTGCGCGGAGCATTCGTATGATCGGCTTACCGCTCGATCAAGTGCCCGACGCCGTCGCCGAGTTCATCGAAGCCGGAGCGATGGTCATTGCGGTCGGTATCGCAATAGCGCTCAACCGCGTGGACAGCGATGGATAGCTCCCCGGAGCTCCCGGTCAACGCCAAGCTGCTCGACCGCCTCAAGAAGCGCCATCAGCAAGGCAAGTTCTGGGTGACGCCCTACTGGGTCACGCGCGTCATCGACGGCGTACCGCATATCGTTTGCACCGTTGCGCAGTCGCGAGCCGCACGTAAACACGGTAAAGAAGTCGCGATCCCCGTCTCCGCGATCGACGGCAAGACGGACGCAGAGCAACAGAAAATCATCGGGCCACACCTCGCCCAAGCCTTGGTCGATCTCGGGCTAGGCTGGATGGTCAAAAAGCAAAAAGTCGCCGCCGATATGGAGGAACTCGATGTCTACCAGCATTAGCCCGCTCGGGCACGGCCCGTATAAAGTCTCCGCGGTCGGCTATACGGCCGGCACGCTGTCATCGTATGCTGGCCTGACGGTCCAGAGTGTCGGCAGCAGCGCTTCGCAGTTCCCCGTGAGCCAGCTCGTCAAGACCGGCGCTAACGCATTCGCCCGAGCCCGCGCCGAACTCGGCGGCACGTGGGCGACCGATGATACCGCCACCGGCACGATCAACGGCCACGCTACGACCTACGAAACGCTTGCGGGCTCACCGACGCCCACGAGCCTTGCACTCGGCCTCGCTGCGGCCATCAACGCCGACGGCACGTCGAGTCTCATCGTCAAAGCCACGGCCATTGGCGATCTCGTGGAGGTCCAAGCGCTTACCGCCGGGGCCACCGGCGAATACACGTTCACCGTCTCCAAGAGCAGCACGTCGGGCACGATCGTGGCCAGCTCCGACGAGCTCGTGATCGACAATCCCGCCAACGCCTACCAAGCGTTCCCCAACGATCTCACGCTCGTGCAGCTCATGCTCCGCAAGGCATTCGTCACCGGCAGCGGCGGCGGATCGGGCATCACGTGGGACGCCACCGTCGACGCCGTGCTCAGCGATTACGTGGCGCAGTACGGCTAGTGGGGGACCAACCGGAAGATATCGCTCGCGAGTCGGGCATCCCCGTCGTCGCATCGCCACTGTCGGAGGCTCGCAAAATCGTCAAAGACGCCGCGGGCCTCAAGTCATTCCTCGACAGCTACGAGCCCGGCGAGAACCCGCAATCGCACGTCCTCGCGTGGGATGCTCGCGTCATGGTCATCGGGCACTCCCGCAACACCGCCGCCTGCATCGCGATTAGCTCCGCCATGCAGACCGCTGCCGCGATCGCGCGATCGCTCTGCTGCGCGAGCAAAGTCGAAATGTACCGCAGCACCAAGGATCAGCCGATCTACGATATCGTGCTCGTCCCTGGCAAGCGCTCGCGTAACATCATCGCTGGGTTGCTCGCGAGCCTCGCGGGCGTAGCCCGCACCGCCCGCGGCTTGCCGCAGCGCGCGAACGATGCGCCGGCAGCAGGCGAACCGGAGACGGGACCCACGCCCGTCGGCGACGACGTCATCGTATTCTCTGATCACCGCACGAGGGTACCGCATGACGCGGCCGATTTTGAAGGCCGTCGGGCCAAGCAGTAGCCCAACCGGCGGCGATAACGGCAACCTCGACGAAGCGTACAGCCTCGCGATCGCCGAAGAACGCGCCGGCCAAGACTGCATCTATCTCGAAGTCGACCCTGTCGGCGCCATGGGCAAGTACATCAACCTCTGGGAAGACAGCATCGGCGTCGTCGTCGGCCGCAGGTTCTACGAAGATCGCAACCGCGATGATGCGGACACTGCGATCAGAACCGTGCCACCCGACCTGATCGAAAACCGCACGACGCGCGTACTCATCGTGCAGGTGCGTATCGCGGATATCAAAGAGGCGATGAAGCGAGCGAAAGAGCGTGAGGTACGCGAGTACCGCTCGGCGATTCCAGCCAATCAACTGCGCGGCCCGCAGCGCATCAACACATCGAGGTAGCCTAGTTGAGAGAAGTCGATAAGTGCGTCCATTGCGGCTGCAGCGTCCAAGACCAGCACGTCGGGGGAACATGCAGAGGCCGTAAGGGCTCGTGCAAGTGCAAGAGTATCGGCAACGACTGCTTCGTCTGCCGTCCATAGAGCGAGACGCTCAAAGAAAGGCGGCGTTGATGCCGTAGCAGACAGTTGGCAAACCGCAAAGACGACAAAACGTGGCTGGCTATCCGAACAGCCTACATCGTCAAGCGGTGGTCAGCGCAGAAGTGCGCCGATGAGTTTCACGTCGACGTCACCACCATCAAAAAGCGCGCCTCTAAAGAGGGTTGGGCGAGAGAACGCCACCGAAACGCCACGGCTGGTCAGTCTGTCGCAGAGGAAGAAACCCGGATTGCCGTTCGCGATGTAGCAGCGAAGCAGCAGCAACTCGCCGACATGATGATCGCGTGGGTCGCCGGCCACATCAAAGCGTCGGAGCGCGATCTCGAGCAGATGACGACGACGTCGAAGAGTGACAGCGCGAAGATCGCAGCCGCACGCTCACGCATTTCGGCGCGGCGCGATATGGTCGAAATGGTCGACCGCTTCGTTAAGACCGGCAAGATCGCCGGCGAGGATCGTCCGACGGAGCGCGATGACGAGTTGATTATCGAGCAGCGCCGTCTGGAACCGCTCAAGATCGCGGTTGGGCAAGACGGCCGTGCGATACCGCAGCCAACCGATGACGATCCCGATGAGTAAAGCTCGCATGTGCCAGCATTGCGGTGGCGCCGCATCCCATCATCGCCGAGGTTCAGGCGGAGTGTTGCGCGCGTGGGGTCGCTATCCGCCGAAGAAGCATTGCACGTGTCATCGGTCGTGCCGGTGTCAGAACCGCGCGAGCGATGTTGTAGGAGGGTCTGCTGGTGCCACCAATCCCGTGCTTCTGGCTTGAATACACTGACGAGCTTGCGCAGTCGCTGCGGCGCTTCACATTTAGCACTGGCTCAAAATGCCCGAGGCGAGGCGATTGGGGACACGACGCGAGCGTTCGGATTGAGAATCGGCCGCACAAGGCGCGTGAAACGATTGACTATATCCGCGTCGACGATACGATACGTTTCGACCCGCGCTGGCCGAAACAGTGCGATTGCGGCTACGAGTTCCTTCCGACTGACGAGTGGCAGGTCTCCCAGGACTGGCTCATGCGCCGGATCGACACTAACGAGCTGCTCCCGCTGCGCGACGCGCCTGTCGGCTCGATGTGGGACGCCTTCTGGCTCGAGTCGATGAAGACGGCGATGAGCCGACCGAACGACGGAATCACACTCATGGTTATGACGCCGCAAGGCGAGTTTTTCTGTGATGGTAAGGCCGGCAATAGCCCCGGGTGGACGCGCACCGGCGTGCCAAACCAGCATCCGCCGTCCGTCACGGCCAATCCGAGTATCGGGCCGCGCGAAGGTGAGACGTATCACGCGTGGTTGCGCAACGGCTTCCTCGTTCCAGCATAAAGGAGCAAGATCGTGAAAACGCTACTGTCGCTGTTTTGCCTCGTCGCGTGTCATCCGTTCTGGCAACCAGCGGCCATTCCGATCAACGCGGTGATCGCCGGCACAACGCCGCTCGCCGCCGTGCAGCCACTACCGACGACGCCCGTACAGTTCGTGAATCAGACGGGCACCACGCTCTTCCCGACAACGATCAACGGCGATTACTGTTGGGTTACCGATCGGCCGCCATACCCGC
>Ga0209530_1001256_pt1 | contig 12226 bp, 8 predicted proteins | sample BlaSpr_A8_Ref_O1_FD_187987 | JGI IMG/M metagenome (GOLD analysis project Ga0209530, IMG submission 187987) | Forest soil microbial communities from Thunder Bay, Ontario, Canada - Black Spruce, Ontario site 2_A8_Ref_O1 (SPAdes) (version 2) | ecosystem: Environmental > Terrestrial > Soil > Boreal...
CGTCACCCACGCGCCCACGGACGTGACGCAAGCGCTGCTAATCGCGGGCGGCAGGTCCAATCTGACCTACCGCCTGACGGTCGCCACCGCGGTCGAGCCAGCACAGCAGCTGGTCCTGCGGCGGCCGCCACTGGGTCACGTACTGCCGACGGCACACGACATGTCCCGCGAGTACCGCGTTCTCACCGGCCTGAGCGGCGGCACGAAGGTGCCGGTGGCCCGTCCGGTCGCGTTGTGCACCGACACCGAGGTGATCGGCGCTCCTTTCTACCTGATGGACTACGTGCCAGGCCGGGTGATCCGCACCAGGGACGACGCCAGGGACCTGTCGCCGGAGCAGGCTGCGGTGCTCGCGTATGAGCTGGCCGGCATGCTCGCCGCCATCCACGCGGTCGATGTGACCGCTACCGGGCTCGGCGACCTTGGCCGGGGGAGCGGTTACCTGCGCAGGCAGCTGGATCGCTGGCAGCGGCAGTGGCAGCTGTCCGTGACCAGGGAGCTCCCCGAGTACGACACCCTCGTGGGACGGCTGGAAGCCGGCCTGCCCGCCGAAGGCGAGACCACCCTGGTCCACGGCGACTTCCGGATCGACAACGTCCTGGCAGACGTGCACGGTGACCAGCCGAAGATCATGGCCGTGGTCGACTGGGAGATGGCCACCCTGGGCGACCCGCTCGCGGACCTGGGACTGACGCTCGTCTACTGGGCCGACTCGGCTGACGAGCAGTGGGCAAATCCCGCCGACGCGATCAGCATGCCGGGGTTCGGCACTAGGGCGCAGTTCGCTGCCGAGTACGCCAGGCAGACCGGACGCGACGTTTCACGGATCGGTTACTACATGGCGTTCGGATATTTCAAGCTAGCTGTGGTGCTGGAGGGAATCAATGCCCGCTACCTGAAGCACCAGACCGTAGGCGAGAACTTCGACCGTGAGGGCCCGGCGGTCCCCATCCTTATCGCCCGCGCTCACCAGACCCTCGACTCACTCGCTTAACCCAGCAAAAAGGCTACCCGTGCGCCACGGACCGCCACGGGAGGGGGTTCGTGGCGCACGGGTAGCCAAAGAGCAGCCAGCGTGCCAAACAGCCAGCGCGCCAGCCCCTACCGGTACTGCTGGGGGCGGAAGTAGCTGCTGGACGAGGACCGCCACAGCAGGATGATCGCGCCAAGCCCGATCAGCCAGGTCAGCACCTCGAAGATGGTGCCGACGGCGAACCCCTCCTTGACCAGGGACAGCTGGTCGAGCGTGCACAGGCCGAACAGCACGGTCGACACGATCCGCGCCCATCCCCTGCCGTCGCCGGTCTTCCAGGCCATCCACAGCCACAGGCCGATCGCGATGACGCTGGTGACAATGCCGACCACGATGAAGGTGTTGGCGAGATTAGTGACCTGATGCGCGGTGAGCGTCTTGTCCGTGTTGGCCTTGCGGAACGCTGTCCTCAGGCTGTCGATGGTGAACAGGTTGATGATGATGGCGACGGCGGTGAGGGCCGCGCCCGCGTACATGAACTTGACGGCGTTCAGTACCGACGAAGGCGCGCCTTCACGCTGCTGGACTACGGAGCCACCGGTCGGATAGGGCTGCATGCTGACCTCTGCTGTGCTGGGTGCCGATGTCGAGAGCTTACGTCCGCCCTGCCATGCCGGCGCATCAGCATACGCCCGCAATACTGTGACGGTGACTGAGAACGTACCAGTACTGTCGAGCCGCTTGCTGCGCTGGGAAATTGTCGTGGTCTTCGCCGTCTCGCTCGGTGCGAGCGGCGTGTATGCACTGGTGAGTTTTATCGGCTCGCTGACCGCGCCCCAGTCGCTGGGCCAGCAGACCGCTGTGCTCAACGGCGCCCTGTCGCCAAGGCCGCTGCTCGATCTCTTCCTGCAGCTCACCAACATCACGCTCTCCCTCGCCCCGGTGGCCCTGGTGTTCTACCTGCTGGCCAGGGGGGACGAAGGCCCCTGGACGATCGGCCTGGACCGGACCCAGCCCGGGAGAGACCTCCTCAAGGGCGCGATCCTGGCCGCCCTCATCGGCGGTAGCGGCCTGGGCCTCTACCTGATCGCCTACCACTCGGGCGCGAACCTCAACGTCGTGGCGGAGAACCTGCCGGACGTATGGTGGCGCATCCCCGTGCTCATCCTCTCCGCCGCCCAGAACGCCACACTTGAGGAAGTCATCGTTGTCGGCTATCTGCTCACCAGGCTAGACAAGCTCGGGGTGAAGCCGGGCAAGCAGATCGCCATCAGCGCCGTGATCAGGGGTTCTTATCACCTGTACCAGGGGGCAGGCGGGTTCATCGGCAACGCCACCATGGGCGTGATCTTCGCCTACCTGTACAAGCGCTGGGGCCGGGTGACGCCGCTGATCATCGCGCACACGCTGATCGACTCGGTGGCCTTCGTCGGCTACGCGCTCCTGGTCGGCCACGTCTCCTGGCTCCCCAAGCCGTAAAGAGCAACAATCTGTGTTGACACCATACAAAACCCGTTAATATCATCTGCTGAGACAGCAGTTCCGCGACGCTGAGAAAGCCCGGGGTGTTATGGCTAAGGCGACGTTGGTCCGGATGCCTCCGGAGGCTAGTGCTGCACGTGGTTGCGAGGGTGCGCGCCGCGTGCTCGCGCTCATGCTGGCGTTCTCTGCCGAGCGTAATACCCTGACCGCTCGTGATCTGGCGACCGCGACCGGCATCGCGCTGCCCAGCGTGTACCGCTATATCGCGCTGCTCCGCGAGACTGGCTTGCTGGCGGAGAGCGAACGGGGGAACTTCCGGCTGTCCGCGCGGCTGATCGGACTCGCCAGGGCCGCCGAGGCGGCCGAGTCCATCATCGAGGTCGCGGACCCGGTGATGCGCGCGCTGCTCGCGCAGACAGAGGAGACATGCATCCTGGTCCGGCTGATCGGCCGGTCCGCGATCTGCGTGCACCGCGTGGAGTCCGGGCATCACCTGCGCACGACGTTCGAGCCGGGTCAGCCGCTGCCGCTGGAACGTGGCGCCAGCGCCCGCATCCTGCTGTCCGGCCTCACCCCGGAAGTCCGCCGTGACTACCTGGCACCGCTTGCCGCCCGCGACCCGGCCGCCGCGGCGCTCCTGGAGGAGAAGGTGCTGCTGGCCACTCAGCAGGGCTGGGCGATGAGCCAGGAGGAGGTCGACTGGGGCGTGTGCGCCATCTCCGCCCCGGTCAGGCACGGCAGGCGCATCGTCGCCGCGCTCACCGTCCCGTCGCCGATCACCAGGACACCGCCCGAGGTCAGGGAGATCCGTGTGGCTCAGGTCCGTGCTGCCGCCAGGGAGATCTCGGCGGCCCTGGACGGCGAGGCGTGACCGAGCACATCATCCCTGGGACGGACCTCAGCGTCGCCACTGCCTCCCTGACCCGGCTGCAGGCCGCCCTCGCAGAAGGCCAGCTGACTTCCGTCGAGCTCACGGATTTCTATCTGCGCCGCATCGACCGCCTGAACCCGGCCCTGCACGCGGTCATCACGGTGAACCCGGCCGCCGCCGAGGAAGCCGCTGCCAGCGACGCCCACCGCGCGGCCGCCTCACCCCGTCCGCTCGAAGGCATCCCGGTACTGGTCAAGGACAACATCGGCGTCGCGGGGATGCCGACCACTGCCGGCTCGCCGGCGTTGCTCACCGCCCAGCCCGCCGATGCCTTTCTCGTCGGGCGACTGCGCGAGGCTGGCGCGGTGATCGTCGGCAAGGCGAACCTGTCGGAGTGGGCGAACTTCCGGTCCACCCACTCCTCAAGCGGCTGGTCCACCCTGGGCGGCCAGACGGCCAACCCGTACGCGCTTGAGCGCAGCCCGTCCGGCTCCAGTTCCGGTTCGGCGGCCGGTGTCGCGGCCGGCCTGGCCCCGGTGGCGATCGCCACCGAGACCGACGGCTCGATCCTCGCCCCCGCGAGCGCCTGCGGTGTGGTCGGCATCAAGCCGACCAGCGGCCTGGTCAGCCGCCGCGGCATCGTGCCGATCTCCCCGGTGCAGGACATCGCGGGCCCGATCGCCACCTCGGTCCGTGACGCCGCCGCGCTCCTCGCCGTACTGGCCGTCTCCGACCCCGAAGACAACATCTACTCAGAACGTCCTGTGGTTCCCGCCGCACTGACATCCTTCGACCCTGCTGGGCTGGACGGCGCACGGCTAGGAGTCTGGCGGGCCGGCTCGGCGGCGGCGAACCCCCAGACGCTCGCCATCCTGGATGCCGCGGTGGCGAAGCTGCGCAAGCTCGGCGCCGTCCTCATCGATCCGCTGGACCTGCCGGGCGCGGCCGCGATCAGCGAGCCGGAGTTCACCGCGCTGCGGTATGAGTTCAAGTACGGCATCAACGCCTACCTGGAGTACCTTGCCGCGGAGGCAGGCTTCACCGGGCCGCTGAACCTGGCCGAGCTTATCGACTTCAACAAGCGCAACGCCGAGCTGGTGCTCTCCCGGTTCGGCCAGGAGCTGTTCGAGCAGGCCGAGGCGACCTCTGGCGACCTGACCGACCCCGCCTACCTGACCGCCCGCCGCGAGGCGACCGCTCTCGCCCGCGCCGCCCTCGAGGCTCCCCTCGCCGAGCACAACCTGGACGCTGTGATCTCGCTGACCTCCAGCCCGGCGTGCCTGACCGACTACGTGCTAGGCGACCACCATGTCTTCGGCACAACCAGCCCAGCCGCCGTAGCTGGCTGTCCCGCCATCACCCTCCCGGCCGGCTACGTCTCCGGTCTCCCGGTGGGCCTGACCTTCGCTGGCCCCCGCTGGACCGAGCCGCGCCTCCTCTCCCTGGCCCACGCCTTCGAGCAAGCCACCCACCCCCGCCACCCTCCCGCCCTCCCCATCCCCTAGCCCCCCGGCCGCGCCGGCCGTTTCGGCGGAACATCCGTGTCCGGCGGAAGAAAAAGAGTCAGAAATGACTCTTTATTCTCCGTCCAACATCGAATTTCCGTCCAAAAATGGTCGCAAGCTGCTGTCGGCTGCTCCGGTTGCCGTTTCCGGGCCAGCGGGGCCTGGGCGGATGGGATGCCCAAGCCGCTCCCGCCGACGGCTCGTATGTCCTGGTTCGGGTGGCGCGATACCCTGGCCTGCATGGACTCCTGGCGCCGTGCGGACGTTCCCCAGCTACCGGGCAGTGGTCACGTACCCCGAATTCGCAATACGGCGACCGGTGAGCTGACCCCGGCCGCGATCGGCCCGGTCGCGAAGTTGTATGTCTGCGGCATCACCCCCTATGACGCCACGCATATCGGGCACGCGGCCACCTACACCTCGTGGGACCTGCTGATCCGTGCCCTGCTGGACGCGGGCGTCACGGTCACCTACGTGCAGAACGTCACCGACGTTGACGATCCGCTGCTCGAGCGGGCGGACCGGGATGGCGAGGACTGGCGTGATCTCGCCCTGCGCGAGACGGAACGCTACCGGCGTGACATGGAGGCCCTTCGGCTGCTCCCGCCCGATCACCTGATCGGGGCCGTGGAGGCGCTGCCGATCATCGAGCGCTTCAATGCCCGCCTCGCCGAGCGCGGTGCCCTGTACACCGTCGACGAGGATGTCTACTTCGCCAGATCTGCCGACCCCGAGTTCGGCGCGCTGTCCGGACCGGGCACCGCGAGCGGTTACGACGCAGCCGAGATGGCCGTCTTGTCGGCGGAGCACGGCGGGGATCCGGGTCGGCCAGGAAAGAAGGATCCGCTCGACTGCCTCGTCTGGCTGGCCGAGCGTCCCGGTGAGCCCGCCTGGGCATCGGCCTTCGGCCCCGGCAGGCCGGGCTGGCATGTCGAGTGCGCGGCGATAGCGGGGGAGTACCTCGGCGTCTCCTTCGACGTCCAGGCCGGCGGCGCTGACCTGGTGTTCCCGCACCACGAGATGAGTGCCTCGCATGCCCGGGTGGCGCACGCCCCGGCTCCGGACGTGTTCGCCCGGGTATATGCCCACACGGGCCTGGTCAGCTATCAGGGCGCGAAGATGTCGAAGTCACTCGGCAACCTGGTGTTCGTGAGCAGGCTCCTCGCCGATGGCATCGATCCAATGGCTATCCGCCTGGCCCTGCTGGCCCATCATTACCGGTCGGAGTGGGAGTGGACCGACGAGGGACTCGCGCAGGCGACGGCGAGGCTGTCGCGCTGGCGCGACGCGATAGCCCTGGCCACGGCTTCCGCCAGCACCCCGGCTTCCAGCACCCCCGCTTCCAGCACCCCGGCGTCCGCCGAGACCGAGACCGCGCACGCGGTCCTGGACGCCGTCCGGGCGGCCCTGGCCGACGACCTCGACGCCCCGCGCGCGCTCGCAGCCATTGACCGCTGGGCAGATGCCGTAGTGTCCGGCCATGCAGAAACCGGACCGGATCAGGGAGTGGAACTCATCCGCCGGACAGCCGACGCGCTGCTGGGAGTGGCCCTGTAATCCCGCGAGACCGCGGCTGTCAACCATAGTTCCAGACCTGTGGATAACTTTCGAGTTATCCACAGGTTGGGATTTCTCCGGATGCACGCCTGCTCGGGCTCGCCGCAAGCTGGCCGCATGACACAAACTCTCTCCGCGGGTGACCGTACCCCGCACAAGCGCCAGTCCCACAAGACAACTGCTTCCGGCCAGTTCCGTTCCGCCGCGCAGGGCTCAGGAGATCAAGGCAGCGGCCTCACGCCCGCCGTCAGGGTCAGGGCAGGCTCGCCTGCCGCGATTCTCGCGATTGTCCCGCACCTGCTCGGCTTTCTGCCCGAGTCCAGCATCGTGGTCATCGGCACAGAGGCATCACGGGGCTCGGTAAAGGTCACGCTACGGTACGACCTGCCAGCGACACCGGACGCCGCGCTGGCCGCCCAGATCGCCGAGCACGTGATTGCCATCCTCCAGGCCCAGCACCTGGCCGCCGCAGCGGTCGTCGGTTACGGTCCCGACACGCTGGTAAGGCCGGTAGCGGACGCCATCGCGGCCACTGCGCGCGCCGCCGGGATCGACCTGCGGGAATGCCTGCGGGTCGATGGCGGCCGCTACTGGTCCTACACCTGCGGCAATCCGGAGTGCTGCTCCGAAGGCGGCACCCTCTTCGACGCCGCGAGCCATCCGGCGTCCGCCGTCATGGCGACCGCTGGGGAGTCAGTGCTGGCCGGTCGCGATGCGCTGGCAGCGAGCATCGCTCCCGTCGGCGGGGCCGCCGCCGGGGAGATGCGCAGGGCCACCCGCAAGGCCGAGCAGCACGTTACCCAGGTCATCGCCAAGGTCCGCAAGTCCGCCCGTCTCGGCGCCGCGCGGCACATGATCGCCAGTGAGGGCCTAGCCGCGGTCGGGGACATGATCACTACCTACCGGGGCGGCGGCTCGTACACGGCCGACTACCAGCTTGCCTGGCTGTCGGTCGCCCTGACTGACCTGCGGGTCAGGGATGATGCGTGGGCCAGGATGGACCCGAAGGACAGCGGCGCTCATCGCCGCCTGTGGACCGACGTGGTCCGCCGGGCCCAGCCGGGGCACGTTGCCGCGCCGGCCTCGCTGCTCGCCTTCGTGGCCTGGCAGGAGGGGAACGGAGCGCTGGCCAACGTCGCGCTCGACCGGGCACTCGCCGACGACCCCGGCTACTCGATGGCGCTGCTGCTCCGGCGGGTGATCACCGCCGGAGCGCCTCCGTCCCTAGCCAGGCTGCCGATGACTCCGGACGAGGTGGCTGCCAGCTACGAGGGCCTGGAAGCGGGAGGCGAGGACGAGGAGTATGCAGACAAGGAAGGCCGGGAAGAAGAGTACGCAGACGAGCAGTACGGCAACGAAGAGTATGCAGACGAGGATTACGCGGACGAAGTGACGGAAGTGGGTCTAGACGAAGATGCCGGGGAGAGCGACGATAACCCTGGGTATGACGAGGACAAGGAGGTTGGCGAGGTGAACTCCAGCCGTTCCCCCGATGACCAGCGCAGTGACCTCGGATAAACTGCGCGAAACACAGGAAAGGAGGTCCGCGTGGACGCACATGAGGCCGCAGTGGCCCGGTTGCGCGCTGATTACGCGGCGTTGCCGCCCGGAGCGCCTGTCCGACTAGCCAAGCGCACCTCCAACCTGTTCAGGTTCCGTGACGCAGTTCAGCCGCCGGGCCAGGCCGCGCGGCCTGGCCTGGATGTGTCGGCGTTCGGCCATGTCCTGAGCGTCGACCCGCAGTCGAGAACTGCCCGGGTCGGCGGCATGACTACCTACGAGGATCTCTGCGACGCGACGCTCAGGTACGGCCTGATGCCCTTCGTGGTCCCGCAGCTCAAGACGATCACCCTCGGCGGCGCGGTCACCGGGCTCGGCATTGAGTCCACCTCACTGCGTAACGGAATGCCGCACGAGTCCGTCACCGAGATGGAGATCCTCACCGGAGACGGCCGGGTCGTCACGGCCACCGAAGACAACGAGCACCGGGACCTGTTCCGCGGTTTCCCCAACTCCTACGGGACGCTCGGGTACTCGCTGTCGCTCACAATCGAGCTGGAGCCGGTCCGGCCGTACGTGCACATCCGGCATTTCCGGTTCGACTCGCCCGAAGCCTGCATGGAAGCGGTCGCCGCGATAGCGAAGGCGGGCAGTTTCCAGGACCACCGGGCGGACTTCGTGGACGGCACCGCGTTCTCCCCGGACGAGCTGTACCTGACGGTCGGCGCATACAGCGATGTCGCGCCATGGCGGAGCGACTACACGGGACAGCAGATCTACTATCAGTCGATCCCGCGGGACAAAGAGGATTTCCTGACGATCCGCGATTACCTGTGGCGCTGGGATCCCGACTGGTTCTGGTGCTCCAAGCCGTTCGGCGTCCAGCATCCGATGATCCGCCGGCTCTGGCCGCGCCGCTACCGGCGCAGCGACGTGTACCGCAAGCTCGTCGCGTTCGACCGCCGGCACAGGCTGAGCGACACGCTGACCGCGCGTCGCGGTCAGGCGCCACGCGAGGCGGTCATCCAGGACGTGGAGATCCCCGTCGAGCGCGGCGCCGACTTCGTACGGTATTTCGCGGCTAACGTCGGGATGAGCCCGGTATGGATGTGCCCGCTGCGGCTGCGGGGCGAGCGGGAGTGGCCGCTATACCCGCTGAAGCCGGCCGAAGTTTACGTGAACTTCGGGTTCTGGGGTACGGTACCGCTGCCCGAGGGCCGCGCCGACGGCTACTACAACCGCCTGGTGGAGGATGAGGTGGCCGCGCTCGGCGGTCACAAGTCGCTGTACTCCACCTCGTTCTATACCGAGGACGAGTTCTGGCGGTATTACAACGGCGACGCATACTCCAAGCTCAAGGGCGCCTACGATGGCGACGGGCGCCTGCTGGGTCTGTACGAGAAGTGCGTCCGCGGACGCTGAAGGCGCTGTTAACAGACGCTGAGACACAGCGAAGGAAAGGAATGCAGGCGATGGCGCTGGCGCAAGTCTTCGAGCGGATCATGGGCTCCGAGTCTCCGGTGGAGTTCGCGGCCTACGACGGTTCGCATGCGGGTACTCCGGGGGCTCCGGTAAAACTCACTGTCCGCTCGCCGGTCGCGGTCGCCTACCTAGCGCAGGCGCCCGGCGCGCTAGGGCTGGCGAGGGCGTACGTGTCCGGTCACCTCGACGTTGACGGCGACATGTACCAGGCCCTGGTCCGCATGTCGAAGGCGCAGAACCTGAATCTGAGCACTGCCGGGAAGCTGAGCCTGCTTCAGGAGCTGGGCGGCCCGAAGCTGCTGGTGCACCGGATGGCGCCGCCGCCGCAGGAGGTGCTGCAGAACCGGCGCTGGCTGTCAGGCCGGCGGCACACCAAGGGCCGCGACGCCAGGGCGATCTCGCATCACTACGACGTGTCTAACACGTTCTACGAGTGGGTGCTCGGGCCGACGATGGCGTACACGTGTGCCTGCTACCCCAAGGCAGATGCCAGCCTGGAGGAGGCGCAGGCCAATAAGTTCGACCTCGTTGCACGCAAGCTCGGCCTGCACGAGGGCATGCGCCTGCTCGACGTCGGCTGCGGCTGGGGCGGCATGGTCCGGCACGCCGCGCGTGAGTACGGCGTCAAGGCCATCGGCGTCACCCTGTCCAAGCAGCAGGCGGAGTGGGGCCAGGCCGCCATCGAGCGCGAGGGCCTCTCCGGGCTCGCCGAGATACGCCACATGGACTACCGGGATGTGCCGGAGACCGGCTTTGACGCGGTCAGTTCGATCGGGCTAACGGAGCATATCGGCCAGAAGCAGCTCCCGTCATATTTCGCATACCTGTTCGGTAAACTACAGCCGGGCGGCCGTCTTCTCAATCACTGTATCACCCGTCCCGACGATTCAGAGCCCGCGCACCGGAAGAAGGGCTTCATCAACAGGTACGTCTTCCCCGACGGGGAGCTGGAGAGCGTCGGCTATCTCATCTCGCTCATGCACGACACCGGCTTCGAGGTCCGCCACGAGGAGAACCTGCGCGAGCACTACGCCAAGACGCTCGCGGCCTGGTGCGTGAACCTGGACGAGCACTGGGATGAGGCGGTCCAGGAGGTCGGCGAGGGTACGGCGCGGGTGTGGCGGCTGTACATGGCCGGCTCCCGGCTGGGCTTCGACCGCAACAACATCCAGCTCCACCAGGTTCTCGGTGTCAAAGTGCACGACGACGGGACGGCCAGCATGCCGCTCCGGCCTGACTGGGGACCTAACGGCCACTAGATTTCTGAAACCATTTTTTCAGAACGTCCTGTGGTTCCCGCCTCAGCCCTCTGGCCGCCATCCTGAGAGCCGTCCCGCATCAGCGGGACGGACCAGGTGACGAGGTCCGGGTCCTGCTCGCGTGCCAGCAGGAACGGTGCCAGGTCATCAATCGCGCCAGCGGTGAACAGGGCGGCGACCACCCCGGCCAGTCCATCCGCGGCTCGGCCGCTGCTGACTGAGCCGCCGCCGGCCGAGCCGCTGGCCTGCGGCAGCGGGATGGCGGGCAGGCCTCCGGCTGCGGCGGCGATGGCGGTCAGGTCCGGCTGCGGCCCGGTGACCACGATCAGGTCTGCCGTCTCGGCCGCCAGGGTCATTGCCTGCGCGAAGAGCACCGGCTGGGTCAGCTGGCTGGTGAGCAGCGCCGCGATGTCTTCGCCGACGCTGATCGGCTGGCCGGTGACGGTTGATACGAGCTGCCGGCGGGGCGGTGCGAGCGGGGTCGCCGCCAGAACGGCGCGCAGCGGGGCTGCGCACCTGGCCAGGGCGGGGGAGTGCAGCCCGCCGGTGCTGGCCAGGACCTCTACGCAGACATGAGCGGCCGTGCAGCGGCGGATCAGGCTGCGGATGCCGTCACCGGAACCGGTCACCAGATGTGAGTCCGGTGCCTCGTACGCGGCGATGGCCAGGCCGTCCTGTGCGCACAGCTGTCGGGTGAGCTCGATGCCGGCGGTAACCCGTGCCGTCGCGGTGGCCGGACTGGTGCAACCCTGCAGGACCCGGCCGTACAGGCCAGCTAGGCGCGCCGCCTCGGCGGGCGGCAGGCAGCCTGCCCAGACGAGGCCCGCGATCTCGCCCAGGCCGTACCCGACCGCCGATGCCGCGACGATGCCCAGCCGGTCCAGGATGGTCAGCGCGCCAAGTGAGGCGGTCAGCAGGGCAGCATGCCCCGCCGCGGTGCTGGCAAGTCCGGGGAAGACAAGGACGATCCGCCCGGTCGCGTGGCTGGAGATGCTGATCCCTGACTCGAGCATCATGCTGTTGCCTGCGCCGGTCCGGAGCTGCCATGCGGCGCACTGTGCGCGTTCGGCCAGCTGCCCAGGCGTCGCGGCCGTGACCGCCGTCCGCAGTGCGGCGCCGCGTTCGGTGGCATGCTGGGCCGAGGTCGCCAGGCTCCTGGCCAGCTCTCGCAGATCCGCGATGGCGAGTTCCGCGGCGCTTGCCGCGATGATGTCCAGCGTGGCCGCGACCACAGCGGGCTCAGCCCCGCACATCGCGAAGATCAGCGGCGGCCCCCCCGCGTCCCTGGCCGAGACCCGCAGCGGGGAACCGGCCCGCGGCGAGGAAACAGCCCGCGGCGGGGAAACGGCCTGCGGCGGGGAAACGGCCTGCGGCGGGGAAACGGCCTGCTGCGCGGACGCCGACCGCGGGACATTGCCGGCCCGCGCCGCGGGGATGTCGGGGACCGTGCCCTTGGCCGGTGCCGCGGCGGGGGCAGGCGCAGCGTGCTCGGCTGGTACGGCGTGAGCGGCGGGCACGATGGTCGTGCTGTGCTTTCCCGGTGCGGTCGGCCTGGCACCGGCGGGGAGCACGTGGCGGTCTGCCTGGCCGCAGTCCG
>Ga0209530_1001257_pt1 | contig 12224 bp, 14 predicted proteins | sample BlaSpr_A8_Ref_O1_FD_187987 | JGI IMG/M metagenome (GOLD analysis project Ga0209530, IMG submission 187987) | Forest soil microbial communities from Thunder Bay, Ontario, Canada - Black Spruce, Ontario site 2_A8_Ref_O1 (SPAdes) (version 2) | ecosystem: Environmental > Terrestrial > Soil > Boreal...
GGCGTTATGGGACACGAAATCTCGCACGTGGTCATGCGCCATTCCACGCGCCAGGCCAGCCGTCAAATGAAGGCTCAGCTACCGCTCGCCATTCTGGGCGGCGTGCTGGGCGCAGCCGTAGGCGGCGCCGTCGGCTCGCTGGCGCAAATGGGCATGTCGATCACCGCCGGCTCCGTTTTTATGAAATATTCGCGCGACGCGGAAACCGAAGCCGACATGGTTGGCGCGCAAATCATGTACGACGCCGGTTACGATCCGCAGGCCGTTGTTAGTTTTTTTAATAAAATGAAAGCGCAAGGCGAGAGCCGCGGCGGGCCGCAGTTTCTGAGCTCGCATCCCGATCCCGGCAACCGCGCGAAAAATATCTCCAGCATTCTTTCCCGGTTCCCGCCCAAGCAGTTTCAGGACACGGATAGTCCTGAATTTATTGCGGCCAAGCAAGCTCTCTCGAACGTCGACCAAGAATCTGTTTTCCAGGTCAGTGCTGCGCAAAAGGCTGTCGTGATGCCTCGACTGCTGCTGCAGAACATTGCCAGCGCCGGCCTCCACGACTTTCGGCACGCAGCCTACTCCATTCGCTATCCCGAGAACTGGCAGATCGAGGGCAACGCGGACTCGACCAGCGTAACCATCTATCCAGACGGAGGATCTGCGAACGGCACGCTCGCCTACGGAGTGATGATCAGCGGCTTTCAGCCGAAAGGAAAAGGTACGATAGAACTCGATGCCGCTCTGCGTGAACTGATGGCCGACATCGAACAGGCCAATCCTGATCTTCACATTGCCAACAGCCCGCAAGCCTTCACGCTTCATAATCGCGAGGCTCGAAAGCTGGATTGGTTTGGCAAATCAGCCGTGCAGGAAAACGGCCAACCCCTGCGCGAGCGCGTCCGCTTAGTCGCAATGCTGGGCCGCTCCAATATCGTGTTGTACCTGGCGTTTGTCTCTCCCGACGCCGACTTTGAAGGCTTGTGGCCAACTTACGAGCGCATGCTGGACAGTCTGCAAGTCCGCTAAGCAGCCTTACGCGCGCAGCAAAGGCCGGGTCAAACAGGTGGGGCCGCCGCTGCCATTGATGCATAGCTCCGAGCCAGGGAAGGTTCGCACATCGAATCCGGCAGCACGCAGCTTTTGATTCGTCTTCGCATTCTCTTCTAATGCCAGCACCCGCTTTTCCCCCAATGAAAGTACGTTGCAAGCCAGCGTTTCGCGCTCGGAATAATCGATCTCAATCAGATTGTGTCCACGCGCGCGAAGCCGGTCGAGGGTTTCGACCGCGAGCCAGGGCAAGTCGACGAGAACAGTTTTCTCATCGAGCAGACTGATTAGCGACATCAAATGCAAGCATGCCGAAGGACCCTGTCCATGCGGCAGTGGTGCCGAGAGCACTTCGACTCCCTTGGGCTTTAGCAAGGCCCGCATCTGCTGAATGCCTTGCGCGTTGGTGCGATAGCCGTGGCCAATCAGCAACGTCTTGGCGTCAAGCCATACCATGTCCCCGGCTTCCGCGGTTGCCGGAGGCGTAATTTTTGCCAGCATGGGAACGCCCATGATCTGGCAGAACGATCCATGATGTCGTCCTTCAGGAACGCGGTTCGTTTTGCCGGGACGCATCAGGATTAATCCGAAATCTGTCGGCAACGATGCATCGTGGGCATAAACAGCATCGAGCGACAGCTCCATCGCCGGAGGAATATCTTCGACTTCGGCGCCGCACGCTTCCAGTTCTCGACACAGTGCCTCGTGTTGCGCCTGAGCCAGTTCGAAATCCGGCGAATGAATAAAGCCAAGTTCTCGCCAGCGCGCCGCCCGCTCGGGTTGATGCCAGCAGGCCGTCCGTGGCGAACATACCAGCACCCGTTTCAATGCCCCCACCATGGAGTGACCATTGAACAGAGGCTGGGCATTCGTTGGGGCGATCGCATCCACCACTAATTTTTCGAAACCGCTGGCCATAAGAGAAATCTAAACTGACCATATGGCAAAAGCAATATGGGAAGGCGCAGTTCTCGCTGAATCCGATCGATCCGTCGAGGTGGAGGGCAATCAGTATTTCCCGCCCGACGCCATCAAAGCGGAATACTTCAAACCCAGTGCGGCGCACACGATTTGTCCGTGGAAAGGGACAGCCAGCTACTACGACCTCGAGGTGAACGGCAAGCGCAACCCGGGCGCAGCCTGGTACTATCCCGAACCGAAACCGGCGGCGAATCAAATTAAAGATTACGTCGCGTTCTGGAAGGGCGTGAAGGTCGAGAAGTAGAGAACTGGGCGGGCCGTGCAAATCTTCCATCAGTACCCCGAAGGCCTCTGCGACCTGCTTCCCGCCTGCAGCAGAGAGTTATCCCACTACCCCCAAAAACGCCCCTGCGGCCGCAGCGCTTTACTTTGTGATAGAATGTAAAGTAATGACAGAAGCGACGGTTTCTTCGAAGAATCAAATCGTAATTCCGCGAGAGGCGCGGGAGGCTCTCGGCTTAAAGGCCGGCGATAAGGTGCTGGTGGTGGTCCGAGGCAAGAGAGTATTGGTGCTGCAAAAGCCCAGGTCTCATAGGGTGGCAATTCGAGGTTTGGCCGGTACCACCTACCTATCCCAGCATCTCCAAGCGGAGCGAGAGAGTTGGGAGTAGAACGCCTTCGGCTATTTCTCCGGCGTCACCGCCGGATCGCTCTCGACACCAGCATCTTCATTTATCAGATGGAAGCGAATGCCCGGTACCTCGCGCTCACAGATTCTGTCTTTTCGTGGGTGGAACGAGAAGGCCACGAAGCCGTAACCTCCACCATCACAATGACGGAGCTTCTGGTCCCATCGTATCGCGACAACGACGAGCAGAGAGTTGACGCATTTTACGGCTTGCTCTCCACCTATCCGAACTTGCGATGGATGCCGCCTGACCTGGAAACGGCGGACTTGGCAGCACGAATGCGCGCCACGCATCGCCTCCGGACGCCGGATGCGCTGCAGGCAGCCGCTGCCCTCCGAGCGCAGGCGACGGGGTTCATCACAAACGACCCAGTTTTCGCGCGAATCGGAGACTTCGAGACGGCAATTCTAGATCGGCTCCTCTGATGCCCGGCAGCCAGTCCCTAAGCATTTGGGGATCATTGCGAAGCCGGTCGATCCCTAGAACTCCATATGTGCGCGAAACGACGGCACAATCACCGGCCCGCGATCGCGGTTGTATCCCGGATCATTGATGTGCTGCACGCCCGGAGCCACGTAAATACCGCGCCACACGTGGACCGTGTAATACGACTCGACGATATTCTCCCGTCCATAGTTCAGCCCGCCGTCGCCAAGGAGAAATCCCAGGCCACCATCGGCAAGGTAGGTCTGGTGATATTTGCAAATTGCGTTGCTCACGAACGCGACTCCCGCCCGGTCCTGTTTGCGATGCCACCACGCGCCTTTCGCTCCCACTCCCCCAAGAAAAGTCTGATCGACCTCCGTATACGCGAACGATTCGGTCTTTCCATTATTCCAGCCGAAGCGTCCGAAGGCAGTTAGATATCGCGTGAGATTTTGCTCCAGGTTCACACCGAATCCGTACTTGCGCGTGATGTGCCAGGGATGGTCGGTGATTTCTGGAGTGGGCGTGAGCCCCGCTTCAAAGTTGGCGATGGCCTCGCGATAAATCCCCATGTTGGCGTAGTTGGTATAAGCCAATAGACGAACCACTCCGCCTTTTTTCGGTATGATGCCTTGCCGCAATTCGTATTCAAAGTTTTCCGCGTGGGCTTCCCACGGTTTCCAGACCAGATCGATTCCGTTCGCTATCTTGGGCATCAACGCCTCGGCGAAGCGAAAGCCCCAATTGCGATCTTCATAATCCGCGGTGGCGCCCACGGTATAGCCGCGCGTGTCGGCGGCATAGTCCCAGGCGCCGTTATTATCGACCGTCCAGTTGGTGAATTGAAGGTGGGTGTCCGAGCCGACCGAATTGATGTCGAAAAAATCCGGCAAACTGAACTTTCCGAAGCGTACCTCCAGCCGGCGGCGTGGCAGTTCGTCGAAAAGCGAAAAAACGCTGCGATCACTTTCGATTTTATCCTTGCTCAACGCAAACACTTTGTGAATCATGCCTCGCGCCAGATATGGCGCTTTGCTCAACAACGGATTGCGTACGATATCGAGGTCCGTGTTTCCCGCCAGCCCAAAGCCCTGACTCAAAGCCGACCCGCCGGCTTCTTCGACATCCGCCAGAATCTCGGTCGAATTGTTGAGGCGCACGCCGGTGTAGAGGGTCAGCACGCGCGACGTAGCTTTCTGGTAATTCGGGCTCAAGCTGTGCGGTCCACTGTAGAGCGCGGGGAATGGTGGATGGGTCTGAAAAATGAAATTCATCTGCCCCGAAAGCCAGAAGCGAGTGTCCTTGAAATGGGGAAACATCGTTTCCACGCTGTCGTCCGGGGAAGGATCGGCCGTATCCCCCGCGGCCGCCTGGGATTCGGTCTCCACTTTCGCGGTAACAGGTGCATCGGGTTGCTGCGCAAACACAGGAAGAGAAACGGTAAGCGCAATCATGAGCCAGCGAGCAACGTCCCGCGCCGCGCCGGACCATGCGATATTGACAATGAATCTCAATCTCATCGTTGCAGTTAGTTTGCTGGCTCCGCTCAAACCCCGTTGTCACCTTAATCGTGGCTTTCATCCAGTTGGTTAACCTGACTATATCATAGAAGGTTAACTACAGTTAACTGTCAAAGCACCAAAAGCGTGTGGGCTGGCCAAATCTCCGACCCTTCGGCCGGGGGACGAACCGTCCCAGCCTACGCAAGGTTGGTTAAAGGAATGTTACACGTGAGGACTCGATTGGACTTGTTCCGGCCTATTTAAAGTAATTAAGATTGCGGGCCAAAATAAATCAGGACAGCTCGGAGCCCCCCGAAGCTGTCCTTAAAACCCTCCCGGTTAGAAGGGCGTGTACTGAACGAAGACTACCCAGAACTTGTTTCAGGACTGTTGCGAGATTGTAAATATCCCGTGAATTCAGCCACGCCCACGTAGAGCGAACACTACCCGTGATGGTGAAATCTAATCGCCAGATCGGATGGCGGATGGTTCGCGCAGGCGTTTGTCTTTCTCTTCCAATAGCCGCAGGATTTCTGCCGTCAGTTTCATCAGCGTCTCCGGATCCTGTTCGGTCGAAGCTTGCTTGCATAGCTCAAGCCACTTCTCCGTGTGTTCCTGCACATAGCCCCAATTCCTGTTAACGCCACGGTTATACCACAAGTGTTAGCGCATTGTATGTCAGGGCTCGAACACAGGACTTGCAGGCCCGCCTGTCCGGCCTGATAAAGTCCCTCGCTGTTACGATATTATGTCCAGTTCCTTTTCGGAGACCGATGGCCCGCAAGACCGAGGTGTCGCGCAAACTGCAGCAACGCGCCGAGCAGATGATCCCCGGCGGCGTGAATTCGCCGGTTCGCGCTTTTCGTTCCGTAGGCGGCGATGCCCCCTTCATCCTGCGCGGCCAGGGCTCGCATATTTTCGACGCCGACGCCAACGAATACATCGACTACGTCGGTTCCTGGGGTCCGCTCATTCTCGGGCATGCGCCCTCCAAAGTTATCGAAGCCATCATGGATGCCGCCTGCAACGGCACCAGCTTCGGCGCATCCACTCCATCCGAGGCCGACCTTGCGGAGATTGTGCTCTCTGCATTCCCTCATATGCAGAAAGTCCGCTTCGTCAGTTCGGGTACGGAAGCGACTATGTCGGCCATCCGCTTGGCGCGCGCCTACACCAAGCGCAAGTACATTGTGAAATTCGAAGGCTGCTATCACGGGCACTCCGACGCGCTTTTGGTAAAGGCTGGTTCAGGAATTGCCACGCTCGGAATCCCGGGCTCTGCCGGCGTTCCCGAAGAATTCATCCAGTTCACGCTGGCCTTACCCTTCAATGACACCGATGCCCTCGAACACGCGTTCAGGAAATTCAAGCACGAGATCGCCTGCGTAATCGTCGAACCCGTCGTGGGCAACATGGGATGCGTCCCAGCTCCCGGCGGATATTTGGCGGCCCTGCGACTAATCACACAGCGCGAAAACAGTGTCCTCATTTTCGACGAAGTTATGACCGGATTCCGCGTTGCCTTCGGCGGCGCGCAGGAACTTTACGGAGTGACTCCGGATTTAACCACGATGGGCAAAATCATTGGTGGCGGCCTTCCCGTGGGAGCCTACGGCGGTCCCTCGGAGATCATGAATCTCGTCGCGCCGCTGGGTCCCATGTATCAAGCCGGCACACTCTCGGGAAATCCTTTGGCTATGGCTGCCGGTTTGGCCACATTGCGTCACTTGCGCGACAACAAACAGGAAATTTATCCACGTCTCGACAAACTCAGCGGCGAACTGGTCGACGGAGTAGCCGCCGCCGCGAAAGACGCCGGCGTATCCCTCTGCCATAACCGCGTGGGCTCCATGTTCACCTGGTTCTTTACTCCAGGCCCAGTAACGGATTGGGATTCGGCCGCGAAGTCCGACTCCGAAGCTTTCGGCCGCTTCTTCCGTGCCATGCTCGACAACGGAATCTATCTGCCGCCGTCGCAGTTCGAAGCAGCGTTTTTAAGCACTGCGCATACCGAGGAAGACATTCAGAAAACCATCAGCGCAGCCAAGCAAGCCTTCGCGTCAGTGCACGCATAGCGATTTTTAGCCTGTGTGGGACCCTGCCAGGTGCGAAGCACCCGACGGCTTTAGCTGAGAGCTGACAGCTGATAGCTGATAGCTTGCTTTACCATCATCTGCGGAACAGTCACGAATTCATATCCCTCAGACTTGTATCGTGCAATAAGTCGATCGGTCGCAATCACGGTTTGGGAACGGTCCGCTCCAAACCTTTGATGGCTGCCATCATGCAACAGAATCACATCGCCTCCGCGAATCTGCTGGCTAACTTTTTTTTCAATGTACTCCGTCGGCTTTCCTTTCCAGTCCCAACCCGTCACATTCCACATCACCGGCTCCAGACCAAGCGAACGCACGATTTTCAAAGTGCCGGGCCGACGCCCGCCAAACGGCGGACGAAACAGCCGCGAATGCTCTCCCACCGCATCCGTCAGAGCCTGCTCGCAATCGCGCAATTGCGTCGCCGTCTCGCGCGCCGAAGCGACAATCAAATTAGGATGGCCAAAAGTATGATTGCCAATAACGTGTCCAGCCCGCACCACCTCGCGCGCGATATCCGGCCTTTGCTTTACGTAGCGCCCAATGAGAAAAAAAGTTGCCTTCACCTTGTGTCGCGCCAGCACGTCGAGCAGATGCAGCGTGTGCGGATCGTTCGGACCGTCGTCGAAAGTCAGGGCCAGTTGGCGGGTTCCACGCTTAAGCCCGGTGAAAGTCCGGCCATACCACTGCCCGGTTGCAGCCATGGATTGGTAGCCAGCCGAAGAAGCTGCGACAGCTCCAGAAATGCCGGAAACAAGATAACCCACCATGCTGCGACGATTGTAACGCGGCACCTTGTCTTCACATTAAAGTCACAAACAAAATATTCTGCCATCCCGAAACGAAGTGAGGGATCCCTACCCGCCCAGCGCGACCTTCGGCGAACCAGGGAATTTCTGCCATAGACTCCACAGACCTTCGCCATCGGCTGCGAAACCGATGCCTACGCGATGCACAGGGGTTACTCTTCCCTCAATTGCGCGCGAAGCTCTATCGGGATATCCTGCCATTCGAAGCTCGATCCCATGGCCAATCTTTTCGAACTGCCCCGCTATATTGCTGTGGAAGGTCCCATACGAGTCGGAAAGAGCACGCTGACGCGGATTCTGGCCGAGCGCCTAAACGCCCAGCTTGTCATGGAAACCGAGGACAATCCTTTCCTGCCCGCCTTCTACGAGGGTGAGCGCGGCGCGGGATTCCAGGCGCAATTCGCTTTTCTCATCCGCCGCTTCGAACAGCTCCGCGCGCTCGATCTGGGGTCGCGCTCGCAAAAATCCGTGGTCACCGACTTCGTCTTCGAAAAAGATAAACTCTTCGCCTGCCTCAACCTCACCGATCATGAACTCGAAACCTACAATCGCTATTACAACTATTTTCGCGAACAACTCCCCACACCCGACCTGGTGATCTATCTGCAGGCCAGTCCCGAGGTCCTGAAAAAACGTCTGAAGAAAAAGAATGCGCCGGGAGAGAAAGCGATCAACGAAGAATATCTCGAAGAAGTGATCAAAGCCTATGAACACTTCTTTTTTCACTACACCTCATCCGACCTGCTGATTGTGAACACTTCGGAGATCGATTTCGTCGAACGCAACGAAGACTTGCAAGAGCTACTAAGAAAAGTTTCCGCCCCCATCAAAGGAACCCAATACTTCCTCCCGCTAGGAAACCAGGAAGCCGCCAGCGCCTGAATCACTTTGGTTCAACGGCGGGAGCTTCCCAAGCGCCGCTTTATGAAAACATTCGCAGGCGATCAACCTATCCAACACGAAAAGCAGCCGCGATCGAGAAGCACCTACTTCTCACGCCGCGGCAGCGAATAAACGGCCAACGTCTTCCCAACTTTCGCAAACTCGGGGTCAGCCGTGACCAGCCAGGCTCCGCGTTCGATAGCCAGCTCTGCGGCGAAGGCATCGGCATAACCCAGACTGTGTTTTTGCTTCAGGGCGCCAGCCCGAGAGGCTCGCTCCGCATCCACGCTGATAACGGCAACTGGCATCTCCTGCAGCCTCGCCTCCGCTTCGCGAGCTTTCGCTTCGCCGTGATGCCTCCACGCGATATAGAAGACTTCGCCCCAATTCACCGCTGACATCAGCAGAGGGAGGTCCACGCGCACCGATTCGTCCAGCAGATGTCGAACTTTTTGCGCGGCACCGGGACGGCTCTCAAAGAAGGCGATCAGGGCGTTAGCATCGAGGACGTAGCGCCGTGCACCCCCGCGAGAAAACGCGGATGTCACTTTTCTCTCTCGCGTTCGCGCGCGCGCTCGGCGAACGACTCCTCAAACATCGATGGCTCGCCTGGCTTCGGCTTGAGAAATCCCATGATCTCGTCAAGTCGCCGCTTCGTGATTGGTGTAAGCACCAGGCGACCTCGTTCTTCGCTCCAGGTTGCTCGCGTGCCCTTTTCCAGGCCGAACTGCTCGCGCAACTCAGCCGGAATCACGACTTGTCCCTTGGAACTGATGACTGTACGGTACGCTCGCATGACCAAATCTTACTACGATGTAAGACGTAAGACAACCGTCTTACACAGCAAACTGTCCCCGAAATTCCCCTTGATTTTCCGGTCTTTCGTAACCATCGACGTTCCACCCTGATCGGGTCTACAATATCCCCAGTTGCATCCCAGATGTGTACGGGCTCTATCCGCCAAGGCGGAGGGGCACTGGAGGACATCGTGAGTATCACATCGCTTGGCGAACCCCGCCAGAAGATTACGGTTGCGTCCCTTCGCGAAAAGAAGCTTCAACATCAACCCATAACCTGTCTCACCGCCTACGACTACGCCAGCGCCCGTCTGGTCGACGAAGCCAACATCGACATCCTTCTGGTCGGCGACTCTTTAGCGATGACCATGCTCGGCTATCCCGACACACTCTCGGTCACGGTCGACGAAATGCTTCATCACACGAAGGCCGTGCGGCGAGGCGTCAAGCATGCGCTCCTCGTGGCCGATATGCCCTACGGTTCTTACCATGTGGGCGCGGATGACGCATTACGCAACGCTGCCCGCTTCGTAAAAGAAGCTGGCACCGAAGTTGTGAAGATCGAGGGCGGAGAGAAACGCGCCGACCTGATTCGCCGCGTCATCGACGCCGAAATTCCCGTCGCCGGCCACATCGGCCTCACTCCCCAGTCGGTAAATGTCATGGGTGGATACAAAGTTCAAGGCAAGTCCCTCGCCGAGATCGAACAGCTTATGCGCGATGCCGTGGCTCTTGATCGCGCGGGCGTAGCCTTTCTGGTTCTCGAAGGCATTCCGCGCGAAGTCGCCAGCATGATCACTGCGGAGGTCACTACTCCGACCATCGGCATCGGCGCCGGCCCGGAGTGCGACGGCCAGGTGCTCGTTTTCCATGACATTCTGAATCTCACATTCACTCCGCCCGCGAAGTTCGTTCGCCGCTACGGCGACGCGGCCGCCCTCATTACCGACGCCGCGCACGCCTTTCGCGAGGATGTGATCGCGCATCAGTATCCCGCGGACAGCGAGTCGTACCACCTATCCAAAGAAACGCGGCAAGCGCTCGATACTGTGCTCGAACGCAAACGAGGCATGCGCCGATAGTAAACTGATGGCATGAGATATTTGCTTCTTAGTGTTTTGGCCGTGGGCGTTGCCCTGCTCGCTTCGTGCGCCAAGCCGCCCAGCGCGCCCGCACAAGCCGCCGCGTCGGCCAGCCCCGAGGCTCGTATTCAACAAATTCCGGCCGCCGATCCCCAAAAGTCCGCCGCGCTAAAAGACATGAAGGCCTGGCGCAACCCATACTTGATCATCCGTCTCGACGGTGTCGGACTCCTCGACGTCACCAACAGTGAACAGCAGATCGTCGACCCCGACAAATTGCCCGAAGCCCTGGCCAAGCTGCCCGCATCGGCGTGGCCGTACGGCCGCATAGTTGCGATTCAGGAGATCAGCGCCAACGCCTCTGATCAGGATCACGCCACGCTTCGCAAGAATCGCGCCTTGGTCGCCGGATCATTGGAAAGCATGCACGTAGACATCAACTGGGTTCCATCCTCCTGAGACCGTCGCCATGAAACTCTGCAAAACGATCGACGAAATGCGCGCCACTTCGCGTGCTGCTCGGCACTCAGGAAAATGTTTGGGATTGGTTCCGACCATGGGCGCGTTGCACGAGGGCCACCTGTCGCTGGTGCGCGCCGCGAAAGCGAAATGCGATGCGGTCGCGGCTTCCATCTTCGTAAACCCGCTGCAATTCGGCCCCACCGAGGATCTCGCGAAATATCCCCGCACCTTCGACCCCGACGTTCAGCTACTCGAAAAAGAATCCGTCGACATTCTTTTCGCGCCTACGCCCGCCGAAATGTATCCCCCCGGCGCCGTCACCTACGTCACCGTCGAAGGCCTTAGCGACAGGCTCTGCGGTAAATCGCGTCCCGGACACTTTCGCGGCGTCGCCACGGTCGTCGCCAAGCTCTTCCACATCGTCGAGCCCGACCTCGCCTTCTTCGGACAGAAAGATGCCGCGCAATGCACCGTCATCCGCCGCATGGTGCGCGATCTGAATCTGCCCGTCGAGGTGATCGTTTGCCCCATCGTCCGCGAGCCCGACGGCCTGGCCATGAGCTCGCGCAACGTGTACCTCAGCCCGCAGGACCGTAAGTCCGCGACCGTTCTGAGCCGCTCTCTGACCGAAGTCAAGAAGCAATTCGATCAAGGCGAACGCAATCCGACGGCTCTGATCAAAGCCGCAAAGAAAATCCTGGCGCAGGAACCCGCGGTTCGTTTGGACTACTTCGAGATCGTCGATCCCTCGACCCTCGACCCCGCGCCCAAGCTAACCGGCCCCGCGCTGGTAGCCGTCGCCGCCGTCGTGGGCACCACCCGCCTGATCGACAACATCCTGCTGCCCTGAGCAGGCAACCAGAAAACGCTCGGTTGTCCCAAACAAATTGTCATTCTGAGCGAAGCGAAGAATCTGCTTCTTGCCTTCTCCCGCTTCGGAACTGCGCCTTCGTCTCATGGGTATACCCCCTCCCCCCTGATCTTTTGGAATCATGGGGTTAGGGGCGGACTACTACCAAAATCTTTGAGGAATAAGGACTTACACGCAAAATATTCCGGACAAAGGAGTTAGGGGTTATTCCGTTACTAATAAGATAAATTATAATAAATTAGGTTAGCTGTTTGGGTGGGCAAAGTAAAGCGCAGAAGTGAGGAAACTGGGCCGCCTTCCCGTTTTGGGGCGTGGTGCGGAGTGGTCGTGCTCGTGTGGCGCGGGCGCCCTCGCCCATAAGGATTCCAGAAGGGCACGACTTCAGTCGTGCCATAAAGACCAGAAACAGATTCAGGCACCGCAAACCCGCCCGACCGGACAAGAAGCAGGTCGCCCGCTCACCTCTCTTCCAATCCCTCCGCCGCCCTGTGAATCATCTCCCATGGGATGGAATCATTCTCAATCTTGACGTTGCCGTAGGCAAAGCTGCGCCGCTGCCGTTCCGCCTGCTCCGGCGTCATCCGTATCGTTCTCGCCACTTCGATCAATTTGTCCAATTCTTCATGCACAAGCGTCCCTCGCTGAAGAA